>JAABUZ0100002476.1_pt1 | contig 30549 bp, 23 predicted proteins | sample 5562091 | NCBI WGS metagenome assembly JAABUZ01 (sample SAMN12813069, study PRJNA571459) | rock metagenome | isolation source: Antarctica rocks | place: Antarctica: Victoria Land, Linnaeus Terrace sud | collected 2015-12-21
CGTTGACCCGGCCGGTCCAGAAGGTCGGCCAGGTTCCAGGCAGATTGTCGTTGTCCAGCCACGCCGACAGGTACGGCGAGCGGACGGCCAGCGGTACGGCCGGCGGTCGGACAGGGGTGAAACTCGGTGTGGCGGTTCGGCCGCCGCGAACGGTCGCGGGCATTGCAGCGCCGCTCGGCGTCTCCGACACCTTGGGGGTGGCGGCAAGCATCGGGGTGGCGGCCGTCGCCCCGGTGGGCAGAGCCAGGCCCGATGCGGTGGCGGCCAGGCCGGCGGCGCCGGTCATCGCCAGGAACCGCCGCCTGGACTGGCCTGCGGTTTCCGGATGTGCGTTGTTGGAGTGCTGCTGCGTCATTGGGCAGATCTCTCTCGATTGAGCGAACAAACTAGTTCGGCTGAACTAATTTCATACGGGCAAACCGGTAGCCGGATGGACCGGGCTGGTGGGCCGGACGGGGGTCGGCCGCGAAATCGGTAGTCCATCGCTGGGGCGGCTTCTCGCTGTTGCAGATTGGGAACTGGGCGGGCAGAGCAGGGCGGCACAGGGACACCGACTTGGCGCTGAGTTCTGTGACCACGGTCATGCTTATCTAACAAGAGAGAACAGTTCCGGTCAATAGTTTGCAGAAGAAGTCCGCATTCGCGGTCGTAACGATCAGGTTCGATCAGACATCCCAGTGATCATGCGCTCGGCCGACCCGTTCGGCCGACCGGACCGAACGGCGTTGGCGGCCACTGATCGAGTGGAATGGGATAGTGAAGCCCACCGTGCGTCGATCGATCGGGGACTCCGCTGTACATCCGTCGTTTCGCCGCGGGCGCCTGCCTGCTGGTGGTCACTTCCTGCACCGCGAGCAACACCTCCAACACCGGCGCACCCGCTACCGCGGTCGCCACCGTCACCAGCACCGTCTTGGCTTCTCCTTCCATCGGCCTGAGCTCCAGCTCCAACTCCAGCTCTGGAAAGAGCGCTCCGGCAATGACGAGCACGGCCTCCGGTACGGCAGCCACCACCGCTTCGTCCTCGTTCCACGGGACTTCCGCGCCGCCGGCCTCGACGACCGGCAGAACCACGATGTCGACGAAGCCGACGCTGACGAAGCCGACGCTGACGAAGTCGACGCCGACGAAACCGATGCCGACGAAACCGGCGCCGACGAAGCCGGTGCTCCCCACCGAACCGCCGGTCGCGCCGAGTGGTTGCGCGAGCAGGGTGCTTGCCTCGCTGAGCGATCGGCAGGAGGTCGGACAGCTGCTGATGGTCGGCGTCGACGCGGCCGAACCCGGCACCTGGACTTCGGCTCTGCAGTCGTACCCGGTCGGCGGCGTTTTCCTGGCGGGTCGGTCCACGGCCGATTCACAGACCTTGGCGGCGGACATCGCCGTGGCCCAGCGGAGTGCGGTGCGCATTGGTGGCGTCAAGGCGCACATCGCGGTGGATCAGGAAGGTGGATATGTGCAGAGTCTGCGCGGACCTGATTTTCCGCCGATCCCGGCCGCAGTCCAGCAGGGCCAGGAGTCGACCGGGGACCTCGCGGACTCCACCGCGACCTGGTCGGCGCGGCTGGTGAAGGCGGGTATCACCCTCGATCTCGCTCCGGTCGCCGACACGGTTCCGGCCGGAACAGAAGCCGACAATCCACCGATCGGCGGTCAGGACCGGCAGTACGGATCGACCTCGGGCAGCGTCGCGCAGTCGGTTCGCACGGTCGTCACGTCGATGAACGGTGTCGGCCTCGGCAGCACCGTCAAGCATTTCCCCGGTCTGGGGCGGGTGACGGTCAACACCGACACCGGCGTCGGCGCCGTCGATTCCGAAACGTCCGCGTCGGATCCGTACCTTCAGCCGTTCAAGGACGGCATCGCCGCACATGCCACCGCCGTGATGATCTCCTCGGCCCGCTACCCGCAGCTCGATCCGGACGACATCGCGGCGTTCTCGAAACCGATCATCACCGGATTGCTCCGGAACTCGTTGGGCTTCGAAGGCTTGGTGATCTCCGACGACTTGGGTGGGGCCGTCGCGGTGAGCGACGTGTCGATCGGCCAACGCGCCGTGAAGTTCATTTCGGCCGGCGGTGACATGGTGCTCACTGTGCAAAGCACTGATATCGGTCCGATGGCCGCCGCGTTGAAGTCGGAGGCGGCCCTCAGCCCCGCCTTCCGCGCCCGGCTCTCCGAGGCCGCGCTGCACGTGCTGCAGAGCAAGCAGTCGTTGGGTCTGTTGGCCTGTTCCTGACTCTCCTGGACGACCGGTGCCCACCGGTCCCGCGCCCGTCGCGCCGGAGGCTGCCCGCGCCCGTCGCGCCGGAGGCTGCCGGCGCCCGTCGCGCCGGAGGCTACCGGCGCCGGGCGCGCTGGTCACGGGCGGCGCAGATGGGCGATTTCGGAGAGGAGACGATCCAGGTCGCGGGAGAAGTCGGCCGCAGCGGTGTCCTGCGCCAGGAGGCCGGCGAGGGCGTTGACGTGGGTGAAGTCGTCGAGGTCGACGGTCGCAGTGGAGACGACAACGGCGGCGATGGGCAGATCGACGTCCGCCGCAACGGCATCGGCGGCGTTGCCGGCGGCTGCGGCCGGGAGGTCGGCGGCTTGCAGTGCTGGTTCGTCGGCGATGGTGCCCGGTCGAGATGCCGCCGCGTTCAGGATCTGTTCAACGTCCGGGGCGTCGGTTCCGACCATGACGGAATCGGCTTCGGCGGCGCGGGCCTCGCGGAGTTGGTCTGCGTCGCGCCGATCGGAGTCCGGCGGCGCGGGTGGAGCGGTGGCTCCTGGTGGGTGTTCCAGGCCGAGCGCGGCGGCTTCCAGGAGCAGATGCCCGAGCAGGAAGGTGCTGAACTGCTTGTAGGCCGAGACCGCCGCGGGCGGCGGGAAGTGGTGGTCCTGCAACCCTTCCAGGAACGAGTTGACCCAGCGAAGGGAACGGATCGGCGGGCGGATCCACGGTGCTTGGGTGGGGTGGGTGGCCACCAGCGGGAACACCCGGGGGTGGGTGAGGGCCATCCGCCGGATCCCGTGCGCGAGCCGGTCCAGGTAGTCGGTCCAGTCGTCGTCGGGAACCATCTGGCTGGACGGGTCGGTGGCGACCTCACTGACCACCGATTCCACCAGGGCATCGAGCAGAACCTGGCGGGACGGGAAGTACCGGTACAGCGCCATCGCTTCCACCCCGAGGGCGGCGCCCAGGCGGCGCATGGTGAGCCGGCCGACACCTTCGGTGTCGATCAGCGCAACCGCGGCGTGCAATACGTCGAGTCTGCTCAACCGGGACCGTTCCGGCCCTGGCCGGACTTCACCGTCCGCGGGCGGTGTCACAGGTCCAGACCGTAATAAGAGGTCAATGCCCGGGCCTGCCCGTCGCTGATCTGGTTCCCGACCTGCGGGGCATGGGCGACGGTGTCGGCGGTCCACGGCAACACCATCTGCCCGGCGGGGTCGACGCTGGCCGCGGCCAGCGGGACCACCGCATGACGCCGCGAAGGGTCATCGGCCAGTTGGATTCGCAGCCACCGGCCCTGCAGCGACTCCGGGTCGACCAGCAACGCCGACACGACGCCGACAGCCTGTCCGACGTTGTCTACCACCGGCGTACCGATCAACTGATCTTGTTCCATCACGTCCGTCCTTCAGTCGCTCGTGCGCTGTCAGCGGGTGTCGTTGCCGGTGGCCAAGGTCCGGTCGCCCGCTCTGCTTCCGGTTTGGGGGTCGCCGTCGGGGTAAGCGGTACTCGGCGGACAGTATCCACGCCGCTTACAAAGTAAACACGAGAAAGTAAACACCGTACGAGGTAAACACGTACGGAGTAGGCGAAGTGGCGGGACGCAGCTCGAGGCGGTTCAGCTCGAGTGCCAGGACCGCTGCCAGCCGCGGCAGCATGTTTACTTTGTAAGCTGGTGGGTATCCACTGTTACGAAACCAGCGCCGTTGGGCAGAACCAGCGTCGTTGGCCAGTTGGTGGCTCAGCTCCGTACTGGTGTCGCCACCCAAACGTCAGGAAAGAACGGGACGTCAGGGAAAAACGGACGTCAGGAAAGAACAGATCGCCGTGCCCGACGACACCGCCGGTACCAGCGGCCGGTGGCCCTACCTGCTGAATCCCGCCACTGTGGCGGCCCCAGGGTGCCGCCTTCATTTCTCCGAGTCGAAGGGCAACATCCGTTGAGCGCACCAGAGGCCGCAGCCGCCCCAGTCACTCCGAACCGGTGGGAGCTGCGGGCCTGCGGGAGGCACGGCCATGCCACGTACCGGCCGACCGAACCTCTACTGGCCGACAGGCTTCGCGGGCAGAGCGCGCTGGGTGAGACGTGGCGGTGTCTGCGGTGCGGCGACTTCATCCTCGGCGCGCCCGGCTCCACCGGCCCGGCCCAGGACGCGCCGCTGGTGCTGCGCGGCAAGGCGTTGCGGCAGGCGACCATCCTGCGACTGCTTGCCATCGAACGGTTCATCCGCGCCGTTCTGCTGGGTTTCGCGGTCTGGGCGGTGCTGAAGTTCCGAGACGCGCACGCCTCGATTCAGGCCGCGGTGGACCGGGACCTGCCGGCCTTCCGCGCCGTCGGCATCCACGTCGACCAACTGGCGCTGGTCCGGGACCTGCAAAAGGCTCTGGATCAGGCACCGAGTCGCCTCACCCTGATCGCGATCGGCTTGGCCGCCTATGCCGTGCTGGAACTCGTCGAAGGAATCGGTCTGTGGCGGCTCAAACGGTGGGGTGAGTACTTCGCCGTCGTTGCCACCTCCATCTTTCTGCCCCTGGAAGTACGGGACCTGCTGGTCGGGATCACCCTGACCCGCGCCGGCGCGTTGATCATCAACGTCGCCGCCGTCCTGTATCTGCTGCTGTCCAAACACCTGTTCGGCCTCCGCGGCGGGCGGGAAGCCTACGACAAGGAGCGCCGCGGAGAGCAACTGCTGGAAGTGGATCAAAGCGCCGCCGGCGCCGAACGGGAACCGGCCGCCGCTCCGCCTTCACCTCCGGTGGGTAGCTCCCGGTCATGACCCGGGGCAGCAACGACATCCTCCGGGCGGTGCGGTTTCCGCAGCTCGAGCGATGGCGGGTCAGTCCTCCGGACGCAGACTTGCGGACGAACGGCGAAGACCGGTGGTCCCGGCGTGGTCCGGAGGTGCGAGCATGTGCGGATGGCCACATCGAATGCCGACATTCCGGTGAACACCGAGAGCATCGCCTATCCCGCGCCAGGTGCGCGCCCGTCGCGGAGTCTGCGGGAGCACATCTCTCCGCACGTGGTCGTGCTGTTCGGCGCGACCGGTGACCTGGCCAGGCGAAAACTGATTCCTGGGCTGACCCACCTGTCGCTTTCGTCCCTCACCCCGGACATCCAGGTGGTGGGAACCTCGCTGGAGAACATGACCGACGTCGAGTTCCGGACGTTCGCCCGGCAGGCGATCGCCGAGTTCGGAACGCACAAGCTGACCGACGAACAGTGGGACCTGTTCGCCGGCAGGCTGCACTACGTTCCGCAGAGCGCCGGACCCCAGGCTCTGGCTGCCGCGGTGGCCAAGGCAGAAGCCGACCTCGGCGCCGAAGTGCTGCGCCTGCACTACCTCAGCGTCCCGCCCAAGGCGGCGCTCGCCGTCATCACCATGCTGAAGGACGCCGACCTGGTGCAGCGGTCGCGGGTGGTGATGGAGAAGCCGTTCGGCACCGATCTGGACAGTGCCATCGCGCTGAACGATCAGGTCCACGAAACCTTCTTCGAGAGCCAGATCTTCCGTATCGATCATTTTCTCGGCAAGGAACCGGCGCAGAATATTCTCGCCTTCCGCTTCGCCAACGGCTTGTTCGAGCCGATCTGGAACCGCAACTTCATCGACCACATCCAGATCGACATTCCGGAAACCCTCGGACTGGACCGTCGCGCAGAGTTCTACGAGTCCACCGGTGCCTACAAGGACATGGTCGTGACCCACCTGTTCCAGGTGCTGGCGTTCGTCGCCATGGAGCCGCCGACAGCGCTGGAACCGCGTGCCATCAGCGAGGAGAAGAACAAGGTCTTCCGGTCGCTGCTCCCGATCGAGCCGCAACACGTGGTGCGCGGGCAGTACCAGGGCTATCGGAACGAAGCGGGAGTTGCGCCGGACTCGGACACCGAGACGTTCATCGCCCTGCGCGCCCGGATCGACAACTGGCGCTGGGCCGGCGTGCCGTTCTACCTGCGCACCGGAAAGAAGATGGCGGAGGGCCAGCGGATCATCTCCATCGCCTTCAAGGAGGCGCCCAAGAGCATGTTCCCCGCCGGTTCTGGCGTCGGATCACAGGGTCCGGACCACCTGACGTTCGACCTGGCGGATGCCTCGAAGGTCTCGTTGTCGTTCTACGGCAAGCGTCCTGGGCCGGGTATGCGGTTGGACAAGCTCAGCATGCAGTTTGCCACCCAGGAGACCGACCGGGCCGCCGAGGTTCTCGAGGCCTACGAGCGGCTGATCCTGGACGCGATGCGCGGAGACCACACCCTGTTCACCACGGCCGAAGGCATCGAAAGTCTGTGGGAGCGCTCGATTCCGCTGCTGGAGGACCCGCCGGCGGTGAAGATCTACCCACCGGGAACGTGGGGGCCCAATGCCATTCATCAACTGGTCGCCCCGCATGCGTGGAGGCTGCCGTTCGAGCGGACCTGGCGCGAGAAACGGTGATGGCGGGGCCGGCTACAGGCCGGCCATCAGGTCGGTCTCCGTGATTCCGGGACCCTGACCCTCTCGGATGAACCACTCGGTACCGAAGCTGTAGCCGAACGCTTCGTCCGGCATCGCCAGGAAGAACGACTCTTCGCTGATCTGGCTGGCGTGGGCGCGCATCGCTGCTCGCTTGGGCTTCGAGTAGGCGCTGACGTCGACCCGCGCGGTGATCTCCGACTCGGGCTTGCCGAATTCGGCGTCGTCACCGCGGTCCGGCATTTCAATGCCGGCCGCCTTCGCCTGCTCGGCGAAGGCTTCCATCCCCCGCCGCATGTGGTCGCGATTCATGGTGCCCTGGTAGACGCGGTCCACCCCGGCCAACTCGGCGGCCCGTTTGCCGACGCGGTGCACCTGGATGTGGTCGGGGTGGCCGTAGCCACCGTTGTCGTCATAGATGGTGAGCACGTCCGCGTGCTCTTCGCGAAGGATCGCGGCAAGCCGCAGCGCAGCCTCCTCGACCGGCGCAGTCCAGAACGATCCGGGCAGGTCGTTGGTCGGTTCCCCCATCATGCCGGAATCGCGGTAGCCGAGAAACTCCACCCGAGCCACGCCCAGAATGGCTGCGGCGGCTTGGGTCTCGACAACTCTGCGTTCCCACAGCTGTTCGCCGTCGGCCAGAAAGCCGTCCGGGACCTCGCCGTGTTCGCCGCGGGTTCCGATGACCAGCACCACCCGGTGCCCTTCGTCCGCAGCCTTGCGCATCACCCCGCCGGCGGCGATCGATTCGTCATCCGGATGGGCGTGGAAGGTAACCAGGGTTGCCATCCGCCGACCGTACCCGACGGCCCCGACGGGCCGTAGGCTGCTCCGGGTGGGGGAAGCGACCGGTCCGGTGCAGCGGTGATCGACGTCTTCTCGCTCAGTCGGCTGGTCGGCTCCGTCACCTTGCAGAAGGGTCTTGACTACGCACGCCGCGGGACCGTCTCCAGCGTCGAGATCGGTGAGAAGCCGCTACGGTTGTCCGGTTTGGTCCGGGGCGGCACCCCGCGTCCCTATCGGGTCGAAGTCTCGCTGTCCGTCGACCGATCGTCAGTGACGGCCCTGACGGGAATCTGTACGTGCCCGGTCCACATGAACTGCAAGCACGTCGTCGCGCTGATCATCACCGGGCTCTCCCAGCGCCGCGATCCGACGGTGCCCGCCCGCCCAGCCTGGGAGCGGACGCTCTCCGGCCTGATGGAGCAGGACCGGAACAGCAGCGAGACCGAGGCCCTCTCCCTGGGTCTGCAGTTCGAACTGTTGCCGCCGACCGGCCCCGCCGGCGCAGGATCCCGAAGCCACCTTCCGGAAGCGGCCGGGTTGGGCATCCGTCCGGTCCAGTTGGGTAATGCCGGCCGCTGGATCCGCACCGGAATCACCTGGTCGAATCTCGGGTATTTCGGGTACGGCCGAAGCCGGCCGCGGCCGGATCACCTGAACTGGCTGGCGGCCATCGCCGCTGTGGCCAACGGATCGACCGCTCACCACTACGGCTCGGCGCCCGCCTGGATCCGCCTGGCGCAGGTCACCAGCGGCGCGGTCTGGGATCTGCTGGGTCGCGCCGAGGAACTGAACATCGCTCTGATCGGGTCGGACAGGGCCCAGCAGCCGGTCGCGATGGCAGCGGATCCGGTGGACCTGGTGCTCGACGTCGCACGCGCCGTGGATGGGCTGGCACTGCAGGTTCTGGTGCATCCGGAGCAGGAGACGGAACAGGGATTGCTGCTGGGTGATCCGGTGCGTGGACTGGCGACCTGGCCGGCGGTCAGCAGCGGGCTGCCGCTGCGCGAGCGGCCGCTTCGGCTGCTCCAATTCCGGTCGGCGCCCAGCGAACAACTGGTCGCGCTTCTCGACAGTGGACGGCAGCAGATTCCGTCCGCCGACGAGGAGAAGTTTCTCAGCACATACCTGCCAGTGTTGCGGCAACGGATTCCGGTGGTTTCCCGGGACGAGTCGTTCCAGGTGCCTGCACCGGTGCCGCCCGAACTCTGGCTGACTCTGGTGCATCTGCCCGACCATCGACTGACCTTTCGCTGGGGCTGGCGGTACGCCGGGACCGACGTCGAGCAGGCGCTGTGGCCCGATCACCGCAGTGCTGCCTACCGGGATCTCCCCACCGAGTCGAACCTCCTCGAACAACTGCCGAATTCGGTGTCCTCGAGCGAAGATCTGCTGGTGTTCGGGCGACTGTCCGGGGAGGGAGTTCTCGTCGGTATGCAGGCGGTTGGATTCGTGGTCGAGGTGCTGCCCGAGTTGGCGGATTCCGTCGTGCACCTGGACATTCGCGGGACGGCGAACTACCGGGCAGCCGACAACGATGCGATGGTGGGGATTTCGGGCGAGCCGAGCGACGGACGGGACTGGTTCGATCTGCAGATCACCGTCACCGTCGACGGCGAGAAGGTGGCGCTGCAGGACATCTTCCTGGCGCTGGCGCAACAGCAGGACTTCATGATTCTGCCCAGCGGCACCTATTTCCCGCTCGAATCCGAGAAGTTCGGCCAACTCCGACGATTGATCGAGGAAGCCCGGCTACTGCACGATGCGCCCGAGAACACGATGCGGGTCAGCCGGTTCCAGGCCAGTCTGTGGGACGAGCTGCAGCAGTTGGGTGTGATCGACGAGCAAGCTGCGGCCTGGCACCAGCGGGTCAGCGGTCTGTTGGATGTTTCGGAAATCCGGCGGCAAGAATTGCCCGCCGATTTCACCGCGTCACTCCGGCCGTACCAGCAGGTGGGTTTCGATTGGCTTTCCTTCTTGTACGACGCCGGACTGGGTGGGATTCTGGCCGACGACATGGGACTCGGCAAGACGATCCAGGCCTTGGCCCTGATCGCCAGGGCCGTGTCCGGGCCGGCCTCCTGCTCGCCGTTCCTCGTGGTCGCGCCCACCAGCGTCGTCGGCAACTGGAAATCCGAAGCGGCGAAATTCGCACCGAACCTGGCCGTGGCGACGATCACCGAGACCGGCGGCCGCCGCGGAGTGCCTATCGCGGAACTGGCCGGGGCGGCTGATGTGGTGGTCACGTCATACGCGCTGTTCCGACTCGAGTTCGACGCATACCAGGACCAGGAGTGGGCGGGGCTGATCCTCGACGAGGCCCAATTCGTGAAGAATCACCATTCGCTCGGCTTCAAGAATGCCAAGAGTCTGGCCACCGGATTCAAATTGGCGATCACCGGGACGCCGATGGAGAACAATCTGCTGGAACTCTGGTCACTGTTCTCCATTACCGCGCCTGGACTCTTCGGCAGCCCGACACGCTTCGCCGAGTACTACCAGAAGCCGATCGAAAGGCTCGCCGAAACCGACAAGCTGGATCAGCTCCGCCGTCGGATACGGCCGCTGATGTTGCGGCGCAACAAAGAACTGGTGGCCAAAGAACTGCCACCCAAGCAGGAGCAGGTCATCGAACTGGAACTCAACCCGCGACATCAGAAGATCTACCAGACCCACCTGCAGCGCGAACGGCAGAAGGTGCTGGGTCTGATCGGTGACCTGGACAAGAACCGATTCGTCATCTTCCGGTCGCTGACCCTCTTGCGTCAGCTCAGCCTGGACGCCTCCTTGATCGACGAGAAATATGCCGCCGTGCCCTCGACGAAGTTGGACGCGCTGATGGAGCAACTCGACGACGTGATCGCCGAGGGGCATCGCGTGCTGGTGTTCAGCCAATTCACGTCGTTCCTCGGCAAGGTTCGCACCCGGTTGGACGCGGCACGAGTGGACTACTGCTACCTGGACGGCTCGACGCGACGGCGAGCCGACGTGCTGCAGAAATTCAGTACCGGCAATGCGCCGGTATTCCTGATCAGTCTGAAAGCCGGCGGCTTCGGACTCAATCTGACCGAAGCCGACTACTGCATTCTGTTGGACCCGTGGTGGAATCCAGCCACGGAGGCGCAGGCCGTCGACCGGGCGCACCGCATCGGACAGCATAAGACCGTGATGGTCTACCGGCTGGTTGCGAAGGGCACCATCGAGGAAAAGGTGATGGCGCTCAAGGAGAGCAAGGCCAAGCTGTTCTCCAGCGTGATGAACGACGGCGCGGCGGGCTCGGCCGCGCTGACCGCCGACGACATCCGCAGCCTGCTCAGCTGACGGCCGCCGCCGACTTCGCTGCGATCCGCGCTCGCACCTCCGGTCGGCGCAGCGGCGGCACGGTGGCCGGCGGCTGCTTGCGGGCCGGGAGGTCGGCGAGCAGATGCCCGGTGATGTGGGTGATCTCGGCGACCGCGGCTTCGAACGGCGCGCGATTGACGTCGGTCAGTTTCTGGATGCCGCTCACCTTGCGCACGTACTGCCGCGCCGCGGCTTCGACTTCTTCGTCGGTGGCGGCCGGTTCCAGGCCGCGGAGTTCGGTGATGTTTCGGCACATTCGGCAATTCTAAACCGCCCGGTCGTATCCGACTCGAATTGCGGTGGGTCGTTCTGATCAGCCCTCGCGCGGTGACGGGAGCAGGCGAGCAGCGCGTCGGGCCGTCTTCTGGGCGTACATCGCGGCGTCGGCTCTGGCGAACAGCGGATCCTGCGCCTCGTCCGGGCGGCTGACGGCCACGCCGGTGCTCATCGAGACGCTCAGCAGGCTATCGCCCCAGGAGATGGGCTCGGCCAGCGATCGCTGGATCGCATCGACGAGTTCCGCCACGACCTGGGGTACGGCATCGTCGGCGTCCGCCGACAGAATTCGGGCCATCACGAATTCGTCTCCGGAAAGCCGCGAGAGAAGGCAGCCGGGTGGTGCGCACTGTTGCAGTCGGCGGCCGATCACGGCCAACACGTGATCGCCGGCGGCATGGCCGTGCGTGTCATTGATCCATTTGAGGCCGTCGACGTCGGAAAACGCAAAAACCACCCGCTCGTCGGCAGCCAGCGATTCTTGCAGGCTCTCCATCAGCGGCCCACGCCGAAGCAGCCCGGTGAGCTCGTCATGATCGGCGCGCTGGCGCCATCGGTGAGCATCGTTCAGTACCGGGTTGACCAGATCCATGCAGGCCACGAACACGGTGGAACCGGCGAACGGTGTGACGCCCACGTGCATCCAGCAGCTGACCGCGCTGCCGTCGTTGCGCAGTACCCGGCGGATCGCGCTGGTGGTCGGTGCGGAATCTGCGCTGAGAGTCGGACCGATCCCGTTTCTCACTTCCGAAAGGACGGGAGCTGTGGTTCCTGCTGACCCGGCTTGTCGGAGCAGCGTGCGGGCGATGTTCTCTGCGCCTGCACGATCGGCAATGGGAATGAAGTCCTTGACCCGCCGCCCGATCAGCTGGTGAATCGGAACTTGTAGGAGCGTGGCGCAGCGATCATTGGCTGCGACGATCTCGTAGTCGGCGGTGTGTGCCAGAGCAGCCATCGGAATGATAGCCACAGCAGCTTGAAGCGCGGCCGTGGCGCGGTCGGGCTGTTCCTCCCGCACGCGCGCCGAACGGGCGAGCACCGGATTGACAACATGCACTGGGGCGCCCTCCGCCGAACCGGCGTGCCTCGTCGACCCGCTGGCATTGAGTACCCACCGGCTCGTGGCGGCGCTCATCCCCGTTCCACGATTCCCTGGAAAGGATGGGAAAGTCGATGCGAGCGCATGGATGTCTTCTTCCGAATGGGTGAAAAACATTCGTTCGGCGATTCTACCCTGATACAGCTTATCCCGCAGCAGTTGTAAACGCAGGTAGGTAGCCCTCGCGTTGTCCGGTCTCGGTCGGGTGGTAGGACTCCTGCAGATGGGCCAGATCCGCGGCGTGAAGCCATTTGCTTCCGCTGCACAGCTGATGGCCCGCGAAGGCCGACCTGACGTCGGCGAAGATGAAGCCATGCCGTCTCGCGGCGGTCGCGATCGCCTCGTCGACCACACCGATTCCTTCATCGATCTTGGCCCGCGACGTCTGGGACAGGCCGATGCAGAACCACACGTGCAGTTGATAGAACAGGGGATAGCCCAGAACGACGACCCTGGCGTTCGGTGCCGCAGCTGTGATGGCGTCGTAGGTGGCGTCCAGCCGCGCCGGCAGCGAGCCGTTCGCCACCTGTTCGGCAGAGTTCACCGCATCGACACAGGCTGTGGTTCCGTGCAGAGCACAGGCCGTCATGATCGTCGAGAAGCCGACGTCATTGCCGCCAACGGTGATGCTGACCAGCGTTGTGGCCCGCGGAATCGATCCGACCTGGCTGTCGATCACACCCGCCGACGTGGCGCCGGCGCAGGCGACCGTCAGCTGGGCAACCGATGGATGCGCAGCGCCCCACAGCGTGGGAAAGGCAGCCGGGCTGCGGTCGCAGCTGCCGCCCGAGTAGTCGTTACCGGCACCCAGACCGGCGGAGTAGGAATCGCCGAGCGCTACATAGCCGCCCGCGCCAGTCGCGCCCACCGTCTGCGCCCCGGCGACAACTGTCAGCACAACGGCGGCCAGAATGGCAATCAACCCGCTCCCGCGCATGGTGGCTCCTCACATCGACTGACGAGGTTCTGGTCGGCTGATCAGGTCTCTGGCGATTCTCCATCGTGACAAAGGTTGCCGCCGGTACGGGGGATTTCGCCCAAACGTCACCCGCTTGGCCGGATGAGATTTCCAGGTCGTACCGTGGAATCGTCGGCAAATCCACGCGGTCGACAACGAATTGGACAATCACCGCTCGGAGCGGGGTAGGGAGCATTCGCACGTGAAGATTCGAAAATTGGGCGCCGAACTCGAGGTATCGGCCATCGGCCTGGGCTGCATGGGCATGTCCGAGTTCTACGGACCCGGTGACGATGCGGAGTCGACCGCCACCATCCACCGCGCACTGGATCTGGGTGTGACGCTGTTCGACACGTCGGACATCTACGGGCCGTTCACGAACGAAGTGTTGGTGGGCAAGGCGATTGCGGCGCGCCGGGACGAGGTCGTGCTTGCCAGCAAGTTCGGCATCGTGCGGGACCCGGCGAATCCGACTGCGCGGAGCGTGAACGGCAGCCCGGACTACGTTCGGACCAGCGTCGAGGCGTCGCTGAAACGCCTTGGTGTTGATCACATCGACCTGTACTACCAGCACCGCCCTGATCCGAACACTCCGGTGGAGGAGACGATCGGCGCCATGGCGGAACTGGTCGCCGCCGGAAAGGTCCGGTATCTGGGGTTGTCCGAGGTCTCGCCGGACATTCTTCGGCGAGCGCATGCCGTCCATCCGATCGCCGCGCTGCAGTCCGAGTACTCGCTGTGGTACCGCGAGGTTGAGGACGAAATCCTCCCCACCGCAAGAGAATTGGGCATCGGCTTCGTGCCGTACTCGCCGTTGGGCCGGGGCTTCCTCACGGGCGCAGTGGCCGGGGTGGACGAGCTTGCCGACAACGACTTCCGGCGCGCCAACCCGAGATTCCAGGGAGACAACCTGACTCAGAACCAAGCGATAGTCGAGGTGGTGCGGCAGCTGGCCGCCCAGAAGTCCGTCACTCCAGCACAACTCGCGTTGGCCTGGGTGCTGGGACAGGGCGAGGACGTGGTGCCGATTCCGGGTACGAAGCGTCGAAAGTACCTGGCGGAAAACGTCGCCTCGACGGAGGTCGAGCTCAGCCAGGACGACCTCGACCTGATCGGGAATGCAGTGCCGCAGGCCGTTGGCGCTCGCTACGCGGCTACCTCGAGCATGGGGCGTCTGGCTGGGAAGGACTGATCTTGCACGTCGGCACCTCGGTCGTTCTGATCGTCGTGGTCACGTCGGTCGTCTGGCCGGTTCGGTCAACGTGGTCAGGCGGGTCGTCGTGGGCGGCTCGGTCAACGTGGTGGTCGTGGTTCTTCGAGCGCCGGCAGGCCGGTCGGCCGCTGCGCCGGCCGGCCGTAGCCGAGAAGCCGCCCCCGGATCGAGGCGCGGATCAGGGCCGGGTGGAACAGCAGACGCGGCGCGGCCATCAGGTGATAGACGCCGCCCAAAGTATCAGCGGCCCGTACATTCCCGTGCACGGAAAGCCGATCCAGTTCCGACGCCCAACGATTGGAGAGCGTCCCGAGGCGCGTCGGCTGCTGCTCGCTGGAGGAGTAGCGCAGATCCTGTCCGGTGGCGATGGACCAGGGTAATTCCGTCACTTCGGCGAATTCGCGGAGCAGCCGGCGGCAGCTTCCCGGAGTCAGCTCGGACCGTAGAGCCTTCCGGAGCAGCACGGCTTCGCACGCAGCCACGGCGATGCCCTGGCCGTAGACCGGATTGAAGGCGCAGAAGGCGTCGCCGACCACCAGCAGACCGTCGGGCCAGTCCCGCTGTCCTTCGTAGTGGCGCCGTCGATTGCCCGTCTGCCGGTGCAGAAACACCTCGCTGATCGGCTCCATCCGCTGTGCGAGTTGCCACAGCGCCCGGTCGCGGAGACCGAACAGGAACTCGTCGAATTCGGCAGCGTCGCGAGTGGGGCGCCGATTCCCGAACCCGACCGCTCCGATCAGCCACCTGCCATCCTCAACGGGCAGGGCAAGGCCGCCAACAGGTTCGTCCGGAGTCGAGGCGATAACGACGCCCGGTACGTCCCCGAGGTCCGGGCTACCGCGATACATTCGCGTTGCGTAACCGATCTTGGCATCGATTTCCGTCGTCCGAACGTTGCCGGAGGCGTGATCCGCGAGCCAGTGCGGCAATCTGGAATTGCGGCCGGAGGCATCGACGACCAGGTCCCCGACCACGGTGGTTCCGTCGTCGAGGTCGACCGTCCAGCCGCCGTTGTCGGGCGGAACGGGCCCCGGTTCGGTGGGCCGGATATCGACGACCGTTCTTGCGCTCCGGATTTCGACGCCCGGCAACGCCAGGACCCGTCGGCGGATGGTCGCCTCCAATAGCGGTCGGGTGGTCGAGAAGACTTGATAGGAAGGGGAGTTCCTGGCGGTCCAGCCGTTCGGTCCGAGCCAGGCCAGCGCCGCGGTGTCGACCGGAATCGCGCCCGCGCCCAATAGATCGGCTCGCAATCCCGGAAGGAGCTCTTCGGCGGCGAGCAGTCCGCGGTAGAGGAACACGTGCGGCTGCCGGCCCTGCGGAACACCCGGCCGGGCCTGCGCTTCGGATTCGTCCACGCGATCGCGTTCCACCATGATGACCTTTCGGCCCTCGGCGGCTGCGGCGGCCGCCGCGAACAGGCCGGCGGCACTCGCACCGATGATCACCACCCGGTCGACCGTCATCAACTCATTCCCTCCCTGCCTGACTCACCGCTTCCTCCCTACCATGGTCGCACCGTTCCTGGCCTGGCCCCCCGCGCGGGTTCGCGCGGGTTTGGTTCAGCCCGCGCTCGTTGCAATGCGAGCGAATCGACCACCACCCGCGCGGTGGCGGGCGCGTCACCAAGAATGGGCGCAGCGCGAGCACTGAGCGACGACGGGGCGCGGCGACGGGGGCCGCGGCGGCTCCCGCGCGACTTCGGTGCAGCCCGCGCGGATTGCAATGCGAGCGAAGCGATTACAACCCGCGCGGCCGGGGCGGAGCCCGGGGACGCGACGACGGGGCGAGGCGGCTGCGGCAGGCGACAGCTCCGTTTGGGTAAGGTGGCCCGGCGCTTGGCGGCGTGTTCCTACGCCGCCTCGCGCGGGTGTTCCAGTCGTCAGGCCCGGAGTTCGTCCACACGGTAGGAGTTCAGCATTTCCACCCACGGTGATCGGAACGATCGCCCCCCCGGACCGACCCGAGCGGGAATCGAATCAGCACCAGCGGCGACCCAGTGGAGCGCGACGGCGATTTCTTGCCGACCCGGCGGACATCTGACGATTTCTTGCCGACCCGGCGGACATCTGACGATTTCTTGCCGACGCGGCGGACATCTGACGATTTCTTGCCGACGCGGCGGACATCTGACGATCCCTCGCCGACCTGGCGCACTTCGGGTGACGTCGAACCCGCGGGGCTTTCGGTTGGTCACCAGGGCGGAGCAGAAACACGCCCGGTCCGACCGCGAGATCCGGTTCGGCGTGTGGTCGCGGTCGGATTTCTTCTCTTCCTGCTTGCCGCACTGGTCGGCGGCGCACATCTTTTCCGCGCGACCACCTTCTCCGCATTCGACGAGAGCACGCACCTGGACTACACGTGGAAGGTGATGCACGGGAGCATTCCGTTCGACGGCGACAAGCTGGCTCCGTACACCCTTCAACAATGGTCGTGTCACCGGCAGGCGAACCAGCCGAAAAAGGCGATCCCACCGTGTGGTTCGAGTGCTCCGGCAAGCGCCTATCCGGCTGCCGGGCTCAATTACAACGGCATCCATCCGCCGGTTTACTACGCCCTCACCGGCGTGGGTGCCGAGGCGATCTCGGCTGTCACCCCCGCAAGCTTTTTCACCTCGGCGCGGATCATGAGCATTATCTGGACCTACCTCGGACTCTTCGCGTCCTATCTGGTGCTCCGGTACTGGCGAGTCGGTTGGCCATATGCACTGGCCGGCTCAGCCCTGCTCATCACTTTGCCGTCGGTGCTGTCCTCCGTGGCATCGGTGACCAACGATGCACCCGCCCTGCTCGCGGGCGCCGGTGCGATGTACCTCCTGGGTCGCGTCCTGATCTACGGTCGCACCGGCTGGCTTGTTCCGGCGTTGATCACCGGTGCGGTGGTTTCGATGAAAGTCATCAGCGGGCTCGCCCTGATAGCCGTTGCCATCGTGCTTCTGATCGTCGCGCTCCGACGTGGGCGCGCAAACGGCTTTCGCAGGGCCCGTCCGGTGCTGATCGTGTCCGGTGCGATGTTCCTTGTCATCGGTTCGGTGTACAAGATCTGGGCAGTTGTCCAAGCAGGTAGAGCCTTGCCCGACTATCTGAGTCCGATTCGAAATGCCAACACCCAGCCGATTTCGGGCCGCCTGCCCTTCGATGACTGGCTGCCCACGCTTGTCGGTGGGTTTCGACTCGGTCGCGACTACTACCTCGCACCGCCCGTTGACAGCGCCCAGATCTTGGCCTGGGCGATCCTTGCCGGCGTGATCCTGTCGGCGGTTGCCTTTGTCGCCGTCAGCAAATTCGCCCATGGAAGGGCCGAATGGTTCTTGGGTGTTGCCGTCATCGTCGGGAGCATGATCTACCCGCTCATCGTGCAGGTCAATGTTTATGCATCCAGTTCCGGCACCAGGTTCTTCACCGCCCCCGGTAGCCGCTACGCCAATTCGCTGATTCCGCTCGCGGTCGGTCTGGCCGCCGTTCTGGCATCACATTTTCGACTGCGACGGACCGCAATCGCCACGGTCGCGCTGGGTCTGCTGATCGTTGTGACGTCCTCTTTCGGGATCGGCTGAGTCCCGCGCGGCGAGAGCTTCGGCGAAGACTGCCGCGATGCCGGCATAGCCCAGATCGTTGGGGTGGAAATGATCGGCGGCCAATTTGCCCTTCCAACCGGAGGTGCGCGGCCCTCGAAGCTCCGCGATCACCAGGCCGGAATCGCGGACCGCTGCAGCAAGGAGCGCGTTGGCCATGGCTGCTGCCCTGGACGGATTGGGCAGGGTCGCGACCACCGAACCTCGCGGCAGTTCTGCCAGCAATCGCCCGAATGCAGCCGGGAAGGCCTTCCGATGGCGAGGCCGGATCAGATCGTTCGACCCGATCAGCACGGTGACCAGTTCAGGCCGTCGACCCAACGCAGCCAGGGCGGGCAGTTGACGGTCGAGTACATCGCCGACCCTGGCGCCACTGCTGGCCAGGTTGATCAGCCGGCCCGGGATTTCGCTGCCACCGGAGGTCTGGAGTTGACCGACCCAGCCGCGGTCGTAGTCGGAGGCCCCGACTCCCTGCGTCATGGAGTCCCCCAGCGCAACCCAGAGCGGACCGTCGGCGGCCAGCGCGCTCAGATTGGCCTGCCCCCACCGAGCCGCATACGGCTCGACCTGATCCTGCACGTCACGCACTCCTCGGAGCAGGTGCGAGAGTGCACGAAGAACGGGTCCGGGCGGGCGGCCGCTCAGATTCGAGTACTCGAAATCCGGGCCCGGCATCATGTGGGACCGACAGCGGTCCGGCCTTCAAGTGGCGGCCCGCCGATCGCCCCGTCGCCCGGGCTCGAAGACGAGGGCTTCCACATCGCCCCCGGGCGCAGAAACGTGGTTTCCAGCGCGGCCGCCGGGCCTGGACGGGCGAACAGAAAACCCTGGGCTGTCGGGCAACCCAGTCTGCGCAAGGTCGCGGCCTGCTCCTCCCGTTCCACGCCCTCAGCGGTGACGCCGAGCCCGAGATTGCGGCCGAGGTCCAGGAGGGCGCGCAGGAACCGTTCCGCGTCGGCGTCGCGATCGATGTTCGCCACAAAGGAATATCGATTTTCAGCGCGTCGAGCGGAATCTGCTGCAGGTGCAGCAGGGACGAATAACCGGTACCGAAATCGTCGAGGGACAGCGAGCATCCGATTCGGCGCAGCTGTGCGCAGACCGTTCGCGCGGTGGTCAGGTCTTCCAACAGCGCGTCCTCGGTGATCTCCAGAACCAGCTGCGCCGGGCGGACGGCGTGCCGGCCGAGTACGGAGGCAACCCGGGTCGGAAAATTCAGGTCGACGATGAGCTGCGGCGGTATGTTGACGCCTGTCTGGAGGCCTCGATCGCCGTACAGCTTGGTCCAGGCGGCCAACTGGGCGCAGGCCTGCTCCAGCATGGAATCGGTCAGGTCGGTCAGCAGGCCGGCGCGGCCGGCCAGGGGCACGAATTGAACCGGTGAAATCTGGACGCCGTCGTGACGCCACCGTGCCAACGTCTCGACGCCCGTCATTCTGCCGTCGTTCAGATCGATGATCGGCTGGTACACGGCGGTGACGGCGCCGGCCCGCAGCGCCAGCCGGAGCGGTTCACGTAATTGCAGGTCAACTGCGGCCGGCAGGATCATGGCGGAGTGGTACAGCGCCAGCTGACCCTTACCTGCTCGTTTGGCCGAGTACATTGCGACGTCCGCTCGCGCCAGTAGCTCATCGAGGCTCGGTATCGGTGCGGTGCCGTCGAGATTGGTCACCCCGACGCTGACGCCCACGTTGATCCTCGAGTCGTCGACCGCGAAAGGTTCTCGCATCGCATCGACGATCCGAGCTGCGACCGCCGCCGGGTCGTGGCCGTCCTCCAGCAGGATCGCGAACTCGTCACCGCCGAACCGCGCCAGGATGTCGCCGTCGCGAAGCGCCCTGCGGAAGCGTCGAGCGACACTGGTCAACACCTGGTCGCCGGCTCCGTGGCCCAGGGTGTCGTTGACCGCTTTGAAGTCGTCGAGATCGCAGAACAGCAATCCCAACGGGCGCAGATCCCGTCGGTGCACCATCAGCGCCTGCGCCACCCGGTCGGTGAACAGTGCCCGGTTGGCCAGGCCGGTCAGCTGATCCGCGTAGGCCTGCGTCACCAGCTGCTTCTCCCGGGCGGCGACCACGTCCAGCAGGCTGCGGTTCTCCCGCAGGGTGAGGTACTGACGAACCAGAACAGCCACCAGCGAGATCGCCACGGCCGTCGGCTCCACCCCGGTCAGCCGTCGGCCGGCGATGACGCCGATACCGATTCCGGCCACGGCCAGCGCCAACGGCACGTACGGCAACATCGTCGCCCCAGCGGGATGGTTCTCCGGCGGTCGCGTTCCTTCGAGCCGACTCCGGGTGAGTATTCGGCCGCCGATGTCGGCGGCGAAGGCCAGGAACAGGAAGGCGGCCACCCATCCCAGTTCGGCCAGCCCGGACGGGGCCTCCTTCAGATTCACAAAGCCGATGTCGGCCAGCGCCATCGTCGAAACCCCGCCGGCCAGCAGCAACAACGGCACCCGCTGAGCGCTCGGGCGCGAAACGCTGTAGAACGCCAGCGCGATGATCAGGATGTCGCCGACCGGGTAGGCGATCTTGACCAGCGTCGTGACTGGGCCGTCGGTCGGTTCGGCCCAGTTGGTCGTGCTCAGGATGAGGGTCAGGGCGAACAACGACGACAGCGACGCAATACCGTCCAGCGCCGATCGGAAGCGACCACCGGCGCCCCCCACCAGCGGAAAGAGCAACAGGCCGGCCAGCGCACCAACCGGAAAAAGGAGGAAGCCGGCGTCGGCGAGGCTGGGGAAGGGGGGGTTTCCGGAACCGCCGAACTCCAGAACGATGAATATGGCCTGCCCGGCCATCCAGCCGGCGCAACCGAAGGAGATGGCCGCCCAGCTCTGGCGCATTTGGCCGACGGTCGTCCGGGATGTACGCCAGCAGGCGAAGCAGGCTGCGCCGGCAGCGACCAGCTGCGCGAAGTCTCCGATCAGCTGACCCCCGTCGAACCGGAAAGCCACCGGTGCTGCGGTGATGATCAGCAACAGCAGGCCGGCCATCAGCGCCGAGCCGGGTGGCCGACCGCCGGCGCTGCCACGGCGGATCCGGGTCGTAGCCGCAGTTGCGCTGCCGTCGGGCGTCGGCATGAGCGTGGTGCCGCTGAGCACAGAATCGATGAGGACCGGCTCCTCGCGCTTCACCATGCCGGATCCCGTCAGATCTTGAGCAGCCGCCGGAGCCACCGATCGTGCCAGTGAACTCGGAGCAGGTGGAGGACCCCTTCCCGATGATCGTAGCGAACAGATGATCTTAGGGATCGGATGGTCCAGCGAACAGGGAATCCAGGGAGTCGGGCAAGCAGCCAACCGCTGTTGGTTCCACCCGACGGATTCCCCCTCATGCCGCCTTCCCGACTGCCGGCCGGAATCAGCAGATGGACAGGTTGTTGGCCACTTCGGTGACACCGGGCGCGGACCAGCAGACCTGCTCGGAACGATGTCGCTCGGCGAGACTGCCCACGCTGCCGCTGAGAGTGATGACGCCGCGGGTGTCGGTAGCGACGGTGATGTGCTCTCCGTCGAGCTGCGCGTTGCGGACGAGGGCGGCGACGATGTCGGCCTGGATACCGACCGCGAGGACGCCCGGTCGAATCGTCATCGCGTTCTCTACGCGGCGCACACCGGGAATGTAGTTGACCGCCCGGCAGGCGGCTTCGCGTTCGTATTGCCAGGTCACTTCTCCAGAAAGAGTGATGGTGTGGTCGGTCACCGAAACCTGCACCGTGCCGGGGACATTCACGGCGCGTTGGATTGCCTCACCGGCGTCGCGGGCGATGTCTGAGTCCGTGCTTTCGGCGAACGGCCCGCGGACTGTCAGCTCCTGGGCGATCGCGGTCACTCCCCTAACCGAAAGGGCGGCTTTGCCAGCCAGCAGGACTTCCGGATAGGTGCTCACCGTTCCGGTCAACGTCACCGCACCACCGTCGACCGAAACCCCGATGTGTGCGCTGTCAACGCTGGGAAGCCATTGCAGCTCGTCGGTGACGGCGGATTTCAGTTCAGCGTCTGTCCTGTGCTCAGTTTGAGTCATCTCTGGATTGTTGCCGTAAGGCTCTCCCGGTGGTAGAGCCGAAAGGCCCGAGCAGGGTTATCCGGACGGTTGTCCGATCTGACCCGCGGCGGCGAGCGGCTCGGGTAACGGCACCGACCAGACCAGACGCGTACCACACCCATGAAGGTGTTGTACCTGCAGCGTTCCCCCCAACTCGGCAGCTCGGTCGGCGAGATTGTGCAAGCCGCTGCGGGCGACCGTCTCGGCGATGCCGACACCGTCGTCGGTGACGTCGACCACCAGATCGTCCTCGACCGAGATGGTGACGGTCAGTTGATCCGCGTGTGCGTGACGAATCGCGTTGCTGACCGCCTCACGGACGACTGCTTCCGCGTGCTGGGCCAGCGCCGCCGGCACGACGTCCAGCGGGCCCGTCATTCGAATGGTCGTCCGCAGCCGCACGTCGGCGCTCAATTCGGTCACGGCCTTCTTCACGGCGGCGCGGAGGGTGGGGCCGCCTGACGAGTCCGCGTGCAGATCGAAGATGGCGGTGCGGATCTCCTGGATCACTTCCTGCAGTTGGTCGATGTGCTCGACGATGCGGCTGGTGATCTCGGGGAACTCTGATCGACGCCGAGTGCTCTGCATGGACAGGCCGATCGCGAACAACCGCTGGATGACGTGGTCGTGCAGATCCCTGGCGATGCGGTCGCGGTCGGCCAGCACTTCAAGCCGGCGCCGGGCAGCCTGACTTTCGGCGTACTGGAGCGCCAGCGCAGCCTGATCGGCGAAGGAGGCGACCACCTGAAGCTGCGACTCATCGAAAGAAGCTGCTCCGGACGTCCGGACCGCCAACAGCACACCCGCGATGGACCCGCTGGTTCGCAGGGGCAGCGCCAACGCCGCCCCGAAATCGATACCCAGCCCCGACGCCAGATCCAGTGCCAGCCGGTCGACGTTGCGGGGAACGTGATCGGTGAACACCGCCCCGGTGGTGGTGCCGGAGACCGGGACCTTCAGCCCGGTGATGGACTCCGCACCCATTCCGACGCAGACGGCGACCCGGAGTTCGGTGACGCCGGCGGGTGGGTCGACGGAACCGTCCGGCAGCGCGATGAGGGTGTAGTCCGCAGCGGTCAATTCCATGGCCCGCACGGCGATCAGTCGCAGCGCCTCGACCGGGTCGGCGCCACCGAGCAGTTCCACGGTGATCTCGCCGGAGGCTTCCAGCCATCGCTGTCGCCGGCGCACCTCTTCGTACAACCGGGCGTTGTCGATCGCGATGCCGGCGGCGGCGGCCAGTGCGTGCACCACCACCTCGTCGTCATCGTTGAACGGTTGCCCGTCCAGTTTCTCCGTCAGATACAGCCGTCCGAACACCTCACCGCGGGCCCGGATCGGCACTCCCAGGAATGTTGTCATCGCAGGGTGGTGGGGAGGTAGTCCGGTTGACGCCGGATGCTGCGACAGGTTCTCCAGTCGCAGCGGCGCGGCCTCTTCGATGACGACGCCCAGAACTCCGTGCCCGGTCGGCAGCGGGCCGATCAGCTCCCGGTCGGCGTCGTCGATACCGGCGAAGACGAACTGGCCGAGCATTCCGCCTTCGTCCAGAACGCCCAGCGCTCCGTATCGTGCCCCCACCAGATCGGTTGCGGCGCGGACGATCTGCCGCAGAGTGGCATCGAGTTCGAGTCCGGCCGACACCGCCAGGACCGCTTCCAGCAGCGCATCCATCCGGCTGCGGCTGATGTCCACGATGTTCTCGATCCCGGTCCTGACCTCGGTCAGCAACTGCTGCAGCCGCGCCTCTGACAACGTTCGCGGCGCGTCGACCGGTGCGGTCGGTCGGCCTGGCTCCCCGCTCGCAGTGGCGATCACGACTCATGGTGACACGTGCCTGGTAGCGCAACCAGCATCTGTCGATGTCGTCGTCGGTTCCCGAGCGAACCTTTGCCTTACCCGCAGGGGACGTTCGGCCCTAGGAAGTTGCCGAGCCCCGACGGCACAGTGGGATGGGGCCAGTGCTGTGGCCGCAGGATGGGGCCAGTGCTGTGGCCGAGGAGATGGCGCCACGGAGCGCAGCGAGGGAGGTGTCGTCGATGGATACGTCGGTCCAACCTGTAGGAGTAATGCCTGCAGAACAGGTCGACGCCGCGCTCGCGGCCGCGGCGACTGCGACGTCGCCGTACGACAGCGTGCCCTGGAGCTTCCGCTGCACCAGCACCGGCATCGAACTGCACGCGGAGCGCACCCAGGATCACCCCGGGGTCGACCCTTTCCCGCGGCGGCTGCGGGTGGCTTGCGGCGCGGCGTTGCTCAACCTCCGGGTCGCGGTTCGGGCGCTGGGGGTGACTGCTTCCGTCCGCCTGCTGCCGGATCCGGCGCAACCCGATTGGCTGGCTGTGCTGCATCCGCTGCAGCGGAGCCCCGCAACCTCGGCCGAACTGACCGTGGCGCAGCCGCTCGTGTCGGGCTTCATCGCTCCGGCCCGCTTGAGAGCAGCGACGGTGGCCGAGCCTGCCCGCAATGCCCTTCGTCAGGCCGCAAGGATGGAACAGGCCTGGCTGGCGACGATTGACGCGACCCAACTGTCGCAATTCAATGTGCTCGCAGCTCATCCGCAGCCTGCTATGCAGAATGGGACAGCGCCAGTTTCCCAGCCGGCGAGCGAGGGGTTCGAGCCGAACCAATTGGTGGCGGTGATCGGCACCTTCGGCGATCTCCCGCTTGCTCAACTGCAGGCCGGACAGAGTATGCAACGTGCCCTGCTGACCGCGATCAACTTGGGTCTGCAGCCGAGCCTGGAGCCGCAGGTGGGAGAGTCCCCGGCGGGCCGGCAACAGCTCCGGCAGCTGATAGGCGGAGCGCTCTGGCCACAGATGGTTCTTCGTCTGCACCATCTCTCGCCCGCACCAGCCCGGAACACCGCCTGACGGAATTGTTCTCGCTGTCCGACGACCGGTCGGTGCCCTACTCCGACCGGTAACGCCGGTCCCGGATCTCGGTGACGAGAACGGCGGCTTGGGTCCGACGCTCCATGCCCAACTTTCCGAGCAGACGAGACACGTAGTTCTTCACCGTCTTCTCCGACAGGAACATTCGTTCGGCGATCTGGCGGTTCGTCAGCCCTTCGCCGATCAGGTCGAGAACAGCGCGCTCCTGCTCGGTCAGGTCCGCCAGAGGTCCGGGTTCTTCCGATCCGGCGCGGAGTCTTTCCATCAGGGCGGCCGCCGCACGGTTGTCCAGCAGCGAGCGGCCGGCGCCGACGGTACGAATTGCCGAGACCAGGTCCAGGCCCTTGATGTCCTTGATCACGTAGCCGGCAGCTCCGGCCAGAATCGCGTCCATCATCGCCTGTTCATCGGTGAAGGAGGTGAGCATCAGACAGTTCAAGTCCGGCAGCTGTGATTTCAATTCACGGCACAGCTCGACTCCATTCCCGTCGGGCAGGCGAATATCGAGAACGGCTACGTCCGGGCGCAGGGCGGGAATTCGTGCCAGCGCCTCCGAAACCAGGGATGCCTGACCGATGACCCGTAGGTCTTCTTCCTCGTTCAACAGGTCGGCGACTCCTCGCCGCACCATTTCGTGGTCGTCGACCAGGAAAACCGTCAGCACCGGACAATCACGCCCTCTCGTGGTCTCGCGCCTTCCCGCCGTTGCCGGGTCAGCTCGGCGACCTCAGCGTACGTGTGACGCAAGGGCGTGAAGGACGGCTGGCAGGGCTCTCTAGGACGGTTTCGTCCTCACCTCGGAGGGTCGAAGCCGAGACGATATCCGACGCCTGGACGATATCGGCGCTTCCAAGGTCAGCGCAGGAAGTGGAGTCTGGCCGCAGGCGACCGGGTGGCCCACCAGTGCCCCAGTCCCCACGTCGACGCCGTGCCAAGTGCCGCGACCACGACCAGACCGATGGCGAAAACCAGGTGGTAGTCCAAGAACGGATTGGAGGAGCCGGAGGGCTTGCCCTCGGAAGTGTATTGCGCCATCGGCCATTCTGCGGCCCACATGAGCACGAGCAGGATCGTTCCAGCCACCGCAGTCGGGCGCAGCGCGACGCCGGCGATCAGCGCGACGCCGATGCCGAGCAACCCGAGCATGAACAGCCAATCAGCCCACGGGGCACCCGCAATGGAGCGGAAAAATGATTGGAATGGTCCGACCTCGACATGACCCAGGAAACCATTGGTGGGCGAGCCCCCATGAATCCAGGATTTCGCGCCCGGGGTCGAATAACCCAGGCCCAGCAGCTTGTCGAGAAACGGCCACAAGAAAATGAATCCCAGTGCGATGCGCAACACGTCAACGGCGCGGTGAGTCGATCGGAGCGGAAGCACGGCGTTGCCGACCGCGGGTTCGCGAATCGGCGCGGAATGGGTGAGCGTCATGCGGGTTTCCTTCTTCTCGAAGAGGCTGAGCCCGCGTACTTTTCCTGCGACGCGTCCTACGTTGCTCCAGCACGGTCACGAAGGGAACGGACCGTTCTGACCACCATCTGCCTCACTCGGTGCTCTCGATAGAGCCGAAAGTCCTCGACAGTTCGGGCCGATGGCCGGACGCAGCTCGATGCCGGCTCCGAAGGTTCGCGGTCACGGGTATTTCGGCCCTATTCGGCTGCCGCCAGGGCACCTACCGTTGGTTCAGGGCGAGGCCGCAGTGCGCGGACGAAAACAATGGCCCGAGGGAGCACCGTGATGGTCACAAATACCGAGGAACTCGTTGTCGTGGGAATCGACGGCAGCGCGGAAAGTCTGGCGGCGCTCCGATGGGCGCTGAAAGAGGGGGTCCGACTCGAGATCCCGGTGGAGGTCGTTCACTGTTACCTACCGCAGACCCTGACCGATTTCGGCTTCAGTACCCCCCACGAACTGCACACCGGATCGGCCATCATGGTCGACAACGAGGTGGAAGCAGCCCTCAAGGACATGTCGCAGCAGCCCGAGGTTCGGCGTTGCTCGCTGGCTGGGAGCCCGGCGAAGGTGCTGCTGGAGCGGGCGAAGACGGCCTCGTTGCTGGTCCTGGGTGTGCATGGAAAGACGGTGCTGCGGGATCTGATTCTGGGGAAGGTGGCTCGGACCTGCCTTCGCCAGTCGCCGTGCCCGGTGGTCGTGGTAGGTCTTGACGAGAGCGCCGTTCGGCACGAGACCCCGTCGCCGGTTGCTGCCGCCAACGGGTGACTGTCGCTGCCGGATGACCTTCGCTGTCGGGTAACTGTCGCTGTCGGGTGACCTTCGCCGTCCGGAAACCTTTGTGTCCGGGGGCGTCGTAGACGACCGACCGACGTCCACACCTGTTGCGGACCACTCGTCATGGTGGGACCGATTCTTCACTGCCGCCTCAGGGCCTACCGATCGTCTGCCGAAAGAATCGGCGATCGTCCCGGCGTGGGTTCAGCATTCGGTCGGTCGGCTCGAAGAGCACGACGACGCCAATATTAGATGTCCGGCCAGTTGCTATTGGTCCTGGAGGCTGGTCAGCGGAATCGGGTTCGGTCAGTCGGGCCGCTAGCAACGTCCTGCCCGGACGGGACCGAACAGGTCCCGCCCGGGGAGGGCCTTCGCAACCTAGTCGCGTCCCGGCCAGGTCCAGTTCGAGATGGCTGGATCGTCTTCGCCGTGCTCACGGGTGTACGCGCGGGCGGCCAGCCGGGCATCGGCCATCTGCTGACGCAGAATCGCGGCCCTGCTGCCCAGGCTCGGAACGCGGTCGATGACATCCATCACCAGTTGGAACCGGTCCAGGTCGTTGAGCATGACCATGTCGAACGGCGTGGTGGTGGTTCCCTCTTCCTTGTAGCCGCGGACATGCATGTTGCGGTGGTTGTTGCGACGGTAGGTCAGTCGATGGATCAGCGACGGATAGCCGTGGTAAGCGAAGATGACCGGCTTGTCGGAGGTGAACAAGGCGTCGAAGTCGCGATCGGAAAGGCCGTGCGGGTGTTCCGTATCCGGTTCCAGCCGCATCAGGTCGACCACGTTGACCACGCGAACCTTCAACTCGGGCAACCGGGTCCGCAATATGTCGGCCGCCGCCACCGTCTCCAGGGTGGGCACATCGCCGGCGCAGGCCAGCACCACGTCGGGCTCGCCCTCGGTATTACCGGCCCACGGCCAGATCCCGAGTCCGCGCGTGCAGTGCGCGATCGCTTCGTCCATCGTCAGATAGGTCAGTTCGGGATTCTTGCCGGCGACGATGACGTTCACGTAGTGACGACTCCGGAGGCAGTGATCTGCCACCGACAGCAACGAGTTGGTGTCCGGCGGCAGGTAGACCCGGACGATTTCGGCCTTCTTGTTGACCACATGATCGATGAATCCCGGGTCCTGGTGCGACAGCCCGTTGTGGTCCTGGCGCCAGACGTGTGAGGAGAGCACATAGTTCAGCGACGCGATCGGGGCTCGCCACGGAATGTGCCTGGTGGTCTTGAGCCATTTGGCGTGCTGGTTGAACATCGAATCGACGATGTGGATGAAGGCCTCATAGCAGTTGAACAACCCATGCCGCCCGGTCAGCAGATAGCCCTCGAGCCACCCCTGGCACAGATGCTCGGACAGCACCTCCATCACCCGGCCGTCCGGCGCGAGATGGTCGTCACCGTCGATGGTCTCGGCATCCCAGGCCCGGTCGGTGGTCTGGAAGACGGCTTGCAGCCGGTTCGACGCGGTCTCGTCCGGACCCATGATGCGGAAATTATCCGGATTGCGCGCGATGACGTCGCGGAGGAATTCGCCCAGCCTCGCGGTCGCCGCGCTGGTGGTGGTCGCTGGATTGTCGACGGAAACGGCGTAGTCGCGGAAGTCCGGCATCACCAGATCACGCAGCAGTAGGCCGCCGTTCGCGTGCGGATTGGCGCTCATTCGGCGGCCGCCCAGCGGCGCCAACGCCTGCAGCTCGGGAATCAGCGTTCCGGTGGCGTCGAAAAGGTCCTCCGGGTGGTAGCTGCGCATCCACTCTTCGAGCATGGCGCGGTGGGCGGAATTGGTGCGGGTCTCGGCCAGCGGAACCTGATGTGCCCGGAAGGTTCCCTCCACCTTCACGCCGTCCACCTCCTTGGGACCGGTCCAGCCCTTCGGCGTGCGCAGCACGATCATCGGCCACAACGGCCTGTCGGCGCCGTGCGCCGTTGCGGCATCGTTCCTGGCGCGCTGGTGGATGCCGGCGATGTCGTCCATCACCTCGTCCAGGGTTGCGGCCAGCTGCCGGTGCACATCGGCCGGATCGGATCCGGTGACGAAATGCGGCGCATACCCATAGCCGCGCATCAGTTCTGCTAGTTCTGATTCCGGTATCCGGGCCAGTACGGTCGGATTGGCGATCTTGTAGCCGTTGAGGTGGAGCACCGGCAGGACCGCTCCGTCCGTCACCGGGTTGAGGAACTTGTTGCTGTGCCAACTGGCCGCCAGTGGCCCCGTTTCGGCTTCTCCGTCGCCGACCACACACAGCACCACCAGATCGGGGTTGTCCAGGGCGGCCCCGTAGGCGTGCACCAGGGCGTAGCCGAGTTCGCCGCCCTCGTGGATGGATCCGGGTGTTTCCGGTGCGACGTGACTCGGGATGCCGCCGGGGAAGGAGAACTGGCGGAACAATGCCCGTACCCCGTCCTCGTCCTGGCCGATGCCGGAATACACCTCGCTGTAGGTGCCCTCCAGGTAGGCGTTCGCGACCAGACCAGGACCGCCGTGGCCGGGTCCGGTGACATAGAGCGCATTGAGGTCGCGGTTCTTGATCACGCGATTCATGTGGGCGTACAACAGGTTCAGTCCGGGCGTGGTGCCCCAGTGCCCGAGGAGTCGCGGCTTGACATGCTCGGCCAGCAACGGTTCCCGCAGCAGCGGGTTGTCCAGCAGATAGATCTGCCCGACCGACAGGTAGTTGGCGGCGCGCCAGTATCGGTCGATCAGGTCGAGCTCCGCGGGATCGATCGATCCGGCCGGTTTCAGATTGGTGTCGACTTCGACGCTGCTGTTCACGTGAACGTCCTCCAGGAGTACAGCCGAAATTCGCGCAGTGCAGCACGGGCTCCGGCCGTTTCGTCGGTGATGGTGGGGTTCTTCAAGTGTGGATGCTGCCCTGCGGTCCTGGGTTCCAGATAGAGGCAAAGGTCCCGACGTCTTGGGAAACGGAGGACGAATTTCTGGCGCCGTGGCTCCGGGTGTCGTGACCGCTCTACAGCGGTGACCGGCGGTCGGTGCGGGGGCTCGTGCGGGCAAGATGCAAATCGCTGGAACAGGGTCAGAGCGGATTTCGCCGGCGGAGCAGATACCGGTTACACGCGGAGAGCACGACCGTAGTAGATCCGGGGTCGACTACCACTTCGGATCTACTACGATCCTGATCTTCTCGCTGCCGCCCAGCGAGCCGCTTGACGGAAGTTGCGTCGACAACCGGCGCTGGAGCCCCGCCAGGTCGATCTCCGCGAGCGTGGCCGGCGGCTGTGGCCGCGGCATGCTTCCCAGCGAAGCCACCATTGGTCCATGACGATCATCGAACAGCCGAAGAGAACCTTCCCGCCGGCCGGTTCTTCGCCGACCGGACCGCGAACCGCCGCCCCGGATTTCCCGGCCGGCCGCGTCGTTTCCGGCGAATTCGAGTCCCCGGTGCCGGTGTCAGCACTACCGGTATCAACACTGCGACACGCTGCTCGGGTGG
>JAABUZ0100002477.1_pt1 | contig 30535 bp, 21 predicted proteins | sample 5562091 | NCBI WGS metagenome assembly JAABUZ01 (sample SAMN12813069, study PRJNA571459) | rock metagenome | isolation source: Antarctica rocks | place: Antarctica: Victoria Land, Linnaeus Terrace sud | collected 2015-12-21
TTGGGTTGCCCGCGGGGGGGGGGGGGGGGGGGCCGCCCCGCGCGGCGGGGGCGGGGGGGGGGGCCGCCCCCCCCCCCCCCCCCCCCCCCCCCTCCACACAAAAAACCTACCCGTCTAAGGGACGACGGGAGGGGTATGGATGAAGGCGGACGGAGCGAGCGTGGCGACAGGCGATGACATAGGCGGTGCCCCCGATGACATAAGCGGCGCCCTCGTGGGAACACCGCTCCCGCGCGCCGTGGTCGACGCCCACCCGTGCGGTATCATCGCCCTCGACGATCGTGGCGTCGTGCGCGCGGCCAATCCCGCCGCCGTGACGTTGCTAGGACTCCATCCCGCGGACGTGGATGGGCGCGCCCTCGCCCTGATCCTCGCGGTGGCGGTAACACGTGAGGGCATGCCGGTTCCCCCCGCGCTCTGGCCATGGTTCGACCGCCACGCGACGCGTCCGCTGGTTGTCGGCTACGAGCGCGGGAGAACCGCGCGCCGCTGGCTCGAGTTGACGGCCACCCCTACGACGATCGATGTAACCGCGGTGAGCATCGTCGACGTGACGCCATATATCGAGGACGAGCGCCGGCTGGAACTACAGGCGCTCCACGACCCGCTGACCGGGCTCCCGAACCGCACGCTCTTCGCGGATCGCCTGACCCAGGCCCTGCGCGCGGCGCGGCGCGAACGGGCGACAGCGGCTATCCTCATGATGGACCTCAATGGGTTCAAGGACATCAACGATTCCTTCGGACACGAGGTCGGCGACCGTCTGCTGCAAGCCGTCGCCGCGCGTTTCCACACCCATCTGCGCGCGTCTGATACACTGGCGCGCCTGGGCGGCGACGAGTTCGCGGCGATCCTGCCGGGGGCCGACGAGGAGGGCGCGCGCCGGGTAGCCCGCTCCCTGACAGAGGCGCTCGACACGCCGGTCGTCCTGGAGGAGGGGCATGTGCCGCCGCTGCACCCGACGACGTCGATCGGGATCGCGCTGTACCCCGCTCACGGGACGGATGCCGACACAATTCTGCGCCGGGCGGACGCGGCGATGTATGCCGCCAAACGGGGCCGGAGCGGGCCAGCGGTCTACGTGAGCGGGTCCGACGCGGCGCAGGTGGAGCGCCTCTCCCTGGTCTCGGCCCTGCGCGCCGCCCTGCGCGGCCAGGAACTCGCGCTCCACTATCAACCCAAGCTCGGGCTCGCCGACGCCCGGACGCGGGCGGTCGAGGCCCTGGCGCGTTGGACCTCGCCGGTGCATGGGGCGGTCGAGCCGGCCGTCTTCATCCCCATCGCCGAGGAGAACGGACTGATCGCGGAGATGTCGCGGTGGGTGATCGACGCCGCCCTGGCCCAGTGCGCCGCGTGGCTGCGGCGCGGCATGAGCCTGCGCGTCGACGTCAACCTGGCGGCGTCCCTGCTGCACGACCCGACCTTGCTGGAGATGATCGACGACGCCCTGGCGCGACACGGCGTCCCCGCCGACCACTTCGGCGTCGAGGTGACCGAGACGTCGGTGATGACGGACCCTGACCGGGCCGTCGACACGCTCCGTGCGCTCGCCGCGCGCGGGATCCGTATCGCCGTCGACGACTACGGGGCGGGCTATTCGTCCCTCGCCTACCTCAAGTCGCTCCCGCTCCACGAACTCAAGATCGACCGCAGCTTCGTGCGCGAGGTGGGCCACGACCCGGCCGATCGGGCGATCGTCCAGGCGACCGTGGGACTGGGCCACGCCCTTGGCCTCGAGGTCGTGGCCGAAGGCGTCGAGGACGCGCCGGCCTGGGCGTCGCTGCGCGCGTTCGGGTGCGACAGCGCACAGGGGTACTACATGCGGGCGCCCATGGCGGCGGACGCGGTCGCGACGTGGCTACAGACCCGCTGGCGGCCGCCACGTCGGCGGCCGTTCCGCCCATAATCCCTACACATAGGGCAGGATTTGGGAAAGACTACCCGACCGACGTCATAGAGCGCCCTGCGCCATAGGCCATTTTTACCATGCGGTGTATCCGCCATCGACGACAAGGGCGTGCCCGGTGACGTAGGATGACGCGGGCGAGGCTAAATAAACAACCGTTCCGCGCAGCTCCTCCGGGGTACCCATGCGCCCCAGCGGGATGTAGCTCTCCCACGTCTCGCGCAGGCCCTCCTGTCCCGTCAAGACCTGATCGGTCAAGGCCGTGCGCATGTAGCCGGGCGCGATGGCGTTGACGCGGACGCCGCGATCGGCCCACTCGGCCGCCAGGCTCTTCGCCATCATGATAACGCCCGCCTTGGAGACGTTGTAGGCCGTCTGCTTCTGCGGACGGTTGGCAATGAAACCCGACATCGAGGCGATCAGGATGATACTGCCGCCGCCGCGCGCGATCATGGACTGGCCGGCGGCCTGCGCGCACAGGAAAACACCGGTGATGTTGACGTCGACGATACGTCGCCACGCCGCCGGATCGACATCCTCGGCGGCGACGTTCTCCACGATGCCGGCCGCCGCGACGAGGATGTCGATGGCCCCGAGATCCCGTTCGATCGCGGCGCAGATCGCGGCGACCTGCGCCGCGTCCGTCACGTCGGCCGTGTACGCGGCGGCGCGGACGCCATGGTCGCGCGCTATATCCCGCGTGGCCTCCTCACCCTGCGCGCGCAGGAGGTCGACCGACGCCACGGCGGCGCCGGCCTCGGCCAGCGCCCGCATCATCTCCAGCCCCAGGCCGCGCGCGCCTCCGGTGACGACCGCGACCTTCCCCTCCAACGAAAAATCGGACGCCGTCATTCGCCGTCATTCCCTTCCTTTATCCTCCGCTACGCGAATACATGTATCCGTGCGGCGGCCCATTCACGCGCGCTGAAAAAGCGGCGCCAGCGCGGTATAGGTATCCTTGTAGCGGGCATAGCCCTCGTCGTAGACAGCGCGCGCCGCGGGGTTCGGCTCGACCGTGCGCGTCTCGCGCACCATCTCCGCCGCGGCCGCGCGCAGGTCCGGGTAGGCGCCCGCCCCCACCGCCGCGCACATGGCGGTACCCAGCGCGACGGCGTCGGGCGCGTCCGTCAGCGTCAGCGGCAGGCCGGCGACGTCGGCCAGGATCTGTAGCCAGAGGGCGCTGCGCGTCCCGCCGCCACAGGCCAGGACACGATCGGTGGGGACATTCAGCCGCCGCAACATCTCGACGATGGCCCAGTTGCCATACGCCGTGCCCTCGTAGACGGCGCGCAGCAGGTGGGCCGGCCCGTGGGCCGTGGTCAGGCCCCAGATGGTCCCGCGCGCCGCCGGGTCTTTGATGGGCGTGCGGCTACCCTGCCAGAAATCGAGCACGGTCAGGCCGTCGGCGCCGGGCGCAATGGCGGCCGCAGCCGCGTCGGCGGCGCTGTAGCGATCGGCGCCGTCCGGCAGGCCGCCGCCGAGGGTGTCGAGCAGCCAGCGCACGGTCCCGCCCGTGCTGGACTGGCCGGCCTCGAGCGTCCACTCATCCCCGATCACGGCGTCCTCGAACGGACCCCACAGCCCAGGATCGAAGACCGGCCCGGGCGATTGCGCCAATTGGCACGTCGAGGTGCCCGTGATGAGAGCGAGGGCGCCGGGCGCGAGCACGCCCATGCCGACCATCCCGGCATGGGCGTCGATCCCGCTCATAGCCACGGCGACGCCCGGCCGCAACCCCAGCGTCGCGGCGGCCCCCTCCGTCAGCCCGCCCGCTTTCGCGCCCATCGCGACCACGGCGCCCGGGACCTTGGCGGGCACGTCCTCCAGCCCGACGGCGCGCAGCAGATCGGCCGGCCAGCCGCGCGGCGTCTCATCGTCGCCCTGGGCGCGATACTGCCACTTGGCGGCGGCCGTATTGAGCGGGACGACCCACTCGCCCGTCAGACGCCAGGTCAGCCAGGCGATCTGCTCGACGAGGTACGCCGCCCGCTCCCACAACGCGGGCTCGTTCTCTTTGAGCCAGAGCGCCTTGGGCAGCGGCCACTCGGCCGGGACCTCGCCGCCGCAGTAGCGCAGCACGGGCGCGCCTGTTCCGGTGAGGCGCCGCGCCTGCGCCGTCGCGCGCAGGTCCATCCACATGATGCTGTCGGTCAGCGGCGCGCCGTCGCGATCGGCGAGCAGGATGTCGCAGGGCGCGTCAATGGCCAGCCCGATCACCCGCGCCCCGTCGGCGCCGCTCGCCGCCAGGCACCCATGCACCGCCGTGACCAACGCATCCCACCACGCGGCGGGGGACTGCTCGGCCCATCCCGCGCGCGGGTAGAGGGTGGGATACGCCTGGTCATGAAAGCCCCGCGGCCGTCCTTGCAGGTCGAACAGGCCCGCGCGCAGCCCGGCCGTCCCCGCGTCGATCCCCAAGACAAGGTCTCCGTCCGCCATCGTCTACGCCTCCCCGTACACGGTCACGTCGACCCCGAGCATGCCGGCCACGAGGCGTAACTCGGCGGTCCAATCGCCGTACACGGCGTGGATGTGATTGCTGGCGTAGCTGCCGATGAACTCCTCGGCCGAGCAGGTGAAGCGCGCGAACGCGTGCGGCCACTCCAGCGTCGTCTGGCGCATCAGCGCGGCGTTTTTCGCGTCGTCGAAGCGCACGAACTCCCCGCGCAGGATAGCCAACCGATACCGGCCGTCCTGCCGCGTCAGCCGCGCGAACGTGGCGTCGCCGGGGGCGGCCAGATGATGGACGCTGGCGCCGCCGGCCGGGAAGTAGATAATCTCAGGATAGAAATGCACGCGCGGCAAATTGTCTTTGGGGTCGAAGGAGCGGCCGGCGAAGTAGGTGGCGTGCTCGCCGGAGTTGCACAGATCCCAGACGCCCAGGTCGGCGTGGTAGTGGCGCACGTCGGCGAAGAGGGCCGGCGTGCCGGCCAGGTGTTTCAAGATCTGCATGGTCAGCGCGCCATCCATGTCGGCCTCGGTGGCGCAGACGTGCGGCTCGTGCGGGCCGTCCCAGTCGTAGGGGTCATTGAGGAAGGCCTCGGTCACGTCCATGGTGCAGAAGTTGTTGGTCAACTCGGGCTGGCCCTTGATCCCCGAGAAGTCGAGGCGATACTCACGGATCAGCCGCTTCATCGCCTCGGTGGCGCGAATCTGCGTCTTGAGCTTGTCGGGGGTGAGCTTGTCGCCGTCGTAGTGGATGTGGCCGACGTGCTCCTCGAGCCACCGGAAGGCCGGCTCGACCACACTGTCGGGGACCTCGGCGGCGAGGCGCACGATCTCACCCTGGTCGATGTGCTCGACGTCGACGCCGAACGTCTTGAGCCACTGCGCGGGGTCGGCCGTGGTCGTGTACATGCCCATGGGGCGGCCGCCGACGAGCCCGAAGGTCTGCCCGCGCAGGCGCGCGACGGCGCTGGCCGCGCGGACGAACGCGCGGATTTTGCCGTAGACGGCGTCGTCCTCGATCTCGCCGTAAGCGCGCGCGTAGGGCGTGCCGGCCTGGGAGAGGCCGCCGGCCGAGGCCAGCATCCCCACGAGGCCGGGATACTCCGGGTTGACGTTGCTGAACAGCAGCAGCGGGCCGGGGGCGAAGCGCGACGCCAGGGCGGCCAGGTGGGGGAAGGACCACACGGCGAAGTTGAAGACCGTGCAGTCGCATCCCGTCGCGGCCAGGCGCTTGGCCGCGCGCACCGCCTGCTCGTTCGTGCAGATGATCTCCTCACCGGCCACGACCTGGTACCCGTCCTGCTCCAGCCTGTGCCGTACGCGGTCCTGGTAGCCGCGGTTCATCGCGTCGGTCTCGCGCGCCACGAAGGGCCGCCCATCCGAAAACGTCAGTAGGCCGACTGTTGCCATATGTCTTCTCTCCTTTCATCATAGGGGGAGCTAAAGGGGACGCTAGACGCGCCTGCGACGCGGGGACGCGAGGAGCCGCGTACGCGTAGCATCGGCGTCAGGACGATTTCCTGGCGCGTGAAATCGTTGGGGTTGTGCAGGCGCTGGAAAAGCCGTGTCGCGGCGGTACTTCCAAGGTCGTACACGGGCTGGGTGACGGTCGTCAGGGAGATGGAATTGAGGGCCGCCCACGGCATCTCATCGAAGCCAACCAACGCAATGTCGTCGGGGACACGCAGACGACGCGCGTGGAGTGCCTCCAGCGCCCCCAGCGTGAGGAGGTTGTTTGCGACAAACAGCGCATCGACCGGCTCCTCTAGTTCCAGCAGTTCCGCGGTGAGTAACCGCCCGCTCTCCTCTTTGAAGGGCCCGTACTTTTCTAATGCCGGATCGTGTGGGATGCCCGCCGCCCGCAGCGCCTGACAATAGCCGTCGAGGCGCTCACGCCCCGTCGTGGTGGTCGGAGGACCGGTAACCAGCCCAATGCGCCGGTAGCCGTTAGCGATTAGGTGGCTCACGGCGTCGCGTGCGCCGCGCCTATTGTCCACGAGCACGGCGTCGACGTGCTGGTCCTCGATGCGCCGGTCCACGGCGACGACAGGGATGTGACGCTCGTGAAAAAGGCGCATGGTCCGCTGGCGTTCGCGCGTGGGGACGACGATCGCGCCGGCAACTTGCTCCGCGCACAGCACCTCGATATATTGCTGCTCCTTGCGAGGATCCTCATCCGAATTGCACAGGATCAGGCTGTAGCCATTGCGCTGGGCGACATCCTCGACGCCGCGCACCAGCGTCGTAAAGAACGGATTCTGAATGTCACTAATGAGCAACCCCAGGATCGCCGAGCGGTGGGCGCGCAAGCTCTGTGCCGCGCGACTAGGGCGATACCGCAAGACGTGAATGGCCGCACGGACGCGTTCCGCAGCTGCTTGGTTCACCGTTGTGCTGCCGTTGAGCACACGCGACACGGTGGCAATGGAGACACCCGCGTGTTTGGCGACATCCTGGATGTTTGCCATAGTCCTAAGTCCTATTCACAGCCTCGCACTCACATGATAGCGTTATCCAGAGTAGACTGATCGGAAAACGCTTTCACATAAATACAGCGGCATGCGACGTTATGGTTACACGACCGTAGCACGATTTTAGGGCAAAGGTGGCTCTCTGTCAAGCGGGAGGCGGACCTATGTGCCCGTTATGTACGCGCGATGCACACTTCAACCAGAGCCATCTAGGCGTAAAAGCGGGCTGGAGAGCAGGTTGGGCCCGTACTGCTACCCTCCCTACTTGACGATGCCGGATGCACTCTGTATCATCAAACTCAAAGGGTGGTTCGCTGAAAATGTTTTCACGCGAACGCCAGATGAGTAAGAGCAATAGATATAATGGTGAGTGCGAATGGCTAAGGTAGAGGGCAGCAACAGGCAGCCCGCGATGGACGGCGGCGGGGCGGCGCAAGGGCGTGACGGCTATCTCCTGGAGATGCACGACATCACCAAGAGCTTCCCGGGGGTGCGGGCGCTCAACGGTGTCTCCTTGAGTGTCCGCCCTGGCGAGGTGCGGGCCATGCTGGGTGAGAACGGCGCCGGCAAATCGACCCTCATGAACATCCTCGACGGCGTCTTCGCCGATTACGGCGGCGAGATCCGTATCGACGGCCGGCCGGTCTCGATCCGCTCACCCCGTGACGCCCAGAACCTGGGGGTCGCCATGATCCACCAGGAGTTGAATCTGGTCCCGGAGCTTTCCGTGTCCGACAACATCTTCCTGGGGCGCGAGTTGCGGACGCCGTACGGGACGATCGATCGGCCGCGTATGCGCCGGGAGACGGCGCGCTGGCTCGCCGAGCTCGACCTCACCACCCCGCCGGCGCGGCCGGTGCGCCTCTTGCGCATCGCCGAGCAGCAGCTTATCGAGGTCGCCAAGGCGCTCTCGCTCAATGCGCGCATCCTGATCATGGATGAGCCGACCTCGGCCCTGGCCGAGTCCGAGGTCGAGCGCCTCTTCGGCGTGATCCGCCAACTGAGCGCGCGCGGCGTGGCCGTCATCTACATCTCGCACCGCCTCGAAGAACTGCCGCGGATCGCCCACTCGGTGACGGTGATGCGCGACGGCGAGCATATCGGCACCCGTCCCCTGGCCGAGGTCTCGCGCGCCGAGATGATCCACATGATGGTCGGCCGCCCGTTGCAGGAGCTCTTTCCCAAGACGGTGAACACGGGTGACCGCGAGTTGTTGCGCGTCGAGCATCTGGAGTTGCATGGCGATGTCGGCGAACGCCGGCGCCTGCACGACGTGACGTTCACCCTGCAGGCGGGGGAGATCGTGGGGCTGGCCGGCCTGCTGGGCGCGGGGCGCACCGAGGTGCTGGAAACAATCTTCGGGGTCTATCCGCGCCGTGTCGTCCGCGGCCATGTCTTCCTGGATGGCCGGCCGCTCGACGCGCGGTCGCCCCACGCGGCCATCCGGCGCGGCCTGGCCTTCATCACCGAAGACCGCAAAGGTCAGAGCCTCGTCACCCTGCTCTCGGTGCGCTTCAACATCAGCCTGGCCGCGCTTGACCGCTTCGTCCGCTGGCTGGTCGTCAACCAGCGGGGCGAACGCGCCGCGGTGCAAGAGTATATCCGCGACCTCCGCATCAAGACGCCCAGCCCGACGACGATCGTCAACACCCTCTCCGGCGGCAACCAGCAAAAGGTCGCGCTCGCCAAGTGCCTGCTGGCCCAGCCGCGCGTGCTGTTGATGGATGAGCCGACGCGCGGGATCGACGTGGGCGCCAAGGCGGAGATCTACGCCTTGATGAACCAACTGACCGCCGCGGGGCTCGGCATCATCATGGTCTCCTCGGAGTTGCCCGAACTGCTGGCTATGTGTGACCGCATCCTCGTCCTGTGCGAAGGGCGCGTGACGGGCGAGTTCCAGCGTGGCGCGGTGACCCAGGAGATGATTCTGGCGGCGGCGACGTCGCGGGAGGAGACGAGGGATCGTGCCAGCTAATCCGTATCCGCGCCTGGGCCTGTCCTGCAAGCCAGGAGGCGCCCGGCCATGAGCGTAGATATCCGTGAACCCGTGGCCGAGCCGGCGCCCGCGGCGCCGACGCGCCAGGAACAACTCGCCCGCCTGCTGTCCGCGCTGGGCTCGCTCCAGGGCTACATCGGCCTCATCCTGATCGTGGCCTACGGCGTCATCTCCAAGGGCGGCGAGTTCTGGAACGGGACGAACTTGACCAACGCGATCGGGGCCTTCGCCTCGCGCGGCATCCTGGCCGTGGGCGAGACGCTGGTCATCCTCATCGCGGGGATCGACCTCTCCGTCGGCTCACTGCTGGGCATCTGCTCCATGACGGCGGCGCTCATGCTGACCACGCACGACCTGAGCCCCGTGCCCATCATCCTCATTTCCATGGCCGTCGGCGCCTTCTTCGGCTTCTTGAACGGCGCCGGCACGGCCTTGCTGCGCATCCAGTCGTTCATCGTGACCTTGGCCATGCTCAGCGTGGCGCGCGGCATCGACCGTGAGGTAAGCGGCAACGTCAGCGTCGGAACCCAGGTTGTCGGGGCCAATGGGACCCTGAGCCCTAACTCCGCCGCCTTCCAGCTGTTGGGGACGCCCGGACATAGCCTGTGGGCCGGCGTGAACTTGCCGTTTTGGGGCGGCGCCGGCATCTACTACCCGGTCGTGGCCTTCGTGGCCGCCTGTATCGTCTTCCAACTGGTGCTTACCAGAACCAGCTTCGGCCGTCATATCTACGCCGTCGGCGGCAACGAGACGGCGGCGCGGCTCTCCGGCGTGAACGTGACGCGGGTCAAAATAGTCGTCTTCACCCTCTCGGGGCTGCTGGCCGGGTTTGCCGGGCCGATCGACGCATCCTACAGCGCCTCGGCCGACCCGCTGGCCGGCCAGACGTTCGAGTTGGACGCGATCGCCGCCGCCGTCATCGGCGGCACGAGCCTCGCCGGCGGCAAGGGCAGCATCATCGGCACGCTGGTGGGCGCCCTGATCCTGACGCTGCTCGACAACGTGCTGGGGTTGAATTCGGTGAGCGATAACTGGCAGCTCATCATCAAGGGGCTGATCGTCGTCGCGGCCGTCGTGTTGCAGCGCCCCGGATTCTTCGCCGCTATCGTCGCGGCGGTCCGCCCGGAAAGGAGGTGAGCGCGCAGTCACGGACGTAATGCCGGCCGGACGCCGGCAGCAGCGACAGGGGTTGGTGGGGCATAACGCCGGGGAGGCCTGCGTATCAGTCTCGGTTAGCAGTATCGGTATACGAGGCGGGGAGGAGACAACTGATGAGGATACCATGCCGGAAGATAGTCACTCTACAGGACCGATCCCTGCGTATTGCGGGGCCGGTGGGGCCGTTCGGGCGGAGCATCGTCGTCGCCCTGCTCGTCCTCCTGACGGTAAGCGCCCTCCTACCTGGAAGGGCGGCGGCCGCGCATGGTAGGTCGGACCCGGGCGGCATGGTGAAGATTGACCAGACGAACACGTCCTGCTCCCCCCAGGTCACCGCAGGCACGTTTAAGAAGATCTATGATCCGAGCGTCGGCGAGAGCGGGCCGTGGTACTTCAACGACCACACCTTCGTGCGCGACCGCGCCACCGGGACCTGGCACCTGTTCGGCATCACTCACGCCGAGCCGGCCGACCCGTTTAACGAGGTCAATTTCGGCCATGCCACGGCGCAGAGCCTGACGCAAAGTCCATGGCAGAAGCAGCCCTATGCCCTGACGGCGCGGCAGGACCTGGGTGAGACCGTGCTCTGGGCGCCCTATGTGCTCTTCCATGGCGGAACGTACTACATGTACTACGCGGCCGGCGGCTCGGATATGACCAAGTGGAAGATCAACCTGGCCACCTCCACCGACCTGTACCATTGGACGCGCAGCCCCGCGAACCCGATGGTGGTCGACGGATACCAAATACGAGATCCCTACGTCATGCGCGTGCATGGCAAGTGGGTGATGTATTACGACGCTACCAGCGATCCAACCGGAGGGAATCACGTCGTCGCCTACGCCACGAGCGACGACCTCGTTCACTGGAGTGGGCGGGGAGGGATCGCGTTCCGTGACCCGAGCGTCGGGACGGTAGCCGGCCCCACGGAGTCGCCCTTCGTCGTGCGCCATGGCGCGTACTACTACCTATTCATCGGGCCGCGCGGTGGCTACGTCGGGACGGACGTCTTTCGCAGCACGGACCCATTTCATTGGGATCTGCAAGACAAGGCTGGGCACATACAGTCCCACGCCGCCGAAGTGGTACAGGACGTGGATGGCAGCTGGTACGTGAGCAGCGATGGCTGGGGTCAGGGCGGTGTGTACCTGGCGCCGTTGTCCTGGGACACTCCGGTCACATGCAGCGTGGTCACCACCCCGTATTATCGGGCGGTCATCACGACCGCGCCGGAGACGGCCATCGACTCGCTCGCGGTCGATCCGAGCGGGAGCGGGCAGGCCTACCGGCAGGTTATGGGTAACTCGTTCCGGGGCACCGTGCCCTATGCCGGTGTCGGCAACTTTGGCGACACCGACAGGCCGGGCGCGGCGGCAGGGGTCACGCTGTCGTCCGACAAACGGCAGCTGACCCTCACGGGCATTCCCATCGGTCACCAGCCGATCACCGTCGACTGGACGTTCAACTTCGCCGACCAGACCTTCGACCAGACGTTCACCTGGCATGTGAGCGGCCAGACGACCGCGCCGGTCTGGGAGGCGGGGTGGAATTGGGACACAACTCTGCCTCGGCTCGGCGACAGCGCCAACCTGAACCGCCCCACGGGCGACGTTCACGGGTTCCCCCACTGGACGCTGGCTGGCGACGATGGGATCAGCCTGGTTGCCGCCTACAAGAGCGGGTCGGCCTGGTCCGAGGACAACCGTTGGTATAATCCCGACTACGGGAACGTTGCCTGGCAGCCGCATTGGCAGCCGGGCGGCAAGCCGCTGCCACCGGGCGACTACCCGGGCGGCACCTGGCGCATCGGCGCCAGCCCTCGTGCGGCTGATACAGCCTACGCCGATCAGTTGTACGCGCAGCTTAACGCGCCCCCCACGCCGCCGCCTGCGGCCACGCCCGAGCTCGGCAGCGGCGAGTTGCTGGCCACCGGCCTCGTGCCCGTCCTGGTCGCCCTGCTCTATCGGCGCCGGCGCCGTCGGATCGCCGCGTGGGAGGACGGCGCCACGGCCAGGGGATAACCGAGGCTATCAAAAAACCATTGTACCGTTATAAGGAGAACATGTTATCATGAACAAACATCTGCTCAAAGCGCTCGGTTGTGGCCTGCTCGTCAGCGCCACGGCGGCCCTGGCCACCGGCGGCCAGATCCACTCGACCAGCGCGGCCAGCAAGGTCTATGTGGTCGGCTACTCGCAATCCAACAACGCCGAGCCCTATCGCGCCCAACTCAACCTGCAGTTGCAGTCCTACATCAAGCAGTACCCCAACCTCAAGCTGCTGAACATCGCCGATGCCAGGCAGAGCAGCAGCCTGCAGGTCAGCCAGGTGCAGAATTTCATCTCCCAGCACGTCGACGTGCTGATCGTCTCGCCCAACGAGCCGTCGCCGCTGACCGCGCCGGTCCAGCAGGCCTGCGCCAGGCACATCCCGGTCATCATCCTGGACCGCTCGATCAACACGTCCTGCTACACCGCCTTCATCGGCGGCGACAACGTGTTGATCGGTAAGAAAGCCGGGCAGGCCGCCGCCAAACTGCTGCCCAACGGCGGCAACGTGGTGGAGTTGCAGGGTATCCTGAGCGACCAGCCGCAGATCGACCGCGACAAGGGCTTCCGCGCGGGCATCGCCAGCAATCCCAAGATCAAGATCATCGCCCACCGCGAGGCCAAGTGGCTCAAGGGGTCCGCGACGCCGATCATGCAGCAGTGGCTAAGCCAGTACAAGAAGATCGACCTCGTGTACGCCGAGAACGACCCCATGGCCCTGGGCGCCTACCTGGCCGCGGCCGGCGTCAGCCGGGCCAAGCAGATCAAGTTCATCGGTACCGACGGCCTGGCCATCCCCGACGGCGGTATCCGCGCCGTGCAACTCGGCGAACTGTCGACGACCTTCATCTACCCCACCTGCGCCAAGCAGGCCGCCCAGTTCGCCGAGATGATCGTGAGCGGTAAGAAGGCGCCGCACAGCTTGATTCTGGGCACCACGCAAGTGACGCCGCAGAACGCCGCGACGCTGTACAAACAGTATCACCTCTAAGGCCTAGCGTCTGGGCGAGAGCATGGACAGACCGTGCTCTCGCCCAGACCGGCTGCCGTCGGTGTAATCGACGGCAGCCGGCTCCCACACCCAGCCCACCCTCATCCTGACAGGTTCCGCTCATGTGGTAGACTACCCTAAATAACTGATGATAGTAGTATTTGATAGTAGAAGAAGATAGGGAATGGCTGCCTAGACGGAGACCACCGTCCCGCCGTCCCGTGCGCCCTACGTGGGACGAGTAGTATAAGGATACAACGCATGCGAATTTCTCAATCATGGCACTCACGCCCGCTCGCCGCGCTGGCCGCGCTGCTGGTCGCGTTCCTGGCCGTCACGCCCATGGCGGCCGCCGCAACGCACGCGCCGACCCGGGCCGCCACGACCCACGGCGCCGTGGCGGCCCGCGCTACCGCCGCGGACAAAGGGCCGGTCGGCCTGGACATCTACCGCCAGCTCGACCGCGTGCCCCTGTTCCACCACGGCGTGGAGACGCGCCAGTTCTCCAGCTTCGACCGCGTCGGCGGCAACAACGACTTCAATACCTGTGTGCGGATGATCGGCGCCACCTGTGTCATCGCCGAAGCCAGCGGCCCCGGCGAGATCGATTCGATCTGGCTGACGAACATCGCCAACAACGACGCCGGCAATGTCTCCGGCGTCGGCAACATCACCATCCAGCTCGACGGCAAGACCGTGCTTGATGCGCCCCTGCAAGACGTCGTGGACGGCAAGCTCGGCGCGCCGTTCGTCTTCCCGTTGGTGGCCAATGCCAATCAGAGTTCGGGCGGCGACTACATCGTGGTTCCGATGCTCTACCGCCAACACATGCGCGTCACGATACAACACAACACATCTCCCAACTACTACCATGTGACCTATCGCAAATTCGCCGACGCCACCGGGGTGACGACGTTCGACCCGTCCGCCGACAACGGCGCGGACGTTATCGCCAAGCTACAGGCGGCCGGCACAACCGATCCCAAGCCGGCGCAGAGCGGCGCCGCCACCACCACGACCCCGTTCAGCGTCGCCCCCGGTCAGAGTGTGACTCTTGGCCAGGTACAGGGGCCAGGCGAGATCACGGCGCTGCGCCTGCGGATGCCGGGAATCATCGGACCGCAAACGCAAGTGATCACCGACGACGGCCGGGCCTTCGGCCGCGACAGCACGACCTACAGCCAGTTCACGGTCAAGATCGATCCCGCCAATACCGGCGTCCTGCTCACGCGCCGGCTCGACAGCGAGATCGGCAACCAGAAAGCGCAGATCTTGGTGGACGGCGTCCATGTGGCCGACTGGGCAGGCCTGCCACCCACGGCGCCCGAGTTCCAGAACCAGAGCGTGGAACTGCCGGCCTCGGCCACCACCGGTAAGTCGCGGATCACGATCAAGAACGTCTTTGCCTCCTCGAACAACGACTTCAACGAGTTCTACTACTGGGTCGATTCGCACGTGAACGGAGGCCTCACGCGCACCGATAGCGTCGACGTCGGGCCGAACCACACCGCCGACGAGGCGGCCCATACCTACACGATCGTCGGCCAGACGTTCGCCGGTGAGCGCATCTTCCCCGAAGCTCCTACCGCGCAGCAACAGCAAGCCGTTGCCGCCTCGAACGACGCATTGCGCAACGCGCGGCTGCGGATCAGCTTCGACGGCCAGCAGACGGTCGACTCGCCGCTGGGTGAGTTCTTCGGTTCCAGCTTTGGCCGCTACAAGGTGCGCTCCCTCTTCTACGGCATCGACCCCGACCCCAGCGGCTACTTCTCGTCGTGGTGGCCGATGCCGTACCGGCAGTCGGCCACGATCACACTGGTCAACAACTCGACCACGCCGATCACGGACGGCCAGGCGCTGGTGACGTCCGCCCCGTCGGACTCCGTGGGCGCGGCGCTTGGCCCACAGGGCAACGCGGGATACTTCCGCACCACCTCGCACGCCGGCCCGACCACACCCGGCCAGGACTGGTCCTTCCTCGACGCGCAGGGCCAGGGTACCTTCATGGGCGTCACCCACGGCATGAGCGGGCCCAGCAACCGCATCTACCTGGAGGGGGACGAGCGCGTCTACGCGGATGGCTCACGCAGTCCCCAAATCCATGGTACCGGTACCGAGGACTTCTACGAGGGCGGCTGGTACTTCGACCGCGAGACGTTCAGCGATCCGCTCAACGGCGAGACCGCCCACCAACCGGGCACATACGGGTGTCCGGGCGACTGCACCGGCACCTACCGCCTGATGATCGCCGACGCCGTGCCGTTCGCCTCGGCGCTGCGCTTCGGCATCGAGCACGGTCCGGTCGACGACGTGCAGGCCACGTACAGTTCGACCGCCTACTGGTACGGCCAGGACCGCTACGCCTTGCGGACGACGGATACGCTCGACGTGGGCAATGCAGCCAGCCGGCAGGCGCACGGCTACACCGCGCCTGACCCCGGCACGCCGTACGCGCTCACGGATACCTACGAGGGCAACGATGGCGCGCCGGCCCCGGTCACCGCGACCGGGCTCGCCACCACCGCGCCGCTGACCTTCACGTTGGGCCTCAATCACCGCAACCAGGGTGTGACCCTGCGGCGCATGTCGGACCAGGCCAATGCGTACCAGGCAGCTGAGGTGTTCGTCAACGGAACCGACGCCGGCCTCTGGCTGGAGCCTTTGAGCAACAGTTCCCATCGCTGGCTGGATGATTCCTTTGAGTTGCCGGCAACGTTGACAGCACACCAGAGAGCGGTAACGATCGAACTGGTTCCACAGCCGGGGGCGCCGCCGTGGAACGCGGCACGCTACACGGCGCTCTCACACGTGCGACCCTTTAGCGACCAGCAGCCGCCCACGCAGGTGACGGGCTTGACGGCTCAGGGCGCTCCGACCAACGAGATCACCTTGTCCTGGCAGCCGGCCAGCGACAACGTCGGGGTGGACCACTACAACGTCTACGGCTCCACGGACCCATCCTTTGTTGACGGCCCCATGACGCTGATCGCTCAGCCGACCACGACCGGGTTTACGCACCAGAACCTGGGACTGAACCAAACCTGGTATTACCGGGTAGTGGCGGTTGATGGCGCCGGTAACGTCGGACTCGACTCCGCACAGGCATCGGCGACGACGGGCTCGACGCTGCACATCGAAGCCGAGTCGCTCCTACCACCGATCACGAGCACGGCTCCAGCCGTGGCGCAGGGCAGCTGCTGCGGCGTGACGTGGTCGAATAACCAACAGCTCTGGTTCCAGGCCCATGCCGTCGGCGATTATATGACGCTGGCCTTCACCGTGCCGACCAGCGGCGCCTACGATCTGTCGGCGGTCCTGACCAAGGCCCCCGACTACGGCATCCACACGCTCTCGATCGACGGCCACGCCGTGGGGCAGCCCTTCGATGGATACAACGGCAACGGAGTGACCACGACCCTCGTCGACTATGGGCAGGTGGCGTTGGCTGCCGGGCAGCACACGCTCACGTTGACCATCACCGGCAAGAACCCCAACGCCGCCGGCTACTACGCCGGTATCGACTATCTGGAGTTCAAGTTAGGGGCGTCGGGCACGCCGACCGCGACGGTGACTGGCACGACGGTCCCGAGTGCGACCGTGACCGCGGCCACGGCCACGGCCACGGCCTCACCAACCGCAGGCACGACGGCCCAACCGACGGAGACGACCACGGTGAGCGCCACGAGCACCGCGACCGGGACAGCCGCGACCGGTACGGCAACCGGCACGACGGCTACCCCGACAACGACAGGCACGTCGACTCCAGCAACGGCGACCACTACCGCGGTTCCACCAACCGCCACGGCGACCGGCACAGCCGTCCCGCCGACAAACACCGCTGTGCCGCCGACGGCGACCAGCACGGCGGTCCCCGCCACCGCGACAAACACCGCTGTGCCGCCGACGGCGACCAGCACGGCGGTCCCACCGACCATGACCAGTACCGCTACCCCTGTGCCGGCCACGGCGACCGGCACAGCCGTCCCGCCGACAAACACCACTGTGCCGCCGACAAGCACGAGCACGCCAACGGCCTCGCCGGTGTGCCAACTCTTCGCGCTGCCCGCCTTCGACACCGTCCCACGCGGAGGTAACCAGGCCCTGCTCATAGACGCCGCGCCTGATTCCGCCATCACGCTGACCGTGGGGGCGACGTACCCGGCGGGGGCGACGCTCTACACCGACAGCAGTTTGGCCGGCGACGGCTTCGGCGTCACGCTCAGGGGCACGAGCGCGGCGGACGGCTACCGCTACACCTTCCGCGTCGCGGCGTCCGGCCTGGCGCTGCTGACCTTCGCCATCCCCCACGACGCGCGACCGGGCACGGTCGTGACGCAGGTGACGGCCCAGGAGCCCTGCGGCGTGTTCAAGACGGTCATGACCTTCCAGGTGCGCGGCAGAGTCCAGGGCGCGATGTGGGCGACGGGCGACGCGGTGACGCTGGCGATCCCGTTGCCGCGCGGGGACACGCCGCCGGCGAACGCGAATAAGCTGGCGCGGCGCGGCGTGCTGCGCGTGACGACGCGCGGGTATGGGGCCACGGCGCGGCACGTCCTCCTGCTCACCTATCACCCGCGTTCACGACCGGCGTCCGTCAAAGCTGGCGCGACGCACACGCGGCCCCACACGCTGTTTGGCGGCGCGGTCGACGCCTAGAGGCACAGGCCGCGCCTTGATAGGCTAGCCGCCCGCCAAGGCCAACACGGACAGTTCGTGCGCGACGCCAGGGACCCCTCCAAAGGGGTCCCTGGCGTCGCGGGTAGTGAAAGGGGAACATGTCCGGCCCCGCGGGGATGGCCGGCTCTCCTGGCTCGTGGGGGCGGCGCGGATGCCGGGGGCGGAACAGACGCTCGGGGTAGTGACGATTCACCCCGGCAAACGCAACCCGTTCCACTCCCATCCCAACCGCGAAGAGCTGCTCTATGTCGTGTCGGGGGAAGGTGAGCACAAGCTGGGAGATGAGGTGTTTCACCTGACGCCGGGCGCGGTCATCCACATCCCGCGCGGCGTGCGGCGTGCGGCGTGCGGCGTGCGGGATGTGGATGACCGCGCCCGGCGTGCGGCAGTGGGCGAAGGTACCAGCGTTGAGCCGCTCGTGGCCGTCGTTTCTTTCTCCTCGCCGGACCGGCGCACCGATAGCTACGGAGGCGACGAGATGGCGTAACTCCCGGGCTGCTGTCGCCGCACATGCGGCCGGGAACCACGGCCACGCCCGAACCGGGCAGCGCGGCGAGTTGCTGCCCAGTTCGGAGGTGACGGGTCGTGTTAGCGTCGCGTGTTGTAGACGGCCAGTTCGCTGATGGAGGTGAAGTGGGAGTCCCCGCCCGGCGTGCCGATGATGCGCACCCCATCGCCCCATGTCTTGTCGAACGTGAACGTGTATGGTACGTTCGCGCCCGCACCGCCGCTATAGGGATACGCGGGCGTGACGGACAGCCCGCTCACGTCGACCCATTTGAAGTTCCGGCGCACCTGCACGCGCAAGCTGTCGCTGTACCAGCCGCCATCTGGGAACATGGTGCCCGTCGTGTACACGACTTTGTTCATGTTGTAGGCGCGGCGCCAGGTATAGCCCCACCAATCGACCGGCTTGATTTCCTGGTCGAAGTCGTCCTCGCTCTGCGTCTTGGTGATGCCGTCGTTGAGCGTGTTGTAGCAGTCCAGGCCGCACAGCGTGCCGTAGTGCGTGCTCTTGCTGATGGCCCGCGTGCCGTCACCCGTCATGGCCAGGTTGTTCGCGCCGTCTTCGCCGTTCGTCGGCCGCGTGGGCGTATAGGGCTGAACGTACAGCTTGCGCAAAGAGAAGGTGTAGGAGTCGCCGAAGCAGCACACATTGCTCTGCACGTACAGTGTCTTGCCATCCCCGCTGATGAACTTGGACGGGATACTGGTCCCATACTGGCCGCGATTGAACACCAACGGCGCGGGACCGGTGGTCCCGAGGGGACCGAAGTCCTTGGACAGGAAGAGCTTCCACGGCCCCCACGGTTGTGGCGCCTCGTAGATCTCGTGGGTCGCGAACGACCACGAGGTGAAGATATATCGTTTGAGCGGCGCGTCGTAGGTGACGCCGCCTTGCCCCAGCACCGGGTTGTTGGTGCAGCAGAAATTGCCGAACGTCCGTGGGTAGAGCAGGCGATCATCTTCCAACACCGGAACCTTGGCCGCGATGTCGCTCGACCAGGTCGGCCGGCCACTGCTATCGGCGCCCGTGTAGAACTGCCAGGTGGAGCGGTTCTGGATGGATGTCCTGGGCACGCGGCCGAGATACATCTTTTGCTGCGCGCGCCAGTTGTTGTCGAAGGCATACGCGTAGACATAGTTGTCGATGGCATGCGCATAGTTCCGGCCGTAATCCAGGAAGAAGATAGTCGTGAAGACGTTGTGATCGAACATCGGCGTGTGCGTGTCCCACGTCCAGGTCCGGCCGCGATCGGTGGACTTGGCGACCGAGGCGGCCGGCGCGTCGTTGAACGCATTGGCGCCCGAGTCATTCAAGTTCTGGAAGGCCAGGTAGATGGCGTTGCCCACGCAGGCCATGCCGGTCGGCTTGCGGTTGTAGTTGGGGCCGCTATAGTCCGTGCCGACATTGGTGGCCAGCGTCGTCCCGGTGAGGTTGGGCGGCCTGCCGCTGATACGGCTCACCGCCATGTCCGGCCGCAACCCGTACCCCTGGAACGGGTTGAACGCGGCGCCGTCGCCGTTGGCGCCGTAGAGATTGCCGTCGCTGGACCAACACGAGGGCCACAGGTCGCCGTCGCCGTGCATCTGATAGGTCGAATAGGACTCCTCCGCCGCGGTCGCGAAGAACGTACTCAGCGGCGGCGTGATGGCGGATGTCGCCGTCACAGTAGATGTCCGCGCCGCGGCCGCCATCTTCGGCGCCACGGTCGCGGTCGCCGCCACGGTGGACGTTTGCGCGGCAGTCGCCGTCACGGTCGCGGTCGCCGTCACGGTCTTAGTTGGCGTCACAGTGGTGGTCGCCGTCACGGTCGCGGTTGGCGTTATGGTTGCGATTGGCGTTATGGTGGCGGTCCGCGTCACGATCTCAGTTGGCGCCATAGTGGCAGTGGCGGTCCGCGTCACGGTCTCAATTGGCGTCATAGTGGCAGTGGCGGTCCGCGTCACGGTCGCGGTTGGCGCCGTCGTGGCGGTCGCCGCCTTTGGCGCCGCGGTCGCGACGATAGGCGCCGCCACGACGAGCAGTGACGTCAGCGCGGTGATGCTGGAACGTAGTCGCATATCCATCCTCCTCCTCTTCTGACATAACAGTGCTACGCGGTCTCCGCCAGGCGCGGCGACAGGGCCACGGCCGGTCGGTGGCGGGGCCACCGGACCGCTGAAACGCCGTACCGTACGGGTTATGGCGACCCTTCATCTCCTTTCGGCCGGCCAATCGATTACGTAATCGGTTTTCTTCGATCATAGCCCGCGTCGCCCACGCTGTCAAGGCTCCCGCTCGATGTGGAGCGACAGAAAAGGACTTGACAAGCCCTTGATGATGGGCTATGATTGGCGCTAAAGATAAGCGAACGAATGTAACAAGATTTAGTAAACAAGTTTAGTGGGGTGCGCATGGCGGCGCGTTCGACTGTACGCGATGTGGCCCGCGAGGCCGGCGTATCCCTGGCCACGGTCTCGCTCGTGCTCAACGGCAAGGACGGCGTCGGCGACGACACGCGGCGGCGCGTGCTCGCCGCGATCGACCGGTTGGGCTATCAGCGGCGCGGGCAGCGGCCGGTCATCGGCCTGCTGATCGAGCGATTGCCCGTCCCGGCGTACAGCGACCCGCTGGTTGGGCTGATGGTCCACGGCGTCGAAGTCGAGGCCGGCCGCCTGGGCTATCACGTGTTGCTGGCCAGCGTCGAGTCCGGGACGACGACGCTGCCCGCGATGGTGGCCGAACAGCAGGTCAGCGGCCTGGTGGCGCTGGGCGGCGGCGACGTGTCCGACGCCTACATCCGCACGCTCGCGGCCACGAGGCTCCCGCTCGTGCTCGCCGATAACTACGTGGATGGGCTGGACGTTCCGTGCGTGCTGGCCGACAACGTGTCCGGGGCTTACCTCGCCACACGCCACCTCATCGACCTGGGTCACGAGCGCATCGCCTTGCTACAGGGGCCGCGCAAGTACAAGACGCTGGTCGAGCGGCGGGAGGGCTACCTCCGCGCGCTCGATCAGGCCGACCGATCGCCCGATCCGCGGCTGATGGTCAAGCCCCTGCACGGCGGCGCGCACAAAGGATATCGCGAAACTCAGTCGCTCCTGGCCCTGCCGCGGGCCGAGTGGCCGACTGCTATCGTGGCCATCAGCGACAAGACGGCTCTCGGCGCGCTGGACGCGCTCAAGGAGGCGGGCCTGCATGTCCCCGGCGATATGGCCCTGGTGGGGTTCGACGACATCGCCGAGAGCGCGCACGCCGCGCCGACCTTGACCACCGTGCGCTTACCGGGGCAGGCGATCGGTGAAGCGGCCGTGCAACGGCTCGCCGCGTTGATCGACGGCGCCGCTGTCCCGCCGAGCAAGACGGTGCTCTATACCGAGCTCATCGTGCGCGAGTCCAGCGGCGCCGCCCGCCTCTCGGCAACGGCCTGAGCGAGCGATATTAAGGAGGGATGCCAGACAGATTACGACGAGCTTTACCGTTCCATGATGATGAGCTTTGTATAGACATACATAGACATACAAGGGAGTAGACTGTTATGGCTCAGCAACCCCAATCACCGGCCGATCCGAGGGCCGCCACGAGTGTCGTCGGGTCGTGCGCCGATTCCGCGCCGCCAGACGCGGGTCGTGGCGCGGGCATCGATCGCCATAGCTTCTTGACCGGCGCGGCCAAGGTTGCCGCCGGCGTGGCCGCGGGAAGCGCGATCCTTGACGGCGCGCCCGCGCTCGCCTTTGCGGACCGGGAACGCTTACGCAGTATCAACGTCAATCGCAACGCGCCCGTCACGATCAGTATGACCATTAACGGAGCGGCAGCGGATCAGGCCACCTTCCAGAAGATCGCCGCGCTGTTTCATGCCCAGAATCCGACCATCAACGTGAATGTGATGCTCTTCACCGGCGCGACATGGAGCGACTATTTCTCGAAAATTTTGACGCTCGTCGCCGGAGGGCGCGCCCCCGACGTCATCCGCATCGCGACCGAAGGCGCGCGACTCTTCGGGGCCAGAGATCTCGCGTTGCCGCTAGACTCCTTTATCAAGCGTGACGCGCATGCGATGGGGGATTACTTCAGCGATGTCAGCCCCAAGCTGGTCAACGTCTTCAAGTACAACGGCAAGCAACTCGCGCTGCCCTTCGAATGGAACAACATGGTCATCTTCTACAACACCAGGTTGTTCAAGAAGGCTGGCATCGCGCCCCCGCGCCCGAACTGGACAGGCGACGACTTCATGGCCGTCGGGCGAAAGTTGCGCGCTTCCGGCGCCTACGGCTTTAACCCCTGGGCCAACGGGACGTTCGGCATCGTCGCATGGATGTACGCGGCAGGCGGCGATCTCTACAACAGCGCCTGGACGAAGTCGACGGCCACCAATCCCGCGAACGTCAAGGCGATGCAGTTCTTGCAAGATCTCATCTGGAGAGAGAAGACGTCGCCCAGGCTTGGTTCCCCGGACTTTCCGCTCTTTGAGGCCGGTCGTGTCGGCATGATCGGGGCGGGCCGCTGGCCCGTCACCACCTTCCAGCCAGCGCATTTTTCGGACTATGACGTGCAATACTTCCCCCAACTAAGTTCGGGGCGCAAGACGATCTTCGGGGTGGGTGCGCATCCCATCTTCAAGCACAGCAAGTATCCGGAAGAGGCGTGGAAATTTATCAAATTCCTGAGCAGCGCGCAGGCGTCGCGCTATGGCGCGCAACTCGGCTTCGGCATCCCGTCGCGCCGCTCGGTCGCCAACGATCCCAAGCTGATGATCCCCCCCCATAACTTCCGCGTCTACTATGACTCGTTGGCCGCGGCGGAATCGCTTCCAGCGCCGGCCCAGTTCAACGAGGTCGAAAGTGCGCTCAACGGTGTCTACACCAAGATGATGGCAAAAGAGATGACGCCGCAAGCGATGCTGCAAGCGCTTGATCAGCAGATCACAAGCATCCTGACCAAGCCGGTCTAACCGCGCCCTCGTCGCCCTCGTCGTGTAGAAAGCCCAGGGGGTGAGGAGAAGAGGGCGAGGAGCGCCGCGCTACCCGCGCCGCGTTTCTCGCCCCCTCGGCGGCGAGAGGAGAAGCACAGGAAGGAGTGAACCACTCATGCCTTTAGACTCCAGCGTGCGGGAGGCGGCCGTGTCGCCTGCTGTCGCGCCCCGGTTCAACAGGCGTTCGATGCGGCATCGTGAGGCGCGAGCGGGCCTCCTGTTTCTGTTGCCTAGCGCCGTACTCTTCCTCGTTTTTGTTGCCGGTCCGCTCATCGCAAGCCTGGCGCTGACCTTTTTTCAATGGGACGGGTTATCCGTTGGCCGGTTCATCGGCTTCGCTAACTATGGAACCCTCATCCACGACAAGCAGGTAGGGACCGTCCTGCTCAACACGGTTGTCTTTACGGTGGGTGACGTGGTAGGAAAAACGGCGCTTGGACTCTTCCTGGCCGTGGTCGTGACACGCTACCTTCGCCGTGCGCTCCAAACCATTTTTCGGTCCGTCATATTCTTTCCTGTCATTGTGTCGGGTGTAGCCATCGGGATCGTCTGGAGTTGGTTGCTGAATAGCACCCTGGGACTGGTGGACTACTATCTGGGAAACATCGGGTTGCCCTCGGTCGCCTGGCTTGACTCCAGCGCGCATGCGCTACCATCGTTAATTATGGTCGATATCTGGCGCAACGTCGGATTCTCATTCGTGGTGTTCGCGGCGGGCCTCCAGGGTATCTCGGCGCAACTCTACGAAGCCGCTGAGATTGACGGGGCCGGTGAATGGGCGCAGTTCCGCTGGATCACCCTGCCGCTCCTGTCGCCGACAACGTTCTTTGTCCTGGTGATCAATCTGATCAACGCATTCCAATTCTTTGACCTGTCCTATGTGATGACGCAAGGGGGGCCCGGCGACGCCACGCGCACGATCGTGTACTACATCTACGATACGGCGTTTCACTTCTTCAGGTTCGGCTATGCCTCGACGATTGCGTTCATACTCTTCCTTATTCTGGCGGTGTTGACCTTCTTCCAGGTACGCCTGAGCCGCCGCTGGGTCTTCTACTAGTCGGGACTCTGTCGACGTCGGGTGAAACAAGGCCAAAGAGTGGGACGACGTCGGGTGAAACAAGGCCAAAGAGTGGGACGACGTCGGGTGAAACAAGGCCAAGGAGTGAGAGATGAGCGCAACCAGCGGGTCCATCGGCGGCTCGACAGGCACAACGTGGCGCGCGGCCGTCGTGCGACGATCCCTCGTGAGGATGCTCCTCTACATTCTCTTGACGATTATCGTCGCCCTTATCGCTATCCCGTTTATCTGGATGATATCGAGCGCGTTTAAAGATCAAACGGGCGTCTATGCGGCTCCGCCCGTGTGGATACCGCATCCGTTCGTAACCGATAATTTCGTGTCCGCATGGTCGCAGGTTCCGTTTGGTCAATTCTTCCTGAACAGCTTGAAGGTGGCCGGCCTCAACACCGTCGGGCAGTTGGTGACATGCACACTTGCCGCGTACGCCTTTGCCCGGCTACGCTTCCCAGGACGAGACATCGTCTTCGGCATGTATCTCTTGTCGCTGATGGTCCCTAGCCAGGTAACGATCATCCCTCTGTATATCCTGATGAAGAACCTCGGGCTTGTCGATAACCACGCGTCTTTGATCTTGCCCGGACTGTGGAGCGCGTTCGGCACCTTCCTCCTGCGCCAGTTCTTCCTCACCATTCCGCGCGAGCTCGAGGAGGCGGCCATCGTCGACGGCGCGGGGCTTCTGCGCGTCCTGGTCACCGTGGTTGTGCCCCTCTCTACGTCGGCGCTCGCGGCGCTGGCGATCTTCACCTTTAACTTTTTCTGGAACGACTTTTTCAGCCCCCTCATCTTTCTGGACACACCAGGCAATCTGACGTTGCCGGTCGGTCTCAGTCTACTCCAGGGTCAGTATGCGGGTACCAGTCCGGCCGTGATGCTGGCCGGTGTATGCATGGCTATCGTGCCGGTGCTCGCTCTGTTCGTCATTGGGCAGCGTTACATCGTAGAAGGAATCACGTTGACGGGTTTGAAGGGGTAGCCAGAACAAGGGGGGTATATGCGGTTTAGCGACTCGGATAGCGTCGAAGACGGCCAGTGGTTCGGCCCCGACGCCACGCAGGTGGCGTTCCCCCTCGGGGGGATCGGGACGGGCAACATATCGATGGGCGCGCGCGGCGACCTGCGGGACGTCGAGATCTGGAACGAGCCGCGCAAGGGGCTGACCCTGCCCTTCACCCATTTCACGCTCTGGGCACGGGCGGACGGACAGCCCTCCGTGACGCGCGTGCTGGAGGGCCGTATCCCGCCGCCCTATGCCGGCTCGCATGGCATCCATCCGAACCTGGGCGGTGGGCTGCCGCGCTTCGCCGAGAGCCGCTTCCGCGGACGCTACCCGACGGCCGAGTTGGAGCTGCGCGACCCCGACGTGCCGGTCCACGCCGATCTACTGGCCTACACGCCATTCGTGCCACTCGATCCCGACGCGTCCGGCGTGCCCTGCGCCGTGTTTCGCTGGCGGCTCAGCAACCCCGGGCCGGCGGCGGCGCGCGCGACCGTGGTTGCCTCGATGCTGAACCCGGCGTCTTTCGCGGGGACCGATAAATTCGGCAACCTGCGGAGCGACGCGCGGGGTGAGGGCCGCAATACGTGGCGCGACGATGATATGGCGCGCGGCGTGTTCTTCGAGGGGCCGCCGCTCCCCGCCACGGACCTCGCCTACGGCAACGCGGCGCTGGTCACACTCGACACGCCGACGACGGCCACGCCGGCGTGGGCGCGTGGGGGCTGGTACGATAGCTTGCGCGAGTTCTGGGATGACCTATCGGACGATGGCCGCCTCACGCCCGTGGATGGCGACGAGCGTGGCCCGCGCGGCGCGGTCGGCCCCGAGGTCGTCAACGTCGATCCCGGCTCCGTCGGCGTTCCGGTCGAGCTTGCCCCCGGCGCATCCCGCACGGTCACGTTCATCCTGAGTTGGTACTTCCCGAACCGCGTCGACGGCTGGGACCAGGCCGCGCCGGACCGTGCGCCGACGACGCGCGTCCGCTACGCCGGCCGCTTCGACGACGCCTGGGCCGTCGCGCGGCACGTGGCCGCGCGGCTCTCCCGCGTCGAGGAGACGACAATCCAGTTCCGGGATGCTTTGTTCGAGAGCACGCTCCCCCCTGCCGTCGTGGATGCGCTCTCCAGCAACATCGTGGCGCTGCGCGGCAACACCTGCTTCTGGTTGGAGGACGGCAGGTTCTTCGGCTGGGAAGGGTGCTTCGATCGCGGCGGCTCGTGCCACGGCAACTGTACGCACGTGTGGGCCTACGCGCAGACGCTCGCCTTCCTCTTCCCGACGCTGGAAGCCGACATGCTGCGCACGGCGTTCCTGGACGAGGTGGAAGAATCGGGCAAGATGCGGTTCCGCGCGGAAAAGGCCTTCGGGACGGTCTGGCCGCTGCGGCACGCCGCGGCCGACGGACAGTTGGCGTCTATCATCCGCCTCTGGCGGACCTACGCGCTCACCGGCGACCGCGACTTCCTGGCCGCCTTGTGGCCCAACGCGCAAAAAACGCTACGCTACGCGCTGGCGACGTGGGACACGGACGGCGATGGGGTGCTGGACGGCGAGCAGCACAACACCTACGACATTGAGTTCCATGGCCCCAATCCGCTGACGGGTGTGCTGCTGCTCGGGGCGCTCACCGCGGCGGAGGTCATAGCCGAGCGCCTGGAAGAGCCCGACGCGGCGGCGCGCTATCGCGCGCTGCGCGAGCGGAGCGGAGCGCGGCTCGACGAATTGTTGTGGAACGGGGACTATTACCGCCAGCGCCTGGACGACGTGGACGCATATCCCTATCAGCACGGCGAGGGCTGTCTCTCCGATCAGGTGTTCGGGCAGTTGCTGGCCCATGTGGCCGGGCTCGGGCATGTGGCGCCGCCGGAACGGATACGGGCCGCGCTCGACGCGATCTACCGCTACAATTTCCGCCAACCGCTGGGCGCCCACGTCAACCCGCAGCGCGCCTACGCGTTCTTCGACGAGGCGGGGCTGCTGCTGTGTACGTGGCCCAATGGCGGCAGGCCGCGCCTGCCCTTCGTCTACTCCGACGAGGTGTGGACGGGTATCGAATACCACGTCGCCGCGCACCTGGTGTACGAAGGGCGCGTGGAGGAGGGGCTCGCCCTGGTACGGGCCGTGCGCGCGCGTCATGACGGCTACCGGCGCAACCCGTGGGATGAGGTCGAGTGCGGCCACCACTACGCGCGCTCGATGGCCAGTTGGGCGCTGGCGCCGGCGCTGAGCGGGTTCAGATGCGATGCGGGCCGCAAAGTCCTGCGCTTCGACCCGGCCATCGACGGGGATAACTTCCGCGGCGTGTTCAGCTGTGGGGCGGCCTGGGGCGTCTACGCGCAGACCCGTGGACAGGACGGCATGGTACGCCCATCGTTGACCGTCCGGGGCGGCAATTTGGACGGGTATACGCTCGAGGCCGGCTCACGGGCGTGGCGCGTCGGCGCGCGTGGAACGCTCTCAGAGGTAGGGGGATGACTGCCCCCATACAGCCCCCGCGTACAACCCCCGCGTACAACGTCTTGCGGCGCGGGCGGCGTTGAGAGGATTGCGATATGCGGCCCACAACGGTGAAAGGATAGTAGATGAGCGCATTCAACGGGCTCGGTGTGGGCCTTGGTAATCTATCGTATCTCTCGAGCGCGCAAACGCGCTCGATCAGCGCGGAGAATCCCACGGGCGAGAAGGGCCGCGGGGGCATGGCGACCGTGGGCACGGGCGCCCAGGCGGCGCGTGAGTTGGGGCAGGGCTGGAAAATCGCGCCCAGCATCGCCATTCAACCCGGCGCGACGGCGACGCTGGCCGACATCACCGGCTCAGGCGCGATCCAGCACATCTGGCTGACGACCCATCCACAGCACTGGCGCCATCTACTGCTGCGTATGTACTGGGAGAATGATGCGCGGCCAGCCGTCGAAGTCCCACTCGGCGATTTCTTCTGTAACGGCTGGGGCGTCTACAGCCAGGTCAACTCACTGCCCGTCGCCGTCAATCCCCACGGCGGCTTCAATAGCTACTGGGAGATGCCGTTCCGCCGGGCCGCGCGCATCACGATCGAGAGCCTCTCCGACCAGGAGGCCATCCTCTATTACCAGATCGACTATACACTGACCCAGGTACCGGAGGACGCGGCCTATTTCCATACGCAGTGGCGGCGCGATAATCCCCTGCCCGATAAAGAGGTCCACGCGCTACTCGACGGCATCCAGGGCAGCGGGCACTACGTGGGCTCCTATATCGCCTGGGGCGCGCATAACTCCGGCTGGTGGGGCGAAGGGGAGATCAAGTTCTATCTCGACGGCGACGAGGCGTATCCGACGATCTGCGGGACGGGGACCGAAGATTACTTCGGCGGCGCCTGGAACTTCGACGTGCCGGAGCAGGGCTACACCCCGTTTACGACGCCGTTCCTGGGCCTGAACCAAGTGCTGCGGCCGGATGGGCTCTATCAGTCGCAGCCCCGGTTCGGCATGTATCGCTGGCACATCATGGATCCCATCCGCTTTCAGTCCGATCTGCGTGTAACCATTCAGGCGTTGGGCTGGCGTTCCGGCCGGCGGTATCTGCCGTTGCGCGACGACATCGCGTCCACCGCGTTCTGGTACCAGAAAGAGACCTCCGCGCCGCGGCCCGCCGCGCCGACCGCCGCCATGCTTGAGGTCATCTGAAGCCAGACCGAAGATTTTGACGAAACACGCGGTTACCGGGCGCCATCCTCCGTCTCAAGAGCGGGATGCGGCCGTGCGTGCCGGGAGCGCATTGTACGGCGTGTCGTACTGTGGTACGGTGTAGCGTGACCATGCGGCACAATTTTCTCGCGAGCATGGTTTACATCGCGCAATCAACGGATAGGGGGCGCGGGGACGATGGTAGCCAATCCGAGGATGCACGATGGCGACGATAAACACGCGGACCGTCCGATGCACACGCTCGCGGCGATGACGTCCGCGCGCGACGCTTTGCCCATCGGGTCGCGCGTTGTGTGGGACGAACTCGCCTCGATGGATGGGACAGACCTCCGCCATGTGCTCGTGCGCGCGCTCGATGTGTACTGGGCCAAGCGCCTCGCCGAGGAGTCGCGCGCCGCTTACGAGGCGTTACGCGCCACACAACCGGAGGCGTTCGCCGCGTATGAGCGCGAACGGCAGGAATTGGAAGGCAGTCTCCTGGACGGCCTCGAGGCGGACGAGGGCGACGAGTGACGCCAGCGCCGGCGCGCGGAGATGTGTGGCTCGTCGATTTCGATCCGGTGCGCGGGCACGAACAAGGGAAGAAGCCGCGGCCGGCCATTATCGTGTCGGGCGCCATCCTCAATGAAGGCCCTTACGGGATGGTCATCGTCGTGCCCCTGACACGGACAAGAACCGGATTCCCGTTTCACGTGCCCGTCAGGCGGCAAATAGGCGACCAGCTCGTGCAGAGCTTTGTCATGTGCGAGCAGGTGCGAGCGGTGTCCACCGAACGCCTCATCCGTTTCCTGGGGGACAAAGCTGATGAGCGCGTTATGGCGCTCATCGGGGTCCGCCTGCGTCCACTCCTCGAACTCGACGGGATGTAGCGTCCACCCATCGAAGCCGTCACGTCGCATGTACCATGCGCCCCCAACCGCATGGCTGGGATGGGCGCGCGGCGCCCGCGCCGACCGCCACTATGCTTGAGGTCAACTAACGCCGCTCTACATGCTTCCAAACTGATGATGCGGCACGCCCGCAACACCTAACGGTAAGAAAGCAGGACACACATGGACGAAGAGATCCGCTTCGTACGCGGCAGCGGCAATGTGTTTGCCGACATGGGGCTCCCCGACGCCGATGAACAACTCGCCAAGGCGCAGATCGCCGCGCAGGTCGCGCGGCTTATCGCCGAACGAGACATGACACAAGGGGAGATGGCGACCATGCTCGGCGTAACGCAGCCACAAGTATCGGCGCTGATGCGCGGCCGCTGGGAAGGCGTGTCGCTCGACAAGTTGTTCCGATTACTCAAAACGATCGACACCGACATCTCAATCACGCTCGCGCCAAAGCGCGCCGATCATGCGCGGGTCAGTGTCTCCCCTTGAACTGTATTGTGCGAAACCGGCGATCAGGCCACGAGGCGGTCGTAGTCATGGATGACGCCGCCGAGGATGTCGCGGCGAGCGATCACAGCTTTTGGCTGGCCTATTTACAAGAGCTTTGGTTGTAGACAATCCCCCCGACCGATGGTATGGTTATCTCACCTTTCGCCGCTGGGGCGTCGTCATGGACCGGCGCGGATCGCCTGGCACGCGGATCGCCTGGCACGCGGATCGCCTGGCA
>JAABUZ0100002478.1_pt1 | contig 30532 bp, 22 predicted proteins | sample 5562091 | NCBI WGS metagenome assembly JAABUZ01 (sample SAMN12813069, study PRJNA571459) | rock metagenome | isolation source: Antarctica rocks | place: Antarctica: Victoria Land, Linnaeus Terrace sud | collected 2015-12-21
CTCCATCCGATCCTTTCGTTGCGCCGACTGAGCCACCTCTAATCGAACAGAAAGACTCTGATCCACTACAGCAAACTAAAACTTGGTCAGAAGTAGCCCAAATCACCCAATGCCAGGGAGACAGCTTGCTCAAAGCTGTCAAAACTTGGCAGATAGAAGAACAAAAGCATCTAGTAAATCTGCTGGTCGCTCATCTAGAAAGCGTCCCAGAAGCCTTGGATGAGGCAAAGTGGATACCACAAAAGCTTCTAACCAAGGCGCTTTCAAAACTGTCCTACACGATTTGCCGAATTGGTGGTCCCAACAATTTAGTAGATGAACCAGAACTGGAATATATTTCTGGCTGCTCTTTAGCAAACCTAGAATATTTCGGAACCCGCCGCGAACAGTGGATTTTCGAGGATAGCAGTAAGAAAAGGTACCCAGTATTTGGCAGGGATGAGTTTGCAATTGAGAGATTCTGATCAACACGATGACCAACACCCAAGCAACGAGCTAGGGCAAAAATCGATCCAAAGCAGCCTTTAACTCTTTAATCTCAACTTCAATATTGCCCTCTTGGGCGGCTCTAGCAATACACTCGGTTAAATGTTCATCCAAAATCATGCGAGCAACACGATCAACTGCGCCTCGAACTGCCGCAATCTGGACTAGGACATCAGGACAGGGACGACTCTCTTGCACCATTGTCTTAATGCCCCGGATATGCCCCTCTATCCGAGACAGTCGATTGACAACTCGCCGCAGGGATTCTTCGCTGTGGACGTGAGGATGAGCCGACTTTCCATCTTCATGATTATGACTGCTGTAGCTGTAGTCTGTATCATGGCTGTGGGAAGGTTCGTCTTGCCTAGAAATGGGCGATGGGTCTTCTGTTAATTTATTTAAGCCATTCATTAGTCTTTCCGCCTGGAGACTCCCGCGTTTGCCCCAAGGGTCAGAGGGAGACGAACTTGAACTGAACTTGTTGGCGAACACACCAACGGGATTATTGTAACAAACATCGTCCTCGTTAAAGATCCTGTTTGCAATCCACTCGCTTGCTTCAAAGACGGCATGGGCATTCTGGCAGTTGAAGGTAAAAATAGCTTTAGAGAGACTTGTCAGGACAAATAGACAATTCTGTGGTTTCTCTAAAAACCCAGGCTGAGCGAATGATTAGTAGTATGAGATTCTCAAAACATCCCTGGTCTATGCGCCAACTCAGTGCCCATGTGTTGGCGATCATTCTAGGAGTCGTTCTAACGGTTAGCACGGTGGGGGTGTCACCCTCGCAGGCTGAACCAGCGCCAAATTTGTCGAGTGCACTGCCTTCTAGCGTTGCCCTTAAGGTTCCGGATATTGCTGGGAGTAAGAGTTTTGTCACAGCGGCAGTGAATCGGGTGGGAGCAGCTGTTGTGCGAATTGATACTGAGCGCACACTCAACCATCGCCTCCCCGATCCAACGTTTGAAGACCCTTTCTTCAGGCGCTTTTTTGGTGACAATCTGCCTTCTCAGATACCCTCTGAGCGTTTGCGAGGTCTAGGATCAGGCGTTATCATTGACCGCAGCGGGGAGATTCTCACAAATGCCCATGTCGTCAATCAGGCTGATAAGGTGACAGTGCTTCTGAAAGATGGACGCACGTTTGAAGGCAAGGTACAAGGTGCGGATGAAGTGACGGATTTGGCAGTGGTCAAAATTAATGCTGGTGGCGATTTGCCGGTCGCTCCCCTAGGAGACTCCAGCGCGGTGCAGGTGGGAGACTGGGCGATCGCAGTTGGTAATCCTTTGGGACTGGATAACACTGTGACGCTAGGTATTGTCAGCACCCTCAAACGCACCAGCGCCGATGTCGGCATTCCTGACAAGCGGGTTGATTTCATTCAAACCGATGCAGCGATCAACCCCGGTAACTCCGGTGGCCCCCTCTTGAATGATCGCGGTGAAGTCATTGGCATCAACACTGCGATTCGTGCGGACGCGATGGGTATCGGCTTTGCTATCCCCATCGACAAAGCGAAAGCGATCAAAGACCAGTTGATGCGTGGGGAAAGAATTGCTCATCCCTATTTAGGCGTTCAAACTGTCACCTTGACGCCCCAACTGGCACAGCAAAACAATAGTGATCCCAATTCTCCCTTAGAGGTACCGGAAATTAAGGGTGTCCTAGTAGTGCGGGTGTTACCCAATACACCAGCTGCTGCTGCTGGCATACGGCGGGGGGATGTAATTGTCGAAATTGACGGGCAATCCATCACTACTGCTCAGCAGTTGCAGAGCGTTGTTGACAATAGTGGTGTGGAGCAAGCACTACAGGTGAAAGTACAGCGGGGTAACCGAGCCCAGCAACTGACGGTACGGACAGCTAATCTGGAAAACAACGCCGCCTAAGAAGAGAGCAGGGGGAGCTACCTCCCCCTGCTTCCCCTACTCCTTATTCTTCGTCCTCATCGTCCTCGTCGTCCTCCTCGTCCTCGTCGTCCTCCTCTTCTGACTCGACTTCATCATCAATCAATTCCTCATCCTCATCATTGATAAAGGGACCGCGATCAAAGCTGAAACTTTCCCCCAGACCTCCGTCCAGATTGTAAGCACGGGCCGTCCGGTCATCCAGCACTACGTCTAGCGGGTCATCCACTTCATCAAACATACTGGCCGCATCTAGGGATAAATCTTCATTCGTAGCACCTGTCTCTTCATAGGTATTGAAACCAGTACCAGCCGGAATCAATCGCCCAATAATCACGTTCTCCTTCAGGCCCCGCAGCCAATCCGATTTGCCCTCGATCGCCGCCTCGGTCAGCACCCGCGTTGTTTCCTGGAATGATGCCGCAGAAATAAAGCTGTCTGTATTCAGCGATGCCTTGGTTATCCCCAATAACACCGGCGTATATTCTGCTCTGGCACCGCCAGTGATGCTCATCGCTTCATTCACCTGCTCAACCTGCCGCAGTTCCACCAACTCCCCGGGTAGCATCGTCGTGTCGCCGCCATCATCGATCCGCACTTTAGAAGTCATCTGCCGTACGATCACCTCAATGTGCTTATCGGCAATATCAATTCCTTGCGATTGATACACCAACTGCACTTCGTTCACCAAAAACGTCTGCACCCGCTGCAACGCTTCCAAGGCACTCGGATACGTCCCAGCATCGGAATTGAGATTGAAGAAGATCTCCAAAATCTCGTGCGGGTTCGCTGGGCCATCGGTCAGCGGCATTCCGGCCTCCACAGTTGCCCCATCCGACACCACCACGTTCACTGAGCTACCCGTGATTGGATATTCTGTCCCTGGGCCAGAATCCTCAATCACCTTAATCTCAACTGTTTCATCCTCTAATCTACCGACCTGAGCAATTCCGGGTCGTCGTGCCAAAATGCAAGCTTCCTTGGGCTTCCGCGCTTCCAAGAGTTCCTCAATTCTGGGCAAACCCTGAATAATATCCCCGGTCTTGGCTCGCTCAAACACCAACAGCACCAAATTGTCGCCCCGCTGCACCAAGCCTTCATCCTCTACCTGCAACACCGCTCCGGGCGAGACGCGGTAAGGGCGACCAATTCGCAGAGTGATTTCGTAAGAGGGGGAGGGTGTGATGGGGGCAGGAGGCTGCTCTGCTCCCCTGTCCTGCTCGCCTTTCCCCTCCATCGCCACAGATGGGGACGCCGAGCCTCCCCGTCTCTTCACTTCAAGTATTAGACCAGATTCTTCTGTGAAGACCCCTGGGGCAATTTCGGTGCCAGCTACAACCAAGTCGCCCACCCTGACCCGAGGCCGCTCCGACGAGCGTAGGGTGACGCGATCGCTATCTCTGAGCACCAAAATGCGCCGAATTGCTTCTGCTCCTTCTCGGACACCACGGACTTCCCCGGCGTCTTTGCACTGGATTTCAGTCCGAGCCACTACTGCGTAAGGCGCGATCACTTGCCCATCTTCCACCAGCAACCGAGTCTGTGTACTACCTTGGGTGGCATCTGCCGAAATGTCGCGGCGAATCACGAGCGATTCCAAAATCACCAGTTGCAATCTCCGGACTTCTGAATCCACCGCATCGGGTACCAGCTCAATATCCGCTACCATTGGTACCCCCGCGTATTCGGACGAGTGCATCTGCTCAATTTCCAGCACCAGCTGAGTTCGCAGCAGTTCCACTCCTTCCACCGATTTCACCCGCTCGGAATCTTTATAAGGCAGTCGCTGCACTGCCCGTAGTTGAATCTCGCGTCCCGATTGAGAACCCGTGCGCGTACTTGGCACTGGTGGTTGATCCGGCACTGGATATTCAGTCACTGGCCTGAGCAATAGCGCTGGGCCTTCGGGCGATTCCACGTACTCGATATAACGTATTTCCGAGAGCGTATGTCCCGGCATGATTTCCTCACCCGGCTGCCCAAAAGTGCCATCTCGTCCCATCACTGCCTCTGGGTCATCTACCATCAGCAGTTCACCGGGCTTAATCACTAGTTCCCGCAGAATGTCGTTTTTCTGCGTCGCTTCCACCACCCCACTGTTCTGGCAGAAAATATCCTTCACCACTTCGGTACCGGCCTCGACATATTGACCGTCTTCCACCATCAACAGCGAGATATCTTTATTCACTTCATGGCTTTCTTCGGGGATCCACAATAAAGTTCCCCCCTGCACCACTTCGTAGCCCTGTTTCGCTTTGCCTTTCTTCGCCACTTCCACTCCGGCATATTTAATCAAGCCGCCAGTGGTCGTGCGATATCGCTCATCAATTAACTCTGCCACCACTTGGTTGTTTTGCACTTTTGTTCCTGGGGTGGCCAAGAGCGAAAACATTTGACCTGAGCTTGTTTCAATTAAGTAGTGGTCGCGGCCTTGGGCACTTTCCACTCGCACACTAGCAGTGTCTAAAACTACCGAGGCGGTGATAATTTCAATTTCTCGCTCCCGTCGGGGAACCCCCCCAGATGCAGAGGGCAAGCGCACTACACCCCCATGCACTGTGCTTAGCTTTGTCTCTGCCAATACACTACCAGAATGTACCTTATCACCGTTTACCACTGAAGGTTCTGCGCCTGGGGGTAGGTTATAAACTTCCCCAGATAAGATCCAAATTAGGCCGCCCCGCGCTGCCGTTGTGGTGGTGTTGCCTTGGCGGTCGGTTTTTTCTTCCGGCACCACATCGGCAAATTTCACTTCTCCTGCTAAATCTGAAGCGATGTCTCTAGTGGCTTTTTCGGTATGGGCGCGGTTCGTCCGACTGCCAATCGCCACTTCTGCCAAGAGCTGTGCGACCTTGACTGTCTGACCATCTGTAATGTATAATGTTGAACCCTGGGTCACTGGGATTTTTACGGATCCAGCTCCCCCAGTTTGCTCTAGTATCAGTTCCCCATTCGCTTCTACAAGTAGGGCATCTTCCCCGTGGCGAGTTCTAAAGGGCCTGGTGCGCAATGTGCGCGGGATTTTTACTGTTCCATCCTGGGCAGCCCGCACTTGCCGAGCTACTTCCCCAGTAAACACACCGCCAGTGTGGAAAGTCCGCATTGTCAGCTGGGTGCCTGGTTCCCCGATGCTTTGGGCAGCGATAATTCCAACAGCTTCGCCTAAATCAACCATCTCAGCGTGAGCCAGACTCCAACCATAGCAGTGCTGGCATACCGAGCGGGCCGCTTCACAAGTGAGGGGCGATCGCACCATCACTTCTTCTACGCCTGCTTTCTCTACCATCCGAGCAGTGTCATCGTCAATTGCCTGGTTTCTTGGTACCAGGACTTGTTTTGTAGCTGGATGAATCACGTTAATAGCGGCTACCCGACCCAGCAATCGGGAGCTCAGAGGAATCATGACGCGTTCGCCCTCTTTCATCGCGCGCACCGGTATCCCCTGAATCGTGCCGCAGTCGAATTCCCGAATAATCACATCCTGCGACACATCTACCAGGCGGCGGGTGAGATAGCCGGAATCTGCCGTTCTCAAGGCCGTATCCACCAGCCCTTTTCTGGCTCCGTAGGACGAAATAATATACTCGGTTACGGTCAGTCCTTCCCGGAAGTTGGTTTTAATTGGCAGGTCAATAATCTCCCCTTGAGGGTCTGCCATTAGTCCCCGCATACCCACCAACTGACGGACTTGGGAGATATTACCCCTAGCTCCAGAAAAGGCCATCATGTACACCGAGTTAAGTGGATCAGTGGCCTTGAAGTGGTTTACTACTTCATCTTTGAGCGCTTCACTGGTACTATTCCAAGTATCGATAACTTTTTGAAACCGCTCCACTTCGGTGATTTCGCCTTTTGTGTAGCGATCTTCAGTGGCGCGAATTTCCGCTTCGGCGGCGTCCAGAAGCGATCGCTTGCTGGGGGGTACCATCAAGTCATCTACACTGATAGACACTCCAGCTTTAGTGGCGTAGCGAAATCCTAAGTCTTTCAGTCGGTCTGCGATCACGGCTGTCCGGGCAGTGCCGAAATTGGTGAAAGCCCAAGAGATCAACTTTTTCAATTGACCCTTGTCCACGACGCGATTCCGAAAAACCATTGACTTTTGATCTTGCATTTTTTCCTATTCCATTAGAAAGAAGGCAGGCTGCTGGAGGCAGGCTGCTGGAGTCGTGACGTCAGTCGGGAAAAAGGGGATTCTTAGCTTAACTCCTCGAACTCGCTTCTCCCCCTCCTAGCTCCTGACTCCTAAAAAGGCTATTTCAGCGCTTCCTGAATTGTGGTATTGTAAATAACGCGACCTGCTGTCGTCCGAATATACTGAGAAATCAAATTCCCTTGAGCGTCAGAGCGAACTCGCCGAAATTTGTACAAGCTAGTACGTGTACCGTCGCTGTTTTGTTCCACCTGCAATGGCTCTGTATCCAGTTCATCCGACTCTACGACACCGTCAAACCTTACATAGATATAGGCGTGTAAATCAACCTGCTGCTGCTCGTATGCCATAATCACGTCATTCAGCGAAGCGTAGTACCGACCCGCTCCCTTCTGTGCATTTGGATTCTCCGCTGTCAGGTAATACATCCCTAACACCATATCTTGACTGGGGGTAACAATTGGTCTACCCGTTGCTGGTGATAGGATGTTGTTAGAAGCCAGCATTAACAACCTTGCCTCTGCTTGGCTCTCTAAAGACAGTGGCACATGTACTGCCATCTGGTCGCCATCGAAATCGGCGTTGAACGCTGGACACACCAAGGGATGCAGCTGGATGGCGCGACCTTCCACCAGAATTGGTTCAAAGGCTTGAATTCCTAACCTATGTAGGGTTGGAGCGCGATTGAGCAGAACTGGGTGGCCTTCAATCACTTCTTCCAGCACATCCCAGACGCTGGAGTCGCCGCGCTGGATCAGCTTTTTAGCAGCTTTGATGTTATTGACTAGACCCCCGCGAATCAGGCGGTGGATGACGAACGGTTGGAACAGCTCAATCGCCATTTCTCGTGGCAGACCACACTGATGGATCTTTAGCTTCGGCCCCACCACAATCACTGATCGCCCAGAGTAATCGACTCGTTTCCCCAGCAAGTTCTGGCGGAAGCGACCTTGCTTCCCCTCAATAATGTCCGACAGCGATTTCAGTGGTCTGTTGTTGGCACCCACTACTGTGCGACCCCGACGACCGTTGTCAATTAGGGCATCTACGGCTTCTTGGAGCATTCGCTTTTCGTTGCGAACAATAATTTCTGGAGCCAGAATCTCTTGAAGCCGTGCCAGACGGTTATTGCGGTTAATCACGCGTCGGTAAAGGTCGTTCAGATCCGAAGTGGCAAAACGGCCTCCATCCAACTGCACCATCGGTCGCAAATCCGGTGGGATTACTGGGATAACAGTCATCACCATCGACTCTGGTTTAGAGCCGGTAGCAACGAAGTTGTCAATCACCCGCAACCGCTTAATCAGCTTGGCGCGCTTTTGGCCTTTGGCGTTGGCAATTTCTTCGCGCAGTTTCTCTGCTTCTGTCTCTAGATTGATATCAGCAAGTAGGCGTGAGAGCGCTTCGGCTCCAATGCCAACTTCAATACCAGAAAGCTGAGAATCTTCGCTGTAAAGCTGATCTTCAACTTCCAGCCACTGATCTTCACTCAGCAGTTGCTTGTAACTGAGGGTGTCGGCATTGCCGGGAGAGAGGACGACGTAGGCATTGAAGTAAACAATTTGCTCTACATCCCGCAATGGCATATCCAGCAGAATCGAGATGTAGCTAGGGATGCCTTTGAGATACCAGACATGGGCAACGGGTGCGGCGAGTTTAATGTAACCCATGCGATGACGTCGTACGCGGGATTCGGTTACCTCCACCCCACAGCGTTCGCACACAATTCCCCGATGCCGCACCCTCTTGTATTTCCCACAATGACACTCCCAATCTTTTGCTGGGCCAAAGATGCGCTCACAAAACAGCCCATCCATCTCTGGCTTCAGCGTTCTGTAATTTATCGTTTCCGGTTTCGTAACCTCACCAACCACCTGACCATTCGGTAAGGTTCTTTCTCCCCATTGACGAATGCGTTCTGGTGAGGCTAAACCTATTTTTACATAGTCAAACTGATTTGCTTGCTGGTGTCTCATTTTTAGTGCTTAGTGGCAAATAATGAATTAAAAAAGGAGTCCGGTGGCTAAGGGGGAGAGTGGGGGAAACAAGACTTTCTCTCCCCATCTCCCCATCTCCCCATCTCCCCATCTCCCCATCTCCCCATCCTCTTACGCGTCTTCTTCTTCCAGCGCCTCGCGACTCAGTGATTCATAAGTGGGTCTTGAGGGAGTGCGGCGACCAGCAGGATCTGCCATCAAATCCACTTCCACATCTAAGGAACTGCCGTCTGACTGGGTTTCCACCTTATGCACCGCAATATCTAATCCCAGTGACTGGAGCTCCCGCATTAGCACCTTAAACGACTCCGGTGTACCCGGTCGGGGAATCGCCTTGCCTTTAACGATCGCATTTAGCGCTTCGTTGCGCCCCTGCATATCATCTGATTTCACCGTCAGCAACTCCTGCAGTATGTAGGCTGCACCAAACGCCTCCAGTGCCCACACTTCCATTTCACCAAACCGTTGACCTCCCTGCTGCGCTTTGCCACCCAAGGGCTGCTGCGTTACCAGAGAATATGGCCCGGTCGAGCGAGCGTGGATCTTGTCATCCACCAAATGCACCAGTTTCAACATATACGCCACCCCTACCGTCACTGGTCGGTCAAACGGTTCTCCGGTGCGACCATCAAACACCATGATCTTCCCGGGGGCATCCGGGTCAAATACCCAGTCTTTTCCGGTTTGCTCACGCGCTTCTGCAAGCTTGCCATGCACAATCGTTCTGGATGACTCTTCCCCATACATTTCGTCAAACGGCGTCAGCTTAAACCGCAAGCCCAAGTTTTCTCCTGCCCAGCCCAACAGACACTCAAACACCTGGCCCACGTTCATCCGCGAAGGCACCCCTAAGGGGTTTAGCACGATGTCCACCGGCTTCCCATCTGGCAAATAAGGCATATCCTCTATCGGCAATATCCGGGAGATAATTCCTTTATTGCCGTGCCGCCCCGCCATTTTGTCGCCTACCTGGATTTTGCGCTTTTGGGCTACATACACCCGCACGACCATGTTCGCCCCTGGAGGCAGTTCGTCGCCCTGCTCCCTGGTAAACACGCGTACATCCACGACGCGGCCTTTTTCCCCGTTAGGTACTCGCAGGGAATTGTCGCGTACATCCCGCGCCTTTTCTCCAAAAATCGCCCGCAACAGTTTTTCTTCCGGCGGCTGGTCAGATTCCCCTTTCGGAGTTACTTTCCCGACCAGGATATCTCCGGATGCTACCCAAGCTCCAATTCGGATGATGCCCTGCTCATCCAACTGCCTCAGGGCATCTTCCCCGACGTTGGGAATTTCCCTGGTGATTTCTTCTGGTCCCAGCTTTGTCTGTCTGGCCTCGATTTCGTATTTCTCAATATGAATCGAGGTGTAAGTGTCTTCTTGAACCAGCTTCTCTGAGATCAAAATTGCGTCTTCGTAGTTGTAGCCTTCCCACGGCATATACGCCACCACAATATTTTGCCCCAGTGCCAATTCACCTCCCTCAGTGGAGGAGCCATCTGCCAGTACCTGACCTGCCACAACGCGATCGCCCATTTGCACTAGCGGGCGCTGGTTCAGGCATGTATCCTGGTTCGAGCGCTGGTACTTAGAGATCGGGTACTCCATTTCTGAGGCGTCTGGCCTCGGTCTAACACGTATCCGCGTCGCATCAACATACGACACCTCACCATCGGTGCGCGATACCACCACCATGCCGGAGTCTCGTGCTGCCTGGGCTTCTAAACCCGTTCCTACCAACGGCCTCTCTGGCTTTAAGAGGGGTACCGCCTGCCGCTGCATGTTCGACCCCATCAGCGCTCGGTTGGCATCGTCATGCTCCAAAAATGGAATCATTGACGTTGCCACTGAAACAATCTGCACCGGCGATACCGCTACGTAGTCAACTTGGTCGGGCGTGGTTGTGGTGAAGTCCTGCCGGTAGCGTACTGGTACTTGTGGCCCAATAATGTAGCCATTTTCATCTACCGGAATATCTCCTGGTGCGACGCGCAAATCGTCTTCTTCATCCGCCGTCATATACTCAGCTTGCCGGTCAAACAACACCCGCCCATTTTCTACCGCTCTAAACGGCGTTTCCAAGAAGCCATACTGATTCACCTTGGCGTGAGTTGCTAAGGAGCCAATCAGCCCCGCATTGGGTCCTTCTGGCGTTTCAATTGGGCAGATTCGTCCATAGTGGGAGGGGTGAATATCCCGCACTGCAAACCCGGCTCGTTCCCTGGTTAAACCACCGGGACCAAGCGCAGAAAGTCGGCGTTTGTGGGTCAGCTCCGCCAACGGGTTGGTCTGATCCATAAACTGACTCAGCTGGCTAGAGCCAAAAAATTCTTTAATCGCCGCCACCAAAGGCTTCGGGTTCACCAACGACGCCGGAGTCAGGGCGTCTGGGTCCGACACGGTCATTCGTTCCCGAATAATCCGCTCCAGCCGGTTTAAACCAACACGTACTTGGTTTTGTAGCAACTCGCCCACACTTCTCACCCGTCGATTCCCCAGGTGATCAATGTCGTCGATGCTACCCATGTCAAACTCTAGGTTGATTAGGTAATCAATCGCCGCCAAGATATCATTAGAAGTTAGAACCCTCATCGTATCGGGAACTGAGAGCCGTAGCTTCTTATTGATCTTATACCGTCCCACCCGACCGAGGTCATAACGCTTGGGGTCAAAAAAGCGCGAGTCCAACAGCTGCTGACCGCCCAAAACTGTGGGTGGTTCACCCGGTCGCAATTTGCGATACAGCTCCATCAAAGCTTCTTCTTCTGAGAACTGCCCCTCTTTTTCAATTGTCTTTTGAAAATACTCCGGGTGCCGCATCGCATCGAAGATTTCGTTATCGGATAAGCCGAGTGCCTTCAATAGCACTTGGGCTGACAATTTGCGGGTTTTGTCGATTCGCACCCACACCAAGTCGTTACGATCAGTTTCAAATTTCAGCCATGCCCCCCGGTTCGGGATCAGGCTGGCGCTGTAGGTACGGCGACCGTTTTTATCAACTTCCGATTTGTAGTACACGCCTGGCGAACGGACAATTTGATTGACAATTACCCGCTCGGCTCCGTTGATGATGAATGTGCCCCGATCAGTCATTAAGGGGAGATCCCCGATAAAGACTTCTTGCTCTTTGATTTCGCCGGTTTCTTTGTTAATCAGTCTCGTCGGCACATACATCTGCACCGCGTAGCTGCTGTCGCGGCGCTTGGCTTCATCTACGCTGTATTTTGGCTGCTTGAGTTTGTAGTTTTGCCCCAAAAAGTGCAGCTCTAGCTTGCCAGTATAGTCGGTAATTGGCGAAAAGCTGTTGAGTTCTTCAATCAGTCCTTCTTCCAGAAACCAGCGAAAGCTGGAGCGCTGGATTTCAATCAAATCAGGCAGTAGGAAGGCGGGTTCGATATAAGTTTCGTTAGTCATGCGTTCAGTTTGCGCTTTAAGTAGTTAAGCGTGTTGATTACAGGATTGGTGGAGGAGCCAGGCTGCGTCGCCTCGGTTAAGCTGCCAGTTCTGGCGTTCAGGAGTCGTGACGTCAGTCTTCAGAAGAACTACATGTCTAAAAGCCGGGGGATTCAAAACCGATGCTCTGTCCTTGTTTGACTCTAAGGATAAATTCTGAGGGGTTGAAACTCCGAGTCATTCGCCACTTCCATTGCGACCAATTTTGTCTCTGACTCCTAGCAATTGATTTCTGCTTCACTACACCACCCAGCTTTGATTCATACTGGCATTTACCCACGGAGCAAGAAATGATACCCTACCCAGCTTTAAGGAAAAGATGGTTTTATGCTTGTAGAGGTAGTCGCAACGCGACTAAGTTTAAAAACTATATGACGGCTGGCGCTACGGTTTCGCACTTTTTCACAGAACAGGTTTATGACGGTTTACAGGCAAGAGGGGTAGTCATAGCTGACCAAAAGCATACCTTTGTAGAGCGGTAAGGGTAATAAATTCACTGCGGCTCGGACGGTTTCGGGTTCTTGCTGGTGTATCGGTTCATAGTTCTTATGTTAACTATTATGGCGTTTTTCCCATAAACCCGCCTTTACAAAACTGAAAGCCCAAAGAGTTCACAGGCATTTTGGGTTGTTTGGGCGGCGATCTCCTCTAGAGTTACACCGCGCAGACGCGCTATCGCTTCAGCTACGTAGCGGACATAGGCAGGCTCGTTGCGTCTTTGACCCCTTTTAGGGACAGGAGCCAGGAAGGGGCAGTCGGTTTCAATCAAGAGGCGATCGCTTCTGACCATTTGAGCCGATTCGTGAATTTGAACAGCGTTTTTAAACGTGACCGTACCACTGAAGCTAATATAGAACCCTAAGTCCAGAAACCATTGAGTTTCTTCCGGCGTTCCACCCCAGCAGTGCATCACGCCTCGCACTACGCCGCGCCTTCGTTCCTGCCATGAGCGCAACAACTCTCGTAGTCCAGAAGCCGCTTCACGACAGTGGATAATCACTGGCAAGTCGAGTTCTGTTGCTACTTCTAGCTGCGCCTCAAACACCATTCGCTGTTGCTCTTGGTTGTTAGCCTTATAAAAATCCAGTCCGATTTCACCAATTGCCACAACTTTGGGGTCAGAACGAGCGAGTGAAAGAATTTGCTCCGCTGTGTCTTGAGTCCACTTGGACGCATCCAACGGGTGCAAACCAACTGCAAAACCTAGTTCTGGAAATCGAGCCGCCAGGGCTTGAATGCTGGCAAATTCCTCTGGGTGAACGCAGGAGTGGACTAGACTTACCACACCTGCTTCACGCCAGCGCGATCTCACAGCTTCCAAGTCCGGCTCAAAAACATCAAAGTTGAGATGAACGTGAGTATCAATCAACTGCATTTTTTTGCCCGTAGTCCGTTGTCTGTTGTCCCATGCCTGTGACTACTAACCACTGACTACGACGTTTCAGTTGCTGCGGCACCAATCTCGTGGCGTTTAAGCGTTGCCGCCAAGCGGGACTTTTTGCGCGCCCCTGTGTTGCCATGCAGTACCCCACGTTTTACCGCTCTGTCAATTTTGCTGTAGGCAAGAGCCATGTGTTGCTGAACTTCCTGCCTCAATTCTGGGCTAGGATTAGCAGCGTAGGCTTCTACGGCAGCAAAGTATTTTTTCATCAGTGTCTTGACCGCGGATTTGTAAGCTTTGTTACGCAGCCGATTCCGTTCTGCGATTTTGACGCGTTTGATAGCAGACTTTGTATTGGCCACAGTCAGTTCCAGGAAAAATATCGTTGAATAGACAAAATACTAGGTATATTAATATAACATCAATGCTTGCAATGTTGCCATAATCCTAAAAATCCAAATTAATCAGGTTAAGCTAGAGAAACGAGTACGGGTTGGCTTTGCACTTCTTTTGGGCAAGGATTCTTGAAGAACCGTTCTCAGGCTGGTAATTCCTAGATTGGCATTCCCAACACCATGCTGCGAATCATTACTCAGCAATCAGAGGTAAGAGCAGAGTTACAGCGGATCTGCGATCGCACCCATGATGACCAGGCGGCTCACAAAGAAGCGACGGTTCGAGAGGTGCTTCAGGCGGTGAAGCGCCAGGGGGATCGAGCTGTGTTACATTACACTCAAGAATTTGACAACCAAACCCTGAAGCCAGAAGAACTGCGCGTCAGCGGCTCGGAGTTGGACGCGGCTTACCAGCAGGTGTCTAAGGAGTTACTCCAGGCAATTCAGTTGGCTTGCCGAAAGATTGAAGCGTTTCACCGCCACCGGGTTCCCAAAAGCTGGGTGCAGTTCGAATCAGACGAAGTGGTGCTGGGCAAGCGCTACACGCCGGTAGACCGTGCGGGGCTATATGTTCCCGGTGGAAGAGCCGCGTATCCGAGTACGGTGCTGATGAATGCGATTCCAGCGAAAGTGGCTAGGGTGCCGCGCATAGTGATGGTAACACCGCCAGGAATAGGAAAGACGATTAACCCAGCGGTGCTGGTTGCGGCTCAAGAAGCTGGGGTGGAGGAAATTTATCGGGTGGGGGGCGCTCAGGCGATCGCGGCTTTAGCCTACGGGACAGAAACGATTCCCAAAGTGAATGTGATCACAGGTCCTGGTAATATTTACGTTACCCTGGCAAAAAAACTCGTCTACGGCACCGTTGGGATCGACTCGCTGGCAGGACCTTCGGAGGTGCTGGTTATTGCGGATGAAACGGCTAACCCCGTATATGTGGCAGCTGACTTGTTGGCGCAAGCTGAACACGATCCGATGGCGGCAGCAATTCTGTTGACGACAGATGCTGGCTTAGCTAAGAACGTGAAAACGGCAGTCGAGAGACAGCTGATCGATCACCCGCGCCGCACGCTCACAGAAAAAGCGATCGCTCACTACGGCTTGATTGTCGTCGTGGAATCCCTGAAAGCGGCGGCAGAACTCTCGAACGAATTTGCACCGGAACACCTGGAACTGCAAGTGGCTGATCCTTGGGCGCTACTTGAGCTGATTCGCCATGCTGGGGCCATCTTCCTAGGATACTCCACACCCGAAGCAGTGGGAGATTATTTGGCTGGGCCTAACCACACGCTGCCTACTTCTGGTGCCGCTCGCTACGCCTCAGCTTTAGGGGTGGAAACCTTCCTGAAACACTCTAGTATCATCCAGTACTCGCCCACCGCACTCCAGAAAGTAGGCGGTGCAATTGACGTGTTGGCGAAAGCGGAGGGTTTGCCGTCCCATGCGGAATCAGTGCGACTGCGGATGCAAAGTAAGGGGACTGAGGACTGGGAACTGGAGGATGAGGAGGCTGAATAAGAACACCAACCCCACTACCTTAAGAAAGCTGAAATGGAGACTTGGCGGTGCTAAAAACAATTGTGGTGGCTCTCGACGGCTCAGATCTTTGCGAACGAGTGATTCAGACTATACAAGAACTCCAACTGCAACCGGCGACAAAAATTATCCTCTCCCATGTCATCCCCCCAGTCGAGTCTGACCTAGAACAAATCGCTGATTTGCCTCACATCAATGCTGAAGTACTTCCCTATCGCCACATCGAGCAGCAGCTACAATCCTACCAAGCTAATCTGCCTGGAGAGAGCGAATTAGAAATCGTGATCGGCGATCCAGCTGAAGAAATTATCCGCCTCGCCAATATCTACCAGGCTGACCTAATTGTGATCGGCAGTCGCGGTTTGACCGGTGTCAAGCGGATTATACAAGGCTCTGTCAGTAGTCAAGTCGTCGAAGATGCCCCTTGTTCAGTGCTAGTCGTGAAGCCGAGATAACTCCTGCCCCCTGACTCACGGGGTTAAAAAGTCCAAATGGTCGCCGGGCTGCGATCGCAACTCTGAATTGCTGCCTTGAATCTTCAACTTACCTTGATCCAGTAGCACGATCCAATCCCCCTGGTTGATCACTCTGGGGCGGTGACTAATTAGAATTGTGGTTTTGCCTTGGCGGTAGGACAACAGCCGATCCAGCACATGGGATTCACTAACTGGATCGAGGCCAGCTGTGGCTTCGTCTAAAATCAGGATAGGTGGATCGGTAACAATGGCTCTCGCTATGGCTAGTCGTTGCCTTTGCCCTCCAGAAATATTCGCGCCGAATTCACCTAATACGGTTTGATATTTGTCGGGTAGTCTACTGATAAAGTCGTCTGCCTCGGCAATCTGGCAAGCTTTGACAATTCGCTCAAATGTGACATGGGGAGAACCTAAGCGGAAGTTCTCAACAATCGAACGACTCCAAAAATGAGGTTCTTGAGGAACCAAAATCATCTGCTGCCGCAGACAATCGAGGGAGAGGTCTTGCAGGTTATACATACCGACGCGAATATTGCCAGATGTCGGCGAATATAATCCTGCTATCAGTTTTGCCAAGGTACTTTTACCACAACCAGATTTACCGATCAGGGCGATAACTTTACCACCAGGCATAGTAATGGAAAAATCTTCGAGCAGGTCAACTCTGCCAGCGTGGTGAAAGTTGAGGTTGGTGCAAATAATGTCGGCGTCACCAGGAATTTTTGCAACGGCCTTTTTGGTATCGTCTTGAGTTTCAGGCGTGGAGTCGATGACTTCCGTCAGGCGCTGGGTGGCAGTTTGGACGCGGGTAAACCCATCTACAAATCCAATTACAGTACCAATGAAGGACAGAAAATTCCCATCCATACTGTTAAAGGCTAGCAGTTGACCGATACTTAATTCCTTGTTAATGACTAAGGTGCTGCCAAACCAGAGCAAAACAACGCTACCGATGCTGGAAACTAACCCAGAAAATATGTTGTTGTTAATACCGATCTGAATCGTGCCAAATGTGAGATTGGCCAGCCGACTAAATCTGCTCTGTAATTCTTCCCAGAATTGGGGAGCAGCCGTCGTGGTTTTGAGAGTGAGTGCACCCTTAAAAGTTTCGACTAGTACGCCTTGGTTTTCTGCTTCTAAAACCAATAAACTGCGCGTCTTTTGCTGGAGTGTGGGCAGGAAAGCCACTGTAGATAGAGTCATCGCCGCAGCGATTATGACGGCAATTAGCGTCAGTCTCCAGCTATAGAATAGCATGAAACCTAAAGAAAATACTGCAATAAAAAATTGGCTAGGTAGACTGACAACGCCTTGGGAAACTAACTGATTAATCTCTTGAATATCTCGCATCCGGCTGACAATCTCGCCACTGCGACGGGCTTCATAGTAAGTCAGAGGCAAGCGCAGGATAGCCCTGCCAAACTCCAGGACTAGCCCTAACTCCAGCCGTTGAGCGAAGTGAGCAATTAAGTTAGACTCTACCCATCCAAGGCCACTGCTGACAACCCTCATTACCACAACGGCAATTGCTACAGCAGTTAGTAGTTTGGTATCACCCCGAACAAGTACATCATCGGTGAGGATTTGGATTAGAAAAGGGTAGGCTAAGGAGAGCAAGCCCAGGAATAAATTAATTAGCAGCGCCTCGGCTATAATCGTGCGATAAGGCCAAGCACGCTTCAAGAAGCGTCCAAAACCGCCAATTTTATCCTCCGATTGCTCAAAAAAGCGGCCTCGATCTGGCTCAACTAAGAGCATGATGTGATTTGTCCAGCACTCTGTTAGCTCTTTTCGAGAAAGATAACGGATGCCCAAGGCTGGATCAGCGATCGCATATTTCTTGCCTCGCTGCCCATATAAAACAACCCAGTGATAGCCTTTCCAGTGAATGATTGCTGGCAAGGGTACTTCACTGATACGATCTAAAAGCTCCGATGAGCTTTTGACTGCGCGAGCATTCAATCCTAATGCCTCTGCCCCTCGCCTCAGACCTAGCAATGTTGTTCCTAATTGCCCAGTACCTACAGCTTCACGAACTCGATTGAGGCTAATAGTGCGTCCATGATGTTTGGCAACGGAAGCGAGGCAAGCAGCCCCGCAATCTTCTTCACTATGTTGCAAAATACATTGATATTTCACCTGATTTACCTGCGCGCTCCCTTTCTACTATGGGTTGAGCCACCCACTAGCCCCAGATGCGTGACGGGGGTGCGTTCGATTTTAATTTAAACTTAAATGTGCAGTGCTTGCTAATCGGATGAACTCTCCTAAATTTACGTTTATTAGGAAAATTCATATCTTTAGACTTTACAAAGATTAATGCTGCTAGACCAGCTAGTTTTAGTAAATTTATGATACATTTTTCAACTTTATCCAGCCGAATTCATAAGTTAGACACTTGTTGAACATAAGTTAAACATTTCTTGGTCATATTTAACTTCGTAGGGCTTGCTCAACAAATGCTGATTTAGTAATGTGACGGTGAAAGAATTTTCAGGAGGTTGCTCATGCAACTAGAGGACTCCATGGAAAACAACCTGTTTAATCAACTGTCCGACCAAGAGGAAGAAGCTGTTGCGGGTGGTTTAGACATTTAATACGCCAAAAGGGGACGGTGTCTTTATTTAGGACACTCCTAGTCAGAAGCTTACTCACACTCTAGGCGATCCAGGTAGCTCATTTTATAGCTTGGGAACGTTTCAAATGGACATGAAAAGTTCCACAGGAGCCTCAGTTGGACTCTATACAGACAATGGGAGTAAGGGAACATTCTCTCTAGCATTTCCTATTGCAACTCAATCTTATACTCAGCCTGGAACTGGAACATCCAGAAACTATGGCAGTACGGGGACTTACCCTCAACAAGATGGAGCCTACACAGGTAATGGCAGTACGGGGAATTACTCTCAACAGTTTAATCCCTCAACTTTTCAATCTTTTGGTCAGTCTAATTATTCTGGGGCAGGAACTCAAGGAGCATCAGGTTTTACAGGAACAGTAACGAGGCCATTCTCGACGCCAAAAGGAGATGGTGTTTATACTTACGATGGTAGCACTCAATCACTTACTTACTCTATAGGCGATCCAAAAGGCCCATTTTATTTCAATGGAGGGTTTTACACCGATCCAGTTACTCATGTGGCAACCTCATATGGAAACTACAAAGAAAATGGGAATACAGGGAGTTTCACTGAACACTTTGGCGGCTCCAATTCTGCTTTATTGAATACATTAGCGGTTGGTGTTGTTATAGGTTCAGGTTTGATGCTCAAACGCCAACAGAAAAAACGCAAAGCAGTAGTGATTGATATCAGCAAGGTCTAGTTGATTCTATAAATGATTTTATAGGGGGCAACTGCCTGTGGTTGCCTCATTTTTTTTCTTCTCACCAAGGCAAATATTAAGGCTTTTAGACTAGCTATTTTTAGTAGCATTCTGATACAATTTACCCGGGTATCCAGCTAGTTTTCAAACTTAGACACTTTTTGAACATAAGTTAAACAGATATTTAAGATATTTAAGTTCGTAGGGGTTGATAAACAAATTTTGATTGAGTAACGTTACAGACGTAACTGTTTTTTAGGAGTTGCTCATGCAACTAAATGATTTGACCGAAAACAACCTGTTCAATGATCTGTCCGACCAAGAGCAAGAAGTTGTCGCTGGTGGCACCACGGTCAGTGGTGCCTGGGGGACAGCTGAATATGGCCCAGGTGTTTACAAATACACGTCTCCTAGTGGCAAGATAGCTAACGCTCAATGGACCGGCAATTCCTTCTCATTCAACGGTACTACGTTTAGCTGGTAACTGAGGCTAGTCTGCAAGTTATCCTAACTTGCACTTCCTTGTAATCCAGACTTATAGTTGCTTGATTTACGCGGGCAAACTTATTCTCGGCAAAGCTGTGAGTTCTGCCATTTTTATGCCAACTTCAAGTATTGGCATATAATCAAGTAATAAAACAAATACCCCATCCTAGTCTGAGATAGGAGGGGTATTTTTCTCTCAAACTTATGAATTATAAGTATTTACAGGAGAAATATAATAATTTTCTAGAGTTTATCAGCGCCAAGGTTTTAAGTTAGACATATTTTGAACATAACTTAAACACATTTGGCTTAGTATTAAGATTATAAGCAATCTTGATAAACGCCTGAAGATTTAGTTATGTTACGGTGGAACCAGTTTTCAGGAGGTTGCTGATGAAACTGCATCAATTGATGGAGACCAACCTGTTCAATGAACTGTCCGACCAAGAGCAAGAAGTTGTAGCGGGTGGATTAGGTGGTTGGTTGAAAAAAGTCAGCACTTTGGGCAATAACTCCCAAACTTCCAACTCAGACGGCAGCGGTTCTGTCAGCGGTTCCGGCTTTAACATGGGTAACAGCGGCGGCTACTCCGTAAATTACAACAAAGATGGCGTCGGTCACGGTAGCGTTTACTGGACCAATCCAGATGGCACCAAGGGGGCATATACGTTTTAAGTAACCGTGAGAAGCGTTTTAAACCATGTCGGACTATCTATATGTTTAGCGAACCTAACCCAGATATTATTCGCCCAGTAGATAGTGACGAGTTTCTGCCCCCCATCAGTGGTTGGACGACCCTAGGGGGGCTGTTTTTAGTGGGTGCTTGTGGCGCAGCTCTCACACTCGCCGCTATCACCAAGTACAACGTTACCGTCAGAACTGCCGCCACCGTTCGTCCCACTGGTGAACTGCGAATCGTTCAGGCTGCAACAGAAGGAACAGTCAAAAGCATCGCGGTGAAAGAGAATACAGTGGTCAAACAGGGGGATGAGATCGCTACTATCGACAATTCCCGCCTCCAGACCCAAAAGAGCCAGCTACAAGGGAAAATCCGTCAGTCACAGACGCAGCTGGTTCAAATCGCTGCCCAAATCAGCAACCTCGACTCCCAGCGGTTGGCTGAGTCCAGCTTGATGAATGGCACCATTGCATCTGCCCAAGCTGATCTAAGCCTTAATCAACGGGACTATAAAAATAAGCAAGTTACGACTCAGGCTGATTTGCAACAAGCACAGGCTGCCCTGGAGCTAGCTCGGGCGGAAATGAAGCAATATCAGCAACTGGCTTCCAGCGGTGCTATTGCTCAGTTGCAAATTAAGGAGAAAGAAGAAGCATTCAAAGCGGCACTTGCCAAAGTCCAAAGTGCCAGAGCTACCATCAATCCCAGTTCTGCACAAGTGGCGATCGCAACGGCTCGGATTGCCCAAGAAAGGGCAAAGGGTGAGTCCACCCTAGCTGTGTTGAACAAAGAACGAGAGAAGCTGCAAAGCGCGCAAGCTGAAATTGAGAACCAACTCCGCCACGATGTAAAAGAACTCCAACAAATAGGAATTGAACTCAGCAAGACGTTTATTCTTGCCCCTGACGCTGGCACTATCCTCAAATTGGATCTACGAAACCCGGGTCAGGTGTTAAAACCTGGAGAATCCATTGCCCAAATTGCCCCTAGTAATGCCCGGATGGTTGTCAAGGCTCGTGTAATGGCTCAGGATATTGGCAAGGTTCGGCTTTGTAAACAAGAACAAGTCTTAGATTGCTCTGAGGGCAAAGCTCAACTGCGGGTTTCTGCCTATCCTTATCCGGATTACGGCATACTCCAAGGTGCTGTCAGAGCGATCAGTCCAGATGCGATTACACCTCAAAGTAGTTCATCCGGTGCAGCTGCCCCCTACTACGAAGTTACAATTCAGCCAGAAAAAACTTATCTGGTGAAAGGCGATCGCCAGTACCCTCTCAAATCCGGAATGGAGATTACAGCAGACATTATTTCCAGAGAAGAGACGGTACTTACATTTATTCTTAGAAAGGCAAGGCTGCTAGCAGATTCGTAGGTTTTAGGTGGTGGGTGCTAGGGTTCTCGTGGCCAGAAACTGACGCAAGCGCAGCAAACTGAGCGTTTGACCCAAATTCAGCGGCATAATTGATATGCCTTCCAAACGGGACTGCACCCAGCCTTCTCCCCAGTACCATTCGTGAAACCCGTCAATTCCCTGACTGAGTAATAGGCGCAGGGAGTTGGGCGTCGCCACATCTACTTGATGATGAATAGCTACTGGCCCAGTCCAGCTAGTAAAAGTTAGTCCTTGATGCAGCTGTTCTGGCATTCCTGTGGCAAAGCGTTGGGGCCAGAGCCATTGTTGCAGCTGCTCCTGGCGAAGCAAACTGTCCCGAATTACGGTTTGGGATGCTTCAACCTCAATTCGAAGTTGGCTTTGTTGAAAAGTACCCAGCATAATGACCGTTGCGATCAGCAAGTGATTGTCCCTTCAGTATGACCGATCAAGAACTCCCCCAGTTCAAGATAGTTCTCTTCTTCTGCCGTCAGCTTTGTCAACAATCTAGAATAGATAAGTTAAAGCTGTTAAGAAATGTAAGGTTATTTCATGGCGGATCAGTTAATTCGCGCCACAGCAGCTGAGGGTGGGATTCGCGCTGTGGGTGTCATCACCACACGCCTGACAGAACAAGCACGGGCTAGACACAAGCTTTCCTACGTAGCAACAGCTGCTCTGGGTCGCACTATGTCAGCTGGGCTATTGCTGGCATCCAATATGAAACGAGCCGGATCGCGAGTCAACATTCGGGTCAAAGGTAATGGCCCGTTGGATGGGATTCTGGTGGATGCTGGGTTAGATGGAACGGTGCGCGGTTACGTAGACAACCCAACTGTGGAACTACCACCTAATGTCTTGGGCAAGCTGGACGTAGGTGGCGCAGTCGGACGGGATGGCTATCTTTATGTAGTGCGAGATGTGGGATACGGCTACCCTTACGCCAGCACCGTCGAACTGGTTTCGGGTGAAATTGGCGATGACGTGACCCACTACCTGGTAACTTCTGAACAGACACCCTCGGCTATGGTTTTGGGTGTATTCGTCGGCAGCAGCGGAGTCCAAGCATCTGGGGGGCTGCTGATACAAGTCTTGCCCAAGGCGGCACAAGACGAAGCACTGGTTCAAACTTTAGAATCGCGGGTAGCGTCGCTGTCAGGATTTACACCCCTGTTGCAGTCCGGGTTGACGCTACCAGAGATCTTTGACCAACTGCTGGGAGATATGGGGCTGGTAATGATACCAGAAACTCAGTTAGTGAGTTTCCACTGTGGTTGCAATTTCAACCGGGTGTTGGGTGCCTTGAAAATGCTCGGAGAAGCGGAGTTACAAGACATGATTGAAAAAGATGATGGGGCTGAGGCGACCTGCCACTTTTGTGGACAAGTATACCAAGCAAGCAGCGATGAACTGGCCCAGCTGATTGTCGATTTGAGGGCTGAATCCTAAGCACGGAGTTACTTAGATCTGAGGGAGAAATCTTACCCGCGAAATATAGCTTTTTCTGAGTTGGAAAGGTAAAATCACAACGACAGCTTTTTATAGCAAGCTGAAGCAGTCGGCATGACTATTTTGGTGTAAGCAATGAGAGAACGGGGGATTCCAGAGGGTTGGTCTGCTAAAAAGTCAAAGGCAGAGTTGGGGTCGCCCCCCCAATCGAGTGGAACGCGCGCACCTCAACTGCCACCAGGTAAGGACACTCCTCCAGTTCCTCAAAAGCGACTGCGGCTGGGTTGGTTGACAAGCTGGGTGCTTTGGGCAATATTGGGAAGCTTGGTTTCGGGCGCTTTGGGAGTCACATCGGTGGCTCTGTTGCTGAAACTGCCAACAGTACCGAACTGTCCATCGATTTTCTGGCCAATGGCATCAGCCTCAATGCGCCTCTACTGTGCTCAGGTAGCGGCAAATAAGCAGACAGTGGACGACTTGCTACAGGCGATCGCTCTGATTAAGGCTCTGCCAGCTAATCACCCGATGCGTCAAGAAATGAACGGCTATCTCGAACAGTGGTCGAGCGATATCTTGGGGTTGGGGGATGAGGCGTTCCAGGCAGGTAAGCTAAAAGAGGCGATCGCCATTGCCCATAAGATTCCCAAAAATGTTCTAGCTGGGAAATTGGTGAAGCAGCGGATTGAGAGTTGGCAGTCCACTTGGTCAGAGGCTGAAGGGATCTATCGCTCCACCGAGGCAGAAATACGCCTCCAGCACTGGCGTCAGGCGTCTTTGACTGCCGTGCGCCTGCTTAACATAAATAATAACTACTGGTCTACAACTAAGTATGAGGAACTGAATAACAGCATTGAGACAACGCAGCAAGATAGCAACAAGTTGGCAAAAGCACAAAGTCTGGCGAAAACAGGCGGCTTAGATAATTTATTAGAAGCGATCAAGCTGGCAGAGTCAATTGGTTCAAATAGTTACATTTACTCAGATGGTCAGGAGGCGATTAAAGAGTTTGGGAACAAGCTGCTAAACTTGGCGCAGAAGACGCTAGATCAACGGGATGCAGATGAGGCAATCGCCATCGCCAACCAAATCCCTGAAAGTACCAATCTCAAATCGCAAGCCCAAGACTTTATCACCCTGGCTGAGGCATGGCGCAGCGTCTTTTCGGGTACAATTGCGGGCTTGCAAGGAGCGATCGCTCAAGCCGAAAAGATTGGCTCTGACCGGCCCCTGTATAACAAGGCGCAGGAACTGGTTAGCCGTTGGTCGCTAGAAATCCAAGACGTCGCTCATCTGGATCGAGCGCGTGGACTCGCCCAAGGGGGGAAAGTGGCTGACTTAAGGTCAGCGATCACAGAAGCCGAATCAATACCCGATCAAAACCCGCTTGCCCCAGAGCGAGACAAACAGATTAATCACTGGCGTGGGCAAATGGAAACGATTGAAGACCGTCCCTATCTAGACAAGGCGGAACAGCTCGCCAGTCCAGGGGATATTAATTCCCTACAAGCGGGGATCAATCAGGCGAATGCGATCGCCAGTGGTCGCGCCCTTTATCCAGAAGCCCAAAGCAAAATCCGGACTTGGACTGGTAAGATTCAGCAGATTCAAGACCAGCCCTACCTGGATCAAGCTGAGCAAATAGCTAGTTACGGGGATATCAGTTCCCTACAAGCGGCGGTGAACTCGGCGAATGCGATCGCCAGTGGTCGCTCCCTCTACTCAGAAGCCCAAAGCAAAATCCGGACTTGGACCCAGAAGATTCAGCAGATTCAAGACCAGCCCTATCTAGATCAGGCACGGTTCCTTGCTAGTAGTGGCAATCTGACTGCTGCGATCGCCACCGCCAAACAGATTCAACCAGGACGAGCGCTTTCTAGTGAGGCGCAAGACCTAATCAATGACTGGCAAGGACAAATCCGCGCCCAAGAACATTGGCAGAATGCGCGTCAAATAGCAGTGCAGGGAACGCCAGAAGCACTCCGAGAGGCGATTCGGGTGGCAGATCTGGTGCCAACCACTAGTCCGTTGCGAACTGATGTGAATGACGCGATCAACCAATGGAGCCATCAAATGTTGAGCATCGCTCAATATCGTCGTGCATATGATCTCCCGGGTGCAATTGCGATCGCAAAGCTTATCCCAGCTAATAGCAATGCCTACAAGGCTGCCCAAGAGCAAATCGAGATTTGGCAGAAGTTTCTGAAACCGGATTCTACTAAATACAATGTGCAGCCTTCAAATATAACAAAACCACCTGAATCTAAGAATTACTAATTGTAACTTTTTTTACTTAATTCTTACTCAAATACTACGGGATTGGACAAGTCAATCTCAGATGTGATATAGTCAGTATTTTAACCATCACATAGCCAGTCGTATGTATGTTAGCCCAAGTGCGTCAAGGAGCCGACTACTAAGGCTAACGGTTATGGTGGAGGCTGTCTTTAGGAGTCTAGCGTTGACCAACTCACGCGAAGCCGAGTGCGACTAGCGTTGATAACCGGGCGAGGATAACTCAAATCATTGACTAATGACCGTTGAAGAAGCATTAGAGATTGTCAATAGTTTTCTACATCAAGGACGCCTCAACAAAATCCAAGAGACAATACTTCGGCAATCTTGGGAAGGAAAGTCTTATCTGGAGATTGCCAGTGACTCCGGTTATGACCCTGGTTACGTTAAGGACGCTGGATCTAAGTTATGGCAGCTACTCTCAAAAACATTTGGGGAGAAGCTCACTAAAAATAATTTCCAGTTAGTCTTAAAACGGCGTTGGCGCAGCCAGAGTGCAGTCGAATCACAACTGCTTCCTTACGTTGCGTCTTTACCGCGAGCGGCAGTTGAAACCATTGCCAAAAAGTGTCAAGATTGGGGCGAAGCGATTGCCGTCGACCAGTTCTATGACCGTACCACAGAGCTCGCCACCCTCGAACAATGGCTTGTTGCTGACCGCTGCCGACTGGTGGTGTTGCTAGGGATGGGCGGGATTGGTAAAACAGCTCTGTCGGTCTTGCTGGCACAACAGATTCAGAACAAATTTGATTGCCTGATCTGGCGAAGTTTGCGCAATGCCCCACCAGTCACTGAACTCCTGGCAGAACTGCTCCAATTCCTCTGCCAGCAGCAGGAAATAGTAATACCTGAAAGTTTAGACGGAAGAGTCTCACAACTGATTAAGTATTTACGCTCCTCACGCTGTCTGCTGCTCCTGGATAATGCGGAGTCGATTCTGCGTGAGGGCGATCGCACGGGTAGCTACCGGGAAGGATATGAAGGCTATGGTCAGCTATTTAGATGTGTGGGAGAAACACCCCATCAAAGTGCAGTAGTGCTAACCAGTAGGGAGAAACCCCGAGGTTTGGCGACAAAGGAGGGCGAAAAACTATCCGTTCGAACCTTACAACTGAGTGGTTTGTCGACAGCAGCAGGAAGGAAAATTCTGCAAGCAAGGTGTGACTTTGAGGGTTCAGAATCCGAGTGGAGATTGCTGATTGAACACTATGGTGGGAATCCCTTGGCATTAAAGATGGTGGTTCCAGTAATTCAAGACTTCTTTGATAGTAATATATCTAAATTTTTAGGATTCTTGAAACAAGGTTCATTAGTTTTTGATGATATTCGCAACCTGTTAGACCAGCAGTTCAATCGGTTGTCAGAGTTAGAAAAAGAGGTAATGTATTGGTTGGCAATCAACCGAGAGCCAGTTGCCTTTCCCGAATTACAAGCAGATTTTGTCCCCAACGTACCCAAGGACGAAATTCTAGAGGCGCTGGCGTCTTTGCAGAGGCGATCGCTGATTAAGCGAAGGTCATCTGGCTTCACACAGCATCCAGTGGTCATGGAGTACATGACTGAAAAATTGATTGAGCAGGTTTATGAAGAGATTACTACCGACTCAATTGGTTTACTGATGAGCCACGCTCTGATTAAAGCCCAAATTCAGGACCCGATCAGAGCGAGTCAGGTTCGCGTTATTTTAGAACCGCTGGCAGCCCGACTCAGTAACATCTTGAAAACAAATAGAAATGTGGAATATCAGCTCAATCAAATTCTCTTAAAACTACGAGAAAAATTTGACGCTACACCTGGTTATGGAACTGGCAACCTGATTAACTTATTGCGTCAATGCCAAATTGATTTGACTAACTATAACTTTTCTGACCTCACGATTTGGCAAGCATACCTGCAAGATGTAAACCTGTATAATGTCAATTTTACTAACGCCGATTTATCCCGGTCGGTTTTTGCTGAAACCCTGGGCGGTATTTTGTCAGTCGCCTTTAGCCCAAACGGAAAGCTTTTAGCGACGGGCGATACGAATTGTGCGCTTCGCCTGTGGCAGGTGGATGATTCGAGGACGGGGTTATGTTCGACCAGTATGGGACAACTGCTAAAAACCTTTCACGGGCATAACAGTCTGATACAGGCAGTCGCCTTCAACCCCAACGGTCAGATGTTAGCGAGTGGCAGCGATGATTGTACGGCCAAGTTGTGGGAGATTAGCACCGGGCAGTGCCTAAGAACGTTGCTCGGACATACTTCTTTGATCCGAGCCGTTGCCTTCAGTCCAGACGGTAAGCTCCTGGCAACTGCGAGTAGTGACCAGACGATCAAATTATGGGACAGCAGTGGTCAATGCCTTAAAACCTTGTCAGGACACACTAGCTCGGTAGAGTCAGTTGCCTTTAGTCCAGACGGTAAGCTCTTAGCCAGTTGCAGTCATGACTCAGTAGTGAAGTTGTGGGATGTCCACACCGGGATCAGCGTCCGAACGTTGCTGGGGCATAACTCTCAGGTACGGTCCATCGCCTTTAGTCCTCAGGGTAAATTTCTAGTCAGTGGCAGTGCTGACTCCTACGTGAAGTTATGGGATGTTGCCACGGGAACCTGCCTAAAAACGTTGGCGGGACATACTGGCCAAGTCTGTTCAGTCGCTTTCAGCCCGGATGGTCGCAGCATAGTAACTGGCAGTGACGACACCTGTGTTCGTTTGTGGTCAGTAAGTACGGGGCAAATTTTAAGGACGTTGACGGAACATACGGCGATTGTCTCGTGTGTGGCTTTCAGTCCTCAAAGTAAAACTATGGTCAGTGGGAGCCTGGATCAGACGATTAAGCTTTGGGATTTTGAGTCCGGTGAGTGCCTGATGACGCTGCAACCCCCTAAACCTTACGAAGGCATGAACATCACCGGCGTTACAGGTTTAACCCAAGCTACTAGAGCAACGCTGAAACTCCTGGGAGCAGTTGAAGACAATTAGAGAAAAGGAGTCAGGAGTATGCCTCGATTTGTCGAACTACAGTAAGGGCGGAGTAACTGACACCAGCGGTGCCTTCGCCTGGATGGGTGGAGTCACCTACTAGCCACAGATGCTTGATGGGGGTGCGATTGGCAAAACCAAAGGGGCCGAAGGTAGGTATCCGTTGACCAATGCCACCGACAACGCCCTGATCGCGAGCTGTATAATGGGCAAAAGTGCGGGGCGTAGCGGCCTCTTGGTGTCGAATTGTCTCCTGACTCAGGTGGAAAAATCGCGAAAGTCGCGCGATCGCTTCTTCCGTATACTGGCGCTTGAGGGCGTTATAATCTCCACATTGCCACCAACTTCTTGGATCGACGAACGAAGAAGCAATGATCGTCGCTTGCCCATCTGGGGCGCGACCGTCTCCCGGATGGCTGAGCGAGACAAACAGAGAGTTGTTCTCACCAATCGGACCATTGGCATCGTAGAGAAACTGAAGATGGGGCGGACACCCAGGTGGAATCGCGCTTTCATCTACGCCCAAATACACCACAAATGCACCCGACGCTGGAGGCAATTTTTCGACCCGGTGCTTATAACCCTTAGGAGCATTTTCGCCCAACAGGTGCACCAGGTTTTGCACAGTAACATTGGCAACTACATGATCCGCTGGCTGCGTCCAAACTTCGCCTGTTTTCTGGTTTCGGATACTTACACCAGTGGCTTTCTCATCCTTTAGCTGGATGTGTTCAACCGTGTGGCGCATCAACAACTGGCCTCCATCTCTTTTGAAGGCGTCCACCAGGCGATCGCTCAGTACCTGCATACTGCCCTTAAGATGAAACAGCCCTTGAGGTAGCTGGGAAACACTCAAGGCTGTTGCGGCATAAAGTAGTGCCGTTTCCTCCGCATCCACCTGGGAATAAAGCTTCAGTTGTAGATCTAGAAACGTTCTTAGCCGCTGGTCATTCCCCAGCCCATACCCCCGCAAAGCATCCCCCACCGTTAAAAAGGTGTAGGGTAGGGTGATCAATGTACCAGGACGGACTGCTTTAGTTAATTGCCACAAGTCCCAGATGTTGCGCGGAGGCAGCACTGGATCTCGACCTTGAAACGCCCAGCTCGCCTTATATAGAGTAGCCAACAACTGCCAAAACGGTTCACTACCAGGAAACTGCCGCTGCCGCTCTGCCTGCCACCGCTCTCGCTCACGCCAAACATTAATCGGTTCCGTTTCTCCTGGTAGATACACAGCACAAGCAGGATCACAGGGCGTTGCTGCCGGTAAGTCAATTTCCAGTTCCGAGAAGATGCGGTGGTGAATCCCGCCCGGTTCCAGTCCCGCTACCTGAGTAGCTCCTACATCAAAGGTAAAACCCTTGCGTTTAAAAGTGGAAGCGCATCCCCCTGGCGCGAGGGCTTGATCCAAGATTAAGACTCGATAGCCACGACGAGCAAGTAACGCCCCAGCTGTGAGGCCACCAATTCCGGCTCCAATAATGACTACATTGGATTTACTGTTGCCAACATGACTGTTTGGCATTGGTTAAGTATAAGTGTTAACTTCTAATAATTTAACATTACTTAACACTTTGGTGACAGGTTAGCGAGAAAGTAGGGGTGCAGAACTGTATGTATTAAAATATACACCTATATATTTTAACATTCTACTAATGACTAACGGAACTTCGAATTTAGACGAGCAGTTAGCACAGCTTGTTCAAGTCACGCGCCTTCAGGGTGAAAACATCACTCGACTGGGTGAAAACATCACTCGACTTGGCCAAGAACAGCGTGAACGGTTTGACCAAGAGCTAGCAGAATTGCGCGAACTTAAAGAAATCAGCCGCCTGCAAGCAGAAAGCATTAGGCAATTCACCGTGGTGTTTGCTGAACAGGCTAGGGCTATCACCCAGCTATCCCAGACTGCAAGGGAAGCTGTTCAAGCGTCCCAACGGTCTGCTCAGGCTAGCGTTGCCGCTGCAATTGTGGCTCAAAATAATCAGAATGCTATTCGCGATCTAATAGAAGAACTGCGGCGGCAAGGGCAGTAGCTAACTTAGTGTGTAGCCAGGGTAAGCGCATCTAATTTTGTGTAAATTGTACTTGACAAGGGTGGGAGAGGCTGATATATCAGAGCATGAAGCAATGCTACCTTTGAAAATCTCCAGGAACACGCTGATATGTCTCAGGGCT
>JAABUZ0100002479.1_pt1 | contig 30510 bp, 29 predicted proteins | sample 5562091 | NCBI WGS metagenome assembly JAABUZ01 (sample SAMN12813069, study PRJNA571459) | rock metagenome | isolation source: Antarctica rocks | place: Antarctica: Victoria Land, Linnaeus Terrace sud | collected 2015-12-21
CCTCCGGCAACGGACCCATCACCACCGCCGCATCAAACAGTCCCACCTGAGCCGACCGAGTCTTGAGCATGCCCCAAATGGTCTTAAACCCGTCGGACAGACCCCGACTTTTTCAGGGGTCTTCTAGGCGAACCGTGTCCGGCGCGAGGCCCAACGGGCGATCAGGTTGACAACCAGGATCAGGCTCACGAGCGTCAGCGCGGCTCCCCAGGCCCGGGTGACCACCGCCGCCCGGGGCGAGGTGACGTCCTGGAATATCTGGTAGGGAAGGGAGTTCATCGGACTGCCGAGATTGGCCGTCAGCACCTGCGCGCCGAACGCCGTGAAGAGCAGCGGGGCCGTCTCACCGGCTGCCCGCGCGACGGCCAGCAGTGACCCCGTGACCAGGCCCGGAAGTGCGGTTGGCAGCACGACTCGGGTCACGATCCGCCAGCGTGGAGCGCCCAGCGCGAGTGCCGCCTCGCGCAGGCCGGCCGGGACGAGCAGCAGGACGACCTCTGACGCGCGGGCCATCACGGGAAGCATGAGCAGCGCGAGCGCGACCGACCCCTTCCACCCCGCAAAGCCGCCCCCGACGCCGCCCAGGACGAGGACGATGTAGACGAACAGGCCGAAGACGACCGACGGGACGCCGGACATGACGTCGAGGAAGTAGCGGATCGTGTCGGAAAAGCGCGACCCTCGTCCGTACTCGGTGAGGTACAGCGCCACCCCGATGCCCAGCGGGACCGCGATCAGCGTCGCGAGCCCGGTCATCTCCAGCGTGCCGAGGATCGCGCTGCGGATCCCGCCCGGATCGCCAAGGAAGTTGCCGTTCGGGTCAGTGGTGAAGAACGAGCCGTTCCAGGCGCCGAGACCCTTCTCGAGCAGGAAGTAGACAACGAGGACGAGCGGGATCAGGGCCATCACGGTCGCGACCGCGAGCAATCCCCGCGCCGCCCGGTCGGTGAGTCGCCGCCGGGAGCTGACCGGAGCAAGGGCATGGCGTCGAGAGCCGGCGTCTGGGCGAGCCGGCTCCGCGCGCGGGGATGGCGCCGGTGTGACGGCCCGGGTGGAAACGACGGCGCTGACTGGGGAGGCAGATGGCCGCGCGACCGGCGCAGCGTTGGCACGGGCCGCGGCCTCGGGAAGCTGAGTCACGGCCAAACCGGGCGCCGAGCTCGCCCCCCCGCCCCGGGAGCGGCCGACGTAGCGACGGGCGATGACGTTGACCACCAGCGTGAGCACGAACAGCGCGAGCCCCGCGGCGAACAGGGCGGAGCGGTGTACGGGCGTCGCGGCGGCCTCGCCGAATTCATTGGCGATCACCGAGGCCAGCGTGTACCCCTGCGAGAAGATCGACTGTCCGATCGCCGGGGAGTTGCCGATCACCAGGACGACGGCGATCGTCTCGCCGATGGCTCGCCCGAGGCCGAGCATCGCCGCTCCGGTGATGCCGGCGCGCGATGCGGGCAGAACCGCGATCCTCAGGCTCTCCCAGCGTGTGGCTCCGAGCGCGAGCGCGGCCTCCTTGTATTCGGCGGGAACGGTCGAGATCACCTCCCGCGAGATCGCGCAGACGATCGGCAGGATCATGATGGCCAGGATCAGCCCGGCGACGAAGTAGCCCGGGCCGGGGACCTGGCCGCCCACGAAGGGCAGGAACGAGAAGCTGTTGGCGAACCACTGCTCGGCCGGCCTGAGCCTGGGGATGAGGACGAACACACCCCACAGCCCGTAGACGACTGAGGGAACGGCGGCGAGGAGATCGACGAGGAAGCCCAGGGGAGCCCGGGCTCGCCGTGGGCAGACCTCGGTCAGGAACAGCGCGGCGGCGACGGCGATCGGCACCCCGATGACAAGTGCCGTTGCCGCCGTGATCAGCGTTCCCAGTACGAGCGCCCAGGCCCCGAACGTGCAGTGGCCGCCGCCAATTGAGCACGCACCGCCCGACTGCACCTGGGCGACATCCCAGTTGTTGGTGAAGACGAAGCTGAGGATCCCGATGTGACTGAAGGCGATCGACGACTGCCCGATCAGCCGGACGAAGAAGTAGGCGATCAGCAGCAGGACCAGCACGGCGAGGCCACTGAGCCCGAACCGCAGCACCCGATCGGGAGTCTGGGAGAGTGGTGACCGCTGAAGCGTCGAGCGGCCACCACCGGTGGAGCTGGGGGCTGCGTCCACGCGGTGAGCTAGGAGAGCGGTGATCCGTTGCAAGTCAGCTTGCCCAGCGCCGCCACGTCGAGCTTGTCGATCGAGGCGGGAAGCGGCGCATAGCCGAGCTTGGCCTCAACTGCCTGCCCGGCACCGAGGCCGTAGGTGAGGAACTTCTTCAGCCCGGAGGCGGCCGCCTTGCTGACGCCGGCCTTGCAGACGTCCTTGTAGGCGATCACGAAGGTCTGGGAGACGATCGGGTAGGCCGCCGGGTTGGGCGAATTGACCGTCGACACGGTCAGGTCCGGCGGGACCTTGATGCCGACCGCCGCCGCCGAGCTCGCGGGCAGCGTCGGAGCGACAAACTGACCGCCGTGGTTCTTGACCGACGCGAAGGTCAGACCGCTCTGCAGGGCGTAGGCCTGATCGACGTAGCCGATCGCTCCGGCGGTCTGCTGGATCGAGGCTGCGACCCCCGCGTTGCCCTTCGCCCCCGTCCCCGTCGGCCACTTCACGATGTTGTCGGGCTTGCCCGCGGCCGCCGTCCACGCCGGGCTGTAATCCGACAGGAAGGTGGTGAAGCCCTTCGTCGTGCCCGACGAATCCGAGCGATGGATCACGGTGATCGCGGTGCTCGGAAGCGAGAGGCCAGCGTTGGCCGCCTTGATCTCCGGGTCATTCCACTTCTTGACCTTCCCGAGGAAGATGTCGGCGACGGTCTTGCCGTCCAGCTTGATGCCACTCTTGACGCCCGGCAGGTGGTAGGAGACGGTGATCGCCCCGAAGGCGATCGGGAAATGCTGGACAGGGCCCTTGGCGGCCGCGATCTGAGCAGGCTTCATCGGCGGGTCGCTGCCGGCGAAGTCGACGGTGCCGGACTGCAGCTGGGCGACGCCCCCGCCCGAGCCGGTGGCCTGATAGTTGACCGACAGGCCCTGGCTGGTGAGGTTTGAGCCCCACTGCTGGTAGATCGGTGCGGCGAGCGTCGAGCCCGCGCCGGTGAGCGTCACCGAGCCGCCGCTGGGCGCGGCGGCGGATGAGGACGACGACGCCGACGGGGACGCCGCCGCTGAACTCGAGCTCGAGCTCGAGTTCGAGCTGCCACCGCAGGCGGCAATGCCCACGGCGATGGCGAGTGCGCTCGCCATGCTGGCCCAACGACGGATGTTCCTCATTAGCGACATTCCTCCGGATCGGTGAGCACGGGAGCGTCCCAGCGGGCACTGGGCAGGTTGTTGCCGAGATGTGAACCGGCGATTTTGGCCTGAGGGGATCTCGGCAGCGATCGTGTGAACGGTGAGGGAATTACAACTCGGCCACACCTTGGCACTGGCGTCAGGCGTAGGTTGGCGCCGCTGCCTCGAGGGCCGCCCCCCGTTTGGCGTGCGGCCGCGTCTCGCCTTCCCCGCTCAAAGGAGTTCCGTGCCTCACAACCGCGCTCACGCGTTCAACCGTTCTCACTCACGATTCGTCGCGCCGCTCGTGGTTGTGTCGGTCGGGGTGGCCTCACTCGGCGCCGGCGCCGCCGGCGCCGCGACCTCCAAGCCGACCGCGGCACCGGGCTTCAAGCTCACCAAGCTCGCGGCGGCGCCCAAGGGCGTCACCAACTGCGATGACCTCGCGCTGCTGGACGGCCATCTCTTCATGGGATGTCAGAACGCGGTGCTCAGCAACGGCAAGGGCGGTCCTCCAAATCCGAAGTCCGACACGAGCACGCTGGTCGAGTACACAACGGGCGGCAAGCTGGTCAAGACGTGGGCGATCAAGAACAAGATCGACGGCGTCGGCGCCGATCCTCTACATCACCGGGTGATCCTTACCCTCGACGAGGACGCGAACTCGCGTCTGGTCACCGTCGATCCCGCCGCGCCGGCTGCCCAGCAGGTCGTCAACTACACCTACTCGCCGGACCCGCGGGGTACCAGCACGCCGCCCGCGCTTCGGACCGGTGGGGGCACCGACTCGGTGACCGTGGACAGCACCGGCCACATCTTCGTGACCGGCTCGCACGCCGGCACCACGACGGGAACGGCGACATTCAAGGTGGCGTTGACCCCCCCATCGAGCGCCGGCGGGACGGGGACCGCAGCACTGAGCCCGACCTTCCTCGACAACGCCACCGCGACCAACGGCAACGCCGGCAGCGGCGCGGTCAAGCTCGCGCTCGGTGACGTGGACTCGGCGGCCATCGTTCCGCCCTCGAGCCCGAAGTACGCCGGCGACTACGTGATCGATGACCAGACCGCGCTACAGCTCGTGTTCGCCAGCAATCTCAACACCGGTACCGGTCTCACCGTGCTCAAGACCGCGTTCGGTCTGGACGATGTCCGCTGGGCAACCGCGTCGGGTGGAACCCTCTACATCGTGGACAAGGGCAGCCAGACCCCGCTGGGCATCTCGTCTCTGTACAAGCTCACCGGCCCGTTCGTCAAGGGGGGCGTGTACGCCGCCAACGACGGAGTCAGCGACCAGGTGGTCAAGGTCGACCTCACCAACGGGAAGGTGACCCCGATCGTCAAGGGTCTGGGAGCCTCCAAGGGGCTGGTCTACGCCGATCCGAGTGGCGCGCTTCCCTCCCTCTCGCTGGCCGTCCCGGTATCGGGCACGGCGTCAGCCTCGGCGACGTCATCGGCATCGTCGGCGGCGCCGCCGAGCAGCTCCTCGACAACCGCGGCGGCGAAGAAGAGCGGTGGGTCGAGCGACACGGGGACGATCATCGGGATCGGCGTCGTGGTCCTGCTGATCGTCGGCACGGGGGGCTACCTGCTCTCGCGGCGGCGCGCAGCCAACCCGCGCTGAGCATGCGGGACAGAAGCGCTGAGCTGGCGCTCAGCGACGGCGGCGCGAGGGCGCGATCAGGTCCGTGATCGTGCCCTGCGCCATCTGAGCGGCGAAGCCGACGGTCTCAGACAGCGTGGGGTGGGGGTGGATGGTCAGGGCGAGGTCCTCGGCGACGGCGCCCAGCTCCACCGCCAGCACGGTCTCGGCGATCAGATCACCGGCGTTGACGCCGACCATCCCGGCGCCGAGCACCCGGTGGGTGCCGGGCTCGACGAGCAGCTTGGTCATGCCCTCGTCCCGGCCGAGGGCCAGGGCGCGGCCGGAGGCCGCCCACGGGAAGACCGCGCGCTCGTATTGCGCTCCCGAGGCCCGGGCGGCGGTCTCGGTCAGGCCCATCCACGCCACCTCGGGATCGGTGTAGGCGACCGAGGGGATGGCGCGGGCGTCGAAGACGACGTCGTGCCCGGCGATCACCTCGGCCGCCACCGTTGCCTCGTGGGCGGCCTTGTGGGCGAGCATCGGCTCACCGGCGACGTCCCCGATCGCGAACACGCCGGCGACGTTGGTGCGCATCTGGGAGTCAGCTTCGATGAACCCGCGCTCGTCGACGTTCACCCCGATCGCGTCCAGGCCGAGCCGGCGCCCGTTGGGCGTGCGCCCGACGGCGACCAGGACGCAATCGAAGACCTGGGTGCCGACGCCCTCGATCTCGACCTTGAGGCCGTTCTTTTGAGCCTTTACCTCACCGACCCGGGTGCCGGTGTGGATCGCCGCATACCGCGCGCCGATCCGCTTGGCCAGCGGCCGCACCAGGTCGGGGTCACAGCCGGTCATCAGCTGGTCCAGCATCTCGACCACGGTCACCCGGGAGCCGAGCGCGTCGTACACGCAGGCCATCTCCAGACCGATGATCCCGCCGCCGATGATCAGCAGTCGCTTGGGGATCCCGTGCGGGGAGAGCGCGCTGGTGGAATCGAGCACCCGCGGGTCATCGGGCAGGCCAGGGATGCGCGCGGGCTCAGACCCGGCGGCGATGATGCAGTGCTCGAAGCTGATCTCGCGCTCACCGATCCGCAGCGACGAGGTGGAGGTGAACTTCGCCTCGCCACGCACGACCTCGACCCGGCGCTGCTTGGCCAGCACGTCCAGGCCGCCGGTCAGGCGATCGACCACCGAGTCCTTCCAGCCCACCAGGGCCTTCACGTCGATTGCCGGCGCGCCGAAGGTGATCCCGTGCGCGGACATCTCCTGCGCCTCGGCGAGCACCCGTGTGGCGTGCAGCAGCGTCTTGGATGGGATGCAGCCGACGTTGAGGCAAACCCCGCCAAGCCGCTCGGAGCGCTCGACCAGCATCGTCCGCAGGCCCAGGTCGGCAGCGCGGAACGCAGCGGTGTAGCCGCCGACGCCGGCACCGAGCACGAGCACCTGAGTGTCGCGTGCGCCGTTGGAGTCCGTCGGCGGGGGTGGCTCGGAGAGCACGGCGGCCGATGCGGGCGCGACCTGGGCCGTGGCGTCAGAGGACGCCGGATCGCTGGTCTCGACGGTCATCAGCACGCTGCCCTCCGACACGCGGTCACCGATCGCCACCCGCAGCTGGGTGACCGTCCCGGCGCAGGGGGCTGGGACGTCCATCGTCGCCTTGTCGGATTCCAGTGAGACCAGCGGGTCCTCGACGGCGATCTCGTCTCCGGGACCGACGTGAATCTCGATCACCGGGACATCGGTGAAGTCCCCGATGTCAGGCACGCGAATCTCGCTCACGCCAGGCACCGCTCACGCCAGGCACCGCTCACGCCAGGCACTCGCTCACGCCTGGCACCCGCTCGCCATCCTGACTCGCCCGTCGGGTGCCGCGTGAGTCATCCGGCTCTTGCTCACAGCAGGGCTCGCCGCAGATCGGAGAGCACCGCGCAGAGATGTACGGCGAATCGCGCCGCCGCGGCGCCGTCGATCACCCGGTGGTCGTAGGAGAGCGACAGCGGCAACATCAGCCGCGGGCGGAACTCCGAGCCGTCCCAGACCGCTTTGGTCGCCGCGCGGGTGGCCCCGAGGATCGCCACCTCGGGCGCGTTGACGATCGGGGTGAAGCCGGTGCCGCCGATCCCGCCCAGGGAGGAGATGGTGAACGTCGAGCCGCTCATCTCGGCGGGACCGAGCTTGCCCGCGCGCGCCCGGCCCGACAGTTCGCCGAGCTCGGCGGCGATCTCCAGCAGACCCTTGCCATCGGCGCCCTTGATCACCGGGACCACAAGTCCGCCCGGCGTATCGGCGGCGAAGCCGATGTTGTAGTAGCCCTTGACCACGAGCTCGTCACCGTCCAGCGACGCGTTGAAGTCCGGGAACGCCTTCAGCGCCGAGACACACGCCCTGACCAGGAAGGCGACCATCGTCACCTTGACGTCCTGCTCGGCGTTCAGCCGCTTGCGCCATCCCTCCAGTTCGGTGATGTCGGCCTCGTCGTGGTGGGTGACGTGCGGGATCATCACCCAGTTGCGCGCCAGGTTCGGGGCCGAGATGCGCTGGATGCGACTGCGCGGCACCCGCTCGACGGGGCCGAACTTCCCGAAGTCGACGGTCGGCCACGGCAGCAGCGCGAAACCCAGGTCCCCACCGCCGCCGGTCGCCGGCGGGCCGGTACCGCTCTGCGGGCGCTCGGAGACATGCTGGACGTCATCGCGGGTGATCCGCCCGCCACGCCCGCTGCCGCTCATCCCGGCCAGCTGGACCCCGCGCTCGCGGGCCAGGCGTCGCGCTGAGGGGCTGGCGTAGATAGCCGGACGATTCCCGCCCGGCCCCGAAGTAGCGACGCCGGATGCTGAGCGGGCCGAGGCGGGAACTGCGTTCTCGGATGCCGAGTGATCCGGGGAGCTCGCCTGAGGTGGCGAGGGCTGCGCCGGCGGCGAGGATGGGGCGGGAGGAGCCGACGGGTCCCGGGGCGGCGACTGCGGAGCCACGGCGGGCGCCTGCACCGGATCCTCGTCGGCGACCGCGGCCGGATCGGAGTCGTCGGCGATCGCGGCCGGACCGGAGCCGTTGGTGGTCTCGATCGTCATCAGCTCGGCGCCCTGTGCGACCCGGTCTCCGATCTTGACCTTCAGGGCCGCGACCACCCCCGCCACCGGCGCCGGGACGTCCATCGTCGCCTTGTCGGACTCCAGGGTGACCAACGGATCCTCGACGGCGACCGTGTTGCCAGGGGCGACGAGGATCTCGATGATCGGCACCTCGCCGAAGTCACCGATGTCGGGGACCAGGACGGTCTGCACAGTGCTGCTCATACGCGCGTAGGCACCGGAGCCTCGGGGTCGATCTCGTAGGCCTCGATCGCGCGTGCGACCTCCGCGGCCTTGATCTCGCCGGCCGTGGCGAGCTCGTGCAACGCGGCGAGGACCACGTAGTGGCGGTCGACCTCGAAGAAGCGCCGCAGCGCCGCGCGGGAATCGCTGCGCCCGTAGCCGTCCGTGCCCAGTGTCCGGTATGACCGGTCCCGCCCGCCCACCCACTGGCGAATCTGGTCCGGGAAGGCGCGCAGGTAGTCGGTGGAGGCGATGACCGGGCCCCGGCGCGGGCCGAGCTGCTCGGTGACGTACGGCGTGCGCGGCGCCTCGGTCGGGTGCAGCATGTTCCAGCGCTCGGTCTCGATCCCGTCGCGTCGCAGCTCGGTGAACGAGGGCACGCTCCACACGTCGGAGAGGACCCCGAAATCGGACTGAAGCAGGTGCGCCGCGGCCATCACCTCGCGCAGGATCGTGCCCGACCCCAGCAGCTGCACGCGCGGCTTGCTGGAGACATCGTCCCGCCCACCCGCCTCCGCGAGCAGGTACATCCCACGTAGGATCCCCGCCTCGGCGCCCTCGGGCATCGGCGGGTGCGGGTAGTTCTCGTTCATCAGGGTGATGTAGTAGAAGCAGTCTTCCTGGTCCTGCAACATCCGCCGCAGCCCCTCCTGGATGATGACCGCGACCTCGTAGCCGAAGCTGGGGTCATAGGCGCGGCAGTTGGGGACGACCGAGAAGAGCAGGTGGCTGTGGCCGTCCTCGTGCTGCAGGCCCTCGCCGTTGAGCGTCGTGCGCCCGGCCGTGCCGCCGAGCATGAACCCCCGGGTGCGGCTGTCTCCGGCGGCCCAGATGAGGTCCCCGACGCGCTGATAGCCGAACATCGAGTAGTAGATGTAGAACGGGATCATCGGCACGTTGTGGGTGCTGTAGGACGTCCCCGCGGCCATGAACGAGGAGGTCGAACCGGCCTCGGTGATCCCCTCCTCGAGGATCTGCCCGTGCTCGTCCTCCTTGTAGAACATGAGCTGCTCGGAGTCCTGCGGCTGGTAGAGCTGGCCGACGGAGGAGTAGATCCCGAACTGGCGAAACAGCCCCTCCATCCCGAAGGTTCGCGACTCGTCGGGCACGATCGGGACGATCCGCTTGCCGATCGCCTTGTCGCGCAGCAGCGCGGCGAGCACCCGCACGAAGGCCATCGTGGTCGAGATCTCGCGTTCGCCGGTGCCCTCCAGCTGGCCGGAGAAGAGCGACAGCGGCGGCGCCTGGATCGCCTCGGAGCGCTGACGGCGGACCGGCATCACGCCCCCCAGGGCGGCGCGGCGCTCATGCAGATACTGCATCTCGGGCGCATCCGCGGGCGGCATGTAGTACTCGGCGTCGCGGACCTGGGCGTCGGTGAGCGGCAGCTCGAAGCGATCGCGGAAGGCAAGCAGAGCGGCCTCGGTCATCTTCTTGGCCTGATGGGTGATCATCTGGCCCTCGCCCGAGACGCCCATGCCGTAGCCCTTGATCGTCTTGGCCAGGATGACCGTCGGCGAGCCGGTGTGCCGGGCGGCGGCGTCATAGGCCGCGAACACCTTCTGCTGGTCGTGGCCGCCGCGGTTGAGCAGCCAGATCTCCTCGTCGGACATGTGTCGCACGCGCTCGAGCAACCGCGGGTCGCGGCCGAAGAACTTCTCGCGCACGTAGGCGCCATCGCGAGACTTGAAGGTCTGGTAGTCGCCGTCGACGCAGTCCTCCATGACCTTGACCAGGGCGCCATCGGTGTCGGCGGCCAACAGCGGATCCCAGCGACCGCCCCAGACGACCTTGATCACGTTCCAGCCCGCGCCGCGGAAGTCGGATTCGAGCTCCTGGATGATCTTGCCGTTGCCCCGCACCGGCCCGTCGAGGCGCTGAAGGTTGCAGTTGACCACCCAGATGAGGTTGTCGAGCTTCTCGCGGCCGGCCATCCCGATCGAGCCCATCGACTCGGGCTCGTCCATCTCGCCGTCGCCGAGGAATGTCCACACCTTGCGATCCTCGGTCTGCGCCATGCCCCGGGCCTGGAGGTACTTCATGAACCGCGCCTGATAGATCGAGGTGATCGCCCCGATTCCCAGCGACACGCTCGGGAACTGCCAGAAGTCGGGCATCAGCCACGGGTGCGGATAGGAGGACAACCCGCTCTGGCTGGACACCTCCTGGCGAAAGCCGTCGAGCTGTTCGGCGCTGAGCCGGCCCTCGAGGAAGGCTCGCGCGTAGTTGCCGGGTGAGGAGTGGCCCTGGAAGTAGACGAGGTCCCCGGCGTGCTCGACGTTGGCTGCGCGCCAGAAGTGGTTGTAGCCGACCTCCATGAGCACGGCCAGCGACTGGTAGGTGGCGATGTGACCGCCGAGCTCGGAGGAGATGCGGTTGGCCCGCACGACCATCGCGATCGCGTTCCAGCGCACGATCGAGCGCAGGCGCCGCTCAATTTGAGCCCCGCCCGCCCCACCCGGGAACGGCGGTTCGCGCGTCGCCGGGATCGTGTTGATGTACGCCGTGTTGAGACTGGCGATCGGTCCCGTGCCCGCGTGCTGCGCGCGCTCGATGACCCGGGTGAGGATCTCCCGGGCACGATCGGGCCCGTCATGGGAAACGACCGCGTCGAGCGCCTCGAGCCACTCGGTGGTCTCGACCGCATCTCGGTCGGCGCTGACGCCGTTGCTGCTCTGGGTATGTACTTGGTCCGTCATGCGCTGCCGTCTGATCGGGATCTGGGAGGCGACTATAGCTCTGAACGGTTGCCCTCCGGCGGCGCCGCCCGAGCGCTTTTTCGCGTAGCGTGCGGGTGATGGGACTGACCGAGGTGAGGGGGCTTGCGGGGGCGCCTTGGGATCGCCGGCTGGCCGGCGCGCTGGACCGTTTGACGGTGCAGTCAGAGCTGCTGGCCGGCAACCCGCTCGGTGATCCCGCCGTCCGTCCGCTCTACGTCTACCGGCCACCGGGCGTCAGCGCCGGCGATGACGGTTCGCTGCCGTCGGTCTACGTCCTGCAGGGCTACAGCGGCCAGGTCGACATGTGGGTCAGCCGCGGCGCGTTTGAGCCGACCTTCGTGGAGCGCATCGACGAGCTGTTCGCCGGGGGCGGCTGCCCGCCCGCGATCGTGGTCATGATCGACGCTTGGACCTCGCGCGGGGGGTCGCAGTTCCTGAACTCGACGAGCACCGGCCGCTACCTGGATTACCTCTGCGACGAGATCGTCCCGTTCGTGGACGAGCGCTATCCGACCGCCGCCGATCGCGCGCATCGGGGCGTGACCGGCAAGTCCTCGGGCGGCTACGGGGCGATGGTCGCCCCGATGCTCCGCCCCGATGTGTTCGGCGCGCTGGCCTCCCATGCCGGGGACGCTCTGTTCGAATGCTGCTACCAGCGCGATTTTCCCGAGATCGCCCGGCGGATGCGCGACGACTTCGAGGGCTCCTTCCCGGTTTTGCTGCGCCGCCTGGCCAACGAGCCGACCTTTGACTGGGGACGCTACGGCGGACCGCTCTCCACCTACGCCTACGCCTGTGCCTACTCGCCCGACCCCGAGCGCCCCGGCGAGGCGCTGCTGCCGTTCGAGCTGGCGACGGGACGGCTCGTGCCCGAGGTTTGGGCGCGGTGGCTGGCGCTCGACCCCGTGTACATGGCCGAGTCCCACGCCGACGCGCTGCGCGGCCTTCGCCGGATCTACCTCGACGCCGGTCGCCAGGACGAGTACTACCTGGACCTCGGCGCGCAGGCGTTCTCCGCCGAGCTCTCGCGCCTCGGCGTCGAGCACACGCTCGAGCTCTTCGAAGGACGCCACGGCGGCATCTCCCACCGCTATCCGCGGGCGATCCGCGAACTGGTGACGGCGCTGGCATGAGCCCGGCCACCGACCGCGAGATCGCCTTCGCCGGGCCGATCGCGCTCGCCGCGCTCGTGCGCCAGAAGGCGATCAGCCCGCGTGAGCTGGTCGAGCTCTTCCTCGGCCGTATCGAGGCGCTCGACCCGCGGCTGAACAGCTTCCGGACGCTGATGGCCGACGAGGCGCTCGCCGCCGCCGATGCGATGACCGATCTCAGCGGACCGTTGGCCGGCGTGCCGATCGCGATCAAGGATGACGTCGCGGTCGCCGGACAGGTCGCGACGCGGGGCTCACGGACCTACGCACCGCCCGCCGCCGCTGACTCCGAGGTCATCCGCAGGCTGCGTGGCGCCGGGGCGATTCCGGTCGGGATCACGGCCACACCGGAGCTCCTCATCTTCCCGTGGACGGCGACGGAGGCCAACGGGATCACCCGCAATCCGTGGCGGCTTGATCGAACCCCGGGCGGATCATCCGGAGGCTCGGCGGCGGCCGTCGCGGCCGGGCTGGTGGCCGCGGCGACCGCTTCGGACGGCGGTGGATCGATCCGCATCCCCGCGGCCTGCTGTGGCCTGGTGGGGATGAAGTCCACGCGCGGCCGGGTCTCCTCGGCCCCCGCCGCTCCCGGGTGGCTCGGCCTGTCGGTGATCGGCGCGCTGGCCCGGACGGTCGCCGACAGCGCGCTGATGCTCGATGTCCTGCACGGCGCGCTGCCCGGCGAGACCGAGCAGGCGCCGGTGTTCACCGGGTGCTACCTGGACTGCGCGGCGACGGCGCCGGGCCGGCTGCGGATCGCGATCTCGCGCAAGGCGCCGCCCGGGATGGTGGCGCCGGTCTCGGCCGATCAGCGCGACGCCTGGGAGCGAACCGGGGCCACCTTGTCTGATCTCGGCCACGACGTCGTCGCGCGCGACCCGCGATACGGCACCGCGCAGATCACCTTCCTGCAGACGTGGCTGCAGGGAATCGCGCAGGAAGCGGCGTCCGTGCCCGACCCCGAGCAGCTGGAGCCGCTCACCCGGCAAATGGCGGCGGCTGGCCGCTGGCTGGTTCCGGCCTGGCGCGCGGCCCGCCTGTCCGCGGCGCGTGAGGCGGCGAGCCGCCGGATCACGGCCCTGTGGGACGAGTTCGACGTGCTGCTGACTCCGGGCACGGCAACCACCGCGATCGCCGCGCAGGGTGGGTTCGGCCGGTCCGCGCCGCTGGCGGTCAACATCGCCGGGCGCTTCACCCCGTTCACACCGCTGTACAACCTGACCGGCCAGCCGGCGATCACGATCCCGGCCGGCATCGGCGGCGACGGCCTTCCGCTCAGCGTGCAGCTGGTCGGACGCCCCGGCGCGGAGGATGTCCTGTATTCGCTGGCCGGTCAGCTCGAGGCGGCAGCGCCGTGGGCGCAGCGACAGCCGGCGCTGGCCGGCGGATAGCGCCGGCAAGATCAAATCCGCAGACATCGCGAAGCCGGTACAGTCTCGTACCGTGAGCACCGTGATCGTCTCCGGGCGCGCCGAGCACGCTCCCGTCAGCTACGTCGGGGAGGCTTCGCCCTCGCCGGCCGGACCCGTCGGCGACGACGAGCCGGTCCGCCTGCCACCGGCGGACGGCGCGCCACCCCTACTGCAGTCCGTGCGTGCCGGCGTGCGTCCGCTGTCCTTCAACCTCCGCGCCCACCGCCGGTTCGGGGACGTCTGGCGGATCAACATCCTCGCCCGCCGCGAGGGGTTTGTCGTCACCTGCCATCCCGATCACGTCCGTTCGCTGCTCAAGGCCAAGCCCGACGACGCCCCGTCGCTGACCGGCGAGTCCCCGCTGCGCCCGATCCTCGGCGCGAACTCGATTCTCACCTCGGTCGGAGCGCGCCACCTGCGCCAGCGCAGGCTGTTGCTGCCCCCCTTCCACGGTGAGGCCGTACAGCGGTACGTGGCGATGATCGCCGAGGTGGCCGAGCGCGAGATCGAGCGTTGGCCCCTGGGCGAGTCATTCGCGCTCGGGCCGCGGATGTCGGCGATCACCCTGGAGGTGATCATGAGCGGCATCTTCGGGATCGAGGGCACGGCCGCGCCGGGGACGAGCGGTCATCGCCTGCGCCAGACGATCCGCAGATTGCTCGGCGCCTCGACGCACCCACTGTTTGGAATCATCGAGCTGCAGAACGTCGGGCGCCGGGAGCCGACCGGAATCCTCAAGGCGCTGCTCGGGATCGTGGACCGACAGCTGCTGGCGATCATCGCCGAGCGCCGTGCCCAGGCCGCTGTGCTTCAAGCCCGCGAACGCACCGACATCCTCTCGCTGCTGATCGCCGCGCGCGACGAGGACGGCGCGCCGCTCACCGATCGCGAGCTGCGCGACGAGTTGCTCTCGCTTGTGCTCGCCGGCCACGAGACGACTGCCAACTCGCTGGCCTGGACCTGCGAACGGCTCCTGCGCACCCCGCCGGCCTACGACGCTCTGCGCGCGCACGTCCGGGCCGGCGGCGCGGACGGCGAGGCCTACGTGGAGGCGACGATCCACGAGGCGATGCGCAACCGGCCTGTGATCCCGATGATCGTGCGGATGGTCAACCGGCCCTGGCGCCTCGGGGACTACACGCTGCCGGCGCGCACCCCGGTGGCGGTCAGCATCGTCGCCCTGCATCACCGCGAGGACCTCTACCCGGATCCATTCAGCTTCCGTCCCGAGCGGTTTCTAGAGCGCCAACCCCCGGATGACTCCGGCGGACGACCGGGCGAGCCCGGAAGCCTCGTGTTCGTCAGGCCGGGGACGTACACCTGGATCCCGTTCGGCGGGGGCATCCGGCGCTGCCTGGGCGCCTCGCTGGCAATGGCCGAGCAGCGCGTGGTGCTGGACGCGATCGCCCGCCGGACCGACCTCGAGGCGGCCGATCCGCGGGCCGAGCGCGCGCGCCAGCGCAACGTCACGACGATCCCCAGCCAGGGTGCCCGCGTCCTGGTCACGGCTCGCGACCCCGCCTGATCGCGCCCGAAGATCACCGCACCGATCACCGGACCGGGAGCGGCACCGGGATCGACCGGGCGCTAGCGTCAGCGCGATGACGACCCAGCCGCAGACCCGGGGCGCGGAACCGCGGACCGGTGAGCCGGTCGGACACCGCGAGCGCCTGATCGCGGCGATGGCCACCGCGATCGAGCATCAGGGCTACCGCGACACGACCGTCGCCGACGTCGTGCGCATCGCCCGGACCTCGCGGCGCAACTTCTATGAGCACTTCGAGGATCGCGACGCCTGCTTTCTCGCCCTGTTTGACGCGACCAACGACGCGATGATGCGCGGAATCGCCGCCGCGGTGCGGTCCGATCGGCCGCTGGACGAGCAGGTCGACGCCGCGGTGGACGCCTACATCGAGAACGTCACCCGGCAGCCCGCGCTGTACGCCAGCTTCGTCCGTGAGCTGCCGGGCCTGGGGCAGGCCGGAGCCGACCGGGGGCTGGCGACGATCGAGCGCTTTGCGGCGATGATGGTCGGCCTGGTCGAGTCCAGCCGCGCCGTGCAACCGGGAATCGGCGCGCGACCGTTGCCGATGGATACGGCGATCATCATCACCGGCGGTCTGCGCGAGCTGCTGGTGATCGCGCTCTCGCGCGGCCGCGAGATGCGCGAGCTGCGGACCAGCGCGGGGGAGACGGTCAAAGCGATCCTGGCGGGCGCCCTGCTCTGAGGCCCGGGTTCACCGCGTCGCGCCCGCGAGCGGGTTGGCCGCGCGCAGAACCGAGGCGCCACTGGGCTCGGTCGTCCCGCGGGGTTGGCGCGAGATGTCGATCGAGGCAAAGCGCGTGACCAAGGCGGGCAGGCTGAAGCTGCCGGCGCCGCTCGGGCCAAGTCGGCCCAGCGGCAGCGAGTCGATGATCGAGTTGTAGAGCCAGACCTCGTAGTGGTCGCTGCCGGCGGGGGGCAGCCGGGCGATCCGGACACGCAGCAGATGGGTACCCGCGGGCCCGGCGGCCAGGCCGACCGAGCCCGACGCGCGGGCGATGCCGCCGGGCAACGGGTGGAGGCGACGGGTGCCGGAGGTCCGAGGCGCTGGAGCGCCGGCTGACGCCGCCCTGCTCGCCGGCGCCGCAGTGGTGGCGGATGCCGCGCCGTGCTCGGAGTGCGTGGGGCGGCCGCTGCCACCCTCCGAGGTTGCCGTGACAAAGATGATCGCGCCGACGGCAAGCCCCACCAGGGCGGTGGCCAGCCAGAGCGCCGTCCGTCGGCGCGCAGGCTTGTCAGCCACCGGGCGCTCACGCTCAGGTGGCAGACACTCAGGCTCAGGTCGAGACCCAGCCTCAGGCCCCGCAGGCTCGACCTTGGGCTGAGCTGCGGCGGTAGGCGATGCGCTGGAGGTGGCCGGCGACACCGATGCGGCCTGGAGCACCGGGTCAGCGGGATCGATCTCCGCTCGGTCGCCGGGCGCGGTTGAGGCGGCGATCGCGGTCAGAGCCGCGGCGACATCCTCGGAGGGCAGCCCGAGCTCGGTGCTGAGGTCGGCCACGATCCGGGCGCGGCGCCGGGTGATTGTGGCCGGATCGACGCCCGTCATCTGCGCCATCGCCGCATCGTCCAGGCCCCGCTGGGTCCAGAGGCTGAGCAGGGCGCGATCGGCCGCGGGCAGCGTCGCGGACGCATCGATAAGTCTGCGGGTTGCGAGCGTCACGAGGTGTGAGGGTTACAGTGATCGGATCGATGTCGGGTTGCGTAACCCACCGCGAGCTGGCACACCCGTCTGGCAGGAGCATGGAGGCCTTCCACGTGCGCACCCACGCAATCGTTCGTCGCAGTCTGGCACCTCTCGCGCTGGCCCTCGCCGCAATCGTGATCATCCCGGCGCAGGCGCTCGGCAAGGCGCTCGTTCGCTTCATCCATGCCGTGCCCGGCGTCGGCGCCGCGACGGTCAACCTGGACACGGGAACCGGCATGCACCCCGTCGGATCTGTCGGTTTCGGTCAGGTCAGCGGCTGGCTGTCGTTGCGCGCCGGAAGCTTCAAGTGGGCCCTGACCAGCGGTGGCAGGTCTCTGGTGCACGGTACGGCGACGCTCGGTAACGGTGTCTACGACGCCGTCTTGCTCGACGAGCGGTCGGCGGTCAGCCTCGGCGTCTACCGCACGCAGGCTGGTCGCCCCGGGTCGAGCCTGGTCCGGGTCATTCACGCTGCTCCCGAGCTGGGCAGCCCCGGGCTGACCCTCGACTCCAGGCCCGCGGCCAGGCTCCTGAGCTTCACGTCGGCCACTCCGTATCGGTTGACCAGCCCCGGGGTGCACGTTCTCGGGGCCGTGAAGCCGGGGACGAGCACCGAAATCATGCCGGGAGCCAGGGTGACGCTCAGCCCCGGCGTCGCCTACTCGGCGATCGTGGTCGGCAGCCGCGGCCGGCGGGTGCGTGTCGTCACCGTCGTTGACCGCGGCGCGCCGTTGACCCGTCTGACGTCGCAACGGGCGAGCGCGCCTGCGGACGGCCACAGCACCGCGAGCGGTGGCTCGATCATGGTCAAGCCCGGCGATTCGCTGTGGAGCATCGCCCGGAGCCTGCTTCCGGCCGGAGCCAACAACACCGAGGTCGAGCGCAAGATGGCCGAGATCTGGGGCCGCAACGCGCACCGGATCGGGACCGACGACCCGAACCTCATCTTCTCCGGCCAGCGCCTGCTGATTTGATCTGATCGGCCGGCCGGGCGAGTCAGGTCAGCCTGGTTCATACATCGAGCTCGGCGTACAGGCTGCGTACCCGGTCGAAGATCCGGTCTGCTGCGGCGAACTGCTGCTCGCGGGTCGGCTCGAGCACCCGGGCGAGGACGAGCGGCTCACCGTAGCTGACGGTGACCTGCGGAAAACGCAGCCGACGCCACTGGCGGACACGCATCGAGCCGTGGATCGCCACGGGCACCACCGGCGCGCCGGACTCCAGCGCCAGGCGGCCGATTCCGGGCCGGGGCTCTCCCAGGCCGCCACTGCGCGACCGGCCGCCCTCGGCGTAGATCCCGATGCATCCGCCCCGGGCAAGGATCGAATGGGCGGTGGCGAAGGCCTCGTCGTCGTGATGGCCGCGCCGGACCGGGAAGTGTCCCGAGACGCGGAACAGGTAGCTGACCACCGGGTTGCGCCCGAAGAACTGTGACTTGGACATGAAGCGGATCCGCCGGCGCAGGAACACACCGCAGAAGAAGTGATCCAGGTTGGAGAAATGATTGGGTGCGAGGATCAGCGCGCCGGCGCCGGGGACATGGGCGCGTCCGCGAGCTCGCGCCCGGTAGAGCACCAGCGCGATCGGGGTCAGCACGATCCGCACCGCCGTGTACGTCCAGCCCGGCTCATGGGTGCGAGCCCAGGCGTGGAACGGCGCCAGCGCCTCGGCGGCCCGGGGGTCGGTGTAGACCTGGGCCCCCAGCTCGCTCATCACGCGCAAAGCGTCGCACACCGCGCGGCATGGCATTGCGCCGCGCCTACTTGCCGGTCAGCGTGCTCTGCATCCCGCCCACGCCCGGCCGGACCGCCGGAAGTACCCCCCAGGATGGATAATCCTCCCGTGGCCTACGACGAGCATCTCGCGCAGCGCATCCGGGAGCTGATGGCGATCGAGCCGGGGCTGACCGAACGCCGGATGTTCGGCGGCCTGGCCTTCCTGATCAACGGGAACATGTCGGTCAGTGCCAGTGGGCAGGGCGGCCTGCTGTTGCGGATCGATCCCGCTCGCACCGAGGAGCTGGCCGCCGAGCCGCATGCCGGCCGGTTCGTGATGCGGGGCCGCGAGATGGACGGCTGGCTGCGGATCGACGGCGAGGGTGTCGCCACCACGGCCCAGCTCGCGAGCTGGCTCGCGCGGGGCGCCGGCTACGCCCGCTCGCTGCCGCCCAAGTGAGCGGGCGGGTCGCGCTCAGCCGCCGCAGCCGACCCAGGCGCCGGCGCCCTGGTGCTGGTAGATCGTCTGCGCGCACGCGTCCTGCCCGGCCGCGGTGGCCAGGTTGCAGCCATATCCGGCCGCCGTGGACGGCAGGATCTGATAGCGGCCGGTCGCACCTGACGAGCCGTTGGTGTTGCCCGGGCCGGTCGAGTAGTTGCTCCCCGACTCCGACGCGCACGCCGGGACGCCGGCGCCACCCGGGGATGGGGTCGCGGCGAACGCCGAGCTCGCGGTCATGGTCGCCGGCGCGGTGGTCGGTATGAGCATGCGCTGCAGCACCTGCAGCGATGCGACCGTCTCGGCGTCGGTGGCCGGGCGATGGGCGGCGAAGCCGTCACGGACGATGTTGCGTCCGGGCACGCGGCGCCCGAGCGTCCGGGCGACACGTTGGTAGGTGCGCTCGTAGGCGCGGGCGTGAGCCGCGGTCGGCGGCTTGGCGGCCGCCACGCCGGGGGTGAGGGTGATCAGCACGGCGGTGACTGGGAGCAGCATCAGGCGTTTCATGTGTCGGATACCTCCTTGCACATCGGGTTCGGAGTCCGCGGCCGTCGCCGGTTTCGATCTGACGGAGCCGGCGGCGCTGGGCGTGTGGGAACGCCGATGCTCAGCGCAGGCACGGCGGGAGGCTGCCGGTGCGGCAGTGCCACTCCGCCTCACGGGATCAGCGCCACGGTAGCGGGGCCAATCGTGCCGATCCGTGCCGTGGGTCACACAGCTCGGTGAGCTGCCGGCAGGCCCTGGGCCGCCCGCGGCGAAGCTCTCCGCGATGACCGACGCGTGGGTGTATCTGCTGCGCTGTCATGACGGCTCCATCTACACCGGGTGGACGGTCGACCTCGACCGCCGGCTCGCCCGCCATCAGGCCGGAAGCGCCAGCCGCTACACGGCCAGCCGGCGACCGGTCAAGCTCGCGGTGGCGCTGGCGATGCCCAGCCGGACCGAGGCTCGGCGCGAGGAGGCGCGGATCAAGCGCCTGAATCGGGCCGCGAAGCTGGCGCTGATCGCGGGCGAATCCGGGGCAGCGGCGGATCAGTCGTCGCGCGGCGCGGGCGCGAAGACGATCCGCTTGAGCTCGGTGCGCGCGTTGGCGCCCAGCCGCAAGGCGGTCTGAAAGCCCTCGAGTCCAGCCTCGCCGGCGTCCAGCGCGCGGCGCAGCTCATCCAGCGCCGGACGCTCCTGTTCGGAGATCTCACTGCGTCCGGCGTCGAGCAGGACGAGATGGCGAGGCCGCTTGTTGCCGTGCGCCAGGCGCGTGAAGCGCTCGCGCTCCTGCGCATCGAAACCTTCGATCGGCACGACCACGCTGAGACCGTCGAGCAGGCGCTTGGCCACCGCCGTGGCCAGCAGCTCGCGCGAGCGGCCCTCGAGCTCGCCATCACCGACCCGCCCGGTCAGCAGCTCGCGCACGCGAGCCAGCGAGAGCACGGCGCCGCGCTCCTCGATCACCCGGTCGGCGAAGGTTCCGGGCGCCTGCCGAGTGCTGCCGACGACGACGACGAGGCTCCCGGGCGAATAGCGGATGCGATCCGACGGGGCCAGGATGCGGCAGCGAGTCGAGATGTCGACGGGACGAACCGCTTCGCCGTCCCGGCGCGGACGCTCCGATGACCACCCCGTCCGCTCGTCGACTCCGATCTTGACGCTGCGGGAAGCGGGGTTCTCGTTCATCCACCCATGATCGCCGAACTGGACCGTTCGTGTCGCCCCGGATCCGAGATGTCTTGAGAAGCGGTAGGACGGCGCATGTCACGAGTGACGTGGCCGAGCCGGGTGCCTCTGAGGATGCGCGAGCCGGCGACCCGGTAGTAGGTGCGTCCGTTGGCGCGCTGACAGCTCGCGACGGCGCGACCGAGGACCACCGACTGGAAGGTTCCGACGAGCAGACAGCCTGCGGTGACCCGCAGTCCGGCGTCCCAGCCGCCGAGCTCTCCGGCCAGGACGGTCAGAATCGCGGCGATCGCCACGATGTGCCACGGCGGCGTCGGCTCACCGGATCCGAGGTCATCGGCGGAAAGCTGCTCGCTGCTCGCGATCGACCGGCGCACGCCGCGTGGTTCCAGCCAGGCGAGCAGGCCGGCGAGGACCAATAGCTGGACGGCGGTGCTCGCCGGCGCCCTCCGGGCCTGGGCGCTCACGGTCAGGAGCACGGCGGTCCCGATCGCGCCACAAGCCGCAAGTACCGCTCCTTCGAGACGCAGCCGCTGAAGATAGGTCGGCACCGTCACGACACGCAGCCTGGCACAACGCCGTTGGATAGCTTGTGCTGGGTGTCCCGTGCCAGGCGATCGGCGTCCGGAGTCGATCGGTATGACCTGGTGATCGTGGGGGGCGGCACCGGCGGGCTCGTGTCGGGGCTGGTGGCGGCCGGGATCGGCGCGCGCGTGGCGCTGGTGGAGCGCGGGCGGATGGGGGGTGACTGCAGCGCGAGGGCGTCGAGGTCGTTTCCGGCCACGCGCGCTTCGAGGGGCCGGGAGTGATCTCCGTGGCGGGACGACGGCTGTGCTACCGCAAGGCGATCATCGCGACCGGCTCGCGGCCGTCACTGCCGCCGATCCCGGGCCTCGCCCAGGCCCGGCCCCTGACGAGCGAGACGGTCTGGGACATGAAGGACCGCCCGGCAGCCCTGGTCGTGCTCGGGGGCGGAGCGATCGGATGCGAGCTGGCTCAGGGCTTTGCGCGTCTCGGGTCACGGGCGACCCTGATCGAGGCGCGGGAGCGGCTTCTGGCCCGGGAGGAGCCCGGCGCGAGCGAGCTGATCGCGTCCCGGCTGCGTGGCGAGGGTATCGACGTCCGGTTGGGGACGCAGACCCGGGCGGTCCGCGGAGACGGCAGCGGCGGGGAGCTTGAGCTCGAGCATCCGCAGGCACCCGCGACGATCCGCTTCCAGCGGCTGCTGGTCGCCGCCGGACGGGATCCCGCGACGACTGACCTGGGGCTTGATCGGGTTCATGTCCGGACCGACCGGCGAGGTTCGGTGTGCGTGGATGGGCGGCTGCGCACGACGGCGGCGCACATCTTCGCGGTCGGCGACGTCACCGGAGCGATGGTGTTCACCCACGTCGCGGCCTACCACGCGCGCGTGGCCACCGTGAACGCGCTGTTCGGGGTTCGGCGCCGCGTGGATTACATGACGGTCCCCCGGGTCACGTTCACCGACCCCGAGGTCGCTGCCGTCGGGCTCACCGAGGCCGAGGCACGCTCGCGCTGGGACGATGCCGAGATCGTGTCGTTTGACTACGCCGACCTTGACCGGGCGGTCGCCGAGGGCCGGCGCTACGGGTTCGTGACGCTGATCGGCGACCCGCGGGGGCGGCTGGTCGGCGCGACCGTCGCCGCGCCCGGCGGCGCGGAGTCGATCGCCGAGCTCACCGCCTGGATGGCGAGCGGCGCCAAGCTCGATCGCATCTCGCAAACCGTCCACGCGTACCCGACTCTGTCCGAGGGCCCGGCCCGCGCCGCGGACGCGCACCTGAGGGCTCGTCTTGCCGCTCCCCGGATGCGGAGACTGGCCGGCGTCGCGCTGCAGATCCTCGGCCGCGTCGATCGCCCCCGGTGATCGACCGGCCGCTGCGAGCCCGGCTGGGCCCGAGCCTTGACCGTGTGGCGTCGCGGCTGTCGGGTCTGGGGGTCTCGGCCGGCGTTCTCACCGCTCTGGGCTTGCTCGCCGGGCTCGGGGCATGCGTGGCGGCTGCGACCTCGTCGTGGGCCGTCGCGCTCGTGCTGTGGCTGCTCAACCGGCTGCTCGACGGTCTGGACGGTCCGCTGGCCCGGCGATGCGGAGCCACCGAGCTCGGAGGGCTGCTCGACTTCGTGGCCGACTTCGTCGTGTACTCCGGCTTCGTGGTCGGGGTGGCGATCGCCCAACCGGCCGCGCGGTTGGCGTGCGTGGTCCTGCTCGCCACCTACCTGGTCAACAACGTGGCGCTGCTTGCGTTCTCGTCGGTGATCGAACGACTTGGCCTCTTACTCGGCGACGAGCGCTCGCTGCGGTTGACGACCGGACTCGCCGAGGGCGCCGAGACGATTGTCGTGTACGTCCTCTTCTGCGTGCTGCCGGGGTCAAGCCGCGCGATCGCCTGGGCGTTCTCCGGTCTGGTTGCGCTGACGGCGGTCCAGCGCGTGGCTCAGGCGGCGCGGATTCTCCGCTCGCCGGCCTCCCCGCCGGCCCAGCCGCGGTCCAGCCGCAGGCACAGCGATCTGTAGCCACGGGTGCACACCCGTCCGCTGCGCAGGCGCAGCCCGGTCCCCGCCAGATCCTCCCGCGGGTCCAGCGCGCACCAACCCGACCGTCGACCGAGGACGCGACATAGGCTCGCTTGCACGGGCGCGAGCAGGCTGCGCCCGAGCAGCCCTGCGGGCATCACGAGCGTCACCAGGACCGCGCGCCCTCCCGGTCGCAGCACGCGGGCGATCTCCGCAAGCGCCGCTCGCTGTCCGGGTTGGTCGAGCAGGTGCAGCAGGTAGGCGCAGGTGACGACGTCGACGCTGGCGTCCGGGAGAGGCAGCCGGCGGGCGTCGGCGTTGATCATGCGCCACCCGTCTGGTAGCGGCGAAGCGCGCCCCAGCATCGCCGCCGACGCGTCGACGCCGATCACCCGGCGAGGATGTTCCGGGCGCTGGGCGAGCAGCGCCGGCAGCGCCGCTGTCCCGGTACCGACGTCCAGGAGGAGATCGTCGACGCCGGTCGCGGCCAGTTCGATCGCGGCGCGCAGCGCCCGGCGCTCGAGCCGCAACTGGACGTCGTAGCAGCGAGCCGTGCTGCGCGACGCGTAACCGGCCGGCCGGCGCGAGCGCCCACCGGCGGCGCCCCTCACGCGGCGGCTCGGGCCGGGGACGCGGTGGCAAGAAGGCTGGTCACGGCCAGGGCCGAGCCCGCGAGCAGCAGCCGGTCGCCGAGCTGCCGGTAGCCCAGCCCGGCGGCCACCAGGCCTGCCATCCGGACCGGGGCAGAGCCGCGTCCGCGGCTGGGTACCGCGCGCTCCGGGGCATGACCGCCCGCGAAGTACACGCCGGCCGAGTAGGCGGCCCCGGCAAGCAGCCGCGTCTGCTCGAGTGCCGCCGGCAGCGGCGAAAGGGCACCCGTGCGCGCGGCGGCGCGCAGGGCCGCCGCGGTCAGGCATGCGTCCGCCAGTCCCTCCAGGTCGCGTCCGAAGCGGGTGGTGCGTGTCCGCCGGGCCAGCACCCCGTCGGCGACGTCGGTCGCGGCGGCGATCAGCAGCAGCGACGGATGCGGGTACCGGGCGACGGCGGGCACCAGCCAGGCGCGTGTCAGGGTGAGCGCGTCGGGGCTCCCGAGCCCGACGGGGCGGCCGTCGGGAGTCTCGAGCATCCCCAGATGCCAGTCGACCATCAGCGCGCACCCGCCCCACCACAGCAACCCGCGGCGTCTGGCGCGAGCCAGCGGACCGCCGGGCGCCGCTCGGGTGCAGATCACCCACGCCGCAACGCCGGCGAGCATCCAGCGGGCCTCCTGGCGGGCCAGGTCAGGGCGCTCGCGCCGGGTGCGGTTGGCCCGGGTCTGGGCAGCGCGCAGGAAGGCGGCCGCGGCTCGAGGGCTCCAGCGCGCGTCGCATAGGCGGCCCAGCTCGGCCTGGGTCCAGCGCTCACCCTCGGTGAGCAGACGCGGACTCATGGTCTCAGCCCGACGCGCAGGTCTTGAGTGAGCGCCCATTGGCCCCTCACCCTACGTGGCGCGATCACCCACGGGTCGCGTTCACAGACGCGCAGGCCTGGGGCGCGCCGCCAGCCGCTGACGCGCTTATGCTCCGGCGATGATGCGGATTGCGAGCTTTCGCCCGCGGCTGAAGGCCGTTCGCGTTCGCGCTCGGGTCGGCCGAGACCTGATCGGGGGCTGGCGGGGAGCTGCGCGGCAGTGGTGGCAGGCGACGAGACCGGTCGACCCGGAGCTGGCGTCGGCCCTGTCACGGCGCTGGCGAGAGCTCCCCGATCACGTCAAGACCTCCGCCCAGCTGCTGGGCCGGCGAACGGCCGGATGTGAGGGAACCCACGGCGTCTTTCCCCGCTGCAACCTGGCCTGCACCCCGTGCTATCACGGCCGGGAGGCTATCGCGTCCGCGTCGACGGTCCGCACACCGTCGCGGAGGTGGATCGACAGATGACGCATCTTCGCCAGGTGCGGGGGCCCGGCCAGCACGCCCAGCTGATCGGCGGTGAGGTCACGCTCCTGGACCCCGACGATCACGCCGCCGCGCTGCCGCGATGGCGCGCCACGCCCGCAAGCCGATGAGCATGACCCACGGAGATTTCGACTACGAGTACCTGGAGCGCCTGGCGATCGGCTCCGACGGTCGCCGACGCTTTGATCTGCTGCGCTTCGCCGGGCACTTCGACTCGCTGATGCTCGGGCGTCGCGGGCGCCCGCGCCCGGTCACGGAAGCAGAGCTGCACGCGGACCGGCGCGAGTTCGTGCAGAGGTTCGAGCGGCTGGAGGCCGAGCATCGGGTCCACCATGACCTCGCTCACAACATGACGGTCACCCCTGCCAACCTCGCTCAGGTGGCGGACGTGACCCGCGCCTGCTTGACCATGGGATACGGGATGCTGTCCTTTCAGCCGGCCGCCCACGTCGGGAACCCCAGCCGCTGGCGTGAGAGCTACGAGGCGGTCACGATCGATGCTGTGTGGCGGGAGATCGAGCGGGGGGTCGGTCGGCGTCTGCCCTGGCGTCATCTGCAGATGGGGGATGAGCGCTGCAATCGGGCGGCCCACGGGCTGATGGTCGGCAGCCGCTGGACACCGTTGCTCGACGATCGCGATCCCCGGGATCTGGCCGTTCGCGACCTCTTCCTGGACGGGTTCGGGGGGATGGATTTCGACCGGCCGCTGGCGCACAGCGCCGTCGCGTGCGTTCGCGTGGCCGCTCGCCATCCCCCCGTGGTGCCGGCCGCGGTCAGGTGGGCGTGGCGGCTGGCTCGCCGTGTCGGCGCGGGCGGCGTGCGCTGGGGGCGGCCGCGGGCGATGACCTTCGTCGTGCACGCCTTCATGGACGCGTCGGTCGTCCAGGCCGCCTGGCGCGGGATGCAGGACGGCGTCAGCTCCGATGATCCCGCCGTGGTCGCTGCGCAGGAGCGCCTGCGCGCATGCTCCTACGGGATGGCCCACCCCGAGGACGGGCGGATCGTCCCAGCGTGCGTCCAGCATTCCGTGCTCGACCAGCAGGAGAACCGTTGGCTGGCCCAGCGGCTGCCGGTCACGCTCGATCTGCGCGGATGAGCGCGACGAGGACAGGGAGTGCCGCCCCCTCGGCGATGATCGCGATCAGGATGGGCAGGCGCAGGCCACGGCGAGCCCAGCGCCGCCGGCAGCGTTGAGCACGAACCGCACGCCGACGGTCGGGACCTCGCTGATGAAGTCGACGTACTGCTGCAGATGCACCGCCGCTACCACCGCGGCCAGGACCGCAGCGACGACGCCGACCCGGGACCTCGAGTCACCCTGCGGGGCGATCTTGATGCTCGTCGCCCCTGCGCTCACCACGGCGCTGGTCTTCGCCTACGGTGCAAGGGTGAGTCCTGCACTCAGTTGGTACGGACCGGAACGGACGCAGACCGCCTGAACATGGTCATCAAGCTGATCGCGTTGGTGGTGCCACTCGGGCTGGATACGTTCGCAGTCGCGGCAGCGGTCGGTGTCGCTGGCCTGGATCGTCGCCGGCGGCTGCGCGTGGCGCTGTTGATGGCGGCCTTCGAGGCTGGGATGCCGTTGATCGGGCTCGCGCTGGGAGCGCCGCTGGGACGAGCGATCGGCTCGGCGGCGGACTATGTCGCGACTGGCGTGCTGGTCACGTTCGGTCTGTACATGTTGCTGGCCGGGGACGACGATGAGGACGGCACGGTCGGCAGGCTCGCCGTCGCCGGCGGCTGGAGCGCGTTGCTGCTGGGGGTGAGCGTCAGCCTTGACGAGCTGGCGATCGGCTTCACCCTCGGGCTCCTGCGCCTGCCCGCGCTGCTCGTCATCGTCGTGATCGGCGCGCAGGCGTTTGTCCTGTCCCAGCTCGGGCTGCGTTTCGGCGCACGCCTCGGATCCCGGGTCCGAGAGGGGGCCGAGCGCCTGGCCGGCCTTGCTCTGGCTGCCCTCGGGGTCGGGTTGCTGGTCGAGAAGCTCGCCGCCGGCTGAGCCATCAGCCTCGCTGGGCGAGGGCGAGCCCCCCGCGGGCGAGGTCAGGCCCGGTGAAGCGTGCGGCCGGAACCGTCTCGCTGGTCACCAGGCCGGTCTCGTCGGTGAGCTCGGCGACGATCGCGAACCAGTCACGGGTCCGCGCGGGAGTGTCGATGATCACCGTCACGAGCGGAACGCGCCGTTGGAGCTGGAAGAAGCCGTCGCCGTGGGGCGGGTGGTCTCCGTGGTAGCCCCAGATTCCGCGCAGAGTGGTCGCGCCGCTGGCTCCCGCTTCGCGCAGCCGACGGATCAGCTGGTGGTGAAGCGGCCGGCCGTGGTGGCGTGACTGCTCGCCGGAGTGAACCATCAGCTTCTGCCAGATCCCCAGCCCAGAGGGGTCGGTCTCGGGCAGGTGATGCGGTTGGCGGAGAAGCCTGCCGTCTCGTTTGCACACCCGCACCCGCTCGAGGGTGATCAGCGGCGCGGTCAGCATTGCTCCGAGCTCGGGCGCCAGCTCCGCGATCCGTCGCCCGTCTCCGACGGCGATCACCATGACGGGCACCTGGGCGTTACGTCCGAAGAACCTCGCGCGTTGACGCACGCCGTGGGCCGTGCCGTCGATTCCCAGCAGCACGCTCGCGCCGTCGACGCCGCCTGCGTGCAGCCGGGCGACGAGCGCCTCGTAGGCCGGGCGAGCGCCGACGCGCTCACGGCGGCCGACGTAAGCGGTGAGTTTGGCCGCGTCGGTCGCCTCCAGCGGTAGCTCAACGCGCTCGATCCGGGGTCCGGTCAGCATGCGGGCGCGCTCGAGCGTGATCAGTCCGTGGAAGGGCAGCAGGCTGATATCGGACAGCGCCGACTCGACACGGGTGCGCGTGTCCACGGCCGTGGACACCAATGGCAGATCCTCTGAGAGGGTCAGCAGCCGGTCGGTGCGCAGGTGATGCCTCATCCCGAATCCTTCCACGCCGCGGATGAGCAGGCTCGTCCGCAGCTCGTGACGGGCGTAGATGTTCGTGAACGCGTCGGCGAGAAATCCGCCGTCGGCCCGGTCGCGCTCCCCGAAATAGGTGGTGAGCTTCAGACAGTCATCGTTCACAGCGCCGCTCCGATACGCCGTCCCAGCCATGCAGCGAGGATTCCGAGCATCAGGCTGATCGCGAAGTTCGCCACGCCGAGGCGCAGCTGGCCGTCCTCACCGAGACGGTGGCTTTCCAACGTCCAGGTGCTGAACGTCGTAAACCCCCCGATCAGTCCCGTGCCGGCGATCCGGTACGCGGCCGGGCCCGGCATGAGACCGAGCACCAGCCCGAGCGTGAACGCGCCCGACAGGTTGACGACCAGGGTTCCGTACGGAAAATCGCGTCCGACCCGGGCCGAGACGGCGCCATCGAGCACAAACCGAGCGATCGCGCCGGCGCCGCCAACGCTGCCGACCGCCAGGAGCACCAGCGGGCTCACGTCGTCACGCGAGCCCGCCGGACGACGTTCGTGGCCAGCGCGACGGCGACAAACCCGGCGGACACGCTCACCAACGCGTAGCTGACCGCGAGACCGAACTGGCTGCGGTCAAGCATCCGCAACAGCTCGACCTGCATGGTCGAGAACGTGGTCAACCCGCCGCACAGGCCGGTGCCCAGCAGCGGGCGCCGGTAGGAGGACAGCGGCAGCCGCTCCTGCAGCCGGGTGGTGAAGTACCCGAGCAGGAACGCCCCCGTGAGATTGACGGCAAACGTCGCCCACGGCCACTGCCCGGGGCGCCCGGGAACCGCAGCGACCAGCTCGGCGCGGGCGACCGTGCCGACAAAGCCGCCGACGAACACGGCCGCAAGCTCGCGGCGGTCAAAACGCACCGATCACCCTCACCAGCGCCGCGAGTTGAACCGGCTCGATCACCGTGTCGTGACGAGACGTCATCGCGACAGTCAGCGCCAGAAGCCGAGCAGGGTCAGGCAGACCGCGGCCTCGGCCAGGACCACGGTGGCGCCGAGCGTGTCGCCGGTGCGTCCACCGATCACCCGGCCCGACCAGAGGCTGACGGTTGCCCCGGTCAGCGCCGCGCACGCCAGGGCCGCTCCGCCGGCTACGGGCCCGCACAGCAACAGGACTCCGGCGACGGTGATCGCGCTCGCCACCAGCACGGCGGCGGTGCTCGGAAGAAACGTTGCCCCGAGCCCATCCGGCCGGCCGGGCGGGACGGCGCGAGCGTGGACGAGGGCGAGCGCGCGCCCAGCGGCGGCTGCGGCGACCAAGCTGCGAACGCCGTCCAGCGTGTCCAGCGGCGCGAGGGCCGCGACCATGAGCAGGCTCCAGGCGATCAACGCGAGCGCTCCGAACACGCCGATTCGCGGATCTCGCATGACCGCCAGTCGCCGCTCGCGGTCGCCGCGGACGCCGAGTGCGTCGGCCGAGTCGGCAAGCCCATCGTGATGCAGCGCGCCGGTCAAGGCGACGAGCAGGATCAGCGCGAGAATCGAGGCGGCGCTACCGCCGAGCGCGCCGCGCGTCAGCGCACGCAGGCCGCCGGCGAGGCCGCCGACGAGCGCGCCCACAACGGGGAACCAGGCCGCGGCGGCGCCGGGGTGCGCCTGCTCGTGATCCAGTCGGCCCGCGGGAAGGACGGTGAGGAACGAGAGCGCGTGGCGGGCGTCACTCAGCCCGGGCAACGCCGGACTCCTCGAAGGTGGCCATCTCGCGGTGTAGCGCGCCGGAGGCCTCGATGATAGGCAGGGCCAGGAGGGCGCCCGATGCCTCTCCGAGGCGCAGCCGGAGGTCGAGCAGAGGCTCTAGGCCGAGCTCGGCGAGGACGAGTGCGTGGCCGGGCTCGGCGGAGCGATGGCTGGCGATGAGCCCTTCGGCCACCGCCGGGTCCAGGCGGACTGCGGCGAGGGCGGCGGCGCCGACCGCGTAGCCGTCCAGGACAACCGGCAGGCCGAGTGCTATCGCCTCGGCCGCGGCGCCGGCGAGCCCGGCGAGCTCGAGGCCGCCGACGGCGATCAGCGCCTCGCGCGGGTCAGGCCGGGAGCCGTGGCGTTCGACTGCCTGCGCGACCACGGCGCGCTTTCGGTCCAGGCCGGCGGCGTCGACGCCGGCGCCCCGCCCGACCGTGAGCGCCGCCGGCGCGCCCGTGAGAACGCAGAGCAGAGCCGCGGTGGTGGCGGTGTTGCCCATCCCGATCTCGCCGAGAACGAGGCAGTCCACGCCATCCTGCGCCAGCTCCCTCGCCAACGCTGCCCCGGTTGCCAGCGCGGCGTCCAGCTCTGTCTCGCTCATCGCTGGGCCGTAGAGCATGTCACCGGTGCCGGCGCGTACCTTGAGCGCGCGAACCCCGGGCGGAGTCTCGGCCGCGAGCCCGACGTCGGCGACCACGAGCCGGTGCCCGCCCTTGCGGGCGAGGACGCCGACGGCGGTCTCTCCGCGCGCGGCGGCGGCGGCGACCTGGGCGGAGA
>JAABUZ0100002481.1_pt1 | contig 30493 bp, 37 predicted proteins | sample 5562091 | NCBI WGS metagenome assembly JAABUZ01 (sample SAMN12813069, study PRJNA571459) | rock metagenome | isolation source: Antarctica rocks | place: Antarctica: Victoria Land, Linnaeus Terrace sud | collected 2015-12-21
ACAACAGCTCCACATACTCGACGGGTAATAGCACGGGCATTCCTCTGGGATCAGCATATTACATTGATTATTCGGCTACACGTTTGGTCTTTATATCTTCGTTATCCTCTACTCTTGCTACGTTATTGATTTCAGCGGCAATGTGTCTCTTCTCATACCCCGTCGCGTACTACATCTCCAGGGAATCAGATCATAATGAAGGTAATTCAGGCAAGCTGCCATCACCATATCAACTAGGACTATTGATCAAGACACTCGACGGGAGACTGACGGCGCTCTGGTTCTGGGCCACATATGCCGTGGCTCCAAAGCGCAAACGGTTGGGATCGGTGCCGGATCTGATCAAAGCAGTTCTTATGCTAGCATCTCTGGCCCTTCTCGCGTACGTACACGACGAAGGCACGGGACCTCAAAGGGCCATTGCTTACAGTAGTTAGTGTCCTGATCACCCTTGCCGATTGGTGGCTCCACGTGGTAAGCCCTACGAAACTCCCTGTTGCGAACCCCAATCTGACGCAGCTTAGAGTACGAATTCGGTACAGTACCTGGAAGTGAGACTCTCGGATTCCTTCTTGGATTTCAACCCTGGACGTGGACTTAACCCGACATGTCTCAACGGATCGAACCGTCTGGGAGGACTTCCGGTGCCAGGCTGTGTTACGCTTGGAGGAGTCGAGAATGGAGCGTGAGGTGCAAATCCCTTCAAGCTGGTCGGTTATAGCGAGTACTTGAAGACCGCCAGCTATCAATCAGCAATCAACCAGGTTTATATGGCCAGAGATATGGCAATACCAGGACCCGCCTATCCGCCCATAAACGTTGACTTCGAGGCCACAAGCTTTGCGTCTAGCACCAGATGTCACATGGTAACGAGCTTATGCGGTGCGCAGGAATCGTCGGGCGCTGAGCCCTATCTTGACGCGGATATCTCCTTCAACTGCAGCGTCGCAGTTGCAGGGCTGAATTTCACAGGCAACTTGTCACAACTATCCGGAACCACTGGGACAACAGCCCAAAAAGTGGATCCCTCGTCCTCTGCCACTTACACCAATGCCTTTGATGGCAACAATCATGGTCTGGGTTTCCGTTACTTCAGTAACTCGACGAAGAACGACCCAGGCTTCCTACCTGCCTCGGAAGATAACCCCGAGCTCTGGTGGGGTCTTCTCTTCTTGCTCCGCTACTCCGACCCCACTATCGACCCTGAAATTGTCATGCAGCCGGCTGGCGACAGTGGAGGAATTATGTCATGTACAGCCAATCTTTCCGAAGTCGTAAGTACCAAAGATCTACCTACCGTCCTTCACTACTTATATTCTCTCACTTCTTATTCCCCTCACTACTCGAGTCCTCACTCACAACCAGTCTCTAGAAATACCTTTTCTCCAACGGCACTTTATAAGTAGCTCACTCCAACCTAATGAACAACACCGCAGCCTTCCCGTTCGTAACAGCAATGACATCGGGCTTCGCTAACGAAATTCTGCATGAAGGTCCCATTTCCACGGCTACAGTACCCCGCACTAAGTCTTCGCGTAAATCGCGAAAACATGTTAAATCGCGTACCTTCAAAACAACTCATCTTCTTCAACTGCATCCACAATGCTCAGAAGGGCTTCGTTAACTTCAATTTCTGGTAACAAGACTTCTAGAAAGGAGCTTTCTTTGCTCGTCAAAGGTGAAATATCAGGACAAGCTAAATTAGGCCTTACACCCACCCAAATAGCACGAAGTTTGGATGTTCCCTCAAGCATCGTTCGGAGCGTTTTGGGAAGGCTTCAAACAACATCCTTCGGAGTTAATAAATTCAGATCAGGAAGGCTCTTATCAATTACTCCTCGAGCAGCTAGGGTACTGTTACGTCAGTTACGATCGGAGCCTAAAATCACCTGGAGACAGCTGAAAACGAACACCGGGATCGATTTGGACGCGAGAACTCTCAACGCAACACTACGAGCCCACGGAATTTCTCACTGGCTAGCTCTTCGGCGACCGAAATTAACACCTGAAGTTGCTCTGCTTCGGTTAAAATGGGCTAAAAAGCATAAGGATTGGACCGTGGATCAATGGGGCAATGTCATCTGGTCGGATGAAGCATCCGTGGCTCGGGGATCAGGTAAAACACCAGAATGGGTGTTTGGAATTCCCAAACAGAAATGGGATAGAGATAAAGTGATGGAAATTCCCAGTGGAAAGTCCTTTTCCATTATGATTTGGGGAGCTTTCTGGGGTTCTGGAAGATCGAATTTATACCTGCTCGATCGGGACTTCGAATCCAAAAAACACGGCTATTCAGCAGCCTCCTACATTCAGATTTTGGATCACAATTTGGCTGGCATATGGGAGCCAGGACTAGTGTTCATGCAGGATAACGCTCCGATACATAGAGCCAGAAAATCGAAGCTCTGGTTCCAGGAAATGGGTATAGAAGTCATGGAGTGGCCTCCGTACAGCCCCGATTTGAACCCCATCGAAAATCTCTGGGCCCTACTGAAGAAGGAAGCCTATAAAGTCTATCCGGATTTGGATAAACTGAAGGGTAAAGGCGAGGAAGCTGAAACCCAACTGTTCCAGATTTTACAGAAGGCCTGGGGGAACATACGGGAGAAGGTAATAGAGGGGCTAATTTCCAGTATGCCACGCAGATGTGAAGCTCTAATTATAGCGGAGGGCTGGCATACTAAATATTGATTGGGGAATCATAGATCATATACTACTAAATAACCAGCCCAAATATTGAAGTTCCCCAGCTGAATTTGATGGTTCAATGGTTGATGCAGGTGGGGTGGTGATTTGGTTGGGGAGCGCACGCGAAGACTTAGTGCGGGGTACTGTACGAGCGTTCAAAAACCCTCCGACCTCGCTGCAGGCTTTGCAATTACTTATGACCGAGCCATGATGGCTCTCCTCGCCGGCGCTTTAGTCCAGCGGCCTCCGCTCGGGATGCTGACAAGCACTCAGACTTTAGTCACGCGCGTACCAAAGGCTCCGTTCCTGGCTGTCGTGATATTGGATGTTTTGTATGCAGTTCTTGGGATAGCGTTAACAGCCATAGCGCTCGTGGCGACGTTGTCGGACAAGGGCATAAGGGACACTCAGGCGCGTCTGAGTGTCGCTGCGGTTATGGCTGAGAGCTATTGGAAGTAGTGGATGCAAGGGTAAGGAGAAAATCAGTGACCTGGAGGAGTGGGCTGCAGGTTTGGAAGTAAGACTTAGGCAAGGAGGCCCTACGGATGCGTCTTACGGACTGATGCGCGCTGGTTGATTCGGCCCTTTCGAGTCTTGTTCGGCCAGCTTGCATGGAACCAACCGGCGAGCAAAGTGGTAGCGGCGAACATGGGTACAAATATGGAGCGTACTCATCCATTCGAGCCCGCAATCACAACCGAATTGCCAGCGTGGGCAGGGTCAAAACAGTGCATGCCTACTCAACTTTGCCAGCGGCTCGACGAAACCGCGCGGAGAATAGGGGAACAGATAGAGGAGCGATCTACCTGTTTCTACCCTTCACTCCTTCGAATTTGGACTGAAACGCTTTTACCTCACATGATCACTCCAGATTCTGAGCCACTTGGATCAAAGAAGCTCTTAAAGCTTTTGTGCAGACTTCTAGAAATTCGTTTGAAGATGCTGAATTAACTTAAACACGTAGAAGATATATATCATATAAATTCAAGGAAATTCAAAGCTCGATTGTACTTTGAACAATGATGTTTTCTGACAGCTCTGATGCTCAACGCTATCGTGCAGTAGCTGAATGATATTACCCACATCATACGTCTCCGCCTTTACGGCGTCTATACGGGATCAGAGATGAAGAATCCAGAAAATCCAATCGAGAAATAATGGCAGGCAATATACCGTCATCAAACCCGACTATACTGTGATCTCTCTCGATGCCGGGTGCCATGCGATTCTTGCCTGCTCCCATTCTCTCCGCATCCATTCGGGACTCAATTCGAGACACCTCCTCAGGCGCATTATTAAAATAGCCAAAAACTCTCACTAAAGAAAAACCCCGAGGTGATATCAATGGTCCCGCTCCAAGACATGCGGGAAAGCCGAGAAGGCCCCTCCAACCTCATCATCATTATTTCTTAAACTGGCCAAACGCAGGACGACGGCCGTGTCAGACCCGACGTCGTTGGACCCCTAAGCGGAGGAAGCAGGGGCTGGTGGGGGACTCGACCCGAAGCAAAACCGGGTTTTCCTGCAAGCCACTTAAAGCCTACCTTAGTCTTGGATTTTGACCGGAGAGAAAGGGGAAATGAAGATTATTAGCGACGTGTTTTTGCTACCGTTATGGACATGCCCTCCGTCATGAAAATTCTTCGTTCCGAAGACTTTGTGTCTCACACCTTGCTGTCTGAGAATGCCTGCAGCAGTATGTTTTGATGTGATCGGGTGGTTTTGTTTGCCTTTGCCTGATGCAGACAGCAGAACGACACTGCAGCAACTACCTTGACCTATCGAGAGGAGAAAGCGAGACATCTTATTGCGTACCTAGATTCTAAAGCCAAAGGTTCATATAAATGGCGGTGTCTTTCAAGTTTCTCTTCTTTGTTGTGATGTTTGGAGTTATCCTGAATGGAGAATTTTTCAAGTTGAGGCCCAAACATTTGGTTGGTTAGAACGACCTCTCGCAACTGCAAGTTTGCTCGAGTTCCTGATAAGTTTTCCATATCTTCCTCCTACAAGAGGCATTCACCGATTCATCGCCATTAATCACTCCATCGCCTTTACGATTATGAGTACCCTGGCAATCAACATATTGCCAAGCGAGCTCCCTCTCCCCGTTTAACCGCGAACTCCACCCCCTAATCAAATTCTCAGAATCATCTCGAGTGTCTTTCTCGTATAACCTGATAAACATATTCTTCCCCTTCAGAAGGCCCTATAACCCATCATCATCGCCGCGAATACCATTAGTAGTCCTCCTGCACTCGACATAGTCAACAGCAACCCAGCTTTCGCTCTGTACTCTCTGCTTGCACCCCCAGTGAAAGCCACGGGGCTCACACCAGTACCCGATTCTATGGCGACCGTAGTAGAAGGAAATGCCACGCCGCTAGGGCCTAGACTCAAGGTCTCATTCCCCACAACTACTGCCGTGGGCGTGGCGCCTGCGCCAACAGCATAGGTAGTACTACTGAGCACTATTTCTGATGCATCTGCAGAGAATGTGACTTTGTCGATGGTTAGTGGAGACAGCGTTGAAAGTTGGTTGAGATCTTTAGCGGCATTGACGGTTGGTATGGGAGCTGGACCTACAGTCCCAAATGCATTCATGATCAGCGACCCAAGGCCAGCGTTTTGGGTACTAGTGCCCAGAGCGACTGCGGTCCCTTTGGCATCTATGGAGATTACAGTTCCGGATATGGTGGTGGCGGAGTCATTAGCAAGAATTTGGCTATTAATGATATACTCCAAAGCCGCGTTGGCGGTTAAGACAGAAGATCCATGGGTCACCACAAGTTGGTTGCGTGTTGGGCTTGGAAGCCAAGATATACTGGAAGCTACTACTATGCCGGAGGCGGATCGCATCAGGCTAATCGGAGTGCCAGATCTGGTGACGGCAGAGCCAGGAGCCAGGGTTTGACCGTCAATGACATAGTTTGAGGCTGCGTCGGCGGTGTATGCGGAAGATCCAACGGTTATTAAAGGAGCGTTGTGCGGTGGAGTTAAGAACAACGATGTACTAGAACCTTGTACTATGCCAGACGCAGATGGCATGAGACTAACAGGAGTCCCCGAGATGGTTATTAGACCCCCTGGGGTGAGCGTTTGGCCGTATATCGTGTACTGCTCTGCCGAACCCGCCGAGAGCTTTTGTGATCCTATTGTGGGGACTGGTAAATCAGGTCCATGACCAATTATTGTGTTGCTTGAGCCAGCCGCAAGAGCCTTAGCTGTAGGCGTCGACGAAATAAGTGTTCCAGACACAGTGATCGGCGCACCTCCTGCAAAGAGGGTCTGGCTTCCAATGCGGAAACGTGAGGAAGAATCATCGGCAACGACCGAATTCCCAATTGTGAGAACTGAGACCGGAGTGACGATCGGAGAGACGGTACTAGGTCCAGGTACGACTATAAACACTAAGCCATTTACAAGTGTTGTAACGGAGGATGATGGATTAGATTCGGTTTGGATTGGTATTGCACTACTGTCAACGTGGAGAGAGCTCGAGGAGTATGCCGCGACCTTTGTACCTTCTACGATCGAGAAGCCTCCTGGAGTCATGCTTTCACCACTAACATACACCACCCTTGCAACGGAATTGGTGAGTGGTGCACTAGCCCCTTCATTGGCCTGAACAAGCTCAGCGGTACCTTGTTCTATTGAATGGGCGACCTTTGACGTCTGAACAGTAGGCACATTTGGTGCCGATTCCGATGAGGGTTGTGTTGACTTACCTGAGTGGGGTTGAGACAGACTCGACTGTATCGTGTTCGATTCAGGAGTCTGTTCCGCTGGCACTGAATGGTTTGGTGGCTGAGAGGTGTCGATTGTTGGGTATTGCGAAGGTTCGGCAGATGATGGAAAATACGAGCTAGACATTATTGTTGCGCGGACTGTGGGGGAGCTCAACGTGGGTGATGGCAGGATCTTGCTCAAGGTAGCTTGCGGTCCAATATAGCTCGTTGAAACAGCCGTAAGTGTCGAGACGCGCAGCAAGAGTTGCGGAGGGCTAGCCATTCCAACATCGCATGTTGAATACAAGGATAGAGGGTCCGGAGGAGCGTTGGAAACGTTCTCGAACCACCCACTCAGCTCGATTTTCGTCCAAACACAGCTCACAGAACCAGCGCTGTTGGTCGCTGGAAATGTACTATAGATTTCAACAGCGTCAAGGCCCTGATAGACTGTTGGGTAAGTACTAGGGATGTTTTAGTTTAGACACCTTGTCCAGCCTCGGAAGAGAAATCTTACAGGGTGTATGCAATTCCTCCTAGGGTTGTTGTAGCCAAAGAATCTGAGACAGTAGATGCCAAACCATAATTAAGGCTGTCGGGGATTACCAAAGTGCCTGCTTGAATCGTTGAAGTCTTGGTAATGTTGGTTGAATTGTCAATCGCAAATACGACTGTTGCAGCGGTATAGGTGAGCAGCTCGGTATACCATTGATATTCAAAGGCATGCATAAACATAGAGCATCTACTACATGTTGTTGTCGGTCTTCGTAGGGAATGTCTAGAAGTAACGTTGAAGTACGCACCTAGAGGGTGTAAATAGTGTGAATCTTGATAGCAGGAAGGATCACCAACTAGTCGACGCGTTGGCATCAAGAGCATACCCAATGCAAATTCCGCAAAGCTGAAGTATTGGAAGCAGCGAGATCATCTTGTATAACAGTTCTTTGGTTCTAGGCGTACTAACACAATGAACCTTGAACGCGGTAAAGCCGGCGGTCTGGAAGGGAAAGCAACCCCTAAATTGAAATACTTCTAAGATGCTTAATAGTGGTAAGAGCTCTGCTAGTTGACCAGGGTATCCGAACTCCTTAAGCCTATATCAGCTTACAACTGACGATGGACAATCGAGGCTGAGGGAAGCAGTAGATTTGGAAGATAAGGAATCTTGCATAGTAAGGCACAGGATTGAAAATAGCTTTATGCATCATGCATGAAGAATCAATAATAGCATCTCCCCACTTGACATTCAAACACCGTGTAGTTCCAGGATGATTTACTCGCAGGTTGCATTTCTCGGACTTTGGCGTGTCACCATGTTTGTATAACCCTTAAGCTGAAGGGTGCCTCCATCATAAGGAATGCTTGACTATAGGGTAAAAACAGGGTCGACTCGAGGAAGATTTGAATGGTAAAGCTAGGCAGCACCTGCATTATCATCAAGCTCATATCATTGGAAATCTGCAAAAAAAGCTATAAGACTGGCTTGACGAAGAGTGGTTCCACCATTTGCTGTAATCACAGATTTGGGGTAAAGTCGTATCAGCTTGCGAGGCTGGACTTCCTTAATTGCTGCTAAATGAGATATCAACAAATGAGACTTCAGCTCTCGAAGTCTTAGCCGTTTTTGGGTGTTCGAACAGGCCTTGCAAATAGATGATTCGTAGAATGGACGTGAGGTTCAGCGCATGGAACATGGGATGTTGTTGCCTGCTTCGAGGATGAGTGATAGGGTTAATCGAATATTGACATAGAAAGTATTCAACCCTGATAACCTTTCTTTCAATCCTACTCATCGCAAGTTCGAGGAATCTTCCCAATTGGTTGCGACCACGGGCCCAAGGGCGTCGAAGGCGGGCGCAATGGGCCGCATGACTACCTTACTCTCCAATGGTATGCAGGAGAAGTGGTTCGCAATGAGATCGACAAGGCAAACCATCGTAGGCTGCCAATATCATGTCAATATGTATCCTGTTTATTATTGTACTCGTACCTGGTGTAGCATCGCTCTTCCCTCCACCACGCAGAGGCTTCAACCTCGAAAGACCTTCACGACGACGATTTAACAACCCCAAGTCGGTAACACACTTTGAGTCAAGTACGTGTATTTTATGGTAGCTGGAGGAGATTGGGATGCCCCGCCCATGGGAGCGAGGGCGGAATACCAGGCGGGCGCGTTCCGCCGGCAATTCACGATGCTCGTCACCATCTAATCAGATCCCGCTCAATGTCCTGCATCAATCTTTCGTCCAGAACTCATCCGCCGAGTCTTCGAATCTATCATCGTCACACTCTCCATCTACCACGCCTTCTTCATCGGCCGAACAGTTACCGGCACAAGAAACGTGGCCCTCCCTAGCGAATGGCAACCAAGATCCGTCTGCAGCGACATCACCCCAGCTGCCACAGCCTCCTCCTACTACAGAAGCATGCGCAGAAGCAGCTGCGTCCCACTCAGATTCACAGTCTGTCTCACTGGGGAATCATGGTAATCAGGCAACGCCGGTTTCGCAGGAGCAACACACGGGCTCCCCGGCAGACGCCCAGGGGAGCGCGTGGCTAGGACTCGGTAGATGGGTTTCTAAGAGGGGTTGGTTCCATTCTATACTTGGGATTTCCTCTTTACTAGTGGCCATGGTGTCGCTGTTCGTCTATGGGCTTAGGTCCTACGAAATGGCTAGATGGTCCGAGCGTAACGACCTTTTACAGATGTGTGCGGGCTTGATACAGGTAACTCTTGTGCAAGTTCGAAGATGTATACATGCTTATGGTCTCAGGCGAACGTTACCGGAGGTCCGGAGTGCGAAAGGGTTCTCAGGGAGGGTCCGACTTTACCACCATATTCTAAAAGAGCTATGATTTACACTCCGGGGTTAGGCGCTTATAAACTGACCAAAAGAGCCACCACTTCGATGCAACGCGTCTTTCACTTGGATCGGACCGCACATACAGCGGCGGATTATGGCTTCGGCGGGGCAGGAAATTGGACTTTAGCCACACTCTCTGCCTTTGTCATGGCTGGGGGCGTTCTGGCATTACTCCGCTCTCGATCACCTGAAGAAGTAGTCTTCACAAGCGCAGCCAAATCAGAAGGAAGTGTTAAAGTGACGCGGCATTACGCCGAAGGACCAGAAACGATGCAAACCGAGGGCCCAGTGCAGATTACCCGGCGTCACCCACCAGAGGATCAAAGCCCAGGGGATCTTCGTCGCCGTATCATCCAAGACCGCTACCGTGAAGAGGAGGACACACTGGACAACGAGGGCGGGTTCCTGTGGGAACCCAGCCTCAACAACCGCTCCGAGGACACCTTGGTGGCTGCTTGGACAGAATCAAACAGCAGGGAAGTTTCGATCGCAACTGGCCCTGACGAGGGACTCCATGAGGGATTGATCGAACTGAAACCCACCGAAAATACGAAGAACTTTCTTGATCCTGAGACTGGGGTCTCTTACCACATGTCGCCTTGGAAGAGTACCCATGACGGCGATGAAGATGACAAGCTCTCCCTTCATTCTAAATCGAAACCAGAGGGAACGGTAAAACGCGCTATTCTTGGGATGAGTGTGGGCGGCGCCGCGCTTGCCAACGGTAAGGCCATAGAGGACAAGATCGCTCAGGTGTTGGAAAAGGAAGAACGTGTACCACAGCAAGCAGGAGATTGTCTTGCAGGAGAAGTCACGAATGAGCCTCCTACAGGCAAGCCCACACTGGCTTGAGATGACTCGGCATACTCGGAACGCCTATCTGATAGGATGGTAGTAATTGCGACGCAGCTTTGGACATAACTAAATGGTAGGATATAGAACAATCCGTGAACACAGTACTCGGAGTTCTTATGAGCGTTGTTATTTTTCTTGTATACTTTTTCTTGAAGACAGTGTTTCAAGATCCACAAAGGCGGATTAAGCACGGAATGATCACCATTGTCTAAAGTTTATGAATGTTAAAAGCAAGACTAGGGACTCTTGACCTTTTGCTGTGTATATAGACATATGGCTATGATCAGATTGTATCATGTCGGGGCAAGGACTGGTCTTGCTATCAGACTTCTTCGCTATCTACTTCCAGCAGGACAAGCGTCCATGACATCTTATGATGAACAGCCTTCTGTGCTATGTGTTACAAAGCATGAGTGCATGGTATGGGACAGTTGGAAATAGGGGAGATGGTAATCTCCGTCTTCATAGGGCTGGGGCCCGCTAGTAGAGTTTTACCTGCTCGCTCCTAGATAGACTCCTATCCAGCTTCAACCTAGGTACATACCAAAATGCCCCATATGGCCTCGTCCTCCAACATGGACTAGCAAATTTTCTTTTTTCCTATGATCGCAAACCGAGCTGCTCAAATTCGCAGTAGAAATCGCCATTCCGAGGATCCTTGGGAGAGTGAACCACGCAGAAGGTCTGAAAATAAACTCAAACCCATCCATCAGTCTCTCTCATGCAGGCCCTCTAACCTCTAGGGCTGTGGGCTCAGCGAGCCAGCGGAGTCGGGCTGCGCTGTCGGCGGCCTCAGACAAGATCCATTCGGGGAAAGTGTCGAGACTTCCTTTAAAAGATAGTATGGAGTCGTTCGTCTGAATTCGAGATTAGCTCCAGAAGTTCCGCTTGTTCCTACTTTCTACATGGGCTCACCTCAAGCGGTATATCCATCTCTACCATTCATGTTCTCTTATCTTCTTGTTGGCGAGCATTATGTTCCGTCACGAAGCGACCAGCTCAGCAGGGCGCTTGGAGAGTGGTCCGCAACTTCCTAGCGTCCGTACATGGGCTCCCCCTTTCGTTTCCACTTTCGACCGACGAAAACAAGGACGATTATCAGGATGGTCACGACCACAACAGCGACAACAGGTACAACGACGGTTATAATCAAGGTAATTAATTGCCTGACGCTGCAATTAGGGCACGAAAAAACCGTTTGTTCTACAATAAACGTGTATAATACCTCCTAGCGGTTTATTCATGTTTGTTTATTGGTTTTATATTATGTAAGCAAGCTAAACCCAGCTGGTTTAGCTCAGAGGGTTTGACCTCGCTGTCGCTAGCATTGAATAGATAGACCTTCATCCGATCTATCTTCCTACCACCAGCCATGCCTCCTCAACGCGGTGGCAAACCTCGCAATCAGGCTGTTACTGATGCCTTTCAGAGCATAATCCTACCAAACCGAATCCTTCCTGCAGTGAAGTGCTTGTACTGTCACATCAACAGACCTATCAATCATGAATGCGCCAGCTGCACTAGTTCAAACGATGCTATCATCAGCAGTTAAATCACTATCTATCGCAGTGATTAAACTTTAAAGCATTGAATCGAACGACAGCAATGACAGTCCACGTTACGAACGAACGCTGAATCGGCCGAAGGACCTAAGAAAGAAGCTTCACTATACAGGGCATTGAAATTGATGATGAGGAGGTGCTGGAGCACTTTCTGAATAGCTCCGTCGATGGTCACGTGCTCATGGAACAGCCAATTTAGTTGATACTATAAATATATACCCCCCCTGTTGCTACCCCTGTGTATAATACATGCTTCAATGAACATGTATAAAACATGTTTTGACTAACTTCATTTGATGTAGTCAATAAGCGTGTATTATACATGTTCGTGCCCTGCAATGGGACTGCAGTCGGTTAAACTTACTGCAACAAGGAAAACAGACAGCGAGGTAGTTTCCGCTTCCGGCTATTCGGTACTTCGCTTCGAAGCCTCATCTGACCTTCCGTGCCTGATTGTACGCATTGCAAGTGAAAAGAAAAAGGAAAAGCTGCACATTGCCGCTACGCTCCGGACAAAGGAAGCTTTTCATCCAACGGTCTTGGCCTTCAGTGACTTTGAATGTCACACTGCGATACAATTAATGAACAATCATATCTCAATCATAGAATCAGAATCGTGATGAATCAAAATCGTGTGAGAGATTCTTCACATTCGGAAGAACGGAATTCTCCGAGCGAGCGGCGTATTCTCCATGTCATCTGATTGGTGCAATGCCGTGCACGTCACCATGACAAAGATTTTTATTGTTCCCCGCCGCCGAGGGAGGGGCAAAATATACACCAATCGATACCGAGTACTCGTAACCCACAAAATCTTATATTACTTACTCCGTATTTGCCGCCTCTTACAATTCTTATTCTTCATTGCACTGCAGCTCCACATACTTGCACTGCTTGCCCACCATCTAGTCCTTCTCACCATCTAGATACCCAACACACTACATACGATCATGTCCACCCAAGCTGGGGCATCAGGGAACTCGGGCTCTGCAGGTGTCTACAGAACCTACGAAGACGATCGCAATGCCTCCTCCGAGGACACGATCTACACCCTTGGCAATGGTACAGCGTGGCCCCACCCATATGAAGCTCAGCGAGTCGGTGTCAATGGGCCTCTCCTACTCCAGGATTTTCATTTGATCGACCTCATCTCCCATTTCGACCGGGAGAGGATCCCAGAGCGTGTCGTCCACGCCAAGGGCAGCGGAGCTCACGGAACCTTCACGTGCACAGACCCGATGGACGACCTTTGCATGGCGGATGTTTTCAGCACCAAGGGAAAGACGTGCCCTCTGACGGTGCGCTTTTCTACCGTTGGTGGCGAGTCCGGCTCTCACGACTGTAAGCATACCATGCAGCTCGATCTTTGCTCCAGACGCACGAAGGACTCAAAGGCAATCATTCGTTGATGAGTCTTTAGACGTGCTCCATGCTCCATGGTAGTCTACTGGAAAGGTGATGCTAATCCGGAATCTTCATAGGTGCTCGTGATCCTCGGGGTTTCTCTGTCAAGTTCCGCACCGAGGAGGGCAATTGGGATATGGTTGCAAACAATACGCCAGTGTTCTTCTTGCGTGATCCTGCCAAGTTCCCTCATTTCATCCACACTCAAAAGCGTCACCCGGCCTCCCACTTGACTGGTGCCGATGAGTATGTACCGTGCTATTCAATCTTCTGCACTTCTTGCTAATCGTTGTCGAGCTCTACAATGTTCTGGGATTACCTCTCGAACAACCCCGAGTCTGTCCACCAAGTTATGATTCTCATGGGTGACCGCGGCATTCCGGACGGTTACCGCTTTATGCACGGATACGCCGGCCACACTCTCAAGCTTGTCAACAAGGAAGGCCAATGGGTCTACGGTCAGATGCACATGAAATCGAAGCAGGGTACAAAGTTCCTGACACAGGAGGAATCTAAGACGAAGTCGCCCGACTACTCCCAAAAGGATCTCTTTGGAGCGATTGACCGCGGCGAATGTCCCTCCTGGACTGTGGAATGGCAGACCATGACCGCCAAAGAAGCCGAAGAACTCTGGGAAAAGCAGAAGATCAACATCTTCGATCTTACCCACGTTTGGCCTCATAAGCAGTTCCCCCTCCGTAAAGTTGGCGAGTTCACCCTCAACGAAAACGCCAAGAATTACTTCGCCGAAATCGAGCAAGCCGCCTTCAATCCCGCCCACATGGTTCCAGGTATCGAGCCATCTGCTGACCCAGTCTTGCAATCGCGTCTCTTTTCCTACCCCGACGCTCACCGCCACCGAGTCGGTGTTAACCACCAACAGCTCCCAGTCAATGCAGCCAGAACCAGCTACCGCATTGGCAACTTTCAGCGCGATGGTAACATGGCTTTTTACAACCAGGGTTCTCGCCCCAATTATTTGTCTTCCATCGAACCTATCCGTTTCAAGGACCGCGCCGTCGACCTTGACAAAGTCCACGGCGATTTTACCTCGAACGCCGTAACTTTCTTGAGTGAAATCCGTCCCGAAGATTTCAACGCTCCCCGCGCCTTGTGGGAGCGTGTCTGGGACGAAAAGGCCCGCGAGCGCTTCGTCAGCAACGTCTCCGGCCACATGTCAACATGCACCAAGAAAGAAATCATCAAGCGCCAGATCGCCATTTTCCGTGAAGTCAGCCCCGATATTGCCAAGCGTGTTGAGAAAGCCACCGGCATTGAGGGCTACGACGGCATCGCGAACATTAGATTCAACGGCACACACAACGGCATGACGAAGAACGATGACCTCAAGAATGCGAACGGAATGAGCAAGAGGGTCGGAGGAGGTGCGCTAGCTAACAATGGTGCCCCGGTTAAGGGCATGCATAAATCACAGAGCCATGAAACTGCCGGGACGAACGGAACTGGGGTCAATGGCTCGAATGGGGCTTCCAACGGTCATTGATCACGCATCGAGGGTTGAGAGCTGCTATGTGGATGGGGTGGTTTGGTAGTGTATTGAAGATTGTGACATGAGTTGTAGGACGCGGATTATGTTGTATATGACCAAAATTGAAGTCTGACGAATTGGGACGAGTTCTCATTTATTTTTGTCTGTCGTTTTGCGATATAGCGAGAAGAAGTGCTAGTCCGAAACCAAACTCAGTGTCATCAATGTTCAGAGTTGAGTCTCTTGTTTTCTTCATGTCGAGTCTAGAGTACTCGAAAGTCCCATTCTCCTAGCCGTGAAAAAACCCCTTGCCTTTCTACTGCCAATTCTCAAGATCCCGATATTTTCCTTCCCTCCCAGGCTGAATCGGAAAGTCCATTAAGCTACTCTCTCAAAATATCCAACCGTTCCTCCTTATCCAGATCACTGTCCTCCTCCACCTCCACCTCCACCTCCACCTCCACCTCCACCTCCACCTCCACCTCCACCTCCACCTCCACCTCCACCTCCACCTCCACCTCCACCTCCTCTTCCTCATCATTCTCCTCTTCTGCTTCGTTACCTCTGTTCCTCCATCTCCCCTCTCCAGCCTCGCCCCCTCGCAACCCGCCCCATCATTTGAAACCACCACCGCCGCCACCGTTCCTACCCGCCGCCACTCCCCATCTCACTCCTCGTCATCCCAACCCACCCACCCGCACTCGCACTTCGACGCCACTACTGAAACGCGTCTACCATCTTTGAAGGCCACCATAAACCCCATCCTCATTCACTGCCCCTAATCTTCCAAGTACTTTCGGAAGAAGAAACCTAGCAGTCATGGTTTGTCTTAGAACGGTGGTGTCAAGGGGAAGGATATGAAAGAAGCGAGGGGATGAGGATGATCGATCGGGTTGAGGTTGTAGGGATGTACTGTAGCTAAAGAAAGGGCTTGGGCTGTCAAGGACGAGAAGAAAGAATGAGGGGGATGATGGGTTGAGAAAGTTGCTGAATGTCCTATCTACTCGTGTCTTGTTTGCTAAACTCAAACCAATAGTGTTATTTATTTCAGTGAACGAGAGATTACACCTATCCTAACTCGCCGATTCGATTACAGGCTGTTGGTAGAAGGGTTGGAAGTATAAAACCCCCCCCTCCCTCCCCCACCTCCATCATCCCCCCTCATCCCTAACCACAACCCCTCACAGCCAATACTGCTCTACCACCACACCAGCCCTCTGCCCTTTCCACCCTCGTACCAAACCTCTCAGCCCCAGCCCCAGCCCCTTTCTCTTACCGTCTGTACTCGAATCTCTAGGATCTCCCATTCCATCCCTCCTCCCCTCTTGCTTCTGGAATATGCTACAGACACCTGAATCGGATTGTTCCAAAAAACCGTGTTCACGTTTTTGATCGATTCGTTAACTAACAACTTGCCTCAACGACTCGGCTTCCTCAGCCGGTGCTGTAGATCTCCTAAAACCTACTCGGGTTTGTGCGGAAAAATGGAGTAGGAGATTTTTTGCTGGAAGTGAGGATGTGGGGGTGAAGGGGGTGGAGTGCTGGTGTGATGGGGGGCCTGGGGCGAGGGAGTGAGAGTTGCGTGGGGGGGTTAGAAATGGTAGTTTGAGATGTTTTGATGTCTTTTGTTCAGTCAACAAAAACCGAACCTCGTGTCTGAAGCCTAGCCAGTCCAACACCGGAAACCCCAGTCATGTAAATGTGGTATGTTTTCTATTACCACCCTTGCGTCCGTCAACTTCCCTTTCGGAACGGAGGGTTGTTATCATTACAAAAAGCAAAAGATGATATGCGTGATTCTAGCAATGAAGAGTTGTGGCTTTAGGAGTCGCAGACGCGTGTTGTCGAGGAGCCGTGGTCGTTTTGATATGCTTCTAGAAGCTGGTCTAGAGTGAGGGAGGTGGAGGGTAAGGTTTCTCGAAAAGAGGAAGTCGAAGTTGGGACGTGATTGGGATGTGGATTGATTAGCAAAAAAAAAAAGGCAATGCGGTTTCGAAACTATATGATCGCAAAACATATGTACGACGAAAGCGATACATCTAAATCTCCATGCCGCTTATATTGCACGTTCGAAAATTTACCCAACTACCTCTTGTTCTTCCTGATGTTTTGGCCTTCAGATCTCAAAGGTTTTAGCGCGCACGGTATGTTTGTAATCGTGAATGGTTTTTGATGACAAGCCTAAGAGGACTATGGGGAGAAGGAAACTGGACTGAAGATGTGAAGGTGTAAAATGATATAGAGAGGCGGATGGCGGGTAGGAGTACTGGAGTCATAGGGGTGAAAGTGTAAGATCAATGCGGTTTGGAAATATGTGGTGTGGATAAAGAGAGGACACGCAAACTGGAGAAACAAAAACGATGTCAGTAAAGCTCTGTGCCCATTGTGAAAGGGATGCTCGATCGGTCGACATCAGGGCATAGCGAAGCAGTAATTGAGTGTGTTGTTGAGGGTAGGAGCCGAATCTCCATATGACTAAGTATCTACTCCATAACTCAATCAAACCCCGACTCATTGCCAAGAGCTATCAGAAAATTTTCCATCGGATCTACCTCGTCGAGATATGGGGGCATATAGAGGTATGACAAGATTAGCTCCAGAGCATGCGCCGGAAGATCGCGTAGCGTGAGGAACATGGTGCCTGAGCTTGCGTGAGCTGAAGATCAACAGCTTGAGTGAGTGATTGAGAGGGAGAGTTTTACCGTCGGGTTTACTTCTGGGAGTGCGGCCTGTCTCGGTGGGGTAGGGGGTGGCGTTGGAATGATCTAGTTGCTCGCTGCTGCTGGGGTTGGGGCCAGGGGCTGGAACGTTGGAGAATTCAATTCCCGCTACGGGAAGCTGGCGGTTCTGTTGGTCGGAGTTGGCTGGGGCTGTCTCTGCGGCTTGCGGTCCTTCTGTGGGGCCTGACGGGTCAGGTCTGGTCTTGGTAATAGGGGGTTCAGATTCGTATGTAGACGTACCTTGAGAGGTAGATGTTTCGGCTTTGGGTCGAGGCCCAGTTTGGGAAGTAGGAGACACCATGTTGTTGTTCATGGTGATATTCGTGGTCGGTGGGCTTTGGAATACAGCGATCGGGATTGAAGCTGAAGGTGACAGTCGTAGTTGACGCTTTATTCGTACGTCTTGAGGCGTTGGGTCTTGTATATGACCAGGACGAGTAAATTTCGTGTTGAGTGGGCCCGGACATAAGATGATCCAGTGGTAGGCGACGTGGTGGCCTGTAATTTCTGTTGATAGAGATTGACTGAAGTTTCGCCTGTTGGTCGCAACCTGATACAGTGACGCTTTGGCCTTTACAGCAAGATTCTACACTTACAACCAAAGTCAGCACCGCGACCGACAAAGCTGATCACTTGGAGTCGAATATTTATCGCAGGCCACTTTTGCTCTATGCATGATGGATCAACCATGTACTAGTCTTGTCCTTGCAAGCCTGTTCAACCCATTCCCCAAGACTATCGGTCATTCTCAAAATGGCCACGGTCCTGAGCCTGGTAAAGATCCTTGCGTTGATTTTCCTAGACTGCATGACAAGCTGACATGCAGTAGCTTCCAAAACCGGCTTCAAACATCTGAGCAACGAGCTGCTCCTGCAGACATTCTCCGTTCTTGACCCGAACGATATCAAGTCTGTTCGTTTGGTCTGCCGTAGCTTCGAAGTGTGTAGCTCCCCTTTCCTCATAAAAAGGGCCTCCCTCGGCCCGAGGGCCAACACTATGAGAGCATTCGTTGGAATCGCCCTCCATCCAGTCTTCAGCAAGTCAGTGGAAGAACTTATCATCGATGTCCTGGTCTACGATGCGTCGGACTTCTCCAGGACTGGGGAAGGTAGAGCGCATATTAGTGATAATGCCGCGATCTTAGGTTGGCGAACGAACCGACGCGTGCAAGCTCTTTCTAAGGCTCGAGCCGCAAATTTAAGACTCAAGGGTTATAGACCCTCGGCTGATATAGTATACTGCGATGCGGATGTAGCAATAGACTTGTTGCCCAATATTAGCAGCATCCGAATGTCGTATGACTTGGGTCGGGAATGCTACCGCCGAGGACCATTGTCATGGGGTACCTCATGTGCAGGGAAGCGGTCTCAGGAAAAGACATTCAAGCTTCTTACCATGTCTTCAGCAACAGCCAACGCAGATAAATCGAACCAGATGTTCTACCATGAACGTGAGCTGTTGGACCTTGCAGCACAACGTTTTTATTCGCCATCTTCGTACACATTGTCTGACACATCTTTCAACAATCTATCCGATTCAATTATGCGAAACATCGAAGGATCATGCCACAAGCTCACTAGTTTTGAACTAGAATTCAGCATTATGGTTATCTCACCTAGATTACCAATGGCTATCCTTTTGAAGAATCTCTTGTCATGCGCTAAGAATCTTGAAACCATCAAGATGAATTTTCCGTGGTATTCAGATACACAGACATGCAAGAGAGGCTGGAAGAAAGGTGTCTGGAAAGTATTTGCGAGAAACCACTGGCCTCGTCTCCAGGTCCTTCACCTGGGGACTTTATTCGTCAAGGAAGACCCTTTTACGGAGTTTCTAGTTAGCCACAAAGCGCTGAAGGAGCTTGTACTCTGGTCCACTGAAATCAGAGGCGGTACCTGGTTCAACGTAGGGAAAGAACTGCGGAAGAATTTGCAACTCAAAGGAGTGCGATTGATCCGAATATCAGAAGGCTCGGAGCGTCAAATAGCCAAGTGGGCCATGGATAGTGATATGATAATTGGCCTGGAGCAATTCATCCTGAGCGGAAGACCAAATTCCCTGGGAGCTTTGAAAGCCTGGGTATCCACGAAGCTTGAAAAACCACTTGGTGGGCAGTGAACCTTGCATTGTGGGAAGAGCCCAAGTAGGACGTACTTCTGGTCAACGAACTTTCGAGCGCGTGGTGAATCAGAGACATTCCCGTCAAAGGACATCGGCAGGAAACATGGATGTTTATAGCGAGCATTTGCAACTAAAATATTAGCTGATAGTCTCCGCTAGTCACGATGACACCATAGCAAGGATATTTCCTGGTTAGTATTTACATCCACTCTTCAAGCCTTGCATCAATTTCGAGCATTGCAGCCATTTCTCGATGGTAAAAGCCTTGCGATAGCTGAATGTGAGCACAAATATAAAGATCACAAGGCCACTCCAACGGAGATACGTTTCTTAGTTCTTGCCGGAAGGAATATGTGACATCAGCAGCAGCAGTGATTATCACTGTTGCAGATATGCAAATGCACCGGTTGAATAAATCTTCAACGAGGAGTATGCTAAGCTGATGCGATTATTGCCCTAGATGCGTTGCGTTGCGTTGCTCACAAGATCAGACAGAAACCTGGACCGACCGACGCCGGCTCAAAGGGGTGAGTGCAACAAGGCAAGAAGGATGTCAGGCCACGGGACCAAAGCGTTGTAGTTGGGAATCGTTTTTTCCCGCTCTGCCGAAACAGTCGCCACGACCCAAAGATTCCCATTCCGGTACTAAGGAAACCTTCCAAGCCCATGGTACGGTAGAGGCTTTCATGGGCAGTACAGGACCACCAAAGAAGGCCCGGTCTAGGGTACTATATCCTTTGCTTGGAAGGGTATTAAGATCATACCTCTTCCACGTTCCCTGTGATAGAATAGCCGCTTCATCTATCGGTTCTACCTAGTGAGCTCACAGTCTGGCACGGAATTAGGCATTATGCCACCTGGCAAGGCGTAGAAAGCTGTCGCAGACGAGCGAGGGGGGGATTTAATAGATCGTAGAAGCCCGAAAATGCTTCTGAACGTGAAGGTTCATGAAGTTGTTCAAAATATAGCTATGGTTTTTAAGACTATTGATGAGATGTGTCGTGGCATTAATAATATTAGATGTAGGACTACCCAGAGTTCGACTAGCAAGGATGTCCCTCACCAATCCGACCTTGCTCTCGACATCGACACATCTCGAAATCATTCAACATGTACATTTCATGCTGTTGCTAACCGTCAAAAACTCGAAATCAACAGATGACCGAGTACCTCTTACCAGATAATGACTCAAACTAAAACAGCGCTACTTGTACTCAAAGCTGTGTTATTACCATTTATGAGAAAACAAAGTGCTCTTTCATCCCGAATTCTTCCCGAGACAAGTCACATTCGATATCATGCTGGCATCGTGTGTCCCAAATCCGATACAATGCTTTCCAGCAGAAGGGAAATCTGCCTCGAGACGCTTATCAAGAGAATTGACGATTTTACGCTGATTGGAGTAAGTAAGAACGTCGCGCTTGGCAGCACAGATATAAACTCTCTCGTCGTCGGCCAGGGCACGCGTGGATATTTTGGAACAGCTGTGAGTCTCTTTACTTTGGCATCGCGCTTGATATAGTAGTCGTATACGCTGTGTCCCACGGTCTGGCTTATTTATGACTTCAATGGTGATATTGCTTAAAAAGCAATTTGTCCGTATCAGGGCTACGACCGGCGGAGCGAGAAACCCTACGAAGAACACAAAGAAAATAAAGAAGCTGCTACAGTTTTATTTCCGTCAATGTGGCTAGTATTGCGTTGAGACGATATCTCAACGGAAGCAATAGGGGAGGATTGAGCAGAAAGGGTTTTCTAACATCCTGATCAGGTATCGCTTACGTTTTTGTAAGCCCTGTGAGAAGAAGAAGAAGAAGGCCAATATATAGAGGTCTAATTTCTGAAACTTCGCACACGAAGCCGTGCTGCTCCGATGGACTTGAGGACCCCATTCGAATAGTTCACATACCATATGGACAACATACGATCGGATTCACGAAAGAAATCTCGGCTGACCTCTTGAAATCTTTGAAAACTCCTCAACAAGCTGCTATTAGTTGAAAAATAACTGTTCTAGAACACATTTTCAATTAACACAGAATTTCTCAAGGCTCTTGCAAATCCGCCAAAGACTTAGTAGAAGAGACTGAGGCTCTCTAGGCTGGTGCAGAAGGCTAAATTCACCACAATATACTCACTGTCTGCTATTCTGGTTCGATCCTTCACCCCTGAGGTCTTGGTATCTGCAAAAGTGCCGACAACTGACTGAAGCAACTGAATCATGCATGCAATGAATGTTACCAGAAGTTGCAGTTATCCTCTGCCCAAACCGACATGTGCTACTCTAGCGTCAATGGTTGATTGCCAAGATGTTTGAAGAGATTGTGTTCAGGTATGAAGTATCTTTTGCTACGACTGGGCATATCGATGAGAACAGAGAGCGCAACGTGGCAAAGATAAATCATAACAAGTTCAAATCCCTCAGTAAGTCTAAATAGCCGGTGAGATGAACGAAAGTATTCTTTAGGGCTTTCGAGTCAAAGTGAAAGGAACGATATGGCAGAAATGGCTTCGGGATGGCAGTAATATGAAGCTTCAGACGTCTGGTATTCGAGGTCTCTGCATAGCGAAACTTGATGCTTCCGAAGTCGATGATCGATCTGATCAAGTTACTTCAATACAAGTGTCAATGTGGCTCGGCTCTCAAGACCCTTGCATAATGAGAGGAATTGCTAAGACCATTGCAGCAAATGTATTGCGACGTACTGAAGTAGCATTGCCTCCTATTGTCGAAGAAGCGTGCGATATCCGGTTCCATTAGTCGGGATTGGAGATTGCATCTACTTGAGCATATAGATAATAAACCTCATCAGCTCTACCATCTTTTCTACATACTCAATCAAGTAATGCTGTTACGGCATTGTTTCTCAACTCATGAAATCTTCCTCGTTCGATGGAAACTATCTTCTCGATAATAAGGACTCTGCCTCTGAAGATGGAGTTTTGGAGAGTTACGCTATTCTGTTCGTGGAAAGCGGTCGCACAATCTGTTATTGGGGATTTCGGGACGCCCATAGTTGTGCTTCTTATTGTTCCGAAGCCCGGAGCTGGACTCCGTATGGTACAATCGTTGAAATTGTCAGGCCCCCCAAACCTGAAGATCGACAGTCTCCATGAATACAGAGCCAGAATCAAGCATCAAGCATTCAGCATCAAGCCGAGCTCGAGGTCAACGATCTACTCTCAAAAAGTATTCAATATAAGCCATCACACTGTGCGCGCCACGGGTCAATTTGAGAGAAGATTCAGCAAATACGAAGGTCAGAGACTGTTGCATCATAAGGCTGAGCATGATCGTTTCAACAAACAGTCAACATGAGACTGTGATAAGTAAAGCGCCTTCATCTTACGACGGCACACGAGAATAGCGAATATGACGAATGAGGTGTTGCGTGATTGTCGCAAGAAGCTGAATTCTGATTATACTTGAGATGGTTGATGGTACGCAATTCTGTGCATATAGCTAGAATAGAGAGCTCGTAGAGAGCAGACTCAATAAATGAGCTTCACATTTATCGAATTGACCTTGAAGTTCTCGAGGTATTCTCATAATCCTCTGCAGCCCGACTGGTTAACGCACAAAGAGTAGTCACTTCTTAAGGTTCGTAGCATGGATCTGCGACAAAATCTCCCGATTACTCCTTGGAGGACCTCTACGAGTCTGTTCAGCGTGATGACCCCCTTCGCAGAATGTTTCAGCCCGCCTAAAATACCAGTCGTATCATTACTGACTTGACCTAAAACTTGAGACATCTGCAATCAAGTGCTGCTCTCTCCGACCTGACCAAAGATCTTACACCGCTCATGATTGACTTCATCAACCCAACGACATCGCTCACATGATATTCGTGGGATGCGGTAAGGGATATCAGACCAATCATGATGGAGTTCGCAGAATTTTATCATGCAATATTTCTTCAATCCCCAGGATGTAATTTGATCACTTTCGCGAAGTTGACGTAGCTGCCTTTACCGCGGGATGATCAGTCTATGAGATGTCTGTTCTCCCAGTCCGAGTTCAGCTTTTGTGAAATCATCTTCATGTTCGCACCAGCAGACGAGCAAACAGCAAAGACTTATTTGGGTTCTGATCGATGGATTTGCCGAACACTTCCATTCCTTGAAGGAATCTCGACAATGGTCTTCGTTTGAACGGATGAGGGCGGTAGCAAGACATCTTCCTCTTTCTGCTTCTGGTAATCCGGCCAATTTATGTTGAGGGTCAAGGTTAATCAAAGCTAGCAGGGCCTCTTTGACTTAGATGTTGTATCATGTACTCACATGGCAGTCAGAATCGACTAATCAAGTATTTCGGTTTTAACCGCAAGAAGGTCCAGCTTGACTGGAGGCTATCGGCAAGCGAAGGTGGCTGCTAGCCGGCTTGGCTCGGCCAATGCCGGCCGCTAGAGAACAAGGAGATTAAGCAGGGAAAAGGGGATAAATAGACCGTCCCCCCTTCTGTTTCCCCCATCATCTCTTCCTGTTTCTCCATCCCTTAGGATTCAGCCAGAAACGCGCTTTTGCCCCACCCACCCACTCCATAGACTCAGTCGCTTAGATAGAGGGAGTGCTTGACACCTCAGGGCGGCTTCCAGGGCAAATTTTAGCCCTGGAGACCGCCAGGGGCCGTCGGGTTTGCCCAAACACATATAATATATACTCATTCAAACGGAGGCGATGCCCGATAGACAGACATTATTAGAAGATGTTCTCACTGCTTTCGCTACGCCCAGGCTTTCATCACCAGCAAAAAAACCTTTCGGCAGCTTCTTATCCGTCGCATCGTTGGCGAATCTTACTTCCTCAGTATTCCACTCCAACCACTCCTTCGCGCTCGCCCCAACCTTCGCCTTCAAAAGACCCACGCCTATATCCAAGACATCTCTAGTCCTGTTATCGAGCCGATAAAGTACCTTCGCGCCGCACTTGGCACAAAATTCGCGAGGAACGCTCGTAGAGTTTTCGTAATGCGCTGAAGTACTCATACTTCTGTCTGTGAATAAATTCAAGGGGCTGCCGTCCGAGATGCAGACGTGCCGTGGCACATAGGCCCGGCTTGCGATCTCGAGTCCCGCTACCAGGCGGCAGGACGTGCAGGCGTCAAGCACAGCTACATATTTGTTGCCGGAGCTTCCTAGCCACCAATTGCCCCACTTCTCGTTGCCGGGTGGTTGCGCTGAAGGATGAGTAATGTAGAAATGGTTCCCACCGCAGGGACAGCTACCATAAAGCCCGGAGTCCTGACTCTCCGCTACCAGAGCGATTGGCCAGCTTCTCCACGCCCGTGAGCCGAAACGTATTCTCGCTGATGGCAGCCGAGCCTTTCCCCCTTGGCAACATCATGTTCTTTGCCCGCTGGCAGCTCCGGCAACCACATGCTAAGCCCTTCATCCTTTGTTTCTTCAACCCACAACCAATCCCTTTGTTAAAAGCCCCTAGTCCTCTCAGGCACGCCCGTTGTGAACGTTCCTTCTGTCTCTTTATACAAGGGCAACATGAGCACCACAAGCGGGGCAGAAGTGGCGTATCAGGTCGTTTCATGACGCGTAAGAGGTCAGGTGAGATAATTCGGGGTTGTTGGGTGCGGGGATATGAGCGTATGTGGCAGCGAGCTCGCTGAATAGGTCGAGAGATGTTGCAGTGACGGATGGCAGGGTGGAGAGGGAAGAAGGTTGAGAGAAGGGTGTAAGTGTACGAGGTGCGTCCGCAATGGCAAAGGACTTGAAGAATTAGAGGTTTCGTAGTTCATGATAATACTGTAGAGTACCACTATCCGTACACCCTCTAGCCTACATGTACACCCTCCTCGAGGAACCCGAGATTTCCATTGCGCATCACTCAGTTGAACACCAAGTTTGGTAGACAGTTCTTTCTCATTGATAACTTTTTTTCATAAATACTGTCTCGGGGCAGCATGGAGAATTGGGAGCCGTTTGCCTAGCTAGCAAGCGATTCCAGCCTTTTTGACCGGTTGGCTGGAACCAGTTCCCTATCATTATCTTCAGCAATGACAACTTCTAACCATCTACAAATTGACTTCATTCACTTTTGTTTCTTACTGTAGCTTGTGAAGAGAGAATTTGTCAGCTCAGCTTTACATTCGGCCTGGGGTGAGCTGCGCAGGCCTCGAAAAGTGGGATCTGAATTTACTCACAGTCTTGTACGGAATACAAGAGGTTCTTCAGCTTCATTCATCGTTGCAGCCTTGGTGAGTCAGTGGCGCCGGTCTTCACTGAACGTTCTATGTTGCTGTCGTGACGGTAACAGTCAGCCCATTAGGTTATCCGTACCCCGCACTTTCGCTCATTCTTCGCGAAGAATAGTGCGGGGTACGGATGGGCCGACTCACTCCGAGTGCTTGATTCACCCCTTGCATCATGAGTCAGCTTCTTCTTCTTCAGCGTTCACACCGATTGCTTTCTTCTTTCTTTCTAGCTGTCTCGCCGTCTCGGTAGCATCGACGTTTGTTCCACTCAGTTGTCTTGCGCTTTGTCTTAACCGTATTTGAGAAAACCCGTTCCTCTCAACGCCATTGTTCAATCCGTCAACCGTCCAGTGTGCGCATCATGTCATCTCGTCCACACTTCCCCCCGGAGATCTGGGGCCTCACTCTGCACAATCTCCGTGAGCGTAAGGGCCAGGACGACCTACAATACCTCTGGACAGAGGTAAGACATGTCTCTAAGCAATTTCGGGAAGAGATCGAAGAGATTTTTCGTATCGAACATCTGCCTAAGACTTGGTTGCATTTTGATACTCGTGAGTTGATTCGCTTTCTGTTTCGGCTGTACCCATGACTTGACAATACCGTACTTTTACTGCATGCCTCCCAAACAAATTGCAACGGTGGCAAGCTTCCTCGCCTGATTTCGTTTCCCAGCTCCCTGCACTATAAGACCGCGGCGGTAGTGCAGTTAGTCTGAGGGGAAGAAGATCTATGCCTTGATAATCACGACTAATATGCCAAATCCATCGCATAGAACTCAGCTACTCCAACTACTCCAACGTTGGACGCCAAGTCTACGACTTCCGGTTGAAATATAGTTTCGATGGTTTCATGCCAAAGTACCCAGAGAGAGCAGTCATGTCTCTGCGTCAGGAACATGGTGATGCGAATTGGCGGCGTGCACTCTTCCAGCATCTTCGCGACAATGCAGGGCTCGGAAGAATGGGTGAAGCAGACAAATCGAAGCCGGGAGGTCGACTGCGACTCTTCGAACACTCCTCCGGTTTATTTGTGGTTCAGATACGGCGCGGGCTGAATGATTGTGTGGTGCCGGGCCTGAGCATCGACCAGCAAAAGGGCGAGCTCTCATTTGAATGGAGAGATCTCTTCGCTCGGTTTTTCGAAGAGAAGAAGATGGCCGAGTGTGTTTTGAAGGACGCACAGGTAGGCCTCGAAGTTCCGTCGCGACAAACTGAACACGGAGCTGACACAATTCAGGCCGGCGAGATCAAGCATCTCTCGCTATCGAGTGAACAGCCGGATCGGACTCCTTACCCCGTTGTTAGTGGAGGGTTTTCACACATCAAGCCCAGCCTTAGAGCTATTGCGCAAAGCGACATCGAAACGCGTTGTCGTTATAGATGGGAACAGGAACAAGAAAGGTCTGGACTTCGCCATCTTCGAAACCCTGTCCAGACTTGGAAGGACATTGTGGGCTCTCGTGAGAGCGACACGAGAATGTCCATCAGCAGATGTCGAGTCCGGCGCAATGCGGATGAAGAGGCCAATGTTGAAGACGAAGGGGCTATAAACGAGGCAAGGATTGACTGGGAGCTGGAAAGTAATCAAGTGGCGGATGCAGCAAGAAGGGCTGAGTGGGACAAGAGGACTGAAGTACACACAAAGTACACTCTCTCGTGGTTATCATCTAGCTGACATGTTCGCCAGGCATGCGATATCTGCCGTGAAACAAACATGGAGTGCAAGAGAAAGGCCCAAGGCCAGACGCCATGCGACCTCTGCATTGCCAATAACCAGCAATGCGAATCCACACTCGCCTTCATCAACGGAGCCCCAAACCTAGAAGGCCGAAATCATGCGGTGCAAGATTATCAGATGCAGTTGATGCTTCTCGAGCAGCAGAGAAAGAAACATCTGCTGATGGCTCAAAACCCATAAAACCCTTATTACCAGGATCCCTCGTCTTCATTTGCTAGTTCTCCCTCGTTTTTCGCGCCGGCTTCACAGACAATGATAGGGCAGCAGCGTTCAGCAAGCGAACCAACTTTGAATGAACAACGACATTCACTTCGGAAATTTTTTCGACTCACAGTTCATGTCTTTTTCACAACAAAATTCATCAGTGCAGCAGAAGTCTATACAGATCTATGCTCAAAACCTTGCAAAGAATCATCATGATAGTATGCGAAATGCTGAAGGTATCTCAAATCGACAGTCATCAGCAAAACATAAGTGTGAATTCAGATCTGAAAGTTCTGATGTTTATTTTGACAATGATTTTGCTGCTTTGCAAATCTGAGTTGATGATGTGTCATCTGATTCGAGTGCGAATGAAGCTGAAAGTGCTCACATCACTTCTATCATGCAAGCGCATATCATGTCGCTCAGTCAATCAAATGAGCTTGTAGTGAATTCATCAAACTTTTCAGATTGAAAGTGTCAGGATCGTGCCTAGATGATACAATCAATGAAGGTCAGGGTTGATAGTGCTTGATCTTTAGAGGTAGCTATAACTGAATATTAAGAATACAGAAGAAGGTTGGTACAAAAGCTTCTATTTATGTAATGTTCAGAGGCTGCGCTAGGTCTGAAAGGGATGTGTTTGTGACACGGGAAGAATGTGATGTAGGTGAACAAGGTGTTGGTGAAAGAAAAGAGTGTTGGGGAAGAAAAAGAGTGTTGAGTCATATCTGAGCCATATCTGGGCCATATCTGGGTCAAACCTGATGCGAATTGATTAGAACTTCAGCCTTGTTCAGTCTTGATACGCTCGTAACATTACTCTCCCCTTCGAAAATTCATGTTCGCATGAATGTAGTTCATCTGCTCGCTTTTGTTGATAGTTATTTCGATATTTAGCGCGGTTTGTTTGAATATAGCTTATGAAATTCGTTCAAAACTTTCTCTGAGCCATCGAATTTCCCTTTATCGACATAGTATCATTCGTCGTTTCTATCTAGATCTGTTCATTTGACTTTGTACTGTATTCGGCCTCGATAGCGTCTGAAGTTCAATATATCGTCTATCTTTCAGTGTTCATCGTCTTCGATAGTGATTGACCTGAGTAGTTCTGAATGCTGTTCTGATAGAGAATCTTCTGAATATGATCGCAGTAGCTTCGAGCTGAACATCGAATGCAGATGCTTCATGCTGACTGATAGACGAAGATGATAGAAGATATTCACTTTGACAGTGATTTGATAGAAGTCTAGCTGTTTGTCTTTCAAATCTTTGCAAAGTCTTGTTGTCTTGACGTTTCTAGAAGATAGTCAAACTCAGTCATCTACTTCATAGATGACGTCTCGTCTATGTTTATTGATCTGAACTTCGATGATCAGCTTCGTCTTTTTCAATTGTTGACGATCGAAGTTCAGTAGTTCTTTCATTCGAATGACAATATCATCTGCTTTTCTGACTTCAAGTCGTTCACAAGTTGTTTCGTAGTCAGTCGTATCTGAATCGAAACTCATTCGAGAGTGAAATTATTTATTGAAGTAGAAGAAGATCATTGAAGTGATCGAGAAGATATTGAAATTGTCACTGAACTTCATCATAGATATTCATTTGACTCAGTCGTTCTGCATGTAATTGCAGTAGATTCTAAGTTCGCGTTCGACGTCTTGATTGACTCGTTTCGATTGATCGTCAATCTCAGAATGATAGACTGTGAATAGACTAGCTGTGATTCTCAGTCGCTTACAAAGACTTTTTCACATAGTCGATATGAATTGAGAGTCTCTGTTCGAAACAATAGAACTGAGTAGATCATGCAGTCGATAGACGTTTCATAGCATGATTTAAATCGTTTCTTCGACTGAGATGTCATCGTCTCTTCAATGACAGAAACCAGAGTGATGTTCTTTGATGAGATGACATATGATTGTGCAAATGATGTTATAGTCTTCTGACAGAAGTAGCTCAGTGATGAAGTTCATAGCTATATCTTTTCAGCGTTTCTGTGAAATCGAAAGAGAATGATGAAGTTCATTGATGCTATTTCTAGAAGCTTTGCTTCGCTGACAAGCATGACAGTTTCGAATGTATCATCGAATAGTAGCTCGATGATCTGATCAATAGTAGAAACGCTGAACTAGATCGATGATTCGTCTATTGTCGAAATGAGAGATTGAAGATTGATCATGCACTTCTTGTAGTAATTTCGTGTGCATGTTCTCAGAGATTCACAGTAGATCTTTTCTAAATAGAACGTCGTCAAGAATTTCGCAGTTCTTTAGTTTAGTGATATGAAATTTGAGCTTGTTTTCGTTCATAGCTTGCCTATATTCGCTGCAGAACTCATCTGTTTGATTGATCATTCGTACTCGTTGATAGAGATTTGCTTTCGATTCAATAGATAGAATATCAACTCTATCAAAGATCAGAATAGTCTGAAAACGATCTTCAAGACGCTGAGCTGGTTCAAAGACGTTCGCTAGAGACATTCTGATTAGAGCATCGACTTTAGTGTTCATTTTGCCTGATTTAAAGATGATCTGAAAGTTGAACTTCGATAGAATGTTCAGATAGTTGACTTGTCATCGACTCAACTGTTTGTTTTTCATGAAGATCTTCAAAGTCTGATGATCGATGAACATCTGAATGAGTAGTTCAGTGCATTTCAGCTCGAATTGTCAGTGTTCGAAGCATCGAATAATGACTAGCAATTTCTTGTCATAGATGTGATAATTGATTTCAGCGAAGATCATGCTTTTACTGTAGAAGATCATCGAATGAAGAACTCTCTCGTCATTGTACTGAGATAGTATTTCATCTTTTACATAGTTCGAAGCATCAGTCTTCAGAATAGCTTGTCGTTTGAGATCGAAGTGACGAAGTACTGAGATCGAGCTGACTTGTTTCTTTAGATTGTCAAAGGCT
>JAABUZ0100002482.1_pt1 | contig 30479 bp, 17 predicted proteins | sample 5562091 | NCBI WGS metagenome assembly JAABUZ01 (sample SAMN12813069, study PRJNA571459) | rock metagenome | isolation source: Antarctica rocks | place: Antarctica: Victoria Land, Linnaeus Terrace sud | collected 2015-12-21
TAACACCCCCCTCCCTGCTCTCCGCCCATCAATACCACAATGGCAGCGCGACGCGGGCCTACCCTACCAACACGGCACAATAGCTCATGATATCTACCATCGCCGCCGCCTCGCGAACAGACGAGCACACAGCCTGGAAAAGCCTCAAGAATTCGCCGCAAGTAACAATACGGACTGCTCCACCTTGAGCCATACCGTGAAGCACACCCTACTGCAGAACTATCCCCAGGAGTTTGTCAAGGTCGAGGGTTCGGTTTATCAGATACAGAGGAGGGGGGAAGAAGCAAGGCTCTCAACCGTACAAACCGTGCAGTTTAGACCTCGTACTAAATCGTACGACCTAATTAAACCGCAAACGATACGTTTCTAAGACAATACTAAACTACATTGTTTGCACTATTAGTACACTAATAGTGCAATACTTTTAAGACTATATAGATAGTTGTTTTATAATAATTATCTATCTCTTTTGCGAATATTTAGATATTTTTGTTCTTCTTTATTGTTGTTGTTATAACAATATTTAAATTCTTATCTATATATATATTAACTTACATCTAATACTTAATATATTTTAATATCTTTATTGTATTTGTTTTTAAATTTTTTCTTTTATTACTAATAATATATTTTAATTCGAATAATATTGCTAATATAAAATAGATATCTATAGCTATTTATATAAATATCAATAGTTATTCTTTTTATCTCTTTTATTAAGCAATAATATTAATCTTATTATAAATAAACAACTTATTTAGAAATTATTTTATTTCATTTATTATTATTATTAATTATATAATATTTATTTATTATAGAAATTCTAAAATCTTTATCTTTTTTATTTGCAATTCTTCTAGCAAATTTATCTTAATAAAATCGAATAATTATTAAATAAACAAAATAATAAGAATAATTGCTCTAATGTTTTATTAGTATTTTTATTAGTAAATAATAAATTATTATTAATATCTTTAATTGTATTTTCGTTATAATTATTTATTCTATAAAATAATAATTTTATTTATAATTTAATTAACAATTAATTGTGCAATTAAATAATTATTTAAATAATATCTTAATATCTTAATATTTAAAATATTTATTACTTAATTAATATATATACTTGAATAAAATTTATCTTTAATTTAATTTTCTTTATTCTTAGTCTTTTATTTAACTTATATTTAATTTTAATATTTTATTATTATTGTTTCTTTTTTTTCTACTATAATAAAAGCAATATATTATTATATCTAGTTTAATTGTTAAGTTTAATTTCGCAAAAAAATTATTAAACAATTAAATTTAAGAAACTTAACATTAAAAAATCTTAGATTTTAAAAAAATTATAATTTTCTTGTATTTTATAGATATTTTATTAAAATTACGTTGTTTTGTAAAGAATTTAACGTATTTTTAAATAAAAAAAGAATTATTTGATTTAAATTTATTTATATAATGCAATTAATTAATATAACGTTAAATTAAACAAAAAAGTTTATTCAAATTCTTAAATTAAACAAAAAAAAAGTATTTAATCTAGTTTAACAATTACATTAATTATATTCTTTTAATATATTCGAAATTTTATTTTATTTTAAATATTCTAATTTATATTATATAGATCATCTATATTAATCTTGTACTTTTAATAAAAGTTATAAGTTTTATTTTAATTATTTTACTTAATATTTAGATTTTTGTGCTAGATTTATCTATAGTAAATATAAAGATATTATTAATATAGATTTCTAAAGCTATTTTTAATATAAAATCTATAAGTTTAACAAATAATAAAATTAACTTTTCTATTATTAATAAAAAGAAATATATAATTAATATTATTTTAGAACTTATTATTACTTTAGATATTAATACTACTTTAAATATTAAGATTAAAACTTCTTTAATTTAATATTTATATAATTAAGAACTATTAATATTTTAGTTTAATATAATTGTTAAATTAAGTCGAATATATATTTTTTTATCTAATTTAAGAATTCGAATAAACTTTTTTGTTTAATTTGAAACCAAATTAATTAATTGTATTACGTAAACTAATTTTAATTAAATAATTCTTTTTTTGTTTAAAAGTACGTTAAATTCTCTATAGAATAATATAATTTTAATAAAATATATATAAAATACAAGAAAGTTATAGATTTTTTAAAATTTAAGATTTTTTAAAGTTAAATTTCTTAAGTTTAATTACTTAGTAATTCTCTCGCAAAATCGAATTTAACAATTAGATTATTTTAGTTATTCTATATATTTGTTATTTCGATTATATTAATATTGATTTGTTATAATTCTTTCTAAATTATTGTAATTAATATAAAAGAAAATTATTTTATAGATTTTATAATCTTAGTAACTTTCGAGAAAATATTTAAAGAATAAATAAAGATTTAAAAAAAAGTTTTGTAATAGATTAAAAATATTATAGTATAATAAAAACTATTTTCTTAAATTAATTATAAAAGTTTAGAAATTATAACTATTTAAAATAAGATTATTATATAATTATTTAAAGTTATTTAATTTGCTTAAAACTATATTATTAAATTTAATTTAATTTAATCTAATTAAATATTATTTAATATAAAACAATTTAATCTAATATTATCTAATATAAATTAATTTAATCTAATATTAAATTGCATCTATATAAATTACAAAAGTAAAAAATCTTATTATATATCTTTTATCTTTAATTATATTAATTGTAATTAAAAAAATATTATTTAATTATTTATATTTATTTATTATTATTTTTATTTCTATTATTATTATCTATATATTTCTTTTTTTAGCAATTATTATTTTTATTATTTTATCTATTTAATAAATCTTAATAATCTCTTAAGCAATAATAATAATAATAATAATTAAAGAAAAAATTAATTTGCGAAAATCGATATTATACTATCTTATTATACAAGAAGAAACAAGAGAGAAGATTTAATTAACAATAACGCTTACATTTTATCTTAATTATTAAGATTAAATAAATATAATCGATGCAACGTTAATAAGTAATTAAGACGCATTTAATGTATCTTAACGCAATTCATTACAAATTGCGACAAAGATTATTGCAAAAATAATAAAAATTAAAAAGCTTTATAAATTCAAGAAAAAAAAACGTATTCGAAATAATTTCGATAATAATATTAATTAAATAATGCACTTTTGTTAAGAAGTTTATGCGCAAATTTAACAAACTCTTTGCGAAGAATAAACAAATTAACATAATTTTTATGTTAAAAAAATTAAAAAAGACAATAAATTAACTAAAAAAAGTAAAAAGAATTAAGAAAAATACACAAAATGCAATTATATAAGCGAACATAATATAGAGTTTGTTATTAGTTGCATAGATAATAATTAAAAAAAATGTTAAATAAGCATTCTTAAAGCGACAATCAATTAAAGAGATAAAATTAATAATATAAATTAAGAAGAAAAAGAAAACAAAGAAAGTATATAAGATAAATGCAACAAAGATAATTGCGTTAATGCGTAACTTAAATATTGTTAACACAATAAATGCGCAAAAAGATATATAAGAAATAAAATATTTTAAGAAAATAATAATCTTTAAAGTTAATAACAAGTGCAATAAAAAGATTCTAAAATTAAGTAATTTTTAAGTTAAGAACGTATTTATTGCGACGATTTTGCGTCGTAAGCGCGCAAGAATAATAATATATAATATTAAAATAAAAAGTATACTTAAAAATATAAAGAAGAAAAGAGCAAAAATAATAAAAAGATTATGCAAGATTATATATTAAGAATTAAAGATTAATAAAATAACTTAATTTACAAAAGAAAGTAATAAGAAGAAATATCTTTTTATTGTAATATAAGTAGATTACATAAAGATAACAAACAAGTTAATTTAACTTAACATAATTTATAAGTTAAATATTAAGATAGCAAAATATTATAATATAAGTTGTAAAATAAAGCAATGTTTAAAGTGTTAAAAATATAATTACTTAATATACAAATGTAAGAACAAGCAATAATGCGCTTATTATGCGCAAGATTATCGCTTCGATCAATGCTCGTATTAATTAAATTTATCAAAATAGAAATGCGACGTTTGCAAGAGTGCTTACAAAGTATTTAATTTCAAGTGTTCTAAAAAATAAGACGAAAAACTAAGAATAAAAGAGATAATAAAGATAAAGTTATTGTATTAAGTTGTCAAGACAACGAGAATAAATAAAACGATAATTATCTTAATAACTCTTAAGAACGCAACGACGTTTAATTAGATATTAAAGAAGAAAACAAAATGCAAAACTACAATAATTAATTGTTCAATATAGATAAGTCGCATGCAAAACACTCTTATAACAATAAAAGAGAACGTAATTTAACAATTAATTAAGAAAAGATGTTTTAACAAATTGTTAAGTAGTTAATTTATTCTAGTAAGATAAGATAACGACGAAATAATAATAATATTGTTATAAAATATCTCTTTTATACAAGAGATGCAAAACTTAATAAATATTAATATTAAGAATTATACGAAGCAACTTTAATAAAGACACAAAACGAGCTTAAAATATTATAATATAATGTTTATAAATCGAAAAGTAAGATAATAATCGCATTGCTTTAGAAGAATAAAATATAAAATTATAATATATTAATAATATAAGAGTTGTAACAATATTACACTAAAACAAAGATATATAATTTAAGATACGTAAACTTTAAGTTTGTAGATAATAACAAAAGAAGATGCTTCTATGTTAACAAACGCATTAATAATAATAATTAACATAGTATATAATATTTTAAAGATATAAAAACAATAACGTTATAATTATGTTTTAACAATAATAACACAAAATATAATTTTATTAATGTTTATAATATTTATAATATTTATAATATTTACAACTTGTTCTTAAATAGTTGTAACAAAATAATTAATAAAAGTAATTTCTTAATAATAAAGCTAGCTTTGCGTATGCAAGACAAAAGTGTTATTATAAGAAATTTCAATTTGTATTATTTCTTCTAGACAAGTTCTTTCTATTTTAGACAATATTTGTTTTTGAAAAATTTGTTAAATATAATGCGCACAATTAACACAATGTTAACTCTTTTTTAAGAGATTATAATAAGAAATTATTAAAACGTTTAAATTACAATTAACTTATTGTTTATTATAGAAAGAGTAACAAATCAATGAATATATTGCGATATAAACAAGAAGATAGAAAATTTATTTAATTATTTTTTGATAAGAACAATATTAAATTTTTGAATACAAAAGAAGTCTTAACATTATGTTACGAGTCTAGCAGGAACGTACCAGTATAAGAAGTGCGCTCAGGCGTGGCACAAGATACGGCTATCTGCATGCTCGCTCTGCTTGACGAACGAGCAAGACGAGCAAGACATGCTCGCTCTGCTCGACGAACAAGCAAGACGAGCAAGGTATGCTCGCTCTGCTCGACGAACGAGCAGAACGAGCAAAGAAGAATCTCATTAAATATATAGATCTTCTTAATACGACTTTCTTATAAATCGTGTTCAATTCATTTTAAGTCTTGACTTATTGTTACGACTACTAGAAGCTGCAACTTCTTGTTATCAAGTAATTGCTTGCATTGTCTAAAGACGTCTACAAATCTCTTCAAAGCACAATTCTCTCTAATATCTTAAATCATCAAATAGCAGCGTAACACTTTAAACATTTAAAAGAATGTCTGTATTAGATCAACGCGCTTCTATCTTAAGCAGTAGCTTTACAGCATTACGTCGACCTTCTATCGATGAAGACGATAAGATCAGAGTCAACAAATCTGACATCTATTATGAAGATCGTATCGACTTGAAGGACTAACTTATGCAAATAAATATTTACTTCATCTTCTATTCTGTTTTAGCGAACAAGAAAACGATTTTTGCATCAACATTTCTCAAAGAAAGAGTTTAGCATTGACTCAAGTTAACACTACGCAAATATCTGAAGAATTATGACAAAAACCCTCGTGCTATGTTCACGAACTTCGATAACTTCAAGAGAGAGCTTCAAAGAATCTTCGAAACATTTAACGAGAAACAAATCGCGAAAAGAGTAATTTAGCATTTAGCTTAACGAATCTCTGCAGCGAACTACGCAGTTAGGTTTCAGAAATATGTTAATTTTATCAAGTGAAACGATGTCGCACTCATGACAATGTTTCGACGAGATCTTAAGAACAATCTAAAAGATGAACTTATGCGCGATGACAAAAGCATCAGCGATATGTTTAATCTCATCATGATAGTCATCGATCTCGACGACAAGCTGTATGAGAAAGCTATGAAAAAAAGATACAATCAATTTAGAGAAAGAGCAAAAACCTTCTTCGAATCAACGATCAAATATTAGCAAAATTAATTTCGTTTCAACAAACAGAAATGCAGCAACTCAGACTATTGTAAATCTGCATCAATGAAACTGAATTCGACTCAATATTGTAAAGAAAAGAACTCTAGAAGAAAGCAAAACAACAAGTTAAAAACGTGCTATTCATGTGGCAAATCGAGTCACTTCGCAAAAGATTGTCGTTCAAAGAACTTAATAATTCCACGACAAATCAATGCTATGTTAAGAGAAATACTTAATAGCTAGAACGATATTAGAAAGCAAATCGACACAGAGGCGAACACTCTTAAGACTAAATCGAACGATAACTACTGTCTAGTAGAAAACTTAAATTAGTTGAAGAAAGTTCTAGATGAAACATTATTAGGCAAGGCACTCGCATTTACGCAGAAAGTCAACAACGCTATTAGAGAGATATGATAAAACAAACATTCGAGAACGTTATACTCGCACAGCTCAATTACAGACTTCGATGTTAAGTATGAATGAAAAGACTTTTAGAAAATGCTAGAAGAAATCACGAAACGACTCGACGCTTTAAATAGCTCATTAAAGAAAAGATGAATCAGTCAAATCGTAAATAAATGCGAGGAAACGCTAGAAAGCGATGTTAGTACAAAACAGAACGTATTCAATGAAATTGAGCAACAACTAAGCAGTGTTAATTTATCTTAACAGAAGATAGAGCAAGCAAAGAAACACGAGACTTTTAGTTGAACAACTTATTATAACGACTCATGCTAAACTCATCTAGAAGAAAAGAAAGAAGTTAACTAATTTTCTAGAAAGTCAAAGTTAACAATCTAGCAATAGAAGAAAGCTTAGCGCAGACAGACGCTTGAAGCAGAAGTCACAACATAAAAGCAGGAAAAAGTTCAAATTTCTTAGTAAAGAGCATATCAGAGAAATGCAATATGTTAGTCTAACAGCAGCAACTAAACTTAACAGCACACGCACGATATTTTATCACATTAGTTAAGGTCAATGATCGTCGATTCATCGCAATGATTGATTCTGATGCAATAGATAATTTTATGATCAGAGCTCTTGTTAAGAAGGAAGGTTATTCTACTTAAAAGAAGCCTGACGCCTACAATCTAATAATTGTAAATGAAAACTCGTTATCTAATAAGAATGAAAGAGTGAATAAAGAAACAAAGTTACTATCGATAGCTATTTAGCAACATCATGAGAAACTAATCTTTGATATAGTGGGAATAGTTACTCACGATATCGTTTTAAGAATGCCTTGACTGAAGCAGCACAATTCAGAAGTTGATTAAAATACACGAGTACTTAGATTTGAGCGATGTGACCACGCAATTCACATTCAATTTACGCATCGACAGCGTTCAATGATAGATAAGAGATAAAGTCGAAACTTGATCGCAAGACGCGAACTTGCATTCTTGAAAAAAAACGATCAACACATTGAGTTCGACTCAATAGGCATTAGCAAAGATTAGCTAAGTTAAAACGTCAAAGTACGTGAAGAAATTTGCGAACCTTCTAAGATTCTTAAAATATTTAGTAAAGCGAGGGAATCGCTAAAACACATATCACGAATATATAACAGATGAGAGCATCTATTTCAGAAAGAGAAAACGACAAAGATTCTATCTAAACATTAATCGTAGAATCACGAAATCAAACTTAAATCAGGCAAGAAACTTACGTTTGAACCTATTTACGCTCTATCGAAGAAAGAATTGTCAATACTTCGCAAATACCTGGCAGAAAACGAAAAGAAAGAATTTATCAAAAAATTTTAATCACGAGCAGAATACTTGATTCTCTTTACACTTAAGAAGAACGAAGAACTTCGCTTATGTGTCGATTATCGAAAGTTAAACGACATAACGATTAAAAATCGATATTCATTATTAAACATCAACGAGCTTCAGAATCGACTATTCGAAGTTAAGTATTTCATCAAACTGAACTTACGAGAAGCGTATAACTAGATTAAAATGAAGATAGAAGAGAAGTGAAAGACAGCTTTTCGTACACGATATGAACTTTACAAATACATGATAATGTCATTTGAGCTCATCAACGCTTCGACAACATGTCAGGAAATGATCAACGATGCACTACGACAATATTTGAACATATTTGTCATAGCATATCTGAACGACATCATGATATACTTAATCACGCTGAAGAAACATGTGTAGCATGTTTCCCAGATAATGAAATGTTTAAAAAGAAGAAATCTACGTCTTAAATCAGAGAAATGCGAATTTCATCGAGAGAAAGTTGATTTTCTAGAATTCGTTGTAGGATGACATGAAATTCGAATGAACCCAGAGAAGATTCAAGCAATCAAAGAATGATTAACGTCAGTCGATGTTAAGAACATTTAGACCTTTATAGAATTTGTTCAGTACAATAGAAAGTTCATCAAGAACTTCTTGAAAAGATCAATATCATTAACAAATCTAACGAGAAAAGACAAGTCGTAAACATGGAAATTAAACGAAGAAGCAACATTTTAAGAATTGAAGAAAGAGTGCTTGAAGAAATCAGTACTTAAGATGTTCGATTTCAAGAAATCAGAACGAATAAAAACAAACGCATTAGATCTAGTTATCGATGCATGCTTCAATCAATTATATGAAGGCATGTGACACTTAGTGACATACTATTTTAGAAAACTCTTATTAGCGAAACAAAACTACGACATTCATGACAAGAAACTACTTGCGATAGTAGTAGTTCTTAAAGCATAAAGAGTATATATAGAGAAAGCATCAGAACTCACGATTCTGACAGATCATAAAAACTTATTACATTTCATCACGACAAAAGAGCTCAACAGAAGACAAGTGCAATGATTTGAGAAATTAGAACAATACAAATTCAAGATACTGTATATCTTAGAAAAAGAAAATGATAAAGCAGACGCACTTAGCAGGCGAAGTGATCATATAAAAACGAAGAAATCGTTCAATCATAATATACTTAAGATCAACAACGACGAATCATTATTGATTAACAGGCATGAGCTAAACGCGACCTTACGAATTCTGAGAGACGAGTCAAAGAAGTTCTTAATCAAGAAGAGAAAGCTTCAAATATTAATCAACAAAGTCGACGAATGTATAAAAGAGCATCATGACGAATCACTGCAGAGACACTTAGAAGTAATCAAAACACTTTAGCTTTTGCGCCAGCATTGTTAGTTTCTTAACATGAGACAAGCTGTCGAGACATACGTTAAACAATGTCTTAGCTGTTAGCAAAACAAACATGATACACATGCGCAGTATAACGAAATTCAATATTAGGAATTATCTGAATCGTCATGAGACGAAGTTACAATGAACTTCATCATTAAGTTGTCTAAGTCGACGAATCTAGCAACTGAAGAAAGATATAATTCGATACTAATAATGATTGATAAGCTTATCAAGTACTTACATATCATCGCATGCAAAGAGAAATTTACAGCAGAACAACTAAAATACATCGTACTGAATCGATTGATTAGATATTATGATATACTTAAAGAACTAATTAGTGACAGAGACAAGCTCTTCACGTCTAACTATTAAAGAACACTTATATTAATGTTAGATACGAGGCTTCGCATGTCAACTGTCTATTATTCGATCACGAATGACTAGATAGAGCGAACAAATCAAAGCCTTAAGCAATATCTGAGACACTACGTCAACAATATTTAGAACAACTGAATATCACTTTTATCTATGACACAGCTAACTTTAAACGCGAAGATTTTAGATACCACGAAGATAACATCTTTCTTCGTCAACTTTAACAAGAAATTGAATCTCTTTAATCAAGAAAGAAAGCATCTAACAGCTTAGTTAATCATTAAAAGAATAGCGACACTTAAGAAGATACACAATAACATCGCATCGATGCAAATCAAATCAGTCAAGTATTAAAACAAGAAACGAAAAATGACATCTTAGCTAAAGAAAAGAAATAAAATGTATCTTCTAACAAAGAATCTGAAGATTAGAAAGAAAAGCAAGAAACTTAATTATGTCAAAATCAAATTATTTTTCATTAAAGAAGTCAAAGAGTTAGTCAATTACGAACTCGATTTACTTAAGAACGCCAGAGTGTTTTTAGTGTTTTATATATCATTGTTGGAATCAGTCGATCTTAGTACGTCTATACAGAAAACTTTTCATTATAAATCACAGAAGAAAAATCGATTCGAAGTGAAAAAGATTTTGAAGAAGAACGATCAGCAATATCTTGTCAAGTGAAAGAAATATTCTACGACAAAGAACACATAAGAATTTAGAAGTAATCTCGATGATTGCGACAATCTTATTTAGAAGTTTCATTAAGATTAAGAGAATCAGCGACTAAAGGCGATCAGTTTAAAGAATTCGAAAATTGAAATTACTCAGAGAAAACATCGAAGAGAAGCTTAGAAACTTTAGACAACGAGATCTTCTTCTTATTTTTCAGCGTGTCGATGACATTTCATTTCGAGAGCATTATTACTTCTTTCTCATTTTTCAGTTGTCGCAACTGATGTTTTAATCGATAAAGCTTAGTCTTCATCTCACGAATCGCATCACGTACGCGAAGTCGCTCATTATAAATTCGATGAAATTTAGTTGGCGAGATCGTTAGGTCACAAGGCTTGCTCGCCTTCACACAACAAATACACTTCTTCGACGTCTTATCAAAAGAACAAGTCTTTTCTAGCGAAGAACAGCGCTTACAGAGACGCATTGCAAGCGATAAAGAATCGACAGAGTTAAGTAAATCTTTCTTGCGTTTAAAAGAATTACGATCGTTGATTTTGCGAGAAGACATTAGAGAAAAGAGATGCTTTCGGAACAAAAGCTTGAAAAAAAAAAGAATAGTGTTACGAGCCTAGCAGAAACGTACTAGTATAAGAAGTGCGCTTAGGCGTGACACAAGATACGACTATCTGCATGCTCGCTCTGCTCGACGAACGAGCAAGACGAGCAAGACATGCTCGCTCTGCTCGACGAACGAGCAAGACGAGCAAGATATGCTCGCTCTGCTCGACGAACGAGCAGAACGAACAAAGAAAAATCTCATTAAATATATAGATCTTTTTAACACGACTTTCTTATGAATCGTGTTCAACTCATCTTAAGTCTTGACTTATTGTTACGACTATTAGAAGCTGCAACTCCTTGTTACCAAGTGATTGCTTGCATTGCCTGAAGACGTCTACAAATCTCTTCAAAGCACAATCCTCTCTAATATTCTGAATCATTAGATAGCAGCGTAACACATTACTTTAAACAAAATTAGAAAGTTATAAATTTAGAAAAGTTTAACAATATACTAAGAAATCTATTACTTAAATCAATATTAAACAATTTAATAAAAAGAAATAATATTAATAAATACATAACAAAGTTGCTTAATGCTTTAAAAAAAATTATTAAAAATTTTATCTTGTAAGTAAGATTATACAAAAGAGTTAAACTTAAGTAAATAACAAAATGCATAAAGATAATTAAAGAAATCAAAAAATTACGTTAATAATATTGTATTTTTAGCAAATAAGCAACGTACGTTCGAGCATATAATAAGAAGAGCAAAATTTAAAAAGACACAAGCAAAACAAGTTTTGCAAACAAATAAAAGCTTCGAAAAATATTATTAAGAATTTCTTCGAAATAACAAAGTAAATTAAAAACGTAATAATAAAAATGTTAATCAAGTTTATTATTAGTGTAATCGTCAAGTTAAGTTTTAATTCGATCGAATTAACTCGCTCAACTCTAATTCTAGAATTAGGCAAATTTTCTAGTTTAACAAGGTGAGACGAACGAAGAATGTGCGTCGAATATTTAATTTAATCTATTTAATTACATGACGTCACATGACGCGCTAATCCAATTAGACTAGCGCAGGATCTACGCTAGTCGCATATGATTAGCGTAAATCTTGCGCTAACTTAATCGAATTAGCGCGTAGATAAGATAAGATAAGATAAGCGAATGTTAATGCGACGAAGTTAGCTTAAATTCTTGACATTAACTCGACGAAATCCAATTCTAGAATCGAGTTCGCGCCTTAATCTTGACTCAATTCTACAAGACTCAAGAGAATGAATCAAGTTAAGAAAAAAGTATTCGACTTAACTTAACAATTACACTATTTATTATATTATTATTACAAATTAATACAAGTATTGCGACAATAATAAAGAATAAAATTAAAATAATATTTCGATTTTATTTTCTTCTTTGTCTATAATTTTAGTAAATAATTTGAACAAATTCTTTTATTCGATTTTTATAAAAGATAATAAAATAGTGTTGAAGCGCAAAGTAATAAAAGCAATATATAAGACAACTTCTAACAAAATATTAGAAATTAACGAGATTATTAATTATGCGTTGTAATAATTAATTTGTATTGTCTTATCTTAAGTAAAATTTCTATTTAATAGATATATTAAGAAAGAAATGCAATTATCTTATTTTAAAAAAACGATTACAATAATGTTGCGCAAACTAAGAGAAAAGAATTACTTTAAGTTATTATTCTTTAAATTTATTGCGTTATTAAATATTAAATAAGATATTAGAATTAATAATATTAAAATGTCTTTGTTATGTTATAAAGACGCACAATACTTTATCAAATATATAAATAAAAACTAGAAGATAACATTTGATCAACACAATATTGCAATTAATTATAAAAAAGATTTACATAATATAAAGCAATTCAAAGAAGAAAGTAATATTTTTACTTAATTTTAATATATTAAACACATTCGATAATGTGTCGCATATTTGATTGCTTTATAATATAAAGAAGAGACAAATCTTTACTTGTTTGCTTAAATAAATAGAGAATTTTCTAAAGAAACGTCGTATTATTTTAATTATAGATAATTACACAATAAAGAAGCGCAATGCGAATATAAATATATTGCAAAAAAAAAAAAAAAATTTAATCTTATATTTGTTTTACAATGCAAATTTATTAAAGATATACAATAATATTAAATTGCGAGTAAGTGTTACAAATTTTATAAATAACGTTAAAATATTAACGTATAAGAAATTAATCGAATGTAATTATAAAGTATTAAATTAAATATACAATAAATGCGAACAATAGACACAAAGTTACAAATTTAAATTTGCGAAAAAAAAGTACAAATTAATTTATTTTTTGCGAACTTTAAAGAGATTCGATATAAGCGTTAATATAATGCTAGCAAAATACAAGATAATTGTTAAATCAAATATTAGAATATTAAGAATTCAATTAAACTTAAAGTTAAAATAAAGAGTTTATTTGCGTTAAATAAAAATTAAGCTAATAATTAAACACAAGAACGCGTCAATAATAGAAAGTTTAATATTTAATACTTTGTTAAAGACAAGTAAATGCAAGTACATTATTATTAAAAAGCTAATAATAGCTTACAATGTTGTCGCATAATATACGTTTAAAAATATCAAAAATTTAAGAAAAAAAATTATTTCGAAATTGCGATTAATATAGAATTGCGCATTTTAATATATTACAAGTATTTATAAGACAACGTTTACGAAAGTCTTATAAGTCGAAATTAATATGTCTTTTATTAATGTGTATCTTGAAAGACTAGTATAAAGATTAATAGTTATTATAAATATATAAAAGTTTAAACAAAATAATAGATGCAACAATGTTACATATACGTAACGACTTAATATTAAAAAAAGAACAGAAATTAAAACTTAGAATAATATTCTTACAACTTAAAAGAAAATAAATGCTAATAAAACTTAAATTAACAACAATATTGCAACAATAACTTTACATAATTGCTTTATAAATAGAATTCTTTAAAATAATTATTATATATAGTAAAAAAATAATTAAGAAGAAGTACAATGCAAATAAGTTTAATCAATATTAAAGAACATACTTCGACGAAAGCAATTGCGATAAAAATGTTATTATTGTCTTAATAAAAGCAAATTAAAGAATTAAGAAACAATTAGAAAGCATTAAGATAACGTTTACGCATTACAACAAACTTAAGAAATTTATAAGAATAATCGAAAAATTAACAAAGCATTGCGAGATATTTATTAATTTGCAAGAACAAATTTATAAGATATATTTCGATAATTAAATTTTACTAAAGATTATAAGAAAAATAAAATTAACATCGAATTAAATATATTTTAGAAAAACGCAAGAAATATATAATGCGATGCGATATTACAACGTTATATTAAAATTTTATCAAATTTTAAAGTATAAAGATATAAAAGACAACAAAATTGCAAACGAAGTCGCTAATAAGATGTATAAATAATAGTTTATTTCTCGCAAATCAAATATTAAACAAGCTCGTTATTAAAAAGACGCTTATTTAAAATAAAGCTCGAAAAAAGTAACAATTAAAATAATTAAAAAATAAGAATAACGTAAAGTATCGCAAGCTTGTACTTAGAATTATGCATAAATATATACAACTATACATTAATTGTCTTAAATTATATAGTGCACTTTTAATATAATTAAAAATAGACAAAATTAACTTTAATTAGTTTTTGTACAAATAACAAATATTTAAGATTACAATAAAAACTTGCGATTGCGATTAAAGATATATAACAATCAAGTATATTTTGTTAATTTGCTTTCAATAGCAATAAAAAAGAACACAAATATAATAAGAGATTAATATTACAAATTTACGACAATTATTAGACAAGATCAAGCTTATTGTCGCGACAATGTGCATAATTTTAATTATTAAATTGTTGCGTTAATTTTAGACAACAATATTGCTAGCAATATTCGAATTCTTTTTAGATTTATAAAGTTCTCGTTTGAAGAATTCTCTTGTATTATAAATATTATAATATAGAAGACGAAGACTTAACGTCGTTATAACCGACTTATTATAAACAAAATAACAATCGCGAATTCTAGTCAATTATAATTAGACAAATAGACGTTAATATTATTCGCTTATTTGTAATTAATTAGATTTAAAAATCGTAAAAATATATAGTTCTCGCATAGACTCTTAGGAATGTTGAATCAAATATAAATATAAAAAAAAATCTCTTAGTTATTATAATATAAAATATTATATATCTTTTAATTAATATAATTATTAATATAGAAGTTATTATTGTAATTATTTATAAATATTATATATATATTTTGTTTAATTATAGTTAAATTTTAGAATTATTATAACTCTAATTACTATAAATTTAACTATTTATCTCGAGATATATATTTTATCTTAATTATATTATATATATTATAAGACTTATTATAATGTCTTTATTTTAAAATATCTATTAATATACTTATATATTATATAAAGTTCTTATTTATATTATATTAATTATTATTTAAATTCTAAATATTTATTATAATTAGTAATTAATTTACAAGTATTTCTTTAATATAGTTTCGAATCTTTTATTTCTTCTTTTAAATATTTTTTTCTTTCTAAATATTAAGAATATAATTCTACAATTACATTTAATTTTAATAACTAGTATTTTCTTAATTTTTTTAGATATATAAATAGTATATTATCTTGCATATAAATATCTCTATATTTATAAACTTGTTATTATATTAGCAATATATAATAGAAGAATAAATACAAATTAGATATTTATTTATTTAGAAAGAATTTTTCTCTTTTATTTTAAACTTATTATTATTGTATTGTTATTATATTATCTAATTTTTTATCTTGCAATTACTCTTAAATTATCTTTATTAAATAAAATAATTAAATATATTTTTTGAATTAAATATATCGAGCAATTAAATTATATTAATTACTAATCTTTAACTTTTAAAATTTATTCTAATTATCTTTAATATATTTGTTTTTGTTTTAGATATATTTTAATAAAACAATTATAACTTTTATAACTTCGAAATTTTTGTTATTTTTATAATTATATTTTTGTCTATTATAACTTAGTACTAATTGTATTATATAATAATATATTAAATATAATTAAAAGATTAATTTTTTACTTATTATATTATAATATTTGTAAATAATAATTCTGCTATTTATTTGTTTACTTATATTGCTATTTTATTTTCTTATATATAACTTTTTTAATTAAATTGTTGTATTTAATAAAACTATTATATTATTTAATATAATTAATTTAATAAGCAAATATATAATATTTAAGAAAGTTAAAATATTCTTTTTAATCTCTTTAATTAATTCGAAATTTGCAAAAGATATTCTTTAACTTATTAATTTAATATAAGATATAATTTATAAATTATAAATTATAAATTTAATTATTTAATTATTATAATTTTGATAATAAATTAATATAGTAAAGTTTAGAAAGATTTATATATAAAATATAAAATATAATATATAATACAATTAAATTTTAATAACAAAGTTATAATAGATATTAATTAATATAATATTAACTTTTGCTTATTGCTTATTTATTGCTTAATTTTACTAAAATAATTAAAGTATTTTAATTTTATAAATATTATAATAAGTTAAAATTAATATTTTAGTTAATTTGCAATAATCTTATTTGTAAGAATTTCTCTATTAATAAATCTTTTAAATACAAATATATATTTATTAAGAAAATTATAAATCTATTGTAGAAAATAATTAACAATATTGTTACTATATAATTAATATAAAATATTTGTTAATATAGTATCATATATATTTAAAAAAAAAAAATTTTATACAGAATTATTAGCAAAATATATTTAATATAAATGTTTTAATAGATTTTCTCTTTTGTACTTATTTGTATTTCGGAAATATAATTCTAGCAAATCTAAAAAATATTTTTTCGAGACTTTTGTTCAAGTAGATTTAATAGATTTAGTAGATTTACTAGTCTAAAAAAGATAATATAAGAGCTTACTAAGCAATATAAATTACAAAAAATACAAGAGTATTATATTAATAATTTATATTGCTTAGAAAGTTCTTATATTATCTTTTTTAATCTAGTAAATTTGCTAAATCTATTAAATCTACTTAAATAAAAGTCTCGAAAAAATATCTTTTAGATTTGCTAGAGTTATATTTCCGAAATACGAATGTTGCAAAATTTAGAGAAACAATTTCTTAATCGTTAGTATTTTAAAGCTTAGAATAAAGTTCTTAGAATTTATTTATCTTTAATCTATACTTTGTTAGCAATTTCGCACAATAATATATAAGAGTAGAAAACGTATCTATTTATTTGCTTGCAGATATAATTAGTATAATATTTTAGACTTTTTCGAAACTTATTTATAGCTTTAAAGATATATATTCGATTGCAAATTAATATCTTGAATCTATTATAATATATTAGTAAACGTTTATCTTTAAAAAGAACTTTTAATGTAATTGTTAAATTGGGTCGAATACATTTTTTTTTGTCTAATCCGAGGATTCGAATAGACTTCTTCGTTTAACTTGAAGCTAAATTAATTAATTGCGCTACGTAAACTAGTTTAAATCGAGTAATTCTTTTTTTGTTTAAAAGCACGCTAAATTCTCTATAGAACGACATAATTTTGATAAAATACGTATAAAATACAAGAAAGTTATAAATTTTTTAAAATTTAAGGTTTTTTAAAGTTAAGCTTCTCGAGCTCAATTACTTAGCGATTCCCTCGCGAAATCGAGTTCAACGATTAGGCTAAGAACTTTACATACGATTGTAACGTTAAAGAATATCTTCTGCTATCGTATAATAAGGCGAATCTTATTATCGACAAGCTTATATCGAGTGTTGTTGGAATTTAAAGCTCAAAAGCATTGTTGTGCGTTCTTCGCCACAGTTTTTGTGTCACATTGAGGAACGAAAAGCTTGGAGATAGGACAGGCGTTGTTCGAAGTTCTAATAGAGTTGGATGGAAGTTCTTCAATAAACACTTTAGTGCGTAGATTGCAGATTTGAGTCCGTTAACAACGACGAGGACAGGTATCAAATGTGCTGCAGAAGTCGAGTGCTATTTCCATATGTGACAGGTGTCGACGAGCAATCCCTGTATTGTCTATCAACAGCTTTCAATCAATCGTTACACGATGTATAGAAAAGTTGCTAACGCTCTATAATACAGACATACATGTATACACAAATATAGAAGCATACTGATACCATCGTCAACAACACATGAGATTCTAACTAGTCTCTGTGGTACTAGCTGGCCGTATCCCTCCAAAACGTTATCTCGGAAGCATACCATTCCGCTCAAAGATCTCATCGACTGTGCCCCTGAAAACCCGTCAGCATCAAAAACACCGCTTCCCCCACTCAACCTACTTGGACGTCAAATCAAGCTCAACCTCCGTCTCAACCCCTATCTCTTGCGCAAACGCTTCTGCCGTCTTGATATCGTCAAGCTCGACAGTAATATAGCTGCTGCCGTCGCTAGGAATCAGAGCAACCCTAGGACTCCAGGTCGAATGCACCGCCCACCGCAAGCCCGCTGTCGGGATCGCGAGATGGTTGCCTGGAGGCTGGAGAACGTCGTTCTCGTCAACGATGTTGAACTCTTTCTTTTGGCGATCGAAGACGATGTAGAGAGGGATCTCTGGCTTGTCGGTTTCGACTTCGATGAACGCCTTGGTGCCGTTGGGTTGTTTTTTCTTGATTGTCTTGGTGTGCATCTTGGTGCTTAGGCTTTTCTTTCCGATCGTGATCGACCGCAGGAGATAGCCTGTGGCGGGCTTGGTGGGCGATGTTAAGCGTAATGATATAGCTTGGGAGGGACTTCTAGGCTCTTGCTGCTCTGCCATTGTGGCTCTGGTCTTGTGAAGAAGTAGGGTCGTCTCTGCTAAGAAAAAGTGTATAAGTTAAATTGAGGTTATGAGTCGTAGACTTTTTATACTTGTTTCAGAGCCCCAATACGGAAGCTTGAGTGATATGGCTTCCAGATGTTTCATGACTTGCTTGTGGCGAGTGACATGAGGTTCAGGAGGACAACACTCATAGTCAGACAAAGAACTCTCTTTGCTACATTGCCTAGAGACACTTTTGAGGTCTCCGTGGTGTCTCTGGATTAACCAGATTAGTTGTAGAAAGACCTGTCAGACATTGAGAAATATACCCTGCAACTGGAGTCACAGCAACAACCTGCAGGCCTCGTGGCTCTGCAAACCTTGTAGAAGATCATCGCATGAGCCATGGAGGAAGCCTTGAGAAGCGATCATATAGTAAATCAGTATGCCAGGATTTTTTCTTGGGGCTGCCAACTCCAGCGAGCCAGTCGCAGGAACCGTGTCGGAAGGATGTAATGAGCAAGAGCTCATTTAGGCAGAACCTGCAAAGCATGCCAGCAAAATCACCCAAGCCCTGCAACACGCAGTGTATCCGGCTTTAAGTCAAGTGCTACCTCTGTGTCAATATCGCTGAAGCGTTCACGGATACGTGTCGATACCGAGTTCGCAATGAGACCGTTCGCGATTTTACTCAGTGCTGTGCCCGGATCTTGAACAGCTGTTGGGTGACCAGTAAGACGAAGACCTTCTTTTCGGCCCCCTGTGCGACCGGCCTCGATCACATAATACTCAATCTTAAAATCACCCCGACGCTCAGAGAGATTGCACCTATGCTCAAGAGCTGCAAATGTATAATCGACATATAACGGGGAGGTTGTTCCAATGACCTGGGCATCAGCATTGACATCCTCTGGATTACCGCAAAGCGAGTTTCGAATCGCATACTGGGGAATCGCTAGGGTAAGGTTTGGCGGTGTCTTCAAGCGGTCGGTGCCCCATATATTGAGATTGCTCCGTTCTAAGAAATCGTCTATTGGAGGAAGGGACCCTGTAGAGATATTCGCACTTGCATACAGTTTGGTGGCAAACCTTAGATCTGCTGGTAGGTCCGGCATGACGAGGTCAGATTGTCGAGTCTCGAACAGCAAACGGACTCTCCGTAGCGTCATTGTTCTTGTGGATTGGTTGATGAAGAGGCCTATCTCCAGATCGGGGATCGGTTCTGCGGCTGCCTCTTGCAGAGCAACAGGAGTTGGAGTCATAAGTATGCGCAACTCCGCTGAGTCTTGCAGTTTGCCACCGTCAAGGCCGATGCGGGGAGGCTGCAAACCAAGGTTGGTGGTTATAAATTGCCGTGGAGAGTTCAGATTCCTGGTGAAAGCCGAAGAAAGCCTCTCGCTCGCCGGGCCCCGGGCAGCAACTTTAAGTCTCTTCACAGCTTTTATAGGGTAAACGACTTTTCCAAAACTAAGCGAGAGGCTTTGAGCCGTGAGACTGGGCCAGCAGCGCAAAGTGTCGTCAGACACGTTGGCTGATGGTGATTCCTGAATCATCTGGCTTTGGTAGGCTTTATTCGCTATCTCGGGAAGGATCTTCCGAGGTGTCTCGTTCGAAACATAATGCCAGCCAACGGGTATAGACTTTTTGACTTGAGGCAGTACCCATCGGGACCACTGCCGCGTTCTTTCGGCTATGGGTAATCCACTACCTACGTCGACCGGACTGGGTACAGCCGATAGATCACGAGATCGACCACCCCAATGTACACTTGAGATACGGGGGCCGGTGACTCGGGTGCTTTGTAGGAGAAGCCTCTGGGCGTCAATAAAGTCGTCCTTCGATGGACCCAGAAAGTATATAATTGCCTTATCGATAGTCAGCCCTTTGCCATCGTGAATAAATGAGAGCAAAGGCACCTTAGTATTCGGAGACTGTTTTCCTGCTCCAGAGGACACGGGCCTGATAATCGTGTTTGTAAGTTGCTGGAGCTCTTCGAGATACGTAGTGTCTTGCATTGCCTCCAGCCTGTCACTCGTTTTACCGGCTGTTCCTGGAGCAGAGCGCAGGTCAACTTCTTCACATTCTATCCTGTGAAGCAAGTACACAACGAAACCAAAGATATCCCCACAGACCCCACGGTCAGCCGTGATTCGAATGATGTTTTGAGACCGAGATGTATCTATTTTCGCACCGTATCGTTCCGAAAGTCGTCGAAGAATGTCTCGATCTGGGATCGAGTCAATGAAACGAACTTTAGCAATAGTTGTAGAGGGTTGGCCTACTATGGTTTAGAAGTAATTGGTTGTGCTCGGACCCTATCCAGATGTCCAACTCGCCCGAAGCTTCTTCGTCCCTAGCAGATTTGAGATGCCAGCATTCCCACAGTATTCTTTCAATCACGGCTCGCTTGGGCGTGTGGAGCTTCACTGTTGGAATATATAATCTTGCACCATCACCATCAACCCCTACCTCAGTATCTTCCGAGCCATCGAGCACTGACTTGCAAGCCTTAAGCCTCACAGAGGCATCCCCGGGAAAAGGCGTACTCCCCGCATGCCAGGTAGAGCGAGTATAGGTACCAGTAGAATAAGGTAGATCTAAATCAGTAGGACCAACCGCTGTTCTCGAACCCGCCTGCGTGTAATATCCTACCAGCTGTTTCACGGTGAACCCGGCGTCAAGTCTTTCCACCAGGTCTTCCTGTTCACCTGGGCTGAGAGGTCCTCCATTGCGTTTTCGTTGTGAAATCCACGTATCCCTCAACTCTTCTAGATTTGCCGCAATACCACGCTCGCTAGGTATGCCCTGCTCAGCCTTCAAATTTCCCATCATCTCATCTGCACTACCAGGAGCCTCCTCCTTGACACGCTCGTCTGGCTTTTTGACATGAAGGATGTTATGAGACTCCTTCTGGGGCGTAGTAAGAACTAGGACCTCCGCAGGCCGTCCTAAAGAGTCCACTCCCAGGGCATCCTTCCTATATAGCTTCACATGTCTTTGCCCATATCTCAAGTCTGGCCTATAATCGAGATGGGAGGTTTCCTGGTATGGCACGGAGGCGGTGGGAACGGCGTCCTTTTTATAATGCCCCCTGTATTTATGAAAATGTAATATATCTGACCTATGCTTGACATGCGTCGTTTCCAGACGAGATGCAGAGCCGGCATCACCCACATCTAGGCTCACATTATCGTATTGGACCTGATCCTGCAACTGTCTCTCGCGGTGGCTGAATCTCCTGGACTGCCCGATGCCGCCGATGTTGGATGGGTTGTCTCGGACGCGTCGCCGTCTCATGGTGAGCCGATACTGGCATCGCAGGCATATTGAGATACTCTCAGATAGATGGAAAGGCTTAAACATATGTACATAGGTCGCGTTATTGAAAAATTTACAGATTATTTCATGCAGGCTTCGAGATACCTCGGCAATTGAGAAAATTCTAGAAGCGGAAAGCTTCCGCAAGCAATTAACCTTGCTACTTTACAAGAGCTTGATATATTGCCTCATCCATCGCGACGTCGTCCTTCTATGAACAAGAGCCTGAAATGTAATCATGGTTTATAATGGCTAGCAACGGCCCAATCTCCTAATTAGCTCTCGCAACATGCGATGCCAGCCGCCCACGAAGCAGCTCCAGGACTCTTAGGCTCTACTCTATACACAACGGCAAAAGCACAAAGAAAGAATATTCCACCACCTGCAAGCTCGGGCTGTCCTGGGATCGACGAGACTGCTCTTGGCGGTGGCTTCAGATACGGGGAGATCACTTCGATAACTGGGACTGGTGGCACGGGGAAGACAACAGTAGGTGACATGAAACATGAGCTACGGCGAATTGATTGAGCGAGACCCTAGACGGTAGAGACTACGAAGCATCGATCATCTGTTCCGTGATGAAAATCCTGGATTATCGGAAGATTTGAAGGTGATTGTGAGAACCACGATCTGACCTAGAATGTAGTTCACCTTCCACGCCGTTACCAGTCAACTGCTCAGAGAGGATGAGAGTGATGTAGCTATTATTGATACGAAGGGGTCCTTTTCACCTCAATACCTACGGGACATTCTTGCCAACCGACTTAGCCAAAGGCTCCCTCAGGGTGGATATCAGCAGTCAGGGTACATGTACGAAAGGCAGAGACTGACTTCGGGTTTGAAAAAGGAAGACTTTTTGAAGCAAGCCACAACATTGCTTGGCCGGGTGAAGGTCATGAGGGTCTTTGATCTGGCGGGACTCATTGAAGCCGTTGGTGAGATTGGAGACATTTTCGAGAGCGCGACACAGGAGGTTGGGAGCCTCGTTAAGGATGGATCAAGCGGACAGAGAACATACATAGCTGATAGCGAGGACGACATGGACGATGAAGATCCTGAGAGCACAGACGACTCAAGTGCTCGTGGGGCGAAACATGACTCAATGAGGCGAAGGAGTACGCATGGAGTTCAAATTAGGATGATAGTCATTGATACCATGACGAGCGTCGTTGGACCGGTCATGGCGAAGGGCCAAGTGCAAGGTGATACACGTCCTATTCTACCAGACATTAGCTACTGAAGCAACATGATGAGCCCAGGAAGATAGATCTTACTAACTATTCAAAGGTCAGGCATTGCTCTCGGGTTTAATGCGGTCTTTGCGTCATCTGACGGCCAGGCACCGGGTTTGCACGCTTCTTACCAATTCCATGGTTGGTGTTCAAACGTCCAGTAACCTCCAGTACCGCCGCCGACCAGAAGAGAATGTATCAATTTTTGCTTCCATCATTGGCAAGCCTGCCCTTGGGAAGACCTTCGCCCACCTAGTTGATACCTCGATTTTGCTGTCGACGATTCCGCAACCAAGGAGGGATGCGGAAAGGCCGTATGGAACCGACCTCAGCGACGGTGACTACTCGAGCGCTGGCGTCTTGGAGGTGCTCACTGACAGGAACGGTTTTCAAGCGGAGCATTGGGCCGTCTTCCATATCACGGGGGAAACAAGCATAAAACTAATCCAACTGAAACCATATTGAGAGGTCACCTCTATCGGCGCCACAAGTCGTTAATCTTGTCAGATCTGCTGTGAGGGGAGCGCCGTTAGTGAAGATTAGGTGCATGTTGCTGGATCTCCAGGTCTTACCAACACCAGCATACTTCAATTCCAGCCGCTTGATGAGATTTCCCAGCTCCTAAGGTCTTCTCGAGCAGTGAACTCATCTATATCGTGAGGACGTTTAGAGCCGTTCCCCTTCGACTGGGAACCACCTGACTGTACTTGCTGGTGGATGCTCGAGCGCCCACTGATGCCATTGGTACCCAGATTCCCGTGATCTCTGCTGTTGCTCGGAGTCTGTCGTGGCTTCGTGCCCAGACGGACCCCGTACTCGCCCGGTCTGTTATCTGCCCTTCTCACCGTATTTTTGTCTCCCTCGCTATCGCGGTCCTCGGTGCTGTCATCGCTAGGTCTAAGGCTTGGTGTTTGGTCACCCTGCCCTTGTCGACCCCATCCGTCACCTCCAGCAAAGATGTCTTCGATGCATTGGTCTGCTGGTAGCTCGCCAGCTTGCGCAGCCCATGATGCCGCAAGAGTCCGACGGTACATATCCTGGAGCTTGCCGGTTTCTCTGGTTTTGTGGGACATCGAGGGTATGTGACCTGAGTCGTCCGGGTCGCCCTGCTCGGCAGTCAAGATGCCAGCTATACCGCCGAACACAGGGGCATTCTTCAACGGAGGTCTGACAGAATCAGTCTCATAAGTGTATACCGTCATCTAGAGACTCACGCTATGAAGTTGGTGTCGCCTTCGGTTTGCTTCATCTTTATGCCTACCTACAACAGATCAGAGATGGACCCCCCGAGCTCGCACTTCATTTCAGACCTTCAGTGTGCTATTTATCTTGCTCTCCTGCATCAAGTACCTCCTCGTGACTCCGTCCTTGCCATCGTCGGTGCCGTCGACGAACTCCGCCAGGTTCAATTTAATGTTTCCCAGTATGATCCGCTCTCCTCGAGCCCCAGAGGAGTATTCTTGCAGCACTTCGAAATGTATCTCCGTCTCTTGCAGTATATTGTTACGGTCAATGGTCAGCCGTACAGACAAGACCTTCTCGTATTCCCATATCACCTTGTGCTCTCTGATTGTGGACTTGGAAGTTCGGCCGCGATGCTCGGCGGCGGTGGAGGATGGGAGATGCCATTTGACGTAGCAAGTCCCAGAGACCAGGGGCACGTTGTTCAGATCGATGACCTGTCCGAAATCCAGTTACTGAATACATCTGGCCAGCCAAAAACGGACCTTGAGTTGCAAATCGAACCGCGGCTTAAAAGGGGTCAGCAAGCGTTGTATCTCGCGATGATTCGGCAACAGATACCCGTCTGTTCTTTGAGACTATTACGTTGATCAGCAACCATGTTAATGCATTTATATAATTTGCTGCCGTTGGCGTGAATTGGGTTGCTAGTGTCCCACTTACTGAAAGCTGTCTGCATCTCGTGCTAATTGGCCTCACCCGTCGTAACCTGGAATTTCATGAGGCAGGAACTATTTCATATTAAAGATTTCTTGGTATCCATGATGGAAAGAAGATTCAATGGCATGTGAATTTACCTGTGAAAAGCGGAATGAAGCCGGCACTACTGTCTTTGAATTGCCGAGGTTATTCCGCTCTTTCCTCTCACGATGTACCAGTGTCACCGGCACCGAGCAGCAGACAAGCTAACGAGGACTTGTCTGCTGATTGTAAAGGGACATGGATGGTATTATATGCGCAACTGTTTAAGGCTGATGTCAAATAGTGTTAGAAGATTTGAAGATGCGGTAGCCAATGCGGTCATCAAGAGATTTGATGCTCTACCAGCGAAAAGCAAGCCTGCGGTGCAGGTGGGAGAGGTCCGTCATTGGGTACCTCTCAGTGGGATTGTGGTCTCTAGAGGCTCGGATCTTGACCTTGAGTGTGTAGCTCTAGGGTATTTCAATGACACTCACACTCTGCAACGACAAGATTTTTGCTGAACGTAACAGGACAGGCCTGAAGTGTTTGCCAAGAGTAAAAGTGCCAGGAACTCGAGGATGTGTCCTCCACGACTGGCACGCAGAAGTTCTCGCCCTCCGTGCTTTCAACCACTTTTTGCTCCAGGAATGCTTGTCCCTACTTGAGAGTCGGAGGGAAAGCTCAACCGTCCTTCAACGTACAGTAACCTGTCGAGGGGACGACTTTCCTCAGCCCTTCTCGGTACGTGAAGATGTCAAGATCCACATGTATTGCTCAGAGGCACCGTGTGGTGATTCCAGTATGGAACTTGTCATGAAAGCTCAGGAGGATGCCACTCCATGGCCGATACCCAGTTGCGAAAGGGCCGAGGCAGCGACTATGGAGCTCAGAGGTCGTGAGAATTTCTCGGAGCTTGGCATCGTGCGCCGAAAACCAGGTCAGTCTTCTCATGCGTCGAAGCCACAGCTCATGCTGAGCCGGATAGCTCGAGGTGATAGCCTGACTACGCTTTCGAAGTCATGTTCAGACAAGCTCGCTCTCAAGCAGTGTACTTCACTTCTCAATTCGGACACAATCACTCTGATTAACCCCGAACGTGCCTATCTGGAGACGGTGATCCTTCCCCAGTCTCAGTATCTCGAAACCAGCTTCAGTCGAGCATTTGGAACCGAAGGCCGCATGAAGCCTGTTGTAGGGAAAATATGGCCCGGAGGTTTCAACTGCCGGCCCTTCGACGTGCGCACGACGGTAGTGAATTTCGACTTCTCCCGGCACCGCCTTTTCTCACCGAAAGGCCAACTGAAAAGTTCGAACATATCGGCCGTATGGACACCCAGCGTTCAGGAGACTCTCATCAATGGAGTGCTTCAAGGTCGAAAGCAAGATGATCCTAGAGGAGCGAGCGCAGTATCCAGGAAGCGGATGTACGACCTAGCCTATTGCATATCAAACCAGCTTGATGAACGCTCTGCATCGGAGGTCGTTCCATCGGACTCCATAGCAATCGGCCAGCGCAGACTCGTAAAAGACGACGTGACAAAGGTGGCCTTGAAAGGTTGGATCCGAAACTGTCAGGACGGATTCGAGAACTCCAGATAGAAGTACCTTAAGGTGTCCATAAACAGTTGTTGCACCCAGAACTTGATCATAGCTATAGCAAAAGCTTTTGCCTTATGCCGCAACCTTGAAGCCATGCTCGCACATGCGAAGATACTCAATGCAACCTCTCAAGTCCCGTTTACCCTTCATCCTTCCGCTCCCGCCTTTTTCAAGTTCGCCCAGGCCTTCCTCTCCGTCTCTCTCGTCTTCTGGGCTGCCTCCACTTCTCTATCAACTTTCTCGTTTCCCTCTTCAATCTCCCTCATTGTGGCCTCCACCTTCTTCACGGTCTCCTGATACCGTTCCTCAATCTGCTGATCGCTCATCGTGCGTAGTATCTCCGCTTTGCGTGATTCGAATGCTTCTTGCTGAGCAGGTGTACGGGGCTCGCCAGTGATGAGGCCATGAGGGTTTGTAGAGGATAGAGAATCGGGAAGGAGGCGTTTGGCGTAGGTTGTGGGCAATGCTAGAGGTATTTGGGATTTGTCTGCACTCTGGTCCTCCGTGGGTCGCGTAGCTTGACGTGGGGCATCAACTGGAGGATCAGCGATGAGGCTAGCAGAGATGGAGTGATCGGGTGACTTGGTGCCATTCGTGACCTCTGCATTCGACTCCATACTGCGTGGCTCACCGTCTTTCAGGGCCGCCCGACACTTCGTATTCCATCGTTGGTGAAGGCGTATTCTACAGGCTGGCCGAGGTTGTCCGAAATGTTGACGTTACCGCGGTCGTGTGTTTTTATCCCGACGCATTGCGCTTAATTTCCCTAGATAGCAGGAACCTGCATTAGCGGCAGCCGGAAAGGGGATGGTGGGCAATCGGGCGTCCCAAATCGGCCAGCGTCAGAACCTTCAAGCAATGCACCAAAAGCTTGAGGCGATCTAGATGTACTTTGTAGAAGTAGCAGCTCGTGGCTCAACAGCTTCGCCAAAAACGCGTCGACGCTAAGGTACAAGTTGGAGCCTGTGTGTCATTAATACTCTGGCTCGTTGTCGTCGCCCAAGATTACACTTTGCATCTGCTCCTTAGGTCCATTCATGCAACATGTATCATCTAGATTTGGGAAGAGCCGTCCGCAATGCCTGACTAAGATATTGTTGTGGGGTACTCTCGTTGATCCGAGCCTTAGTAGCCACACCCGAATGCGGCTCTTCTAACTGCACGCCGTCGGTCGAGGCATCCGATGGAGGCTTGATGGCTCCAAAAGCTGGTCTCGATGTATGCAGAAGCCATCGTTCACTCGTGTTCTGGCTTCGATGGTAATCATGCTCCTACTTCAGTTTAATTCTCTATAAGAACGGGTTCCCTTCCGTCTATTTCTCAGGCATCATCCAGCACTATCATTCACTCCTGTCTCTCGTTTATACCGTCGTCTTTCACAATCATCAGTATCCACAGTCGCTAAGATGCGTTACTCTTTCGCTCTCGCCGCTCTTGTCGGCCTTGCATCTACCAGCCCATCCCCACAGCTGTTCGACTTCAACATGATTCAGACCGCCCCTTCTCCTACCGCTACATCCCCTCCTCTCACAGCCGTGAGCGACGTCAACACCATCAACTCGGCCAGTCAGTCTTCTTCGGTTTCAGCTGCTGTCACTGCGGTTGCAACAGGAGTCGCAAAGCGAGGGGTTTCTTCGAGTACCGGGACTGCAACAACCAGTTCAACCTCCTCTTGCCCGACTACCCCTGAAGCCGGTACTTATTGTGGCTTCATCAACCCAGAGGATCCTTGTGCTAAGCAGCCTGACGGTGCGTGTGGTTTCCCGGGAGTTTAAAGACATGAGCTGATTGAACTGCCAGGTTACGGACCAGTGCCTACGCCCGACACTGTTGAGGCATTTGAGGCATATGAGGTCTGGTCGGATGATGCCACCAAGGCGAAGACGCCTTCTGGTTACGCCTCAACCTTCAAGAACAAGAATGCCAGTGTCAGTGCAAACTCCTACCTGGGGCTCGTCACTCTCCACAGCTACGACCCGCTCGGCTGTTCCCAATGGTGCGACAACACCACTCTCTGCACCGGCTTCAACCTGTTCGTCGAGCGTGACCCGTCTCTGAACCCCTCCGACAACTGCCCAATGCCTGCAAGTATCTCCAACTACAAGTGCACGCTCTGGGGCTCTGGTGTCGAGGGTGCCGCTGCCAACAACTACGGAGGCTACCGAGGCCAGTTCCATGTTGTCATTGCTGGATCAGACGGCTATGAGAAGACCAACACCACTACCCCAGCCACCCCACCTGGCTGCAAGAAGCCCGTAGTCTGCCCCAGCGGTGCAGTAAACAACGAAGGATCTTGCATGGGCACCAAATTCTTCCCTGGTCCTTTCGATGTGTAAGTTGTCACCCTTCAATTCGAAGCTGGCATCGCTGATCTAGTGCAGCAACGTCTGCGCCGACTACGCAAAGGCCACCAACGAATACAACAAGAACCACGGGAAGGGCAAGGACAACCCACAGTGCAAGTCCTTCAACTCATACATGATCAAGCGTGACGGCGTTGCTCAAGGCACCTACTGCTCCTTGTTCTCCAAGCAGGTTGACGCTGAAACTGGAAAGTACCAGCCCGGACAGATCGGCGAGCATTTCTGGGGTATCGAGAGCAGCTGTGTGACCGAACTCGGAAGCGACGACGGAAGCGACAGCAGCAACTAGATCGATTGGAACAACCCGAACAACGGTTGCTTTCCGTTTCAGCGCAGCAGCCGGCGTAGTTGGAAAAAGGTGGATGGGGCTGGTAGGAGCATGGATAGGTACTTTGGATCTGTCGTTTACGGTTCTTGCATGCATTGCCATATTATTCAGATTTATCTCATCCAGTCGGAATTCCGGCTAGATCACTTTTGTCCGCCAGCGTATGCCTGCTAATTGATTCACATATCTCCACCATTGCCAGCCTCTTTCCGTCCCGCTGATATCCTAAAAACACCGCGTTTCTACTATTCCACAACACGATCATAATCCCAATCATATCTTCTTACCATCTACCCCCATCATCGCGCACACCTCAGCTACACATAACCACCATCACCTTAGACCCTCAAAACCCCCATTCCACAACAATCTCCCATGAATTCCATACCCAATCCCACACTCCCCCCCCCCCAGAGCAGCGACATACAGCACCCCTTCCCACCCCTACCCAAGAAACACAATCTCCCCTACCTCAGCAACAACCACAACCCAAGCCCAACCTCCCGCCCACAGACCACTCACACCTCAAACGCCCATAACACACGCCCAACCCATACAGCCC
>JAABUZ0100002483.1_pt1 | contig 30477 bp, 41 predicted proteins | sample 5562091 | NCBI WGS metagenome assembly JAABUZ01 (sample SAMN12813069, study PRJNA571459) | rock metagenome | isolation source: Antarctica rocks | place: Antarctica: Victoria Land, Linnaeus Terrace sud | collected 2015-12-21
CCGGGGTCGAGACCTTGACCTGACCTTGTTTACGGTCGATGACCCAAAACTCCTTCGCTCCATTCTCCAGACAAATTCGCTCTCGATCATTTATCTCGGCCACCGTATTGGACGGCGAGAGGACTTCAATGACCAAGTCCGGCGCACCGCGAATGTTATCTTCTGTATCGACTTGCGCGAATCGTGCGGGAGATAAATAGGCGACATCCGCCGTCCATAGCTCGTGTTCCGGTAAAGGACGAAAAGGTACCTCGATATCCACAAAGCTGGCGGGATCCGCGAGTTCCTCTAAAAGACGGCGAACGGTACGTTGGATTAATGTATGTTGGAACTTGGGGCGGGTCACAGCAACAAGTTCTCCGTGGCGGAGTTCATGGTAAACAGGGCCATGGTCTTGGGGAAGGTTACGGAATTCCTCGACAGTTAGGAGTTGGCTCGTGATCGCCGCCATAGGGCCAATTATAAGGCCAAGTAGCGGGGAAATCCAGTGTACGCCCGATAATGTCCTTTATCACACGATAATACGTTTTAGAATAACAATTTTTTAACGTAAGCTCTGTCCGTTATGGCAGTTCTGGACATTGAGATTCGGGTTGTCTTTGATACCAGTGAGGCCCATTTGATTGTTTAATCATCAGCACGTCTATAGGCCACCCGACCGAGCGGCCCTTGCCGTCGGGATGGTGCGCTATATCGCCGTCATTTTCTAATTTGATGAGGCTTCGGGCGAACTCCGGTAAATCAGGAGGTAATGCTTCCTGATTTTGCGTCATAGCGTTAAGCTGGACTTTATCCAAATGAGTGAAGGGCAAACCGGGAGACCCGCTACGCTGAAGACGTTCTCGCCAAAGGACGTTGCATGCTTTCGTTGCCTTCCGGTTTTGCCTCCGTCATTCTCGCATTTGCTCCCTTGTTTCGCCACTGCGTGTGGAGTGCTGCCCGCCTCTTATTGGTAGGCGCGATTTTAGCCCCCAGCAGGCGAACCGTCGCTTCCGTGCTGCGCATCGTGGGACTCGGCAGTGAGCCGCATTTCCAAAACTATCATCGCGTGCTGAATCGAGTCCACTGGAGCAGCCGCGCCGCTAGGTCTCTGACCGCCTAAAAAAGTTATAAGAAAGCAACGCGGAGCAGGAATGGTTCAGCCTATACTCGTCCATGCGAGTCTATCGACGTCTGCGGGTGCGTTTGCGGAAGCGTGACCGGGAGAAACTGAGCGACGTATTAAGCGGAGGTATCCAAGCGGTGCGGGTAGTGCTCCGGGCACTGGCGCTGTGCCAGTTACACGATGGCAAAGCTGTTTCCGAAGTGGCGGCCCACGTCGGTCTGACCCCGAAAGCAGTGCGGGACATCGGGCGCCGCTACCAGGACTCCGGCCTCGAACCAGCACTTTTTGATAAGCCGCGACCGGGAGCGGCGGCTTTGCTCGATGACCGGCAGCGGCAGCGTATTATGGCCATGGTCTGCAGCGATCCACCGGAAGGCTGCGCCCGGTGGACTGTCAGGCTGGTGACTGCCGAAGCGATCAAGCGCAAGCTGGTTCCGCGGGTGGGACGAGAAACGATCCGGGTTCTTCTGCTGCCCCACGACCTGAAGCCGTGGCGGGGAAAAAATGTGGTGTGTCGCCGAACTGAATGACGACTACATCGCCAAGATGGAAGATGTTCTGGAGACCTAGGAACGGCCCTATGCTCCCCAGGAACCCGTGGTGTGCCTGGATGAGAAGCCCGTCCCACGGCACGCGGATGTTCGCCCGGCCTCGCCCGCCGCACCGGGCCGGGAAGCCCGATACGACAACGAATACCAGCGCTGCGGCACGGCTAACGTCTTCTGCGCAGTGGAACCCAAAGCGGGCCGACACTTTACCTTTCCCACACCGAACCGTTCGGGAGCGGAGTTCGCGCAGGTTGCCTGTCGTCTGGCGGATCAGTACCCAGAAGCGACCACCATCCACCTAAGTCGTGGACAACCTCAATATTCACGGCCGCAAGTCGCTGACGGACTTCTAGGGGGCGGAGAAAGGCAGCCTGATTTGGGATCGGTTCACGGTGCATTACACCCCTGCTCATGGAAGCTGGCTCAATCAGGCCGAGATCGAAATTGGCCTGTTTTCCCGGCAGTGCCTCGGTCGCAGAAGAATTCCGAGCCTTCGGATGCTCCGGCAGGAGAGCCGTGCCTGGAACCGCCGGATCAATCGTGCCCGTACCCGGATCAATTGGAAGTTCGACCGCCGAGCCGCCCGCCGGAAGTTCGGGTATACCAAGAACTCTTTTAAGCGGTCAGAGACCTAGTCGCATTTTGTTGCGCTTGCTCGTGCAGTCTTTTGCTCCTTCCGGTCCGCTTCTAGTAGGGCTGGACGATACCATCGAGCGACGCTGGGGCAAAAAGATCCAAGCTCGTGGCATCTATCGCAATCCGGTACGCAGTTCCCGTTCTCACTTTGTGAAAACGAGCGGCTTGCGCTGGTTAAGCCTGCTGCTGCTGGCCGAGATTCCGTGGGCCGGACGGGTGTGGGCATTGCCATTTCTGACTGTTCTGGCTCCTTCCAAACGCTACGATCAAAAGCGGCAGTGTCGTCACAAGACCTGGCCCGACGGGGGACGGCAGATGGTGTTGCAACTCCGACGCTGGCTGCCCGATCGTCGGCTCGTGCTGGTGGTCGATAGCGGCTACGCGGCGCTGGAGTTTCTCGGCGGCTTGGCGAACCGGCGACGGGCCATCACCTGCATTACCCGGTTGCGTTTGGATGCGCAACTCTATGCACCGGCCCCGCCCCGTTACCGAGGACAGATTGGTCGACCAAGACGCAAAGGGAAACGCTTGCCGAGTTTGCGACAGCGCATCACCGATCGCCGCACTCGGTGGCAGAGCATTACGGTTCCTCACTGGTACGGGGCCGGTCCTCGCTCCATTCAGGTGGCGACGGGCACCGCTGTCTGGTATCGAGTCAGTTTGCCGGTCGTGCCCCTCCGCTGGGTGCTGATCCGTGATCCCCAACAACAATTCCGAACGCAGGCGTTGTTGTGCACGGACCCGGAGATCGCGCCCGCACAGATTGTGCAATGGTTCGTCTTACGTTGGCAGTTGGAGACCACATACGCCGAAGTACGGGCCCATCTCGGCGTCGAAACGCCCTGGACAATGTTGCCAAACGCCCCTACCGGGGCGCAGCACAAAAGGGCTGGAGCTGACCTTGAAAACAATCTTAACTTGGTCCGCCTCGACTTCGATCCGTCGCACCAAGGCCCGGATGATTTCCCGTTGCTGGAGCGGGTCGGCCGTTTCCAGCCCCTGCTCTACTTGGCGGGCAAACTCCTCCAGTCGCCCCAGGATGAGCTGCTGTTCGCTTTCCAAGGCCTGCTCTTCGGCTAACGATTGAGCCTGTTGGGCCAAGGCAGCGGCTCGTTGTTTGAGCCGCTGGATCCGAGGGGCGAACTCACTTTTCTCGATCAGTCCTTCCGCATAGCTGTCGATGAGGCGCGTCATACTGCGATTCACTTTATCGCTCTGTGTTTGCAGTTCGGCCCTCATCCCGGCACGGGTGCCTGTAGGAGACTCCTCCCGACGCCGGCGATACTCAGCTCCCCCGCGCGCCGGGTTCTGCAGCAAGCGGCAGACCTCGGTCCAGATTACCTCGTCCAGACACTCTCCTCGTACCACCGCATTCGAGCACACGGGCAGACCAGTACGGCGCGCCCCCTTCGCGCTGTTGCACCGGTGGTAGTAGAAGTATCGTTGCTGGCTCCTCGTGGGGTTCCAGACGGTGCGACCGTGAAAGCCATACCCACACAGCCCACAAACGACTAAGCCTTGCAGCAGATAACGGTTTCCGTCCCGGCGCCCCCGGACGCGCTGCCGGTTCTCGGCTAACTGTTCCTGCACTGCCGCAAACCACTCGGCGGGAACAAGGGCCGGCACCGGTATGAGAATCCACTCCTCCGCCGGTGTCGGCAGAATCGAGCACGGGCGCTTGGGTAAACCGGTTTTCCCTCGCAACGGTCGCAGCCGCAGACGCGCTTCGCCGAGCCGCGTCCGGCCCAAGGGAGCCTGGCCGGTGTAGGCAGGATTGTTCAACATTTCGCCAATGGTGGAGCGGTTCCACACAGTTTTCCCCGTTCGGGTCAGAGCGCCGGCACGCGCCAGTCGCCGGCGTACCTCCTCAATCGTGATGCGCTCTGGGGCGACCCACTCAAAGACTTGGCGCACCACGCGCGCTTCCTCCGCGATCACCTCATAGCGCGCTTGGCCCCCACCGTCGTGTTTGGAAACGTAGCGATAGCCGTAGGGCGCGCCCGAGAGTACGCTCACCAAACCGTTGCTGGCGGCGTGTCGCTTGCCCCGCCGGGTACGCTCCAGGATCTTGGCCCGCTCGTACTCGGCCAGCATACCCTGCACTTGCAGCAGCAGTTCGTCCTCGGCACTCTGGCCGGCCGGGCGGTGGAGAAAGACCACTTCCACTCCGTCTGCTTGGAACTCCTCCAGCAGGACCACCTGATAGGCATACTTACGCGCTCAGCGATCCGGGGCCAGCACATAGAGCCGTTCGATATCACCTACGTGGAGAGTATCTCGGAGCCGCTCCAAACCGGGCCGTAGAAAACTGCTGCCGCTGTAGCCGTCATCGACAAACTCCCTCTCGCGGGGGAGCACAAAACCGTCGGCGACGATGCGTGCTCGCAGGACTGAAAGTTGACTTTCGATCGTGCCCGCGTCGGCTTGGTGGGCTGACGAGACACGGGCCTACAGGGCCACTTGCTTCGGAGTCATACGCTCCTCCGTGGCAGAGATGGCCGGGTGTCGGCCTGTCTTTCCGTATTCGCTGGTACGGGAGATGGCCGACGAACGGGGACGATGTGCTCCTAGGCGATCTGGAGAGACGACCGCTCCAGGCGGTTCGGCTCGAAGAGGGTATAGACCATAAGAATGTTGTCTTTCCGGGATGGGTGATGATCCACGACGATGACCTCGCTGTCCCCATCGTGCCGGGCGAGGAAAACCACCAAATTCATCCCTTTGGTCGTGATCCAGCCGGTCGCAGCCGCTCGCGTGGGATCACCACCGAGAGTTCCAGCGAGGATTTGGCAACATTGTCCAGAGCGTCGAAACCCAACGGCAATGGAGCGATCTTGCCATTGCCCGCACCACCCCGTGCTTGTTGGCGTTATTTTCGATTGTGACTCTGCTCGCGAACGATCTGCATCAGCGAGAAAAGCTGACACTCCGCTCCTCAGCTTGGTACCGCAAGACACAATTGACCTTTTCCGACACCCGCGCCGCCGTACGGCAGCAGTTGTGGAGCAGCCTGCCTTTTGAACGGTCACCGAAAGAACGAGACCCAATCAAAATCCCGCGCCTCTTCTTGCAACACTTAACGGAGGCACTTTGCTATGCGGCTTAATGGATAAAGTCCAGCTAAGGTTGGAAACGATCTGCCTCTTCTTGATTGCCACCGGTACTCGCTGCCGAGCCCTCGTAGTAAGGACGAGTTTACTGTTTGTAAGGTGATGAAAGTAATAATGCCGCTCCGAAAACCGACGTATTGATGAAGAGTAATCATGATGTGGATCGCACGCAGAGGCTGGTACTCGAAACGCGATGACCTTTGTACGCACTTTGTGATCGCTTAAGAACAGGTGCTGTCAGTGATGCCAGCTCTGTGGTTTATACCGATGATTTCGTTAGCGTGCTATTTTTGCCAATCGGTCCGGTCCGGCCATCCCGGCCAGCACGAGACGCAATTGGTAGGTCGCAGTGGATGGCTGCGGAGATTGGGTCATACCGGGAGGTTAGCCGAGTGTTGTTTTGTTCCCTAAAGTGCCCCCCGGAATCGAATGCTCTCGTAGCTACCGGCTGTATTTCGGGCTTGGCCCATACAGGCTCTGCCAGACATTATCACAGGCCAATATCGAAGTTTGGTCAAGGGCACCCTCCTCGAGCGCCTGAAGATTCTCCTCCAGTTGTTCCAGCTTTGAGGCTCCGAGTACTACGCAGTCAATCGGCGTGTGGTGGAGCAACCAGTTCAGCGCCAGGCTGACCAGAGAACGTTCGGCCTCTGCGGCTATGGTTTCAAGTGCCGTCACCGCTTCCAGATTGACCTTGTTCCAGTAGCGGTCCAGATAAGCCTTATTGCCGTCGAAGCGTGTACCAGTTTGCGGCGCGTCGCTCCCGTAATATCCGAAAACTCAAATGCGTTCCTTTGGTCCTCTCGTAGCGTTTGTAACGTCCACGTAACGTTGTTACTTCACTTCACCGAAGTGGTTGATTCCATTCAGCGATGACATTTTTGTAGGGACATATAGCAAATGCCATCCGCTTGCCAGCATTTCGTTACATTCCGCATCTCCCCAGCCGCCGAGGATGATACGAGGCCCTGCCCATTTGAGCCATCGGTTTCAAACTCTTCCTTCTAATCGATACTAGAAGTAGCGTGAGCGAAGCGTATCACTTGGGCGAGTTAAGCATTGCACAAGACCCGTCCCACCCCGCACATATTCTTCCGCCGCCGGTTCCCGCCAGCAGCCGCGTACTCGATGTCGGCTGTGGGGCCGGGCAAACCCTGATGACGGCTTATCCGTATCAATTGACCTTCGGCATCGACATCGATCTGTCGGCTTTGCGTCTCGGGCGTACGCTGACGAAGCAGGTTTGCTTCGCCTGTGCTCAAGCCGAAGCGCTTCCGTTCCGTTCCGGAGAGTTTGATCTAGCCGTGGCCCGTGTTTCCTTGGTTTTCACCGACCTTCACCGCAGTTTGGCGGAGATGCGCCGCGTACTGAAGCCGGGTGGCGGGTTGTGGATCACCCTGCATACCTGCACCATGCGTTGGGAGCAGGGCAAGAGCAGTAACTGGAAGGGAAAGATTTTTTTCTTTTACATCCTGTTCAACAGTCTGCTGTTCCACTGCACGCAGCGGCAGATTTCGTTGTTCGGGAGGCAAGAATCCTTTCAGACCGAGTGGGGGATGAGGCGCGCCTTAGAACGTTGTGGATTTGATGACATTGCTATCGAACAAGGTCGGCATTTTCTGGTGACGGCCCGGGCGAGGGAAGGCAGCAGGTAAGATCCCCGGAAGCCGAGGTCTCATCCCAGCCTTGCTGTGGATGGCAACGTTTGCTGAAACAATTGCTTCGCCGCTCATGGACCAGCGCTGTTCTGCCGATAGCCTGACTGGGGCCTTCGGTAGTATTTTCATATGCAGCTAGATGTAGCGACGTATGCTGAGTTCAAAGCTATTATTAACGAGTTGGATGACGGTATTGAAGTCAAGTATTGCGATGCCGAGGGCCGGGAGATCGATCGAGAGGTGTTCGCCGGAGTTCAAGATTATCGACTCAAGCAGGCACACATTGAGGCCCAACTGAAGAAATTTTGGGAGCACAGAATCGACTCCAATTAGCCGTGCGTATTCGTCAGACAAACAACGAGTAAGCCTGAGCGGGTGCGGATCTACACTGCGATCTTGAGTGCGCCGTGAACCCGCAGCACCTTCTGGCTCGTGACCGCGTGCCACGGCCCTGTATACGTCTCACTACTTCGGCACTCGGATGTCACCAGGTTTGCGCAAACGGGTCCATGTGACGTTCGATTTCCTCTTCAAACACGGCGATCTTCCGCTCGAGATAGTCGACTTGGTCCAGATACTCGCGCCAGAGAAAGCGGTGATGGCTGCTGATCTTACCTTCCAGGGCCGACATCAACTCGGGGCTTGCTCCGCCTCCGTCTGCGCGCCCGCGTGGCTAAACGAGCAGTTTCGATTTCTCCGTCCACGAAGCCCTGCAGCATGGCCCGGCTGGACACTCCCAGAATGTCGCTCACCACGTTGCCGAGTTTGATGTTGGCGTCCTCAAGGGTTTTTTGAATGCGGTTGGCGACGGAAGCTCGTTCCCGCACGAAAGTGGTCCGTGCCCGCGCGAGATCACGGAGTTCGCGCAGCGAAGCAGCCGGTACGAAGCTGGCTGGCAACAGGCCATGGCGCAGCAGTTGCGCCAGCCAGGCACAGTCGGCCGTATCGGTCTTCTTGCCGGGTACGCTCTTGACATGCTGCGCGTTGGCCAGAATGAGCGCAAAGCCCGCCGCTTCGAGAATGTTCCAGATCGGCTTCCAGTACACGCCGGTGCTTTCCATGCCGACGTGCGTCACTTGGTTCTGCAGCAACCAATCGGCTAGCTCGAGCAGTTCGCGAGTGTTGGTGCCGTACTCGCGGATCTGCGGTTGCGGCTTGCCGAGTGCTCCGGGCGTGAGCACGCACACTGCAATCGTTTTCTTATGCACATCGATGCCAGCACAATAAGGATAGAGTACATCCATAGATCCTCCGGGCCGGCAGCAGACCAGCACCTCCGGCAAGAAGCGAAAAACACAAGCAGCACTGCAAGGCCTTTCCTCACGGCATTTCAGCTGCAGCTAACAAATCGCGATTCGGCTTAGAACTCGATTCGCGCCTGAAACGCAATCATTCGTGGCGAGCTATCGCCGCCTAACCCTACTCCTAGCAGTCCCGTCGGCGGGGATGTCGTATAGCTCAGTCCTCCGAACCCCGTTTGTGTTGAGGTGTTACCAGGAACACCTGCGTAGCCCAAGACAGGTAGCCCGAAATTCGGATGGTTAAAGACGTTGAAAAATTGACCGTCGACCCGAAGCTTCAGCCGCTCCGCTAACGAAAACCACTTTGTGATATAAAAGTCGCTCCAGTTAAAATCAGGGCCACGCAGCGCATTGCGGCCTAGGTTCCCGAATTGGCAATTCTGAGGAGTGTCGCCTCCTACACAAGCGCCTGTACTCGGATCGACGGATGAAACAAAAGCGTTTGGATTCAGCCATTGCATCGTGCCCGGTTGCGTAACACCGGCAATCGAGTGGTGTTCGTATAGTGGGACACCTTTGACGACGCTGGCATATTGTGGTCCACTCCCTTGTACGATACTGTTCCCATCAGCGGAATACGGTGCGCTCAAAACCGAGAACGGAATACCACTATGCCAAAATACAGACCCGGAGATCTGCCACCCGTTCAACGCGTAGCCCAGCACGTTACTTCGCACCTTCAGCGGCAGCTGATAGGTGTAGGTCCCGGTCAGGTTGTGCCTTACATCATAATCACAAGGCCCATACTGCCGTCTCAAATTGCCCGGTAAAGGCGAGAGAATTCCGCCGGCGGAAAACTGAAGAAATCCGCCATTCGAAACGGTATCCAGGCAGTGACTCCAGGTATAATTCACCTGCGCTTGAAGACCATGGCCGAGGCGTTTCTCCGCTGTGAGCTGAAGACCATTGTAGTGGCTGTTTGCTCCGGTACTGAACTGCGTTACCGCCCCAAACCTGGGGTCCGTTGGGCGACCATAAGGAAAGGGTGCAAAGCAGCCTTCACATACCGTTTGATATCCGTTTACCTGGGTGGTGTAAGGCTGGTTCACGGCACGGGTGCCGACGTACTGCGCACGCAAGTTGATGGTGTTGCCCACTTGATGTTCCAACGCGAAACTCCATTGCATGAAATAAGGAGCACGGAGCTTCCCATTGGGTACAGCCGTCATCGAGATCGGCGGAAGGCAAGTACTCGGGTTTGAAAGGGGAGAGGCGCAAGAGAGTTGGCCTTGTCCGAAACCGGAAGTAAAAGTCTGATTTGCTTGAGTGGTCGCGTCAACAGCGCTATTCGGAACTCCCGGGGCGATCGCCGCTCCGCCCACAGTCCCCAGAAGCCCTCCCTGGAAGTTTTTCACGTACGGTGGATTACTGCCCACAAGATCGGCAACGCTGCCCGGCAAAATATCACTAAATAAACCAAATCCTGTTCGCACAACCGTCTTAGGTGCGATCTGGTAAGCAATCGCCGTTCTTGGCTGCAAAATCGCCAGAGGCGCTGCCGCAAAGACGTTTCCGAGGTTGGTCTGAATCTGAGCCCTCAAAGGCTGATTGACGTCATGCGGGATCGCGTCGAAGGAGCCAGGAAGACGTGCGACGGCATGATGCGGATTGACTGGATTGGAGTTGTAAGTATCTCGAACTCCAAAGGTCCAGGTGAGTTTCGAAGTCAATTTCCAGGTATCCTGCGCATAGAAATCGAGATTGAGAAAATTGTACGGTTGCGAGTTGGCTAGGGGAAATGTTTTTGATGCGGTGGACGCCACCCCATAAATAAATTGCGGCAGAGTGATGTAGTTCACCAGGGGAACGGTGCCCTGGCCGAAATCGTAGTCATTCAGCCGGAGGATGCGGCTGTTTGTGCCAAATCGTAGCTCGTGCGCTCCCACGCTCCAGGCCAGATTGTCATTAATGAAGAACCGGGAGGCGCGCCTCCCCTGAACCCAGGTATTGTTCAGCCCGCCGAGTGTTGTGAAGGGAGCATTGGCACCGCTGCCTGCAAGCACGAGAGGAAAAGCCTCGAGTGTCTTCCGGAAATCACGCGGGCCGAATAAGCTTTCATACCAGGAATACGCCGGATTGAAGTAGTTCACCAGATGGGGGGAAAACACATGCGTATATCCCGCGGCAGCTGAGTACAAAGGCTGCGGCGATAGGGCATTGAATAACGGGTTGATCGGGTCGGTGTAGGCGGCCTGAAGGCCGTTATCGTTCTGGAAACGTAACCAGGCCGTATTGTTCTCGTTGATATTGTAGTCAACCCGGCCTGTCTGCACCTGTTCGGAGTCGGAACTGGATTGGGAAACGGTCCGGCGATTGGCGCAGCCGTTTCCATTCGGCGAACTACCCTCGGCCGGGCTGCCACCGCTATGAAACGGGCACCCCAGAACCGCGAGAGGGGTTCCTGCCGTATTCTGGTAAAGCGAAAACATCTTTTGGTAGAACGGGACTGATTGTGGCGAAGGCTGATAAGAGGAGCCGGTGACAGAATCTCTTCCACCTAGCGGTAACTGCTGGAGGACATAGGCCTGAAACGCCGCAGTCGGTACGGTGGTTGAGGTGACAATCGGTAGGGCAATGCGGGCCCATTCCGAATCAAAGAAGAAAAAGAGCTGATTGTGCAGGATCGGACCACCGATGCTGCCGCCGAAGTGGTTCACGGTGGAGCGTGGTTTTTGATTGCCAGGTGTCGAATTTGTAAAGAAGTTTGCGGCGTTGAACTTCGATCCATTCCACAGCTCGTATAGATTGCCGTGAAACTGGTTCGTCCCGGATTTAGTGACGTAGTTGACTTGTGAAGCCCCGTACCTGCCCTGATCAACCGTGAAGGAAAGAGTGTTCACCGTGACTTCCGAAATTGAGTTCAGGCCCAGAACGAGGTTGGTCGCTAATCCGCTGTTCAGATTGGTGAGCGGGTCGTTTGTTTCGAGGCCATCGACGATGTAGCCGTTTGAGAGGGAAGGCAACCCGTTGAATTCCACATTGCCGTAACCATTGGTGCCACCCACAAAATCGTTGCCGCTTCCGGCGGTGTTGATCAGCGCGCCGGCGGCGAACTGCAATGGATAGGTCATGTCGCCCCCTGGATTCGGCAAGTTCTCCAGCGTTCGCGCATTCATGGTCGTGGACGTGTTTGCGTTTTGCGGATTGATCAGCGGAGCTTCGTCGTTCACCTCCACATTCTGCTGTGATTGAGCTAGCTTCAGCTTAAAATTGACGGTCTGCTTTTGACCGAGACCGGAAGAAACCGAGGCCTCTTCCTGAGTTTTGAAACCGTTTGCCTCGACTGTGACCGAGTAATTTCCGGGCCTCAGTTGCGGAAAGTTAAAACGTCCCGCTCCATCGGTTTTTGCACTGCGCGTCAGCCCATTCTCCGCGCTCTTGATGATCACTGTGGCGCCTAACACGGCCGCGTCGGTTGGATCGCTCACTTGGCCGACAATAGCGCTCGTTGTTTCCCCCTGACCGTAGAGGAGAGCGGAGGGCCCCATACCAACCAGGGTCCACAAGAGCAAATAAACCAAGCGCAATCTCTTTAATTTAGCCATGCCTAAATCCTACTATACGGAGAGTGGCTGCCCATAAGCACAGGAGTATTTGTCTCATGGCTAAAGGCAGCTTTGCTGCCGTATCAAGTAGTTGCATTCCACTGTTATGTTCGGTAGAGTTAATTAGTGGCAGCTAAAACGGCGGTTCCGCCCACGTCTGAAGCCGTGGATGACTATCTCAAGGCAATTCTGGAGTTGAGTGGATCATCCGAGGCACAGGTGACCAGTAATGCATTAGCCGAGCGTCTGGGTGTCCGCGCGCCGTCGGTCACCGGAATGCTCCAGAAGCTTGCGTTGCAGCGGCCGCCGTTGGTTCTCTACGAACGGCATCGTGGCGCTCGCCTGACCACTGCTGGTAAGCGCCGCGCCTGGGAGCTCGTCCGCCATCATCGGCTTCTGGAACTGTTTCTTCACGATATTTTGAAGTACTCGTGGGATGAAGTACACGAAGAAGCGGAACGCCTGGAGCACTTTATTTCCGAGCGGTTCGAAGATCGCGTAGCCGCCCTCCTCGGTGATCCCGACAGGGATCCCCATGGCCACCTTATTCCGCACCGGAATGCAGCAAACCACTTTTCCGATGAAATTCCGCTCCTCGAATGGACGCCGGGCGTTCCGGCCGTCATCAGCAGCGTGGATGATCGGGATCCTGCTGCGTTGCGTGATTTGGAAAGGCTGAATTTAGGGCCACGTGCCGAACTGGTTATAGAACAGAAGAATTCGAAGAACTCGCTGCTGATTCGGGTCAAGGGCCATTCGCAGCAGATTCGGCTGAGCTGCCAGCTGGCCGGCCACTTGTTGGTTTTACCTTCGCCGAGTTCGGATTCTCCGCCCACGAGTATTCCGCTGCGTTAGAGACAGGTGCTTATCGGCGTTGGTGCATAAATCCAATGAGGAACAAACGATGGGCTTGCTGGGTACTTTTATGGAACGCGCTGCGAGCGCGGCATTCCGAGTTGCGTCGTGTGGTGAATCACGGAGCAGGCGAGGCAGCTTCGATCTTCTGAGCCGCTAACTTCCGAGCACGCAGCGCGGGGCCGATCAGGGTTTTGTAGCGAAACATCGCGGTTTCCACCAGCGCTCGCTTCCCATAGCCGACCGCCTTCTGCCAGCCCAAGCGTCCTTTCTTCTGGATCATCTGAATGTGACTCTCGCGCGGGCTTGACGGTGTACCCGTCACAGGGTTTCGCAAAGCCGTCGCGCGCGGCGGAATCATGACGGCCGGAGGCGACTGCGGCTGACGGGCAGCCACGGCACGGTAGACCGGCTCGGCATCGTAGGCACCATCGGCCATCACCGAGGTCATGGGGCTCTGGATCTGATTCAGCAAAGGACCGACCATCGCGAGATCGCCGACCTCGTTCGTCGTCAGCTCCGAGGCGAGGATCTCCCCACTGCTGTCGGGATTCACGGCGAGGTGCAGTTTCCGCCACGTCCGGCGACCGCGCTTCTCCCTCTGCCACTCCCCGGCTCCATAGATTTGAGAGCGCCAGAAAGTCGGGGATGAATACTATAACCTGCTGGTTCAAAGTTACTTACGTTTTGAGCGATCTCTGAAAAAATCGGCGACTCCTGCGGCCCGGACCAGAAATGTGTTTGTGCCTTGACTGTCCCTCCAAAATATTCCGATTGTTCTGTAATGATTGAGGTTGATCTATTGTTACCTGCTCCTGTGGTCGGTCCGGCAGCAGCTGCTCATGCTGCTGGGCGTGCTGTCCTCCTTTTTCAAGACCTCGGTGCAACTGCGGCTGGAAAACCTGGCTTTGAGACATCAACTCGGGGTGCTGCGTCGGTCCGCACCGCAGCGGCTGAAACTGAGGCCTACCGATCGGATTCTGTGGGTCTGGTTACGGCGTGTCTGGGCGAACTGGAAATCGGCCCTGGTGATTGTCAAGCCAGACACGGTCATCAGTTGGCATCGCCAGGGCTTTCGTCTCTATTGGACTTGGAAAATCCGGCGCGGGAAACCCGGACGCCCTGCCGTGCCGCAGGAGATTCGTGATTTGATCCGAACGATGAGCCGCAACAATCCGATCTGGGGCGCTCCACGTACCCATGGCGAGTTGCTCAAACTCGGTATCGAGATCACGGAACCCACCGTCGCCAAGTATATGCTGCGACATCGCAAGCCTCCTTCCCAGACTTGGCGGACGTTCCCGGAGAACCATGTAAAGAGTACGGTCTCGGTGGACTTCTTCACGGTACCGACGATCCGTTTCCAGATACTCTATGTTTTTCTGGTGTGAGCGCATGACCGCCGCCGTATCCTCCAGATTGGCGTCACCGCTCATCCGACCGCGGAGTGGACGGCACAGCCACTTCGCAACGCTTTTCCCTAGGGCCTGTTAACACTATAGGGCAAACCTCTGATAAGATCCAGAAATGGAGATTACGGAGGCCCAGTACCGTCGCCTCGAGCCAATTCTGCCGCGTCAGCGAGGCAACGTGAGCCTGTCCAATCACACCGTGTTGAACGCGATCCTGTACGTGGCCGAGCACGGCTGCAAGTGGCGTGGACTGCCCAAGCAGTTCGGAAACTGGCACACGATCTATACCCGCCTGAACCGTTGGGCCAAAAGTGGGGTGCTGGACAGCATTTTCGAGAAGTTGCAGCGGGAACAGGTGGTGCGCATCAAGATCGAAGCGGTGTCGCTGGACTCGACCATTGTGAAGGTTCACCCCGATGGGACTGGCGCATTAAAAAAAACGGACCTCAGTCCATTGGCAAGTCGCGCGGTGGATGGACCACCAAGATTCATCTGGTTGCCGCGGATGCTCGCACGGCCATAGCCTTCGCGCTCTCCCCGGGAGAAGCCTCCGACGCCGTGAAAGGCCGTGAACTGCTGGGCGGCATCGGGCCGCTGCCCGCGCCGCTCTATCTCATCATGGATCGCGCCTACGAAGACAATGCCACCCGGCAATTGGCTTTGGAGTTTGGCTGGATACCCGTAGTTCCGCCCAAAACGAATCGTCTCGAGCCCTGGCCGTACGACAAAGCGATGTACCGCAGGCGCAACCAGGTCGAACGGCTTTTTCGGCGTCTCAAGGGCTTCCGCCGTATCTTCTCGCGTTTCGATAAACTCGACATTATGTTTCTCGCCTTCTTCCACTTCGCCCTGATTACCGAATCCCTCAAATAGTGTTAACAGGCCCTAGGAGAGTGCGCCGCGTTATCCGTCACGACCGCAGCCATCGCTGGCGCACAGGTTGGTCAATCTCCCCACCACATGTTCTCGCTCTGGAATCAGTATCGAATTCTACCCAGGCTGAGTGCGGGCGTGGGCCTTTTAAATCGCTCCCGGATGTTCGCCACCATTGATGACTCCGTGACGATCCCGAGCTACTTTCGCGCCGACGCCGCTCTCTTCTACTCGGTGACGGAACGGATTCGGCTGCAAGCCAATGTCGAGAATCTGTTTGATCGCCCATACATCTTGAACACCGACAGCAATACGAACCTCTCGCCCGGTTCGCCCCGAGCGATTCGTCTCGCCCTCGTGGCACGGTTTTGACCAAAGTTGGCCAAGGCGCACCATAAAGTCAAAAACTGTACGCTAAGGCTGCCCCAACATCCCGACAGCCATTCGGGCGCGGTCTGAGTTCTGAAGAAGCAAACTCCACGACTCCGGCCCGCTGCGCCATATTAGAGTAGAAACGAAAGGAGCATGTCTATGAAGCCGTGCACCGCTTTAGTTCTGTGCGTCGTGACGTTTCGTGTGCTAATGGCCCAGACGCCAGTCGTTACTTCTCAGCAGTCCGGCCCCGCACGGCCCACAAACACACCCTCAAACGCTCGCTACGTGGGGTCACTGGCTTGTAAGGCCTGTCACCCGCAACTCTATGATCGCTGGAAAACGACCAGGATGGCGAATGTCGTACGGGATCCGAAGGAACACCCGGACGCCATTTTGCCAGACCTGTCTCAGCCTGATCCTCTCGTGCATTTCACAAAGAACGACATTGCGTTTGTGTACGGAAGCCGATGGAAGCAGCGGTATTTCCAGAAGATCGGCGATGATTACTTCGTCCTGCCTGCGCAGTGGGACATCACACACCAGATCTGGCGGCCGTATTTCGTGAAAAATGGAACGGATTGGTGGGCTGCCCTGTATCCGCCAGATAACAGGAAGCGGCCTACTGGCCCTCTCTGCGATGGGTGTCACTCAGTCAACTACAACATTCAAACGAAGACTGTCACGGAATGGAATGTGGGCTGCGAAAAGTGCCATGGACCTGGAAGCGAGCATGTTGCGCATCCGCCTGCGTCCAACATCATTAATCCTGCTCGCCTTGATTTTGTTCAGGCGAATGACACGTGTATCCAGTGCCATTCACAAGGGCAACCGCTCACGAACCCGATGCAAGGGAAATACTACGATTGGCCCGTTGGGTTCAACATGGGCGAAAAACTGCAGGACTACTGGAAATTAGAAGAGCACAAGCTTGGGGAAACCACGTTCACTCACTTTCCAGACGGGACGGCGCACAAGAACAGAATGCAAGGCAACGATTTCGTGCAAAGCGTGATGTATCGGCGCGGTGTGAAGTGCTCCAGTTGCCACGATGTACACGGTACCGGCAACCCGGCTCTATTGATTAAACCAGCCAACGTCATGTGCCTGGAATGTCACGGGCCAGGCTCTCCCAACGGTCCTCATACCACGAAGATCGAAGAACACACGCATCACAAGTCCGGTAGCCCCGGCGCTGAATGTATTGCCTGCCACATGCCGCCAATCGAGCAAACGCTTGCCGACGTGAACGTTCGCAGCCACACCTTCCGATTTATCTCGCCGGTTATGACCGCGAAATATAAGATCCCGAACCCATGCACGACCTGTCATAAGGACCAAAGTCTTGCTTGGGCTACTCAGCAGCTTGATCATTGGCGAAATGTCTCGCCCTGGAGGGTCGGCGAATAATCGTAGTCAATTCACCGCTAGACTAAGAGAAGCGTGCCCATTTCTGATGTCTACCCAACTCGCGGAGCTTTTGACTGGGATCTCCGTGGATTCCTGCGATGTCGCGCCAGAGTCATCACTCTGGTTTGTATCGGCTTGGTGCTTCTGCTGGTATTCTGGTTCGGCTCCAGATACCCGGCGCTGCTGTTCAAAGCTCACCACGCGAATCAGCCGCTGGCCAGCATGGCGTTCAGTCATGAAGTATTTCGAACGACGGCGCACGACCTGCTTGCCATTCGTATTTTGTTCGGCGCGCTGAATTGGCTCGATTCGATGGCGATCGGCATGAGCTTCGGGCTGATGTTCGGTGCTTGGATGCACACCGTCCTGCAGTATTATCCTTTGCGGATTGGCCGGAATTATACTCTGAATTCCTTAAAAGGCGCTCTCGTCGGAATGCCGATGGGCGTTTGTGCAAACTGTGCTGTTCCGATGGCGTGCGGCCTCACGCGCGGACAGGGCCGCGTGGAGGTGGCACTCGGATACCTGTTTAGTTCCCCCAATTTCAATCCGGTTGTGATCGCCATCACCTTCGCGATCCTCCCATGGTACTTCGGCGCCGTTAAGTACGCGATTCTGCTGTTCGTGATCCTGTTCTTGGTCCCTAGGTTGATTCGCTTTCTGGAACGCCGAAGCTCACTTCCGGAGGTGAAGGCGAGTTCGGAAGCTGCCGCGTGCGCGCTGCGGATGCCAGACCAGGCGTGCAGTGAGCCCTTTCTTACCACGTCTCGGGAAGTGCTGGTCAGTTATGGGAAGCATGTTTGGATGCTGTTCAAACCCACGATTTCGCTGATGGTCATCGCTAGCCTTCTCGCCTCAGCCTTGCTCGTTATCGTGCCATGGTCCGCCCTGCTGGCACACATGAGCGGATGGCGGCTTTTCACCACGTCGGCTTTGGGCGTTTTTATGCCTGTGCCCATCGCGCTGGATGTTCTCTTCGCCGGGGAAGTCTATCGAACTGGGGTGAACGCCGGTTATACCATGATGTTTCTCATGACCTTGGGTACGTACAGCATTATTCCGACTATTTATCTTTGGCGCGAGATTTCGCGAACGCTGGCGATCTCTTTGTTCCTGTTCTTCCTCATCGTAGGTATGGGCACCGGCCTTCTATTCGCCGCGTTCGCATGAACAGCGCGTCACTGGCCGGAAACGTTTGCTCAAACGCTGGTTTGTGCGACACGAGCAGCGCTGCTGTGATCTCCTGATGGAACGGCGATAATTGAGTCATCGAGTCCCACCTAGCTTTTAAGATCTAAGACACAAAGCTTGCAGATAAATTGATAGAGGAGTGCTGCCGATGATTTTATCGTCCGTTCCGAGGATGGCCGTAGCCGTTTCTATCCTGACAGCGTCCCTCAGGGCAGATGACAGTGCATCATCTTCCCGCTTGGATGACGTTGTCAGGGCGTTGGTGCATAAATCCGTAGGTAGGATTTCTGTGAGGATGGCAGGATAGGGAGAGACCCTCTCGCCGAAGCCACCGATGCCCTATCCAGTGAACGAAACCCGACACCACAAATTCCCCAAGGCGCAATACCGAGTGAGCAACTGGCATGAATATGACCAGGCTTTGCAGGAGCGCGGCAGCTTAACGGTTTGGTTCACGCCGGAAGCGGTGGCGGCTTGGCATGCGCCGCAAATGGGCCGTCGTGGCCGGTCCCCTCTCTATTCGAACGTAGCCATCGAAACCGGGCAGATGCTGCGTCTCGTCTTTGGTCAACCGTGGCGGCAGACCGAAGGCCTGTTGCGCTCGATTACGAGCCTGCTCGGCCTGAGCCTGGCGATTCCCGACCACAGCAGCAGGGTTTGGAGTTGCCCCGGATGACGCCGGGCTTAGCGGGTGATTATATCGGGCAACTGGAAGGCTCCGCACCCACGAAGAATCAAGCCATTGCCGCCCTGCGGCATTTTTTCGACGCCTTGGTGCAGCGCCACGTCGTACCGCTGAATTCTTTTGCCTCGGTGCGCGGTGTCAAGCATAGTGTGATGGAAGGCAAAACCCCAGAGATCAGCATCGAGCAGGCAAAAAAATTGTTTCGCGCTCTGCATGTGGATGATGTGGTGGGTTTGCGCGATCGGGCGGTACTTGGCGTGTTGGCCTATACTGGCGCGGGTCGGGGCTGTAGCCCAACTGCGCGTTCTCGATTACCGCAATATGGGCGATCAGCGGACACTCCGCTTTCGGGAAAAGGGCGGCAAGGATCGGGAAATTCCTGTGCGCCATGATTTGGAGATTTGGCTGCGCGAATACACCGCGGCGGCAGGTATTGAAGAGGATTCTCGAACGGCTCCCCTGTTTCGTGCTGCCGAAGGAAAACGCAAAGCGCTTACCAGGGATCGTTATGATGCGCATTCCATGCGCCAAATGCTCAAACGGCGGTTAAAGAATGCGGGCTTGCCGGAGCTGTTTTCGCCGCATTCGTTCCGCGTGGCCGTAGTCACAGATCTCTTAAAACAAGATGTGCCGCTCGAAGATGTGCAATACCTGGCCGGACACTCGAATCCCAAAACGACACAGATTTATGACCGGCGACGGCGGCGCGTCACCCGTAATATTGTCGAGCGGATTTCGATTTAATCACGGCACATACGTATGATAGTTGCGTCATTATCATACGATTATGGGCGTTGCATTGGAATGGAATAGCTTTGTCGAGAACTGCCGCACTTACTTCGATGATGGTCGGCAAAACGGCCTGTTTCCCTTGATTGAAGCAATTGATGAACTCTACCGGCTTGCCCCGGAAAAAGCGCCGTTCCCACGCACCGCTGCCAACGATCAATCCTCGGATTCTTTTCATCAATGTTTTTTGTCTGTCATCGGGCCTTTCTATCTGCCGCCATGATGACCGCCATGGGGCTGCCGGAGGATGGAGAGGCGATAACCCGCAGAGCGTTGGAAGCCGCAAAAACATGCCTTGCAATCAAGCTTGATTCGGATAACGGCGATGCCTGGCTGGCCGCAGAAGCACGCGTTAAACGCTGGCAGCAGCGCAAGCAAGGACAAAAGCCTTCGCATTTTTATGTCGAATACAAGAATCTTGCAAATGAGCCACTTTTTAGAGAACTCAACGAAGAGTTTGGCTCCCTCTCTGACTTCAGCGTGCACTTTACACCGGAATTTTTTGGACGGTTCATTTGGGAAGAAACACAATTACCCGGTGGTGGAAGCGAACATTCCTTTGGGTTGATTACCGGCTCAATCGAGATGGCATTTTTCATGCTGAGCAAGCATCACGAACTGATCATCCGCGTTTTTGACCGTTGCCAGGACGGGAAAATGCTAAGCCATCCGGAAGTAAGGGCTGCTCTCGAGCGCGTGTACGTGGTGCACAATCATTTTCACCAGCTCATCAAACCAACCCTGGACGCCATGACTCCAAGAGCAACGCCATGACTAATGAAATCATCCCCTTTAAGGAACCTAGCACTCTCGCGGGCATGGCCGCAAAGCTGCCGACGCTGTTTGTCCTGGATGCGAAAACGGTAATGGCAGCAGAAGAAATGACCATAATCGACCAAACTACCCTTTCAGAAAGTAACGTCCATGATACGCACCAAATACGCCCCCATATAACCAACAGAAAAAAATCCATATCTAAGAGCTAAGTACACTGGAAGCTAAATTTTATTACGCAATATGGTAGTCTGGAGGTATGTCCGAAACGCCCTTCGCTTTACGGGCCGCCGACCAAGCCCATCTGGTGGCGATCACCCATCGTGGCCGTACCAAGGCCCGCACCTTCCAGCGGGCTTCGGCCCTGCTGCAGTTGCAGGCCGGTCACACGCTGCTCCACATTGCGGAAGTACTCCAAGTCAGCCGGCAGAGTGTGGCCCGCTGGCGGGACCACTATCGCCAAGCGGGACTGCAGGTCTTGGACGAGAAGCCGCGCTCGGGCCGCCCCATCCGTATTGATGGCAAACAGCGAGCCCGCATTACCGCCCTGGCCTGTAGTAAACCCCCGAAAGGGCGGGCCCGCTGGACGTTGCGTCTGCTGGCAGATAAGGCCGTCGAACTCGGCTACTGCACGGGCCTGTCCCACACTCATGCCCGGCAGATCCTAAAAAAAACGAACTCCAGCCGCACCTGAAAAAGACCTGGTGTTTGGGCGAACTGGATGCCCTGTTCCTGGCCCGGATGGAACAACTCTTATACCTCTACGCCTTACCCCATAACGAGCGCTTTCCGGTGGTCTGCTTCGATGAGCGGCCTTGTTTCCTGATTGGCGAACGGGTCGAGGGCCTAGCGATGAAGGCCGGCCAAGCGGCGCGTGAGCACTACAGTTACACCAAGAACGGCTCCTGTGCGCTGCTGCTGGCGATCGAGCCGAAAACCGGAATGCGGCTGGCGCGTGTCTATGAGCGCCGGACCAAGCAGGAGTATGCACAGTTTCTGCAAGAATTGGCGGCACAATACCCGCAGGCAGAAAAGATTCGCTTAGTGCCGGACAACTTAAATACCCACAATCTCAGCTCGTTGTACGAAACGTTCCGGCCGCCAAAGCCTTTGCGCTCAGCCAGCGTTTTGAGTTTTATCCTACGCCGAAGTCCGGCAGTTGGTTCAATATGATTGAGATTGAGTTCTCGGCCTTGGCTAGGCAGTGCTTGCATCGTCGTCTCCCCACGCAAGAGGAACTAAACACGGAGGTCCAGATCCTCGTCACCGAACGGCAACAGCAGGGCCTTCAAATCGATTGGCAGTTCTCCCTGGAAGCGGCCCGGAGCAAGTTCAGCCGTCACTACCAAGAGGTAAATGCCGGGAATACGGCCTGTTGCAAAACTTAGCTGCCAGTGTACTTAGTCATTGTCGTACTCAGTGCGCGTCCTAAACCAACCGGAGCCACCGTTCTTGAAGATGCTGCCTTCTTTGCCGCCGCGGCCAGGCAGCTTCATTAATCAGAATTCACCTTTCTTACTTGCCCAAATCCAGACATAGACGCGCTATCCGCTCGGGAACAATGAATCCGCATATTTCGTCACTTGCTCTGGTAAACTTTGGCTGCACAGCGCCGGGCTGAGGCAAGCGTGTAAAGGTGAGATAAGACATGGCGGTTCAGCTGAGTATTGAGAATCTGATCGAGTACACCGATTGGGAACGCAGCTCTGGTGCAAACGTGAATGGAAGTCGGGGAAGATAGACAGATGTCACAGTTGGTACCAGTAGAGGAGCTTTTCAAAGGACGGCATTTCGATCAGGAGATCGTGTTGCTGTGTGTTCGTTGGTACTTGAGTTTCAAATGAAGTTCTCGAGATCTGGCAGCGATCATGAGTGAGCACGGCCTGGCGATGAAGCTTCCCACAACATGTAGGCCGTAACGAATCGAGATACAACCATCCAGATGCTCGTGGATAGTGACAGTGCTTCCGGCCAGCGTATGGCGGAACCGGGTCTTGTCTATCTGCCATGATCGAGCGGCGATAGCGACCGTGTTGTCCTTCGCTACCACGCGCTCGGTCTGAATTGTGAATACCCAATCCAGATCCGTCCGGCTGCAACGGCGGAAGGCCGTTCCCTTTTCCTGTGTTGACACCTTGAACTTTGCGTTGAACTCCGCGATATAACGTTCACGCAGAAATCGATTCGCCTCCTCTAAAGCAGTAATCCTGGCCAGCCGGAGTTCCTGCGGCAAGCGTCCCTGCCAAGTCCCGAAACTTCGTTCCGAGCGTCCCCGTGCTTGCGGCGAGTACGCCGCCATCCTCTGCACTCCCAACTCTTTCATGGCCCGCCCCACTTGCCTCGGAGGGCCTATACCAACGTCCGTGCTACCAGCCGCAAAGTAGGCGCTAGTTTTTGGGCGGCAGATTACAGATAGCGACAGCGACAACTTCCAAATACATCGGCAAAGCCGTTTCAGCTTCTTTGCGTTTCGCATTTTGCACTGGCGATACGAAATTCATCTACTTTGAGGCTGCCAACCGACGCTGTTCCCCTGTTCGGGACCGGATCATTCCGTCTTTTCGCTATTCTACGAACTTAGCTGACCAAATGGGGCGCTTTTAAAGCCGCTACTTTGCGGCTGGTAGCGCGAACGTTGGTATAGGCCCCACTTCGGGCTATGCTCAAAACGATCTGCGACGAAGGGAGAAAGTAGACCGTGGCCGAATTTAAAAATAATCTGTTAGCCAACACTGAAAAACAGGGGGTTTCGAAGCGCATTGGTGGCCTAGATATTGGTCGAAGGACTGCTCTAACAGCAATGGCCGGTCAACTTGCCTTTGCGCAATCACGCGTTAATCCACCGATCCAAAGAGATCGAGCGGCAGGTCTTCGCATTCAACCTCACGGGAACCCCCAGCTTCCGGCGGTGGCGGTCTTCCTCCCAGACCAACTAAATCCGTGCGCAGTCATCGAGATGCCTGAGCATGCGTGGCGTCAGCAAAAGGCCTCGGACCAACAAACCTGGTTCTACAAGATGTACGGATCTGATCCGAAGCTGAAAGGGCCGGTTGAATGGCATTCTTTGCCCAATCAGGTCGCCTACAGAATGACAACGCCATCAGGCTACGTTTTATCAGGTTCGGCTTCTATCGAGCCGGATGGTGTTGCAATCTCATATGAAATTAAAACTGGCAGCGAGAATGAGATTGAAGTTCTAGAGGCGACCACGTGCGTTAAGCTCTACCGGCCATTCACCGATGTGTTTTTGGAACGCACGTACATTCATCATTCCACCGGTTTGCAGCTGATTGCTTCGGAGACACCTGAGCGAATGGAGAAAAACGCGGAGGAGTGGTTGCCCTGCCGGTACATCGCCGGTGTGGGAAACGATCTTGCGGCAAAACCTTATAAGGTGGAACATTTGGACGGCGTAACCCGCTACTTCAAATCGAAGTCTGCGGACGCTGCTTTCCTCGCTACTGAATCACAGCCAAGCGGCTGGACAGCCGCCACTTACGGAAACAACTGCGATTCTGTGTTTACAAATCCCGCTCGCACTTGTCAGCACGCTGACCCGCGACTCCACAACGTGACTGGTGGACGGGCGACCTTAAATCTCAAGGTGTACTTGATCCGTGGATCAGCCGCTGATGCATGGGCAGTCATCTCCAGGAAAAAGAAAACCGATACAGCCTAGCTCGTTGAACAGTCCACGACCATATCGGGTAAAACCCAACAAACGGAGAAAATCTCTCATAGAAGCAAGGGCGGTGAGGGTTTTGTGAGCTGGGCACCCATTCTGCTGGCGGTTGATCCGCTATCGCCATAAACCCTCAAAACGCCGGGCTGCCGTACGCGTGTACTTCACCGTATGGGCAATATTTTTATGTCCCAGGTAATCCTGCACCAATCGCGTGTCATACCCCTGATTGGCCAAATAGTAGCCCGTGGAATGGCGCAGCATGTGCGGGTGGACGCGGAATCGAAATAAAGTGTCACGTGACACTTTATTTGTAGACTGCCGTAGGCGTGTTTTCAACGAAGTCTACAAGGTTAGTGCCAGTGTCATTGGCATTTAACCGGAAGACTTTAGCCTCTTACCTGTAGACCGCGCTCGCTGGCACGTAGTCTCCCGGTAAAGTGCCCAAACAGATCATTGCCCATCTGCTTCCGATACCGAGTGCAAGATCCATCTCAGGGAGGGAACGAGATGGGACTCGCTCAATCGTCTCCGGTTTAAGTGCCAGTCCCAGTCTCCTATTTAAGTGCCATTTCGAGGCTGGAGTCTCCTGGTTCAGTGCCATGTTCTCGTCATCTCGTCCCGAGTCTCCTAGTAAAGTGCCACGTGACAGTGGCATCGGCGCGTGGCGGCAGTTGACGATATTGGGCCACCGTCATCAGTAATAATTCCGGTGCTGCGGCCATAGCAAAGCCTCCAGTCTTATTATGAACAATGGTCAAAGCGGCAGGAACTTGCTGGAGCTTTCTTTCGGGCGGGCATGCAGGTAACGGCCCGTGGTCGTGATGCTGGCATGGCCGAGGGTCGCCTGCACCAGGTGAATTGGGGCTCCCCGATCCAAGGCATGGGAAGCATGGGCATGCCGCAACCAGTGGGGGGGAGACCGGCCCTTCGATCCCGGCGCGCCGCGCGGCCACTTTCACAATCCGCCAAATCCCCGAATCGGTGAGCGGTTCGCCTCCCTTGCGCGAGGGGAACACCGGATCACTCGGCAGCGCTTCGCCGCGCAGCTTCGTCAATTTTTTCCAGACCGAGAGGGGCAACTGCACCGAGCGGGTTTTGCCGCCCTTACCAAACACGGTAATCTGGCCTCCCTCCGCAGTCGCCTGCAGATCCTGCCAGCGCAAGCCCACGACTTCCCCGCGCCGCACGCCCGAGGCGTATAAGAGGAGTAGCAAAACTCGGTTGCGTTCGTCGGGCTCCAAACTGAGCATTCGATGGAGGTCGGCTTCGGGCAGAATGCGTTCGGCCAGGCTGTTGCGCACCGAAGGCAACCGCAGCACCCGGCCCACGTCAAAAGGCAAGTAGCCGATCCGGTGCCCAAAGGCCAGCAAAGACTTCACCGACGACAAACACCGATACCGGCTGGCCGCCGACAGTTCCTGCAGGCTGTTTGAAAACTCTTGCAGGTCGGCCAGCGTCACTCGGGCGAGTGGCTTCCCTGCCCCGGCCCGAAAGCGGTCGACATCGGCGCGGTAAGCGCGCTGGGTATGCGACGATCGTCCGTGGAGCCAGAGTTCGATCAAATGGTCATCGGAGGAAGCGTGGGCGGGCTCGGGAGCAGCCAGTTCCCTGCCTGTATCCTCTTTATAAGGTTCAAGAGGCGGCCAAACGGCGATTTCGGCGCTCCCTCCTGTCACTCTGCCCTAGACACCCGATAATGAAAACTTAACGAGTGTTCCCTTTTTCGGCGTGGTACAGCCCGGAAAATAGCCTCTCCTTTGCAGGGACAAAGCATCATCCTTTTTCTTCTACCGATTCCAGCTTATGGAGATCATCCCGTGGCTGCCTAGTTCTCCGCCGGCCCGCTGGGCCAGGCACCGCCACCGGGGCTGGTGGGCGAAGCGTTGAAGATCGCGAGAAGATAAAGGACATGGCCCTTCCCGAGCAGCCCGCCCCCGCGGCCCCTTCCGAAAGCCGGACGGTGCGGAACCAGCCCGCCCTACCTCTCACCAAACAACAGCGGCGCATTCTGCTGCTGCTCCACCAGGGGGATCTAATCTGGGAGATCGCGGAGGACCCGGCTCATCGCACCGTGTACAACGAAAAGCGCGGGTGTCCCCAACGCCTTCCCACCGCCGTCGTGACGGTGCTGGAACAGCAGGGCTGGATTCGGCGGCGACCGAACACGCAGGCTGGCCGGCTCGACAGCTGGGAGCTCACCGCCCCAGGCAGAGCGATCACACTAGGTCCGCGTCCTACCCGATCAGCCCCGTCCCCCTGAGGGGATCGTTCCCCTCCCGGGGCAGCGAGCCAGGGCCAGCGTCTGTGCTCCTTGAAACTCGCAGCGGGAGACAGAGGCCACCCGGGGCGGGCCGGAACGGGCCCGGTTCCGTCGATGTGACGAACGAGGGGCGCGGAGCAAGGGAATCACCGGTGCGCTGCCGGACCATTCGCCCTTGCTGATCGTGGCCTTTTCGAACCAGGGGAGTGATTGGAATCTGGAGGCCCGAGACCGAACACCGCAGCCGGCGCACAGGGGCCAACGGATTTCCGACTCCCGTGTTCTGGCGAACTCATCCGGGTAGCGAGCCGTAGGCCGTGAAAGGCATTTTACCTGAAACGCTACTTCACAGCGACAACCCAATAGTCAGTTTCCGTTTTGCTCGTGATTCAGGAGCAACCCGGAAAACAGTTTAATAGTTGGGTACAAAAGCCTGTTCTCTTGCTCTTTTCTGATACCGGCACTCATGTCCTCTGCAAGACAAGATGCGGTTCACAGAGCGCTCACTCAGGACGCGGCGAAAGCGTATCGGCACCGGGTGGGTCAGCGCTGGTCAGTGGATGAGACGTATGTCAAAGTCGCTGGTCGCTGGGGTTACGTCTACCGAGCCATTGACGAATTTGGACAAGTCGTGGAGGTGCTGTTCCGAGAACACCGCAACACCGAAGCCGCCGCGGCTTTCTTCCGCTCCGCTCTCGAGAGTACCGGGGTGACGCCGCAGACGGTGACCACCGACCAAGCGGCGGCGTACCCGCCCGCGCTGGCCGTAGTGCTGCCGGAAGTGGAGCACATCACCGGAAAAGCCGAGCAGCAGAGAGTCGAGCGGGACCACCAACACCTCAAAGGAAGACTCAAAGTGTTTCGCGGCAGCAAGACCGCGTCGGGAGCACAGCGCTTCTGTCAAGCGCACGGTTTTGTGCGCCATCTGCGCCAAGGCTTTTACCGGCTCGGGACAGAGCCACGGGATTCAAACGATGCCATCCGGCCGCGGTGGGTCCGCGCCTGGGAGACGCTCACGGCCCAGTTGCTGGTGGCTTAACCAAGGCCACGACAGGGCTCCTCGCTTCTCAGGGACATACCTGTCCGAGCCATCACTCATCCCGGCACGCCCCAATAAAACCGCTTTGTATGCATTCCAGAGTGCTGCGTGGGCGCCTAAACCAGACCACAAAACTTTGGGACAGTCATGCTACCTTCCGTTGCAACTGGCGTAGCGCTGATTTCACAGCGGGTTCGCGGTAAATCGAGGGGAGTTGCCCGTGATGGGCGCGTCGCCGCAGGTATCGTTGCACTTCCGCCAACAGCGGCGGTAGGGTGCGATGACGGTGATTGCGGGTGATCTGATCGTGCAGATCGCCGAAGATTCGTTCGATGGGATTGGCTTGGGGACAGTAGCGCGGCAACCAGAGCAGGACGAAGCGAGGGTGGTGCGCCAGCCAACGGCGGACATCCCCGGCGGTGTGAATACTATAGTTATCCGCCACCACGTACACGCGCCGAAAGCATGGTCTGGAATAGGCGCGATCCAAGGCCCGGAGCAGATCGAGAAACAAGAAGCGGTTTTTCTTGGCTCCGGTACGGTGCAGCAGTCGACCCGTGCGGAAGTCGAGCGCGGCGGCGAGATAGCAGCGCCGGTCTTGACCGGGCGTGACGATTTCGAGGCGCTGACCACGCAGAGTCCACTGGGCACCCACTTTGGGCAGCAGATGGAGCTCCAGTTCATCGGCAAACACCAATGCCTCCCGTGGGCCTAAATCTTCCCAGTGCCGACGGATACGGGCCAGCAGAGTCGCGCGGGCCGGATCATCATCACGGGCCACCAGCGAAGGACGCTTCCACACATAACCGGCCTGATGGAGCCAGCGCCGCACAGTTTCGGCGGAAATCTCATCGCCTACCTGACGCGAGAGCGTGAGCGCCAAACACGCGCAACTCCAGCGAGTGCGCATCCAGCCAAAGGTCTGCGGAAGGCAGCGCAGCAGAAAGGTGAGCTTCCGGCGGAAACCGTCGGCCAGCGCATGCCCCCACCAGGATCGAGGCAGAGACGCGGGAACCGCCCAGTTCAGGCTGCCGCTGCGCCAAACGGTCAAGCGGCGGTAGACGCTGGAGCGGGAGCAGAACAAGCAAGCGGCAATCTGGGTGGGTGAGTAGCCGTGATGCAGCAGCAGCAAGGCATGCAGGGTCAGCAGGTGCCCATAGCGAGCGGCGCGTAATTGCGCCAGAATGAGCGCTTGCTGACGGGCGGTGAGGGTGACAACAATAGAAGTCGACACAGCGGGAACAACTCCGGATTCGGAAAGGTCGCACTTGCCGATATAGCAGAGCTACCCTCGCTGTGCCAATCTTTTGTGGTCTGGTTTAGATGTATCGAACCGTCCGGCGACTTAGCAAGCCTGACTGCCAGAGCATCAAGCGCGCTATTAAACTGCGTCGTTACTTCCATAGCGTCATTTGCCGCTATCGATTTCAGATACTCAGTCATTTTTTGGCGCTGTTGCTCGCGGAATGGCTCGTACAGTACGGCCATGATAAACATCGACCGTATAGCGTTGGCTTCGCGTATTGATCTTTGATAGAGGGCAAAGAAATTCACCAGCAAGATTGAAAGAATAACTACCGCCCAAATCATCCGTTGTTCCTTCTATCACTGTTGTTTTTTTCGCCACTCCCACGGCGGCATAATCTCTTCATCCGGCAATGACCACAAGCCCGATGCGCGGCACGGGCTTCGGCCTCAAGCGGGGGCAGGGTATCCTGCGGCGGCCGCGCTTTCTTGCTATCGAGGAATAACAACCGTGAGTTCAGGGAACCGCTTGAAGCCAGCGTCGAAAGTATAGATGCGATCAATATTGTTGGCTTGCATGGTCGCGACGATTTGCAAGTCGAAGATAGCGCTGCCGGTCACTGAGTGCTGCCGGAGGAGGTCTAGCAGCCGCCGGATAGTTTGAGCAGGTGTCGGCAGGATATGGAGGCCAGGCAACCCGAGTAAATCTGAAATGATTGCCACAGCCTCAGCTGGTGGCGTGACTGTTGCCACCCTTTTCGGGTTGGTGATGACCGAATAGAACTCGCATAGGATTTGCGCCGTGACGTAGAGCCTGGCCGAAGGATGGCGTGCGGCGTCGAGAAGCGCGCGCGAGGCTACATTCTGTGAGGCGTCGGCGTCGATAGCATAGGCGAGAACATTTGCATCAATGATGCCCGGTTCAATCGGCATCGTGCATGTCGTCGTAAATGTCGCTCCGCCGTAAGGGGCCGACTACGCCAAGATGCAGCAAGGGAATTTTAATCTGCTTGCCGCGCTCGATTGCCGCCGCATTGCTAATGCTGGCTTGTTTCTCAAGCAGTTCCTGCAGGTAATCATCGAGGGACACGCCTTGCTCCTGGGCTTGAGTAAGCAGGCCTTGTTCGACTTCCGGGTTCAGAGTGAGTGTTAAGGTCATGGCGCTCTCCTTCAAAGCTCTCCCTTTAGCCTAAAGGATATTGGTCTTTCTGTCACGAATTCGCAGCGGATGCCAGCTGACGACATGCGCGATTTTCTCACCCGTAGCGGCGTTCAGCACCTGTTTGCCGGCGCGGGCAATGTGGGATTCAGACTGAAGATTAGGGCCTATTCTTCAGTGTAACGGCACGAGATCCTCATTGATGAGGCGTTTCGTGTGAGGCAGCACGGGCTTTCGACAGGGTATCGGCGAACCTTGACTCATCCGGCCTCAATTGCACGGCCATACTGGCCAGACCGAGTGCTTGTTTGGCTCTGTTCGAATTCAAATAGATCCATGCTAAGTCGTTCATGGGCTCTGCCATCATGCTCCGCAAGCTGTTGCATATCAAGTAACAATCAATTGCAGTGCTAGTGCAAGCTCATGTTCTCCTTGCCAGCAACGTTTTACTGCTACTATGACTCCTTGTCCAGCTGGTTCAAACTCAGCACAAGGTGCTGTCGGGTTTGTTTCCTCTGGCGCATCTGCCAGCTGTGGAGGAACTGACGTGACGGTAGAAGCGGGTGCGGGGGGATACGAGTGTGGCACGCGAAACGGCACTGGGTATTACGGATATGGTTGTACTGCAACAACTACCTACTGTGGGGTTAATTGTACTTGGACTGATCCGCAAGGTGTGTTTCGCTCTAGCACGTACACTTGCGGCTCATGCCCTGGGCCTAAATGTTAAGAATTAACACTATTTAAGGATGTTTCCGATGGTACGTTCACCTTTGTTATTTATCCTTTGCGCTTTATCTGGACTAACTCAAACTTCAGATAAAA
>JAABUZ0100002484.1_pt1 | contig 30450 bp, 22 predicted proteins | sample 5562091 | NCBI WGS metagenome assembly JAABUZ01 (sample SAMN12813069, study PRJNA571459) | rock metagenome | isolation source: Antarctica rocks | place: Antarctica: Victoria Land, Linnaeus Terrace sud | collected 2015-12-21
AAAGTTTATCCACACGTACTCATGAATGTGTAAAGTGTGGGTTAAAGTTGCATCGTGACCACAACTCAGCAATTGAGATCAGAAGTAAGGGACTACAAAAACTGGGAGCGAGTACCGTAGGGCTTACGGGAATTCACGCCTGTGAACAGAACGACCTCTGCTTAAATGAGGAGACTCATTTGAGTAAGCCGACTGGTCGAAGCAGGAAATCTGTAGAGCAATCTATGGAATCCCCCTCTATAATCACGAACGCCTTGCGTGAAGTGATTTAGAGGGGGAGGATGTCAACTTGACAGGGAAAAAGCGATTAGGCGCTTTTCTGAGAGCTTGCCGATTAGCGCATGACTGGTCTGTGCATCAGCTTGCAGAAGAGACACGATGCCACGAAGCAGAAATCTATCGACGTAGAGGAGAAACCTCGCTACAGTCTCTAGGAGTTTCAGTGTCGAACATCTCAAGGTACGAAAACGGGAACTACGAGAAGATATCGTTTGATCAACTGTGGATTCTCCTCGACGTACTTAAGCCGCTCAACTCTCAAACAGGAAAGTTGATGGGACTAGAGGAGCTGTTAATGATTGGCACTGAAGAATTAAACATCCCTCTCAACGATGACTCTCAGTCAGATGTCGTGGCTTAGCGCGACCCCTTGAGTTTCATCTGGGTTAACAGAGAAGGGCTAACAAGAACAGATTTTAGTTGGGCGGCAACTCCAGCGAGATCGCACCCAGCAAGCCCTTGCGAAAATCAGTCAACAGCTGCCGTGCTGTGCGTTCAACATCTCCTTGATGGCGCCCTTTAGCCAAAGCATGCAGATAGTCTTCGCCGGTGACTGGTGTAGAGTCGAGTCCGTAGCGGGACTGTAGAGGATACTGCGGTAATAAACCCTCTGCTGTTGCTTCCAGATAATTGAGCAAGTCAACCAAGGCAGCTGCCACCCGCTGGTTGTCGTAGGAAGCATCACCGATATCATCACAAATGGCTAACTTGAAGGCTGCTTCTTGATCATTTAACTTGGCTGGGATAACGCCAGGGGCATCCAGTAGCTCCAGTTGATCAGAGATTCGTACCCAACGCAGTTGCCGCGTCACACCCGGACGAGCCGCACTCTCTACCACTCGTCGGTTCAACAGCCGGTTAATTAGTGCTGATTTGCCGACATTGGGAAACCCGATGACTACGGCGCGGACTGGACGGGGTAACATACCGCGATCGCGCCGCCGTTGATTAATCTCCACCCCAGCTGAGCGCGCCGCCTGCGTCACAGCTACCATGCCCTTGCCATGCTGAGCGTCGGTGAAATAAGGCACTTCTCCCTGCGCCTTAAACCACTCCGTCCACGCCTGCCGTGCCTCGGGCAGAATCATATCCACGCGATTCAATACCAATACCCGCCCCTTGCTACCAACCCACTCAGTAACTTGGGGATGGTGCGTTGCCAGGGGAATCCGGGCGTCTCTTACCTCCAACACCACATCCACACGCTTGAGGTTTTCCTTCAGCGCCTTTTCAGCCTTGGCAATGTGACCTGGATACCAATGGATAGAGGGGGTACTCATATTAAAACCCAATTCTGACTCCTGACGCCTCTCTCCTGACTCCTGACTCCTGACTCCTGACTCCTCTAAGGAACAACCAAAACAGGGCAAGGAGACAAATTAATCACACGGCTGGTTACGCTATCAGATGCTCCCTCTTCAGTCAACCCTAGTCCTCGGCAGCCCATGACGATTAAGTCTGCCCCAATTTCATCGGCTACATCACAAATTGTGAAAGCAGGCTTGCCTTCGCGCTCAATGATTTGTGCCTGAATACCCTGCTGGATGAACATAGATTGGGCATTCTTGAGCAGTTGTTCAACTGCCACTGGTGACGCCATCGGAGCATCACTCGGCGACTCTACTGATTCCGGCGCTTCCACCACCGACAGCAGCACTAACCGACTGCCGTACTTTTGCACAACATTGACAACCACATCCGCGGCTTCCCGCGCTTCTCGGCTTTGATCAAGCGGAAACAAAACAGTCTGAAACATGGCAGGCACTTCCGATCCCCTGGCTCCGGTAAAATGTGGACGGCGCTAAAAGATTGACTTGAACAAAAACGCAATCAGGAGCTTGACGCTGTGTCTAAACAAACTTTAGCAAATTTATCGTCATCCGACTTATCAGGAAAACGTGCATTGGTGCGGGTAGATTTTAATGTGCCTCTGGATGACCAGGGCAACATCACCGACGATACTCGCATCCGCGCTGCCCTCCCAACCATCCAGGATTTAACGCAGAAGGGAGCCAAAGTCATCCTAGCAAGCCACTTCGGACGTCCCAAGGGTGTGGATGACAAACTGCGCCTCACCCCGGTTGCCAAGCGCCTCTCGGAATTGCTCGGGCAAGAGGTGGTTAAGTGCGACGACTGCATCGGTGAGGAAGTCACAAGTAAGGTGGCAGCGATGCAAAATGGTCAAGTGCTATTGCTGGAAAATGTCCGCTTCCACAAAGAAGAAGAGAAAAACGACCCGGAATTCGCCAAACAGCTGGCATCAAATGCCGATGTGTATGTGAATGATGCCTTTGGGACGGCTCACCGCGCCCATGCTTCCACCGAGGGCGTCACCCACTACCTCAGTCCTTCCGTTGCTGGGTACTTGATTGAAAAAGAATTACAGTACCTGCAAAGCGCGATTGAAAATCCCCGGCGTCCCCTAGCGGCAATTATTGGTGGCTCTAAGGTTTCTAGTAAAATTGGCGTGATTGAAACGTTGTTGGATAAATGCGATAAGCTGCTACTAGGCGGCGGTATGATTTTTACCTTCTACAAAGCCCGTGGCCTCAATGTTGGTAAGTCCCTGGTGGAAGACGACAAGCTAGAACTAGCAAAGTCTTTAGAAGCCAAGGCTAAGGAGCGCGGCGTTGCCCTGCTGTTGCCTACTGATGTGGTAGTTGCAGACAAGTTTGCAGCTGATGCAAATGCCCAAACTGTCAGCGTTGAAAATATCCCTAGTGATGGTATGGGTTTGGATATTGGTCCTGACTCAGTCAAGATGTTCCAGGAAGCCCTTGCGGATTGCAAGTCGGTGATTTGGAATGGACCGATGGGTGTGTTTGAGTTCGAGAAGTTTGCAGCTGGAACGGAAGCGATCGCGCGTACCCTTGCCGACCTCACCAAGCAGGGCACTACCACTATCATCGGCGGCGGCGACTCGGTGGCAGCTGTGGAAAAGGTGGGTGTGGCTGAGCAAATGAGCCACATTTCCACCGGTGGCGGTGCGAGTTTGGAGCTACTCGAAGGTAAAGAACTGCCCGGTATTGCGGCGCTAAATGATGCATAAGCTAGTCATCATAATATAATCGTTGCATATTTGTGGAGTCAGGAGAGAGGCGTCAGTCGTCAGGAGGGGCGTTTGCTGCGGTGCCTCGTGGTCAAAGAAACTTGCGACGCCTGGCTCCTAAAATGCAATGTGCCTTGGGGTAGAAGCCAATACTTAGCTCGGTCACTTAGGATGCCTTTGAGCTTTATGAAAGAAGTCAAGAGGAGCCAGCACACAAGGCGCGGGTTTCCCATGAATCACCCGCTAGTCGTATAAGATTCCTTCTGACTCCTGACTCCTGACTCCTGACTACTTTTTCCTAAAGAAAAACAACGCGGAGGATTTTCAAATGCAGCGCATTTTCTCAACCTTAAAGCAAGCATTTCGCAAGAGCATTTTGATTCTGGCTATGCTTAGTTTGCTCACCCTGTCAAGTCTATTTGTTTTCGCCGAGCAGCCGAGTTTAGCAGCACCAATCTCAACTGAGGGTCAGAAGCTGATTCAACAGGAAAATCTCGACAAACAAAGTCAACTTGCTGATGAACACTCGGAAGCTTACGAAGAAGAAGTAGAGGCAGAAAAGAACCCTGACAAGGTTTACAGAGAAAATTTGAAGGCGGAAAAAAAATCAAATCCTGGCGAGGGTTTAGTGCAGAAAACTATAGAAGGAGCGGGGAAACTGGTTGACAAAGTAACAGGCAAGGAATAGCTCCAATACTGGGTATTCACCGAATCTTTAAACGCGTCTGGAGGGTGGACAGTTGTTCACCCTCCATTTTTTGCTAATATCTACGAATCAAACAACTGGGAGAGAATCGTGGATTCCAAGTGGCTTGAATGGGCAAAAAAATTACAGGCGATTGCTCAAAACGGTTTCACGTATACCCAAAACCCCTTCGACATCGAGGGCTACAAATCGCTAAGTGCGATCGCTGCTGAAATCATGGCTACCTACTCAAACGTAGAACCAAGCTATGTCGTCGATCTGTTTGAGCGTGAAGTGGGATACGCGACACCGAAAGTTGACGTACGAGGAGCAGTGTTTCGCGGTGATACACTTTTATTTGTCAGAGAACGAGAGGACGGCTGCTGGGCATTACCAGGTGGATGGGCTGATGTCGGCGATTCCCCAAGCGAGGTTGCCGTTCGCGAAGTGTATGAAGAATCCGGCTATCATACTCGTGCAGTCAAACTGCTGGCTGTTTATGATAGAGACAGACATGGGCATCCACCCCTTTCACATTACGTCTACAAGCTGTTTTTCCAGTGCGAACTCCTAAGCGGATTTCCGTCATCGAGTATAGAGACGGATGAAGTGGCATTCTTTGGTGAGAATGAAATTCCGCAACTGTCTCTTACGCGCATTATGCCTGCTCAAGTAGCCCGAATTTTCGAGCATTACCGCCATCCAGATTGGTCAACAGACTTCGATTAAGAGCGTCTACTCGATTACGAAGTCGAGGGAGTTGCGTTTTCTAGTGGAAACGCCTCGTCGTCTAAGATATTTAGTATGGGATTTGAGAGTTGTGACGTTAAGCTGATAATCCACTGGCACCGAAGCCGTCGAGACGACGACAAATTCGTAGAAGCCTTGTTCTGGTAGCTTGCCTGACCAAGAGCGATCGCTTGAGTCTTCGAGCATTTTCGTCTTGCCGCTGGGGGAATAGACAGAAATCAGGACTTTGGGATTTGCTTGCAGATTAAGTTTTATTAATTGAGCTTTGTCAAGGTTAGCTATATAGGCTTTACCTTCTCCGGGTTTAAGGATGCCCCTGACCGTACCAATAGTTGGGTCAAATACCATTTGCTCTACGATAGTTCCAGCCTGCACTGCCTTGACTTTATCCGCTACAAGCCCCTGCCAAACTTGACCAATAGGCTGGTTCAGGAAATCATGACCTCGCTGTGGGAAAAGTTGAAAGAACGCGGCATTTGTTATGTCGTAGAGGGCGCGGCTGCTGATATGTAGTTTATTGACTTCTGCTTTAGCGCGTTCGCCTGACTCTGTGGTGTAATTGCCCAACTGCATCCGCGCTTTTGGACTCAGGTGCTTTTCCAGGGTAGCCAGCAACTTATCAGCTGTCGTGTACCACTGCGAGCGCAAATCTGCATCCACCGGCTCAGAGGTCAAGGGATGCTGCCGCAAATTCGGATGTTTGCTATAGAATACCTGATTAACTAAGCCTCGGTCTCCAAACAAGAAATTCTCCTCAATGCCCAGCTCTTTGCCGCGATTAAACAGGGCTTGACGCCGCGACTCTTCCTGGGGTGTGTATGGCAAAGTAGATTTTGGTTTAGGAGTGTTTGTTGAAGTTGAACTAAGTGCCTGTGTGGGTGCCGACGATATCTGGTCTTGGCGAGGTAGAGTAGATTGTCGAGATTTTAGCCAAAGACTTCCACTCCACCAGCCTACACCACCGGCACCAGCAAACAGCAGCAACACAAGCAAGATTTTACTTTGTTTGAAAGAAGAGCTAGGGGGCAAAGAGTTGCCCCTGTCTGTCCCCGCTCCTAATCCCCACTTCGTGGGTTCCCCGAGTTCCCCAGAGGGAACCCCCCTGCCCCTCTGCCCCTCTGCCCCTCTGCCCCTCTGCCCCTCTGCCACTTCAGTGAGAGCTTGCAGAACTTGATCGGCAGATTGGTAGCGCTTGCTTGGTGTAGGCAGCAGCATTTTATCCAATACAGATCCAAGAGTTGGGTCGAGGTGAACTTCCTGCTGCCAGCTCCAAGTCAGCGTATTCTCGTCAATTAGCTCTTGAGGCTCCTTGCCAGTCAACAAAACTAGCACCGTTGCTGCCAGAGCATACAGGTCACTATCGGGATACACCATCCTTGTCTGCGTCTGCTCATAGGGAGCATAGCTCAACCTTTCCGGTAGAGTTGCAGGTTCGGGAGGCTTATCAGCAGCTGGCTGGTCAAATTTTGAGACGACGGTTGCGGCTAGTTGCTTGACACCCCCAAAATCAATCAGCACTGGCAGAGAGTCAGAACTGCGAAGAATCAAGTTATCTGGGGAGATGTTTCCATGAATCACTCCCATTGAGTGGATGTACTCCAAAACAGGCAGAATCTGAAGCAACAGATGGCGTACCTCCACCTCGCTAAACCTCAGTCCTTCGAGCTTGCGGGCGTTTAACAAGGCGCGGTAGGTTTGACCCGACTCATAGTCCTGTACTAGGAACAGGTAGCCTTTATTGTCCAGATTGTCGCGGAACAGTTCGCGGAAGTGGGGAATCTGTGGGTGTTGGAGTTTGTAGAGTACACCAGCTTCGCGCTCGAACACTTCTTCTGCCTTTTGTAAGGCGTGGGCAGTTTGGAGCTGGGGGGCGAATTCCTTTAAAACACAGGGTTCGCTGAATTGTTTGCTGTCTTCAGCCATGTAGGTGTGTCCAAAATCACCCTTTCCCAGTTGACACACAATCTGATAGCGATCGCCTAAAAGAAGCCCCGGATGAATCCCCTTGCTTACCGGGAGTTCCAGGTTCTCGTTACACTTGAGACAAAAGCGACTACCGTTCGGGTTTTCGTGGCCTTTGCTGCAATAGGGGGACATGATTAAAAGGCTATAAAAAAATAATAAATACTCAGTATACAGGAGTGGATTTGCCAGATTCTAGGGCGATAGCTGCTTCTTATTGCAATATCTCTACTTGACTGATTTTATCCGATAAGATTGCGTACCATATCTGACCAAATGTTTTAAGTTTGGGTGTTTCAGCCCGCTGCTGGGGAAACAGCTGATAGAACCTTTGGTCTGTTTGTTTTTCCATCTGTTCTATCGTATAGCTACCCAACTGCCCTCGGTTAGCTTTAAGATGCCAAATTTCATAATCTTGTTGACTATAGCTCCCCAATTTACCACGAGCCGCTGCACTGAGTTGGGCTTGTTCTATTTGATCTAGCAACTCCTCCGCGCTTGTGTACCACTCCTGCCGCAAATTGGCATCTTCTGGCTGGTTTTTCAGGTTACGTCCCCGTGCCGAGGGATGGCTTTGATAGAATTGTTCATTAACCAAGACGTTAAAGAACCTTGGTTTAATTGCCAGAGCTTGACGGCGATGGAAAAGTAAGTCTATCCGGGTCTTTTCTGATGAACTGGGCGCTTGCTGTGGCAGATGCATTGATTGTGGTGAAAGAATCACTGATTTTACCAGGGTAAAAGCACCCGTACCAATTAATACAACCAAGCCCGCACCGGCAACCCTGACTGCCCAAGGGCGAAACCAGATGGAATGAAAGACAGGTGTCGCAATCACTTGAGTTCCGCCGTTAGGAAGGCTGTAGCTGGAATTGGGGTCAGGTTTGCGTCCGACAAAGTTGATAGTACGCATCTGGGAGATGTTGGGATTTGGCGGCGATGAGATGGTTTGCGACGCCAGGGCTTGGAGTACTTCGTCAGCAGATTGATAGCGATCGCTCGGTTTATTAGCCAGCATTTTCTTCAACATCGCTTCCAGTTGAGGAACGTTAATTTCCCTTCCCCAGAGCCAAGTCCCCTTATAGCTGTCATAAAGGGCTTGAGGCTCTTTGCCCGTCAACAACACCAGTGCTGTTACTGCCAGGGCGTACAAGTCACTGTTGGGAAAGACTTTCCCCTGTAGCAGCTGTTCCTCTGGAGCATAGCCTTTCTTGCCCAACCGAGTGCGGATTACACCCAACTGAGTAAACCAAAACACCGGACTCACTGGCAATTGCTTGACACCACCAAAATCGATCAGCACCGGCAGAGAGTCAGAACTCCGCCGAATCAGGTTATCAGGGGAAATATCTCGGTGAATTACATCGACTGAGTGAATGTACGACAAGACGGGCAAAATCTGGCACAGCAGATGGCGTACCTCCACCTCGCTAAAGCTCACCCCCTGACTGAGGCGGGCTTCTAACAATTGGTAGTAGGTTCCACCCTCCACGTAATCTTGCACCAAGAAGAGGTATTCTCGATCCCCTAAATTGGCTTGAAGCATTTCGCGGAAGGCAGGAATCTGAGGGTGATTGAGCTGATATAGCACACGGGCTTCTCGCTCAAACAACTCTTTGGCTTTTTCCAACTGCGACGCCAGCTGATCTTGGGGGGCAAATTCCTTCAGAACACAGTTTTGGTTGGAGCGATTGATATCCTCAGCTAGAAAGGTGCGTCCAAATCCGCCCTGCCCCAGTTGACGGACAATGCGATAGCGGTTCTCTATGAGCTGCCCCACAGCAATAGCTAGTGGAACACCGCATTTTACACAAAAACGGTTACTGGAAGGATTTTCGTGTCCTTGACTGCAGTAGAGGGACATCGTTACAGCTTAGCTAGGTTTTTTGCCATCAGTTTTCATGGAAATTTCCCCACTCAAGAGCGAGTGTTCTGGCGCAGATGCCAGATCCAATCCCTCTTGAGTGGGGAAGCTAGTTTACAATTGCTGAAATTCAGGCCAACCAAATGGAAAAATTTAACTGTGACTGCATTCGTTTTCAGCTTTAAGACATCGCCTGAATGATGTAGTCAAAGTAGGGGGTTGCCTCTGCTGCGTCTTCCTTACTTAGTAAGTCGAGGGAGGCTTTCTTCAGGCAGCGGATTGATTCCACCATTCCTGGAACAGGAACACCTAGCGAATTGTACATTTCCCGCACTCCAATCAAACCGATCTTTTCAATCGGTTCTTTGTCACCAGCAAGCACCCCGTAGGTGATCAGGCGCAGGTACCAGCCATAGTCACGTAGACATAAAGCCCGTTGGCGCTCCCCATAGGCATTTCCACCAGGTGCGATGAAGTCCGGGCGTTTCTGCCAAAGCTGTTTACTGGCTTCTTGAACAATTTTTTTCTCATTTTCGGCTAGCGTGGCGGCAATCCGCATCCGCTGTTCGCCAGTTTGCAAAAAATCTTTGATGGTTCTGAGTTCGCCAGTGCTAGGATAGCGAAGCTCATCATCTGCTTGGAGAATAAATCGGCTAACTACGCTCATGATTATTTGCGTTGCGTCAGAATATTATTTGTAGTTTAGCGATTTAGAGGTACACAAATAAAGGGAGGGGGAGGCTGTGTCCGCAAGAGAGCAGCTTGACACTAATGCCGGGGATCATCCGGCAGCTTGGCAACAGGGAAAATTAGTCGAGGTGGTTATCACTGACTTGAGCGACACTGGTGACGGAGTGGGGCGCTGGGAAGATCGTGTGGTGTTCGTACCAGATACGGTTATAGGCGATCGCGTTCATACCCGCCTCCTTAATGTCAAACCCCACTACGCCCATGGTCAGCTACACGAGCTGTTAGAGGCTTCTTGCCACCGCATCCGACCCAGCTGCATAGTGGCAGATAAGTGTGGTGGTTGCCAATGGCAGCATGTTGCCTACGAGTATCAGCTAGAAGCAAAACAAAATCAAGTCATCCAAGCACTTGAACGTATTGGCGGATTCAACTGCCCACCAGTCGAACCCGTTCTGGCGGCTCCCTCACCTCTGGCCTATCGTAACAAAGCGACGTATCCACTGGGCGTATCAGCTACTGGAAGAGTGCAAGCCGGTTACTACCAAAAAGGCAGCCACCAACTGATTAACCTGAACCAATGCCCAGTTCAAGACACACGTCTAAATCCATTACTGGCAGAGGTAAAGCAGGATATTCAACAGCTGGGTTGGCAGGTGTATAACGAACAGCGTCACAAAGGGCAGGTGCGTCATTTGGGGCTACGGGTTGGACGCCGTACGGGTGAGATGCTGCTGACATTAGTGGTGAAAAATTGGGATTTACCGGGTATTGAAGCCCAAGCGCAGGAGTGGTTAAACCGCTATCCCCAGTTGGTGGGCGTGTCGTTGAATCGCAACTCTGAGCGCACCAATACAATTTTTGGCCCCCAAACCCGTTGTATTGTAGGTCTTCCTTACTTGTTAGAGGAATTTGCAAATCTTCAGTTCCAGGTGCGAGCTGATACGTTTTTCCAAGTCTACACAGAGTCAGCTGAAGCACTGTTACAGGTGATAATTGAGCAGCTGAACCTGCAAGGGGATGAGGTGTTAGTCGATGCCTACTGTGGTATTGGGACTTTAACCTTGCCACTGGCGAGAGCGTTGCGCCAGGCTATAGGGTTGGAAGTGCAACCGGAAGCAGTGGAGCAAGCCCAACTGAATGCCCAGCTCAATCGGATAACCAATGTGACGTTTCAGGTGGGGCAAGTGGAGACATTGCTACCCCAACTGGACATTACACCGGATATTGTGCTGCTCGATCCGCCACGAAAAGGGTGCGATCGCATTGTGATTGAATCCCTGCTGCGATCTTCACCCCGCCGCATCGTCTACGTCAGTTGTAAACCTGCCACCCTTGCCCGTGACCTCAAACTGCTTTGTCAGCCGGGGAACTATCGTTTAACTAAGGTACAACCAGCCGATTTCTTTCCTCAAACGGCTCATGTGGAGTGTGCTGCCTTCCTTACCCTCTGCGGGGAGTAGAGTTACCGAACTCCTAATATTAAGATGCATTTGCAATTTTAATATTATCTTTGCGACTTTAATGAGAAGAATTGTTTTATAATAAGAGTGATGGTGACTTAGCCATCAGAATGTCTGATAAGCCTCTGCCAATTGGCATTTCGACGCCGTTGGACAATCTGAAATCATGAAGTTAGCTCTTTGATGAGTGAAAGTTTCTAGTAGTTGGAGCTAGTACTGTTGAATACCATGACTCGCCTTTGATACATAAAAATTGCAAGTTACAAAGATAAAGGATTTGGGATAGTGTTGTGAGTTCCACGGACTATTATAAACCTAAATCTGAGGAGTAGGAAAGCTAGCGCTGCATTGCCAGCACCGGTGATAATATATCGTTTTGAAGATTGGCAGATACCCTTGAGGCACTATGCTTTTGAAGACTAAAAGCTTAATTCAACCGGCTGACTGCTCAATCGGGATGGCTATTGTCAAGAGAGGAAATAGACATTGTAATTGCATCAGAATGAAATACCCCTAGTGCTTGTCAGAAGTTCTTTATAGACGCAAGTTTGAGTTAACCATGACCAGTATTCGTAATAGCTAGGGTCATAGCTCAGCAAACTAATGTCTCTCTAGCTGAAAGCTACGGGGTTTTTTATAGTGATTACTATCTCACCGCGTCCAGTTGGACGCAACTGTGGCACAATTAGTTTTGCCTCGACTCTGTATCTTTGTCCAATCCTGGATTTACTGCTTGCCGTAGTCCCATATAGGTGGCACGCAGAGTTACGGCTAGGGCTTCAGGAAGCCTTAGTAAACGCCGCTAAACATGGCAATAATCTTGATCCCGGTAAGATTGTTATAGTACGCTTTTCCCTGGCAAATGACCACTATTGGTGGGCTATTTCAGACGAAGGCTGCGGTTTTACACCTCCTTGTAAAAGCGAAGCCGACCCCGCCGAATACTTGCCCCCACAAGAGTCAGAAAGCGGTCGCGGCTTGTGCATCCTCCACGAAATTTTCGATCAGGTTCATTGGAACCAAGAGGGTACGGAGCTCAAACTTGGTAAACAAGTGAATAATCGCTTCCGACTGCCTCTGGTTCACTGAAGATGAGAGGGAGAGGGGGAGATGGGGAGAGTAATTCTATCTTTGCGCCCTCACCCTCTCACCCCCTCACCCCCTCACTGAACATGGCTCGGGCAGGGTGGGGCGGAAATGGAACGATCTAACCAGCCAACTGCCTGCTGGAGTCTTGGTAAAGCTTCCTCTGGTTGCTCCTTAAGGAGAAAGACAAGGGCAGCTGCTGCTTGCTCACTGGCACGAGCTTTACGATTAGACTTTAACCGGTGCCAATCGTTGGGGGAGATGGTAAGCCGCTCCATTAGGGCTTGGGCAAGTTCCAAAGTGGTGAGATCATTCGGGTTGGCGGTTTTAACCATCTGGGTGGTTTCAGGCATACTGTCTAGGCATACTAGTGTTATCCATACTTTACAAGCTTAGGTCAGAAACCCAGCAGATGAAGCCGCCTCGCGAACCTGACTTGCCAGATTCCCAACAAGTAGACAATGTACGAGAGTTCTCGCTTTTGCTCGAAGAGGTGGAGCGATCGCTTGTTGCCCTCAAGGAGCGCTACACCCAAGTGCAGTATGACTTGTCTAGGCAGGCTGAACTCCAGCAACGCTTAAAACAGGTGAAGAAGCAACTGCGTAAAACCCAGGTGCCGATGACCCTTAAGGTCGAGTTAAGACAAATCAAAGAGCAGCTCGAAGCAATAGAAATTAACTTAGAGAGCCAACTGTTTTCTTGGAGCAGCTTAAAAGAACCTTTCTGGCAAGCTGTCCGCTTTGGAGGACTGGGCGTTGTTGTAGGCTGGATATTAAAGTCATGTGCTGGGTGATATGGTGAGGCGACGCATTGCAGAAATATTGCGAAACGGTCAGCCTGATGAGTCGGTAATGATTCAAGGGTGGGTTCGCACAAAAAGGGAGTTGAAGGGGTTTGCCTTTATTGAAGTCAACGATGGCTCAACCCTGGCAAGCCTACAAGTCGTAATGAATCCGGAAGTGCCAGAGTATGAAGTACTGCTGAAGCAGCTGAATACGGGTGCGTCGGTGGAAGTGGCTGGGGTGCTGGTACCTTCCCAAGGTAAAGGGCAGCGAATTGAATTGAAGGCTACTACGGTTAAGCTCTACGGAGAAGCAGACCCAGAAACCTACCCGCTGCAAAAGAAACGCCATTCGTTTGAGTTTCTACGGACGATTGGGCATTTGCGATCGCGTACCAATAGCTTTGGTGCAGTCTTTCGGGTGCGAAATGCCTGTGCCAACGCGATCCACCAGTTCTTCCAAGAACGGGGATTTTTGTGGATTCACACCCCAATCATTACCAAGAGCGACTGTGAAGGAGCTGGAGAACTGTTTACAGTCACAAGTCTGGATCTCAAGCAAGTCCCCCAGACAAAAACTCAAGAGGTGGATTACAGTCAAGACTTTTTTGGTGGACCAGCCTACTTAACGGTTAGCGGTCAGCTGGAAGCAGAGATTATGGCGATGGCCTTCAGCAACGTCTACACCTTTGGCCCTACCTTCCGCGCGGAAAATTCTAACACCTCCCGGCACTTAGCAGAGTTTTGGATGGTGGAGCCAGAAATGGCCTTCTGCGACCTCCGAGGCAATATGGATTTGGCAGAGGCGTTTCTGAAGCACATCTTTAAGTACGTGTTAGAGACTTGCCCGGAAGATATGGAGTTTTTCAACCAGCGGATTGATAATTCCGTATTGGCAACAGCTGACAATATTATCAATAGCGAGTTTGAGCGCATCACCTATACAGAGGCGATCGCACTCTTAGAAAAAGCCAACTCTCCTTTTGAGTATCCCGTCAAATGGGGCTTAGATTTACAATCAGAACACGAGCGCTATCTGGCTGAGCAGCTATTTAAAAAGCCGGTTATAGTTACCGATTACCCAGTCGAAATCAAAGCCTTTTATATGCGCTTAAACGAGAATGAAAAGACCGTCAGCGCTATGGATGTCTTAGCTCCCAAAATTGGCGAAATTATTGGCGGCTCTCAGCGGGAAGAACGCCTCGAAGTCTTAGAACGACGAATGCAAAGCCAAGGTTTGAATCCAGAAGATTTGTGGTGGTATCTAGATTTGCGTCGTTATGGCACCGTCCCTCACGCTGGCTTTGGACTAGGTTTTGAACGTCTCGTACAATTTATGACCGGCATGGGCAACATCCGTGATGTTATTCCCTTCCCACGCACACCTTTGAATGCGGAGTTTTAAGATCATATAGCAATCCTAAATGAATTGTGAAATATTGCGTGGAGTTAGTAGTCAGTAGTCAGTAGTCAGTAGTCAGTAGGCACTCTTGTACTGGCTACTGGCTACTGGCTACTCTTGCCGAGGACTAGTTTACAAATCAAATAGGATTGCTATACAGTTCTGAGGTATTGATGGCTCACCTGAACAGTGACTGCGCCCTGACCTACCGCAGAAGCAACCCGCTTCACCGATGCATGACGCACATCGCCAGCCACAAAGATACCAGGGAAACTGGTTTCAAACAGAAAAGGGTCATCATCATCCTGCTCCACAACGCCACCCAGCCAATCAGTACGCGGCTGGACACCGATACAGAGAAAAAGTGCGGTTGCAGAAATAGTTTGCTTCTGGCCGGTTTCAGAATTGGCCATGGTGATGGCCTTAAGACTACTCTCACCAGGCCTAAGAGAGCGCCTCTGCCTCTTCTTGATCCTGATCCACTTGTACCGCATCTAAGCAAGCCTTCAACTTTTCGGCTAGGTACCGGACGTTGGGTTCGCGGAACATATTGACGTGATTGCCAGAAAATTCATGGATCTCTAATCCTTCAGCAACCAGCCCGCCCCAGCCCAATTGGGGATCAACCGAACACCAGTCCAACCATCCTTCAAGCGGCTCACCAGCTCGGAAGATGATTGCCCGACCCGGATACACTTGAGGTACATAATATGAGTCTGCCTGTTCCAGTGCCTGTCGTAAAGGGGATAGCTGGTAAGCTTGAGGCAAGGGTTGGCTGTGACCTGAATAAAACCTGCGGCCTAAATTATTCTTGAGGTAGGTTAATTTATCTTTTGGTTTAAGTCGTAATAAGTTACTCAGATGTCGTAAGACGCGAGTATGGACTGGTAAGGGTTTGAGCCAATCTGGGCCCTGAGTATCGAACAAGGCCAGTATAGCCACTTTCTGACCTTGGGTGTGCAGTTGTTGCGCCATCTCGAAGGCTACCTTGCCCCCCATGGAAAAGCCTCCGAGAAAATAAGGTCCCTCAGGCTGGACAGTACGTATTTCCCTGATATAGTCCGCCGCCATGTCCTCAATTCGGGAGTGAGGAAGCTGTTTCTCATCCAGACCCTTTGGTTGTAGGGCGTAAACTGGGTACTGCGAGCCCAAATGAGCTGCCAAACTGTAGTACGCAGCTACCTCCCCATGACCACAATGTATGCCGAACAAAGGAGGTTTGTCACCGCCAGTTTGAATCGCCACCAGCGAGGACCAAGGCTTTGACGATTCTTCTTGGCAGATAATACTAGCCAATTGCTCAACCGTCGGAGCCTGGAAGATGGTAACCAGAGGCAGATTTTTGGTGAAGATTTTCTTGACCTGGGCGAACAGACTTACAGCTACTAGAGAGTCACCCCCCAACTCAAAGAAGTTATCGTGGATTCCCACCTGAGCGATACCGAGGCTTTCTTGCCAGATATTGGCAATCTTTTGCTCAATGTCATTTTTGGGAACGATGTAAGCGTTTTTCAGTTCAGGCCTGGAGTATGTTGGCTTAGGTAGGAGAGACTTCTCCAATTCTTCTATAGCACTTGATGCTGTAAAAGCATGCTCAATCCTAGTAGGGATATCTTGCGTCGATACCACAACCTGAGGCAGCGAATTCCCCAAAATCCGACTAAACGCATCTACGCCCTCCTTGGAGGATATTCCTTTCTCTAGGCTCTCTTGTCGCCGTTGTATTAGTTCCGTTGGGACCGCTGTGTTTACTGCCATCCCTACCTCTCGCCAGGCATCCCAGTTAATGGAAAAGGTAAATCTGCCGCGTCTTTTTTGATTGTAGTGAGCCTCCGCATCGAGAAAGATATTTGCTGCGCAATAGTCTACCTGCCCGAATTCACCTAGAATCGAATTGATTGAGGACGTCAGTGCCAAGAAATCTAGCTGAACATCCTTGAATAGAAGATCTAGCACTAATGTTCCCTTCACTTTGGGTTCAAGAACACTTGCTGCTATTTCTGGGGTTTTTAGTTGAATCACGCCTCCACCTGCAATCCCTGCGGCGTGGATGACACCGTGGATAACGCCAAATTTTTGCTCTGCCTGGGTTTTCACTGAGAGCATTTGTTCGAGATTGGCAACATCAGCGCTGGCAAATAGAACAGAGGCACCTAACTTCTCAAGTGCCTGCACTTTGCGAATCTTACGGCTTACGCCATCCTGCTGATCGTGAGTTGCCAGCCATTGTGACCACTCGTTTCTATTGGGAAGAGCCTTTCGCCCCACCAGAATCAGTTTTGCCTGCACTGTCTGTGCCAGATATTCCGCGAGTACAAGTCCAATGCCTCCTAGTCCACCTGTGATCAGGTAGACTCCCCCTTCCCTTAACCGTGTTGTCCCTTCGACTGCTCGATCCAATCGGACTGACTCAAAAGTTTGTACCTGTCGATGCTCGTCGCGCAAGGCAACAATGTTGTCAGACGTTTTTGCACTCAGTTCCGCTATGAGTTGATCTATCAGTTTCTGCTGCTCTTCGGTTCCTGAATCGGGAAGAACAACATCAATGCTGCGGCAGGTTATATGCGGATATTCTTGTGGGATAACCTTACACGGCCCTAACACAGTCGCCTTTTCTGGGCATAACACCTCAACGCCCGTCACTTGTTGGATATTGTTTGACACGACCACAATTTGAAGGGAGTCAGTCGTGTTCTGGCTTCCAAGTGCCTGTGCCAGAAACAGCAAACTGTAGAAGCCGAACTCCTGGGACTTTTCAAAGAAATCGATTCTGGATTGTGTCTTTTCGTTCGGGGTGACATTCCAGAAGTGAGCAATTGTTTTGGGGTTTTTATCCAGCGCACAGAGTTCTTCGAGCAAGGCGTCATAGTCATCACGTTGTCGAGGATTAATCGTATATCCATGATCGCTCAGCTTGCTAAACTGCTCACTGACCATTACGGTAATGACATCCTGACCCTCTTGTTCGAGTCGTTTCACTATTTGGTCACCCAACCCACACGCATCGATAAATACCAGCCAGCAAAACTTTTGCTCTTGTAGCTTCGCCTTGAGCGGCAGCGGGGATTGTTTCCAGGCAGGGATGTAGAACCAGTCTGCGACGTCTGGCTTCTTGCCTAATGATTTTTGAGGAGTCAGGACAGCTGAAGGCTGTTTTTGCGGTTCAATCCAGTACCGCTGGCGCTCAAACGGATAAGTCGGCAAGGGGATACGATGACGTTGCTCATGGGCATAGAATCCCGACCAATCTACTTGGATTCCTGTAAGCCAGAGCTGTGCCAATGTGTTCAGTAAAAATGCTACATCCGATTGTTGGTCATGGGGATGGCGTAACGAAGAAAGCACAACCTGCTCACTACCCTTATCTGGATGTCGTTTTGCTAATGTGCTCAACGTCCGACCAGGGCCAACCTCCAGCAGGACTCGCTCCGGTTCTTTCAACAACTCTTGCAACCCCGCATTAAATAGCACCGAGGAGCGCAGATGCTTGGTCCAATAGCTCGGGTCTGTCGCTTCTTTAGCTGTAATCCAGGTACCAGTTACGTTGGACACGTAGGGAATTTTGGGGGGCTGAAGGTTGACTTTTTTCACCTGCTCCGTAAATTCTTCTAAGATAGGCTGCATCATTTGTGAATGAAAGGCATGGGATGTGTGGAGACGGCTACACTCCACGCCTTGTTGACTCAGCTTGCCCTCCAGTTGAGCTACCGCATCCGTGGAGCCTGAAACCACGCACAAAGATGACCCGTTGATTGCTGCCAGGGAGAGTTGCTCGCCTAAAAGAGGCTGCACCTCCAACTCAGGCAACGGGACAGCGAGCATTGACCCGGTGGGCAGAAGCTGTATCAGTCGCCCTCTTGTCGCTACCAACGCCAATGCATCTGACAAAGAAAACACTCCAGCTAATATTGCTGCCACATATTCACCAATGCTGTGACCAATCATCGCAAAGGGGCGTACTCCCCAATGCATCCACAACTTGGCCAAGGCATACTCAATCACAAACAGCGCTGGCTGTGTAATCGCAGTCTGTTTGAGTTGCTGCGTAGCTGCTTCTATCTGGTCTTCGTTCGGATAAAACACTTGGCGCAGATCAAGCCCTAAGTGGGGGAGGAGGAGTTCTAAACATAGATCGACCTGTTCGCGAAACACTGGCTCAACCTGGTATAGTTCCTTAGCCATATTCACGTACTGCGCCCCCTGCCCTGGAAACATAAACACTACAGGCCGCTCCCTGGGCTCCTGCGAGGAAGTCAAAACTCGTTTCGCATCCAACGTCTCCAGCGCGATCGCAGCATCGTCAACATCGTGGCACATCAATATCCGTCGATGGCCCAAAGCCCTACGACCAACCTGATAGGTGTAGGCAACATCAGCAAGATTGAGTTCAGGATGCTGCTTTAAGTGAGCCACTAGGTTTGTGGTTGCGGTATCGAGTGCGGAACTGGTTTTGGCGGATAGCACCAGCAGTTGCGAGGGTCTAGATTCTCCAGCGGGCTCGACAGTCGGGGCTTCTTCAAGAATAACATGCGCATTGGTACCCCCAATCCCAAAAGAACTGACTCCAGCCCGCCGAGGAGTACTGCCGCCCTTCCATTCACACAGCTTGGTATTGACATAGAAGGGACTGTTGGCGAAATCAATCTTAGGATTGGGCGTCTCGAAGTGCAGGCTGGGGGGCAGCAACTTGTGTTTGAGCGCCAGGACGGTCTTGATTAAACCTGTGACACCAGCGGCCGTATCCAGATGTCCTACATTAGTTTTCACCGAACCGATAGCACAGAAGCCCTTCTTCTGGGTTTGGAGTGAGTAAGCCTGTGTAAGTGCAGCGATCTCAATCGGATCTCCTAGGGGGGTTCCGGTTCCGTGGGCTTCTACATAGGTGATAGTCTCAGGTTCAACCTCGGCCGTCGCCAAAGCCTCTGCAATCACCTCTGCCTGACCATCCACACTCGGCGCTGTATAGCCAACTTTGAAAGACCCATCATTATTGATGGCTGAGCCTTTGATCACCGCATGAATGTAGTCCCCGTCGGCTAGAGCAGACTCTAATCTTTTTAGAACAACCATTCCCACCCCACTGCCGCCAACTGTTCCCTTTGCCTTGGCATCAAAGGCTCTGCAGTGTCCATCGGGCGAAAGAATCATGCCCTCGTGATAAAGGTATCCTTCCTTTTGTGGCAGCATGATTGAAATACCACCGGCCAAAGCCATATCAGATTGGTAATTGAGCAAGCTTTGGCAGGCAAGAACGATGGCAACTAATGAAGTAGAGCAGGCAGTTTGGACAGTAAAACTTGGCCCTTTCAAATTTAATTTATAAGAGATACGTGTGGTCAGAAAATCTTTATCATTCCCAATAAATATTTGGTAATCACCAACTGATTCTCTCAGCTCACGATTTGCATAAATGTTGTTTAATAAGTAGGTTTTTGTGCCGCCGCCTGTACCCCCATAAACACTAATTGAACCATCGAATGTTTCAGAGTTGTAGCCAGCATTTTCCAGGGCTGACCAAGCACACTCCAAAAAGAGGCGATGTTGTGGATCTGTGATTTGAGCCTCTCTGGCATTAAAGCCGAAGAATGAAGCGTCAAATAACTCTACATCTTCCAAAACAGCTCTTGCTTTGACATAATTCGGGTCACTCACAACGGCAGGAGCCACACCTGCCTGCTCCAGTTCCTGATCAGTAAAAAAGGAAACTGACTCCACACCGTTTCGCAGATTCTGCCAAAACTCCTCGATATTTTTTGCGCCTGGGAACCGACCAGACATACCAATAATGGCTATGCCTTCTAGAGACTCGTATTTATCTGATTCACTCATTGGTTTGCATTCTTTCTAAGTTGAGCAAGAAGAATAAAGGCGTCACAAGTCAGAAGATCTTCTGGCTCTTGACTTCTGACTTGTTTCGGATTTCCCATTTGTTAAATTATTTTTTCTTTTCTTTATAATTGGCTTTTTTAAGATTCCTAGCCTCTTTTTGCTTCTTAGTTCTGTCCTGTATTTTTTGAAAATCAGGTGGTTCAACTTGCGACTGAATTAAATATCTGGCTAGGGAGTTTATAGTGGGATATTTAAACAATTCTATCATTGATACATCTCGCTCAACCAGTTTTTGTAGTTTGCTATGAATTTGGGCCATGAGTAATGAATGACCACCTAGATCAAAAAAGTTGTCATGCACACCCACCTGCTCTACATGAAGCACCTCTTGCCAAACTGTAGCGATGGTGCGCTCCACCTCTGTCTGAGGCGCCACATAAGTTAGTTCCAAATCAGGGCGAAGACCCTCCTCCGGAATAGGCAGCGCCCGGCGGTCGACTTTGCCGTTGGGTGTGAGCGGCAGGGAGTCCAGCATCACGAAGGCTGAAGGTACCATGTACTCTGGTAGCTGCTCCTTCAAGCAGCGCCGCAGTTCACTCTTGCTGGGTGAGAGCGACTGGTTCGTCACAACATAGGCCACCAGCCGCTTATCGCCAGGAATATCCTCTCGTACCAAGACAACGGTCTGCAGCACCGCAGGGTGCTGGCTTAGTACCGCCTCAATCTCCCCTAGTTCGATGCGGAAACCACGAATCTTCACCTGGTGGTCAATGCGCCCGAGGTACTCGATGTTGCCGGAGGGCAGGTAACGAGCCAAATCCCCAGTCCTGTAAAGGCGCGGCTTCGGCTCATCACTGAAGCAGTTGGAAATGAAATTCTGGGCAGTTAGCTCAGGGCGGTTGAGGTAGCCACGGGCTAGTCCCGCACCACCGATGTACATTTCACCGGGAACTCCAATGGGCACAGGCTGTAGATGCAAGTCCAGCAGATAGATCTGCGTGTTGGCAATCGGGCGACCTATGGACACCGCATCGCCCGAAGATTGGACTTGGTAGACGGCTGACCAGATGGTAGTCTCTGTGGGGCCGTACATATTCCACAGGGAAGCGCTTCGTTCTAGCAACTGATTGGCCAGCTCCCGAGATAGAGCTTCCCCGCCGCAGAGGACTTTCAATCTCCCAGTACCCTGCCACCCGGCTTCCAGAAGTAGTCGCCAGGTAGCTGGAGTAGCTTGCAAGACTGTAGCACCGTCGAGCAGCGAAGCTAACAACTTTGAGCCGTCAGTAGCTACTTCACGGCTTACCACCACCAGCTGTGCTCCCACTATAAGCGGTAGAAAGAGTTCCAAAGCAGCAATATCAAACGACAAGGAGGTAACGGAAAGCAGAATATCTTGATTCGTCAGTCCTGGCCGCTCTTGCATCGAATGGAGAAAGTTGACCACAGCGCGGTGTGGAATTTGAACTCCTTTGGGCTTGCCAGTTGAGCCCGAGGTGTAGATGACATAGGCCAAATCATCAGCCGTTGCCTTAGGGCTCGGGTTTTCCTGTTCAGACTGAGCAATGCTCTGCCAGCCTGAGTCCAGGCACACCACTTTGGCGCCATGCTCTGGAAGTCCCCCCGCCACTAGCCGCTCTTGGGTCAGCAATACCGACACAGAGGCATCCTCTAGCATGAAGGCCAGGCGTTCTAGCGGATACGCTGGGTCTAGCGGCACATAAGCCCCGCCAGCTTTGAGGATACCCAACAGCCCCACCACCATCAAAGGCGATCGCTCCAAGCAGATGCCGACCAGCACGTCAGGTCCCACGCCCAATGCCCGCAGGTAATGCGCGAGCTGATTCGCTCGGGCGTTCAGCTCGCCATAGGTAAGCTGCTCTGACTCCTCGACTACCGCCACAGCGTCTGGTGTCTGCTCCACCTGAGCCTCAAACAACTTATGGATGCACGCATTCATAGGGTAATCGGTCTGAGTGCGATTCCACTCCACGAGCAACTGATGCTGCTCTGCTGCACTCAAGAATGGCAATGTTGAAATCGGCTGCTCTGGGTTGGCGACGACGCTTGACAGCAAGATCTGAAAATGACCAGCCATCCGGTGTACGGTGCAAGCATCAAACAAATCTGGGTTGTACTTCAAAACGCCTTTGAGCGAACCGCCCGTTTCGAGCATCTCTAAGGTCAGATCAAACTGCCCCTCCTGCTGTGCCACAACCAAAGGCTCCAGCTCCAGCCCCCCAAAATCCATCCTAGCCTCGGTTTCGCTCGGTACGATGAACTCTGATAGTTCCTCAAATCGGTGCAGCTTCCGTAAGATGAGCATTACCTGGAACAGTGGCGAGCGACTGGGCTCCTGAGTTGGATGCAGTCGCTCAACTAGGAGCGCAAAAGGGTAATCCTGATGCTTGAGAGCATCTAGTACCGTGTGGCGCACCTGAGTGAGAAATCTCTTGAAGCTTGGATTTCCGGAAAGATCCGCCCGCAAGACAACTGGGTTGATGAAGTCACCCACTAATCCTGAGGACTCACGCCGACTCCGACCAGTTGTGGGGGAGCCCACCAGAATGTCTTCTTGTCCTGTGTAGCGGTAAAGCAGCACTTGGAAAGCCGCTAGGATGGTCATGTAAAGGGTTGCTTCCTCGGCCTGAGCCAGCGCCTTGAGCTGCCCGGTCAATTCCTCGCTCAGCTTGAAGGCGTGCGAGGCACCGCAATGCGTCTGAACCGGCGGTCGAGGCCGGTCAGTCGGGAGATTCAGTACAGGCAATTCACCAGCCAGCTGTCTCTGCCAATAGGCCCAAAGCCTTTCTCCTTCTGCGCTTGCTAGCATTTCGGCCTGCCAACGAACGTAGTCCGTGTATTGCAAGTCGAGAGGAGGTAAATGTGCCTGTGTGCCAGCTCTTTGGGCAGGGTACAGCACGCGGAGTTCGTCCAAGATCACTGTGAGGGACCAGAAGTCAACCGCAATGTGATGCACTGTCAGCAAAAAAATGTGTTCTGTTGCTGATTGAGTGAACAGGTTCACCCGCAGCACGGGTCCTTGTTCTAGATCGAAGGGACGACGTGCTGCCTCAACCAAACGGTTGTTCAACTCATCCTGGCTCCAAGCTGAAGTGTCCGTCTGCTCGAAGTGAACCTGAGTGTGTTCATGGACTTGCTGAATCGGTATGCTATCACGCACAGTATAAGTGGTTCGGAGCGAAGGATGGCGCTCAATTAGTGTCCCAAACGCGCCTTGCAAAGCTGGAATGTCTACATAAGAGCGGATTCGGACGGAAAACAGGACATTGTAAGCCCAGCTCTGGGGTGCAAGCTTGTACAGGAACCACAGTGCCTGCTGACCAAAGGAGAGAGGAAGTATTGATTTGGACTGGCTAGCCTGTTTCTGCAGTAGCTGCGCTAGAAGCGCACGCTTTTGAGCAGGCGTTAGCTCAGCCGTACGTTTGGAGGCATCACTCATTAGTTGACTTCCTCCGCCGCTAACATCTGACTTAGCAAGGAATCCACTTCCTCATTCGAGAGGTGATCAAGTTTTGCTAACGTCTGTTCTGCATCTCCCTGGTTGATTTTGGCAGTCACATCCGCCTGGCTATCTTTATGCTGGGCTAAATGCTGAGCCAGGGCCTCGATGGCAGGATAATCCCACGCCACGTTGGGAGAAAGCTGGCGTCCAAGCCAAACCTCCAAGTGATCTGTAAGCCTGATCGCTGTCACTGAATCTATACCGTAGTAGACAAATGATTTTCGTTTGTCAATCGCACCGACCGCTATTTTTAATTCATCTGCTATCCATTTGGCTAGCCAGGCTTCAATAGACTCGACGGTGTGCTTAGAAATGCTTGAATCTGGTTTTGAGGACTTAACTTCTTTAGTTATAGCTCCCGCCAAGTTGGTCATCCGATTCGGGCTTGCAGGCGTTGGATCTTGACGTAGTAGCCCATCGAGTGCATCATCAACGCCAGCGAGTGTTTGTTCAATATCTCCAATCGCTTCAACATAGCTGGATATAAAATCTGTAGTTTCATTGGCACTAAGTAGCACAGATTCGAGCGGTGTGCCGCTAAGCGCTCTGGCAAGTGTTTGTTCAAAATGCGATCGCGCCCAGGCAACAGCACGACGCAATCGAGTTGATGGAGTGCGCTTAACTGCTCCCTCCACCGCTGCTAGCACAATAGCGGACGTAGCAACTTCGCCAATGAGCGTAGAAGCCCAACGAACGGCAGAGGGACGGTCTGAGAAAAGAGCATTTGGCTCTGACCATCGCGCCTGAATTCGTTCGGCAGCATCTCTCAAGCTGTCTGCGACAGGTGGAGCCCCCAGCCCATTGCACAAAAACTGATGCAGTTCGCTGCTTTCGTGGATCACGCGTGAACCCAGGAACATATTTAAAGTCTCGGTGGGACCTTCAAAAAGGCGAAATACCCTAGCATCACGCAGGATTTGGGAAGCAATATTCGTCTCTATATAGCCGCGACCGCCCAAAAGTTGAACCAGACTGTCAGCAGCCTGACAAAGCAATTCGGGGCCGGATGTCTTGCAAGCTACATACGCCTCAGAAGGAACAAAATTTCCATAATCAAGTAACTCGGCAATCCGAGCAACAAGCGTTTCAAACGCCGTGGTCGCCGCCGTAAGCTCACTTAAGCGTGCCAGCGTGACTGGGTTGTCTAGTAGACGACCTGTAGAGATCTCACGACGTGTTGCATAGCGCAGCATCAACTGCGCGCAGCGCTTCAGCCCACCTACACTCATTGCTCCGATCGCCAGACGGGTATACAGCATCGCATCTTTGGCAGCTTCCATACCAGCTCCGACTTCGCCTAGCAGATTGAGTGCACCTACTGGAACCTCATCAAGGTATATGAAGTTTTGAACCATGCCACGCATCCCCATCGTCAGCGATTCAGGTCCCGGGAGCAAGCCTGCTGTTCCCTGACGTACAGCAAAACCGGTGATACCACTTGGAATGTTGTTGGCATCAACGAGTTTGACAAAGACATTGATCACACCTGCCCATGCAGCAGAGCCACTCCAGACCTTGGTCCCGCTCAATCGCCAGCCACCTATAGCGTCTGCAACTCCTGTGGCACAGATAGCTTGGGGATTTGAACCAGCGTCGGGCTCTGTCAGTGCGAATGCAGCCAGCTCTCGGCCCTTAGCAAGGATAGGGAGGAGTTCATCGCGTAGAGCCTGGGTAGCATAACGCTGGATCGGACGAATACCAAGGAAATCATTGTTGACAACGAACGTAGCAAGCGTTAAATCTATGGCGGCGAGCTGTTCGACAACGCGCATAGCGTCGCGGTGACCAAGGGCAGTCCCTCCGTATTGCTCAGGTACTTGCATCCCGAGAATGCCACGATTGCCAAAGTCGAGTACAATGTAAGGAGGTATACAACGGCGTTCATCTATTAGTCGGGAGTTGAGCCGCGATTTTGCATAGGTACGAAGCCAGTTAATGATCTCGTCAGCACGCTTTCTGCTGATGTCCAGTGCTGCGGCGACACCAGTGGTCCCAACAGATGAATCAGTTTGCTGATGGCTTTGTTGAGTTAAGGCATCCGTAGCGTCGTGCATGCTTTTTTCTCGTACAGGTGGCATCGGCACAGTCTCTGGTTCTAGTTTTGCAATTTTGTTTGAATTCCAAGTCTCTACTACATCTAGGCTTCCATCCAGAAAGCCAGCCCGGCAACCATGGCGCTGGATCTTGCCGCTAGAAGTTTTAAGAATGCTTCCAGTCTTAAGCAGCGATATGGCATAAACTTCCAGCTCGTGATATTCCGCCACCGCTTGGCGGATGGCCCCAACCACCTGCTCGACGTCCAGATTCCGGTAATGACGCTCTACTTCCTGAACGACCACCAGTCGCTCAGAGCCCTCTATATCAACCGAAAACGCTGCTCCATAACCCGCTCGCAGTGCCGGGTGGCTCTGCTCTACCGTCCATTCAATGTCCTGAGGATAGTGATTGGTGCCCCTGATAATGATCAAGTCTTTTTTGCGACCGGTGACAAACAGTTCACCATCTTTCAAAAATCCCAGGTCTCCGGTGCGTAGAAAGGGGCCTTCGCCAGTGTCCGCCAAGTATGCACAGAAGGTGTTTTTTGTCTCCTCGGGTCGATTCCAGTAGCCTTGAGCGACACTGGGATCCGACACCCAAATCTCACCCACTTGATCAGGCATACATTGAGTCAACGTTTCCTGATGAACAATGACTACCCTCATATCACCTACAAGGCGACCACATCCTGCCATCGTCCGCACGCCCAAATCAAGTTTGGATGCCTCGACAATCAGATTTTTTTCCAGCGCCGCCGCTTGGACAGTGCAGAAAACCGGCACATCCGTCTTCTGGCTGGCTGAAACCAACAGAGTTGCTTCAGCCAGTCCGTAAGCAGGAGAAAAGGCGTTCCTTCGGAACCCATAGGGTTCAAAGGCTTCGACGAAACGCTGTATGGTTTTATGGTTGATTGGCTCAGCGGCGTTGCCTGCCGCGCACCAACTACTTAGATCTAAAGTAGAGCGTTGTTCTGGCGCGATTCTATGAAGGCATTGGTCGTAAGCAAAATTAGGGCCTTGGCTATGGGTTACCTTATAGCGCGAAATTGTCTGAAGCCACCGAATCGGCCGCTTAATAAATGCCAAGGGTGACATCACGAAGCACGGGTTTCCATTGTATAGAGGTACCGTGAGTCCTTCAACCAGTCCATAATCATGGAAGTAAGGCATCCACGTTGCGGATATGCTGTCCGGTGTGTAGCCGCATGCCTGAATTAGGTACGCACAGTGAAACATCAGGTTTCCATGACTCACCATCACACCCTTGGGTGTAGAGGTGGAGCCCGAGGTATATTGTAAATAAGCTAAAGTGTCACTGCTTACAGTTTGCTCCTGCCATTGAGCCGCCAATTCGGTTGCGATCTGCTCGGTGACCACCCAACGCATAGCCTGAAATTCTGCAACTTGCGAACGAAAGTCCTCCACCATCGTCATGATCCGGGATGTGGTCAGAACTAATGAAGCTTGCGCATCTTTTGCGATCGCCTGAAGTCTAGGCAGGGTTCGCTTCAGCCGAGCAGCGTCGGGCGGGGGTGCAGGAATAGCGATAACTCCACCATATAGACAACCATAAAAAGCAGCTATAAACTCCAAACCTGGTGGGTAGAGCAGCAGGGCACGCTCCCCTTGTGTTCTATGCTGTTGGAGCCAAGCACCAATGACCCGGGCTTGACAATCCAACTCTCTATAAGTTAACTGAGGCCCTTCTACTTCTCCATCAATCAGAAAACTATAGGCTCGGTTTTGAGGCTGCTGAAGTGAGCGCGAACGAAGGAGTTCGACCAGCGTGGAAGATTGAATAGTTGGTTCAAACAAGGTGTTTATCCACAATTAATTTCGGTAGATGATGTAATGTTTATGGCTTTAGGTAATATACCTAGGCTGCGATTTTTTCTTATGAGTAAGTAGGTCGGTGGGGAAATTTATAAGTAGATACATTTCTCTCTTCTGCAGTGGCTAATTCCAACCTATCTAGGTCTGCTTGTTTACTTTCTCTTACTACAATATCTTGTTTTCCTTTATGACTCTTACGAGATCGCTTCGAAATAACCCCCTTTTTTAAAGTACCCGTATTAACCTGTCGTGACTCCATTTTATCTGCCGTTTGCGCATCTTCTTTTTGATCTAATTGAAGACTGTTGTATGTACGTGGTTCTTTTTTGAGGCATTCTTCCATAAACACTATGTCATCTTCTTTCCACTTCGCTTTTCTCCCTCAACCTGGTAATTCCTAAAGCCCTTTTAGACCAAGTTTTTGCCACTTATACAAAACTTCTCTTACTGTTTGAGGAGTCCAATTGAAATGAGCAGCTATTTTTTTCAACATCTTCGCGGGATTCCCCACCCTCTTATAGGGTGGGCGAGGTTGTCGGGTAATTAATGGCCCTCGATGGGGCATTAATTACCAATAGCGAGTGAGGCAACACAAAGTCTTATACTGCGCTGCAAGAGTTTAACATTGCTAGGAGAGAATTGTCCGATTCTATGCCAGTTGTGGTCATAGATAGAAACATTCTTTGTTTTTCCTGAATTGGTAAAACCACCAATCCAACCTTGAATGACTTCACCTTTTCTAGTTGATTGAACGTAATCACCAGACCGAAAACCAAACGGAGTAATCGTTCCGAGAAAGAGCCGCTTGAGAATCCCACCTTTTTGATACTGCTCTTGGTGGAGCTTACGGCGGAACAACTTAGGTCGCGTTAAGACAAGCGTTTGGAGCAGATGTAATTTTACATTCACCGACCCATTCATGCCCGTGAGTATTGGCGGTATGGAAAGGTTGGTATTGAATGAAGTGAGAGGCAGCAATGGCGATAGCATCATTACCGTGGGTCTCTACAATCTGCTTAGACTTATCTTTTTTATCCTTGACCAGCCCTAGCCTATCTCGATACTTACCAGTAGTAAGCGAGTTTACGTTAACTACGGGTGCGATTTTAGCGGCTTCAGATCTAAACCATTCTTGCCCAACGGTGACAGGGGAAATCCCTCGACCATTTCGCTTAGTATCACCTCCGCAATCCTCGTCTCGGATATCTGTTATCGGCGTTAGGAGAGCCATCTCACTGAGAACTCGTAATTCCATCTGTCGATTAGACTGAATGCTAGGAGGTAATTTTGATTGCTTGCGATTAGAAAATCGCTTCTCTCGGTGGTTGCGAAGTTTGAACGGTTTTGAGCGGTCAATCCGGTTAGCACGTCTAGACCTTCTTAGCTCAGCCCGTTTAGCCATTTTCCCTGTGACAGATTGTCTATCCTTAGTCTTCTTTTTGGACTTGTAGAATCCCGGTAAGCACAAGTGAAAGATAGCAAAAGTCGCTAACTGAGACTGAAAAGCGATACCTGTGAAGCACTTACCTCTATCTACCCCTGCAACAACCGGCTGAACGGTTGATCCTGATGATTCAGCCACTAATTGTACATAAAACACCCCTAATTTATTGCGTTTGGGAACTGCCTTACCTGCTTTGATCCACTTTCTTGCTCTTGCCGGAGTAGTGGGCATGAGCGGCTTGCCCTCAGATGAAATAACTGGAACTCTTGTAACTTGTTGCATATAAGCCATTCTTACGAATGTGTTTGTGTTTCCACGTCCCTTAGAGTAATCCAGTTAGCGTATCTCTCATTCACGATTGAGCCATACAGAGGGCTAGACGAGGGAAATATCTAGCCGTGTATCCTAACTGAATCTCAGAACTTAGATTGCTCCAAGTACTCTAACCAACTGTTACCCCTGCGTACCGTAATACTGATTTCTCAGTTATTCCGCAAGCCCCGTCCCTCTATAGGGCGGGGTAGTTGACTCTCGGTTCCAGCTGGATAGGTGGCGAACAGCACATCGCACCCGGAAGCCGCTAGCTTAAAGGCATCAAAGCGTTCAGAGAAGCGCTCTAAGCTTCTGATTTTTTCTGGAAAACCTTTCAGTCCCTGATAGGGATTCATAGAGAACAGCCTCCGTCACCATAGATACAATACCACATTCCTCTCTTGCGAGGTGTGTTCGCCTAACGAGCACGCTAAGGTAAAGAGATGGTACGAAGTCGTAGCCCGTACCTGAAGCGCTACCGGGTTCAATTATGAGTAAATTTGCTTCACCTTTGCGATCGCCCGATGGCAAAAACTCGATTCTTCCAGTTGCTCCCTTAACTGAGAAACCTGGATTGTGCAGCATATGAAGCAACCCATCACGAGTATTACTCTGCATCAAGCCAGTGATAATTACCTGAGTCGCATCATAAGCCATAGCAGTGCGCCAATTCACCGGTCCGCCCCAAAATTTGGCTGCCCTGTCAGGAAAAGGATTTCCTGACAGGGCAGTAGGATGCCAAGCCACAGCCAGCACCAGCCCGTTGCTACCCGCTTGCCCCAACTGGACGGTTTTGATCGTGTACATTGACTGATTACCAAACAGTTTCAGTCTTGTTTTATTTGCTTGGAGTAAGTCGATAGCTGGATTGATTTTGCTTGATGTGGGGCTTAATAACAAGCCATAGGCCCCATCGCTGATAGCATGAGAAATTATTGCCTTGGGGTTAAAATTTGGTGCCGAAAAATCACAATCGGTGCGGACAACTTTGCCACCCTGGGTCAAGAAGCTCGTGGTGAAATCCTCTTTAACGAATTCGCGAAATTCCCCACCGTCTTTTACGGTGGGGATGGATAGCGCGGAAAAATTAGGGGTTCGATGCCCCTGATTTTTCCAATCTACCACCTGACTGAGCTTGAATATATTCTTTGACTGTGTCTAGTGGCGCACCACCACAGGAAACTATACATTTCGACTCATGCCACAACTTAGCTTTACCCCAATAGTACTTATCGATTTCTGGCTTGTACTTTTCTCTTAAGATGCGGCTACTTGCCGATTTGAGGGAAGCTATCAAGTCAGAAATATTGTTATCTGGGTGAAGGTCAATTAGTAAGTGGACATGATCGGGCAGGGTAAGCGCAAGAAGCAATAAAAGTACTTGGCTCTCAATAATACTGAGAATAATCGCAATAAAGCTAAGAATCAAACTTCATTATTGGGATTAGCATTGCCTATATATCATATT
>JAABUZ0100002485.1_pt1 | contig 30448 bp, 31 predicted proteins | sample 5562091 | NCBI WGS metagenome assembly JAABUZ01 (sample SAMN12813069, study PRJNA571459) | rock metagenome | isolation source: Antarctica rocks | place: Antarctica: Victoria Land, Linnaeus Terrace sud | collected 2015-12-21
TAAGGTACTGGACGATCAGGGGCTGGTCCAGGCCGAGCTGATGGCGGATGCGGTCCACGTCCTCAGGAGTTGCGTTGGCGCCGGCGATGACGCGGGCCGGGTCACCGCCCTGCAGATGGACCAGCGCGAAGATGACGGTCGCCACCCCGAACAGCGTCGGGATGGCGATGAGAACCCGGCGCGCAACGTAGGTCAGCACGCGCCGGGATCCTCGTCCACTAGGCGGGCGACGCCGAGGTCGTTACGAACTGCTCGTTCGCGAGGCCGTAGATACCGGACACCTTGCTGGTGGTGACGATCGGGTTCTTCTGGTTGTAGAGGAAGATCCAGGGAGCGTCCTTCCAGACCTGCTTGCCGGCGCTGCAGTAGTCCTGCTTGCGCTGGCTGGAGTCAGTCTCCCCGTTGGCCTTGGTGACGAGATCGGTAACGCTCTGGTTGCTGTAATAAGACGTGTTGAGACCCTTCGGCGGAAAGTTGTCCGGGGTCAGAATCTGGAACTGCTGGGCGGCATCCAGGAAGCTGGGCGCCCAGCCGAGAAGGTGCAGGTCGGCCGTCGCCTGGTCCGGCGGCACGTTGACCATGCGGGAGAGGTAGGTCGGCCAGTCGCTGGGGTTGGCCAGCTCCACCTGGACGCCAACCTTGCGCAGGTCGCCGGCGACGGCCTGGGCCACCTGGTAGTCACCGATGTAGCGGCCCTGGGGAGCGATGATCCTGATCTTGATGCCTTCGGCGCCAGCGTCCTTGAGCATCTGCTTGGCTTTGTCGGGATTGTATTTGTACTCACCGATGGAGCAGTACCCGAACAGGGCCTTGGACATCGGGGCATCCAGGGGCGTGGCGGCGCCAAAGAGCGCATTCTTGACGATCGCGTCCTTGTTGACGGCGTAGTTCAGCGCCTCCCGCACTGCCGGCTTCTGAAGCAGGGGCTGGAACTTGCCGGGCGTGTTGATGCCCATGTAGATGGTGCGGTCGGAGGGGCCGAGGATCACCTTCAGGTCCTGGTTGTGCTGAAGCGCGGGTAGGTCGTTGGCGGGCGGCAGGTAGGCGACGTCGGCCTGGCCGGCTTTCACCAGCGCCTCGCGGGTGGCGGCGTCCGGCACCACCTTGTACACCTGGGTGTCGTAGTTGGGCTTGGTGCCCCAGTAGCTCGGATTCTTCTCGAACGTGATGTGGTCACCGTTGACCCTCTCCTTGAACGTGTAGGGTCCGGTGCCGACCGGCTTCTGGATCAGGGCCGGCGTGTTGGGGGCCTGGCTGACGGAGTTGGGCGCGATGACGGCGGCGGACGCCTGCGTCATGGCCCCCAGGAACGGCGGGAACGGAGTCTTCAAGTTGATCTTGACGTGGGAATCGTCGACGACGTCGACGCTTTTGATGACGCGCAGGACGCCGGGCTGGGTCTTGAACGTGTTGGGGCTCAGCGTGCGGTCGAGCGAGAACTTGACCGCCGCGCTGTTGAAGGGCTCACCATCGCTGAACTTGACGCCCTGGCGGAGGGTGAAGGTGTAGCTGAGGCCATCGGCGGCGGTGTCCCACTTCTCCGCCAGCACAGGCTTCAAGGTGTTCTTGCCGTCGTAGGTGAGGAGCGTCTCCGTGACCATCACGACCATCTGCTGGACGGTGGTGGTGGTCTGAGCAGCCGGGTCGAGCGTGTCGGCGTCGATGCCGATGGCCACTGTCAGCGTGCCACCATGCTTGGGGCCGCTCTGCGAGTTGGAGGTGCTGCTGCCGCCACCGCAGGCGGCGATCAGCAATCCCGCCAGCATGAAGAGGCCAAGCGCTCTGGATCTCATAGGTACTCCTACAGGTATGGACCGGTCACGGAAGTGTGAGGAGTATAGGCCCCGACCGGCCGATCCCAAAGCCGGGAACTGATCGGCCCGTGCGCACGAGACACGAGGACAGGCACGCCCGCCTGTGCAGATCACTGGCACGGCTCCGCCCGCACACGACCAACTACAGGCTGCGCCAGTCCATTTGCTCGTGCCCGACGGCCGTAGCCCGCAGGACCGACCTACGCGCTCATGGGTAGAGGGACCACGAGAGCTACTCTGCGGCGGTGTTCACAGCCGAAGACCGCGAGGGCGTTCGCGGTCGCCTTCTTGACTGGGCGCGCGCTGACAAGCGAGTCGCTGGCGCCGCTATCACTGGGTCCGGTGCTCACAACGGCGAGGATGACTGGTCAGACATCGACATGGTCCTGGGCATCAGAGGCTCAGATCCTATGGAGGTCTTGACCGATTGGACCGATCGGCTGCATGGCGAGTGCGATGGCCTAGACCTCTTCGATCTGCGCTCTGGCGCGACCGTCTATCGCGTCTTCCTTCTTCCGAGCGGCCTTGAGGTTGACCTCGCGGTCGGACCAGCAGCCGAATTCGGTCCGCTTGGACCGAACTTTCGAACCGTCTTCGGCGAGGTGGTCGAACGGCAACGCCCCTCGCAACCGCCTGTGTCTCACCTCATCGGGCTCGGCTGCCACCATGTGCTCCATGCGCGGGCGTGCATCGAGCGCGGCAAGGTCTGGCAGGCCGAGCACGTCATCCACACGCTCCGTGACCACATTGTCGGTCTGGCCTGCCGCCGCCTCGGACTGGAGTCGTTTTTCGGCAGGGAACTCGACAGTCTTCCTCCGCAGGTCACCGTCCCGCTCCAGGGCGCCCTGGTGAAGTCGGTTGAGAGCGGCGAGCTCCGACGGGCCCTCGGTGTAGCCGTCGGGTGTCTGTTGGTCGAGATACGCAGCGCCGAGCCAGGCCTGGCGGCGAAGCTCGAGCCAGTGCTCATGGCTGCCAGCCAGGTTCGTTAGTCGATCTGACATGTCTCATGGGTACGGATCGCGTGCTGGGCCGCGCAGACCTTCCGCCGAGATGGCGGCGACTTGGGGAGCAAATTCTTCGGCCCTCGGTGTACGGCCGATAGCTCCAGACGATCGCCAAAGGTGGGGCGACTGTGATGTTCGTCCTTGTGGCTGCCCGCCGGTTTGACTGGTCCGGCGCGGGCCTTCGGGCGGGGCCGCTGTGCTCAAATCGTGATCGCCTCTCTCAGACGGGGCATGACGCTTCGCTGCGCGGGTGTGGCCGGCCGGTCCTGTCGCCAGGTCACGGCGGCACCGATCGCCGCGACGCGACCGGTCGCCATTACCCGCTGGACGGCATCGAGCACGTCCGCCAGCGCAGGGCCGCCGGGCGCCGGATAGAGCAGGCCGGGGACCTCGTCCGGGTCGCACACATCGATGTCGAGGTGCAGGTAGAGCGGGCAGCCGGGTAGATCCGCCTCCTTCAGATCCGGCAGGCGCGTCCGCCTGACTGACGACCGTTCGAGCAGAATGTGCTCGCCCGGGTCGGTGTCACGAGCGTCGACGAGCACAACATTCGACTCCGGCACCGGACGCAGTCCCAGCGCGCCGGGCAATGTGAGCGTTCCGACACCGACTGCCAGGGCGAGTGGCATGCCTCCCCGGTAGCCGGAGGTCGTCGTTGTCTCGGTGTGGAAGTCGGCATGCGCGTCGAGCCAGACGATGCCGACATCATGCCCCGCCCGCTGCAGGCCCGCCAGAACACCCAGGCTGGTCGTGCAGTCCCCGGAGACGACCAGCACCGGCAGCGACTGGCTGCCGACCACCCCGGCGACCCGGTCGTACAGCGCCGCCATGCGCTGCCAGGGGCCACCTGGCGGCAGCTCCGCCGTGACTTCGTGATCGATCGGCAATCCGACGTCGAAACTGGCCAGCCTCTCGTCGAGGTGGTACGGCACGGCCACAGTCGCCACCGTTTCAATTTAGTGGAGGCGACTCCGACGACGGACGGATCCCCCAGACACCCGGCGAGAGCCGATCTCAACGTCGCCCGACCGAGAATGAGGCGGTGGACAGGGATCGCACGCTGGAGCGCTTGGCATCCGAGGAGTTCGACCTGGTCGTCATGGGCGCCGGTGTGATCGGCGCTCGGATCGCTTTCGAGGCCGTAAGGGCCGGCGCCAGGGTGGCGCTCATCGACGCCAGCGACTTTGGCTCCGCCACCTCCAGCGCCTCGTCGAAGCTGATCCACGGCGGCCTGCGCTACCTGCAGATGTACGACTTCGGTCTAGTCCATGAGGCACATCAGGAGCGGGCCAAGCTCCTCGATCACATCGCCCCCCACCTGGTGAAGCGGCTGGACTTCGTCATTCCCATCTTCAAGGGCGGGCCGCATTCGGTGCCGCTGATCGCGGGCGCCATGCTCACCTACGCCGCCCTCTCAGGGTTTCGGCACAGCCGTTCCCGGATGGTCGGCCTGAAAGGCGCGCGGCGCCTGATCCCCTCTCTCAAAGACGAGAACTTTCGTGCAGCAGGCGTCTACGAGGACGCGCAGACTCACGACAGTCGCATCGTGCTGGCGACTGTCCAGGCTGCGGCCCTGGCCGGTGCGGCCGTTATAAACCACCTGCCGGTGACCGAGCTGGAGATCGCCGGCAGCCGCGTGAGTGCCGTGCGTTGCGCTGGGCTGCGCATCCGAGCCAACCAGGTCGTAAATGCCACGGGCCCGTGGGTCGACCGCGTCCGCCTGCTGGAGGATCCCGCCTCGCAGCCGATGGCTCGGCTCAGCAAGGGCGTGCACCTGGTTCTCGACGCCCCTGAGGATCCCTGGCACGCGGCGCTGACCACGCCGCTGCCCGGCGGCCGCGTCAGTTTCGCCGTGCCCTGGGAGGGCATGCTCTTGCTGGGCACGACGGACACCGAGTATCTAGGCGACCCTGCCGCCCTGGCTGTCGATCCCCGCGATGTGGAGACGGTCCTGGCGGAAGCCGCGACCGGCCTGCCGCCCGAGGTACTTGTGTCCGAGCGCATCCGCTACACGTTCGCCGGCTTGCGCGTGCTGCCCAAGAGCGACGGCAGCACCTCGGGTGCCAGGCGAGACGAGGTCGTGCGCACAGGCCCGGCCGGGATGGTGTCGGTGGCGGGCGGCAAGCTCACCACCCACCGCCAGATAGCGCTGAAAGTCCTGCGCCATCTCCCCGCCTTCTCTAATGCCGGCCTCACCGACGAGCCGCTTCCCGGCCAAGGTCCGCTTCCGCCGCGGCCGGTCGAGGTGGAGCCGAGGATTTGGGAGCATCTCACTCATCTCTACGGCGACCGCGCGGCGCACGTCGCCTCGCTCGGCCTGGAGCCCATCCATCCCGAGGGACCGGACATCTGGGGCCAGGTGATCCAGGCCAAGAAAGAGGAATGGGCACGGACAGTCGACGATGTCGTCCGCCGCCGGACCACGCTCCAGGTCCGCGGCCTCGCCACCGAGGGCGTGCGTCAGCGGATCGCTGCAACACTCTCCAGCGAAGCCGTGTTGCACTCCGTGGATGGCCGCTGAAGAGCTGACGCAATGGCTGGCCCGCGACCTCGACGATGGCTTCGAGGGGCTGGTCAGAACTCACCAGCACCGGATCTTCGCGCTTGCGCTGGGCATGTGCGGCAACCCGCATGACGCCGAGGAAGTGGCCCAGGACACCTTCGTGCGCGCCTATCGGGCGCTGAAGCGCTTCGCCCCCGAACGGACCCGGGAGTTGAAGCTCAGTGCCTGGCTCTGCCGCATCGCGCTGAACGTCGGGCGCAACCGCGCCCGCTCCCGGCGCCCCGAGCTGACGGTGCTGGACGCTCCTGACGGTGAGGGCAGGGAGGTGGCCGAGGGCCGGGCTGGGCCCGAGCGCACCGCGGTGGGGCGCGCGGCCGTCCGCCGCCTCGCCGCCCTGGTGGCCGGCCTTCCCCCGGCGCAGCGCGAAGCGGTGCTGCTGCATTCGGTCCAGCAGATGACCTACGCGGAGGCGGCGAGCGTGCTGAACGTGAGGGAGGTGACCGTGAGAACCAATGTCCACAGAGGCCTGCAGGCGCTGCGCGCCCGAGCCGGCTGGTTGAGTGAGGTGAGTTGAGATGAGCGTGGTCGAACAGGTGCTGGACGAGCTGAGCGCTGTGCAAGCTCCGGGCGGATTCCTGGAGCGGACCCTCCAGGCCTGCGGTTTGCGGGATTCCTATGCCACGGTGGAGACGCCGGTCGGCGATTACTTCATCGCCTGGCGCGGCTCCAGCGTCTCGGCGGTCTTCCGCGCCGACCGGGGACGCGAATCCTTCCTGGGCTGGTTTGCGCGGGAGCTGAGGCGGCCGCTGCGAGGTGCCGAACGCGTGCCGGAGCGCATCCGCCAGGCTTTGCGCGAAACCCGCGGCCGGAGCCTGAGCTATGACCTGAGCCACCTGACGGCCTTCGAGCAGGCCGTACTGGGCAAGACGCTGGAGATCCCGCGTGGCGAGGTGCGCAGCTACGGCTGGGTGGCGCGGGAGATCGGCCGGCCGAGCGCTGTGCGGGCGGTGGGCACCGCCCTGCGCCACAACCCGATCCCGCTGCTCATTCCCTGCCACCGGGTGGTGCGCGGCGACGGCGAGCTGGGCAACTATGCCGGCGGCCAGCCCGAACTGAAGAAGGACATCCTGAAGGGCGAGGGCCTGGACTTGGCCTGGCTGCAGGATCTGGCCCGGCGGCGGAAGCGGTTCTCGGGCAGCCGCACCACGCACGTGTTCTGCAACCCGACCTGCGCTCACGCCCGGCGGACCCGGCCGGTCAACCTGATCGAGTTCAGCAGCGAGCAGGAGGCTCGGGCGGCCGGCTACCGTCCGTGCCGAACATGCCGGCCGGTCGCGGCTTAGGGTCTTCGGCAAAGCTTCCGGCAGCAACCGGCCGACCTTGGCGTGAAGTGACCCGGTCAGGTGCCGCTCCGCTCTCGAGCGGGTTCGGCCGCGCCCGCGAGGATCAGGTCCACCAGCGGTTCTACCTCGTCCTCGGTGATCGCCTCGCCTCGCCACAGCAGCCGGTAGTACGCTGCTCCATTGGCGAGATCGAGCAACATCTCACCGTCGACATCGGGATCGACCTCCCCACGCTCACGGGCCCACTCGACCCAGCGAAGACCCTCCGCCCGCAAGTCGGCGAGGGTCGTTTCCAGCGCCCTCTCGATTCGCTCGTCACCCGCCGCCGCGGCCAGCAGCTCGCTCGCTGACCGGCGGATACGCGTGCTCGCGAACGTGCGCGCTGTCCGCGTCAGCGACATCAGCAGGAACGAGCGGAGTGAGTCGGCACCGGGCAACGCATGTGGTTCGTGCATCGGCGTGCTGGCGACGGCGAGCAAGATGTCGTCCACGCTTGCGAAACGGCGGTTGACCGCTGGAAGACTCACTCCGGCACGGCGGGCGATTTGCTCGCGGCTCAAGTGGTGGCGACCCACCTCGTCGAGCAACTCGACGCACGCGAAGATCACAGCTCGGTCGATGGCTTGATTGCGCGGGCGCCCCATACCGTGTTACGTTAGTCCGGCTGACGGAACTCAGGCGGAACCAAACCACAGGAGATCGTCGATGCGCAACTACGAACTGCCCGAGGGCCCGCTCGCGACTCTGGCCAAAGCCCTGATCTTTGGCGGCCTGGTCCTCAATATCCTCCTCACGTTCGTCCTCCACGCCACGCCCTGGATCGGCCTCACGCCTCTGGTCGCGGGGGTGCTGCTCAGCGTAGTGCCGCTGTTCAGGCAGCAGTGGGGCAGTAAGCAGCGCTGAGGCATGTTGAGTTCGGCCGCTTCGCGGGCGAGACCCGGGTCCGCGCCCCGAGCGGGGGAGCTGGACCGCGCCAGATCCGCACGCCCGCGCGCCACGTGGCCCAATGCCCACCCTCTGCGTTTAACCGAGCATTTACTTCTCGGCCCCCAGGGCGGAGAAACGATACAGGGAACTTAAGCACCGATCGCTCAGAGGCGAGCCAGGAGGAGCAGACATGGGGCAATCAGGCAGCAGGTCGGTTGTGAGCACAAAAGCAACGGCCGCCGGCCGCTGGATCGGAGGCCATCTGGTCGCCCTGCTCGTCATCGTCTACCTCGCGTTTCTCGTCGACCTGGGCATCGGTCTCTCGCTGGCGGGTGCGCCGGCGGCAGTCAGAGTTCTTACCGGCGAAGCCTTCGTGGCAGCCGTGGCGCTCGGGCTGGTCGCGCTGATCGGCTGGTGGCGCGAGGCCGGGCTGACGTCGGTGCTGAGACAGCCGTGGTGGCTCCTGCTGCTCGCCGGCTTCCTGCTTGTGCGCTACCTACTCAGCCTCCCTCTCTTGATCGGACATGCGAGGTGGACGCTGCTGCCGATAGTAGTCCCGTTCGTGCTCCTCATCGGATTCGCGGAGGAGACGTTCTTCCGCGGCCTCGTGATGTGGTCGCTGAGGCTTCGCGGTCCGCTCCTCGTTGGCGGTCTGTCCGCGTTCCTGTTCGGCTGCGCGCACTTCACCAACCTTCTCGGAGGGCAGCCCCTCCCCAACACGATCGCGCAGGTGATCAGCGTCTCCTTCTTTGGCGTTTTCCTGGCTGCCATGCGCTGGCGAATGCACTCGCTCTGGCCCCTTGTCGCGACCCACGCCCTCTACCTCTTCCCCGTCTTCATCACGCCGCTACCACCGCCGCCCCCATTGACGACCCTGCAGTTCCTGGTCATAGTCATCGTGCCGAATCTCCCCTTCGCCCTGATCGGCGCGGGAGTCCTCGCGTACGACCAGTTCAAGGCCCGACGCGGCCTGGATACGGTTCCCGCCGCCCCGACGTCGCCGCACACTTCACCCGCCAGCGATAGCTGAGGAACTCCCCGTCCACCGTCCACCGCGACTGGCCAGCCCTTCGGTTGTTATCACAGCGCCCGCGGCCCCGCAGACCGATCTCGATCACGCGCCGCTACGGCCTGCGCCAGCTCCCATGTCGAACTCGACGAGTCACGCACCTTACCAGTGGCCAACGCGCAGCCGTGCATATATCGCAACCGCCGCCAGGAGTAGAACGCTCCCCAATAAGCCCAGCAGTATCACAATTGCCACCGCACCCATGATGGGGCTGTTGTAAGCTCCAGCCACATAATATCCATACACTATCGGCAAGGGCTCCACAGCCGCCGGGCCGAGATGAGTGGGCGCCGCCGCGACGAATCCGACTATTACTACGAACAACCAGTAACCGGCCGCTAGTTTGCCGCGCGAAGCGTATACAAAGCCTCCCAGCAGTATGGGAAATATGAGAAAGCTGAGGGAGAAAGCCGGCACGGAAAACTGGGCGCCGCGGAGCAGATGATCTCCCTCATGCAGGGTCCCAAGAATTGTTAGCAGGGCGGCAATCAGTACGAGACCTGTCCGAAGACTGTCTTCCAGGGGTCGCGCGGCAACAATATTCATCCATCATAGATTCGTTCACTGTGATGTAGTCCACTATGTCATAGTCCACGCTGTAACGCTCGGATGGAGGTCTTCGACGCCCACTTGCCACAGGCAATTTCCAACTGTGGGGCCGGCGCCGATCAATGCTCGGCCCGCAGGTGGCGCGTCTACCCTTTGAAGCCACACCCTCCGCTGGAAGGATCCGCGAGGCCGGATGTCCTAGGTGCCCGGACCTTCCGCCGGCTCGGGCCGAACCTGCTCACGTGAGCCCTGGGACGTTCTCGCCCATGGTTCACGGCGCTCCGGTGGGGGCCATCCGCCGGACTGCAGCCGGGCTGGCCTCCTAACCTTCCGCCACGTGAACGCCGCTCACCACCGGGGGCTGGCTCGACCAGGGGAAGATCACCCAGTGGTCTGTGCGCTTCCAGACGTAGTCACATTTCACGATCGAACGGCTCTTCTCGTAGATCACCGCCGAGCGAGCTTCGACCACGTGGTCGGCGCAGAAGTCACAGACCAGCCTCAGCGTGTGGCCGGTGTCGGCGACGTCGTCCACCACCAGCACCGAGGCGCCTTTGATGTCGACTGCGTTGAGCAGCGGAGGAAGCATGACCGGCAGGTCCAGGCGCTGGTCGATGCCCGTGTAGAACTCGACGTTCATCGTGAACAGGTTCTTCACGCCGAGCGCATATGACAGGCACGCTGCCGGTAGCAGGCCGCCGCGGGCGACACCCAGGATGATGGTCGGCCGGTAGCCGCTGTCAGCGACCATCTGGGCCAGATCCCGGCCCGCCCGGCCGAAGAGGTCCCACGTCAGGATCTCCCGTCCCGGCACCGGTTCTCCGCTCAGCATTGACGTTAAGGCTAGTTGCTCGTGGCAGCGCCAGCGCTTCATAGCTTCCCTAGGAAGTCCCGGTCGAGCCCTGAGGGCCGTCCAGCCGGAAGTGCCGGACCCGGCTGGCAACCAGGCAGAGTGCGGCGCCCAGAGCGCCCAGGGTGCCGATCCACAGGGTCGGGTGAATCCCCAGCCACTGGCCGAGCAGGCCGCCGGCAAGCGCTCCCAACGGGCGCACGCCCATGTTGAGCTGGTTGTTGGCAGCGGTGGCTCTTCCCATCAGATGCCCGGGAATCAGCGCCTGCAGCATCGTGCTGGCGTTGGCGTCGAGCAGCATCAGCCCGATTCCGACTATGACGAAGCCGGCACCGATGATCGCCGTCGCGGTCAGAGGTGGCCCGAAGGCGAGAGGGACCGCCAGGAATCCACCGGTGAACATCACCTCCCCTGCAACCATGGTCCGCCCGATTCCGGCCCGCCGCGCGAGCGGCGCGGCCGCCAGACTGCCGATGATCGCGCCCAGTCCCGCGAGGACCGGCGGAATCCCGATCAGGACCGGCGGCAGGTGAAGGACCCTGACCATGTAGAGCACACCGAGCGCCGAGTAGATGAAATTGAAGAAGTTCATCGTGCTCACCAGCAGGTAGAACGGGCGCAGGATCGGATGCGAAAAGGAGAAGCGCACTCCCTCGCTGATGCCCTGCCAGAGCGATTGTGGTGATCTCACGGGTGGGGGCTCATGGGCCCGGATGCCTGTCACCACGCCGGCTGAGGCAAGAAAGGAAGCAGCGTCCGCCAGCAGGGCAAGGGGCGCGCCGATGACCTGAATGAGCAGACCGGCCACGCCTGGGCCGGCGACGAAGCTGAGTGAGCGGCTGAGCGATAGCCGGCCGTTGGCGGCCGGCCGCAAGGGACTTGCGACCAACGACTGCAGGCGTCCCGCGTAGGCCAGCCGGAAGAGAACCTCAAGAGTTCCGGCGCCGAGGGCAACCGCAAAGAGCGCCTCGATGCCGAGGTGTCCAGACAGGGCGAGTGCCGGGACGGATCCGATCAGCAGGGCGCGACCCAAGTCGGCCAAGATCATCACCGGCTGGCGCCGGTGCCGATCGACCAGTACTCCGGCGGGCAGGTAGAGAACCAGATGGGGCAGCAGTCCAAAGGCGGTGAGCAATCCCATCTGAAGCGGGCTGGCTCCCAACGTGAGGGCAGCTGTCAGGGGGAGCGCGAGTGAGGTGACCGCGTCACCGAACAGCGAAACCGTTGCAGCGCCCCAAAAGAGCCTGAAGTCGCGGCCGGATAACATGGGTTCCGACGCCTTTAGGTGCGGCTGATCACGTCGCGCTCCATCTGATTCACCGCCGCCCGCGCGGTGGCGCGAAGGGGGTGGCCGCTCTCGCGCAGGGCGTGATCGAGCTGCCGCAGCGTTGAGTAGAGAGACTTCATGGCCTTGATGGCGTCGCCGATGTCTACGTTGTTGGGCAGTGGGATGGAGTCCATGGGATCGCCCAGCGCCCAGTGATAGGCGAAGTCGATGTAGTCGTGGGACGGCGGCCGCAAATTGGGCTCGTCCACGTCCTGCTCGAGCTCGGCAAAGCGGTTGTAGAGCGAGCGCAGCAGCCGCGACACCTGGCCGACGGCCGGCGTCGGGTAGCGCCGCGGCTGCCGCGGACCCCGATCCCGGCCGCGGTCGTCCGCGGCCAGCATGACGATCAGCGCGCACAGCTCCTCCGGTTGGAGCCCTTCGAAGTAACCCTGCCACAGCGCCTCGACGAGCACCAGCGAGTTCTCCCCGTAGACGCGGGCGGTCAGCAGTCCCTTCTCGGTCGGCTTGTCGTCGGCGACGAAGCCGGCCTCGTCCAGCACCCGATAGAGCCGGCGCAGTTTCCGCTGGTATCGGTCCCTCTGATCGACCTGCGCCCGCTCACCCTGTTTGAGTTCCCGCTCCAAGGCTCGCTGCTCGCCGAATGTGGCCAGATGATCGCCGAATCGCTGGCAGCGCGTGATGCGGGACTTCCGCTGGCGCTCCTGCAGTGCCTGGCGCTCCTCTTCCAGCCGGTGCAGGTGACGGGCGGCCAGGCCGTGAGGCGCGCCCCGGAAGCCGCCCTGGCCGCGGCGCCGCCTCGGCACCGGGACGGCTTCCCGACGGAGCCGCCGGGTCTCCAGCCGGATCACTTGTAGCCGTTCCTCGTGCCTCAGGTACTCGCTCACTTCGCTGGGCCGGCAGCGCTCGCAGCTCCAGGTGGCGGCCAGGTCTCGCAGCCTGAGGCGGACGTTCTCCAACCGCTCCTCCCGTTCACCGGCGGCGCTGCGCTGCTGGAACTGGCCGAAGGACCGAAGCATCAGCTGGTCGGCCTGCTCCGGCGTGTAGATGCGGAGCAGGTTGAGCGCCATGTTGTACGTCGGCAGGAACTTGGAGCGAATGACCGGTCCCGGGCCCATGGCCACTTCATAGATGGTCCCGATGTCGACGTCCTGTTCTTTCAGGATCACTCCGTGGCCCCTCAAGTCGATGCCGCGCCGGCCGGCTCGGCCCATCAGCTGCGTCAACTCCCCGGTGGTGAGGTTGGCGAAGCCCACGCCGTCGAACTTGCTGAAGGAGGAGACGACCACCGCCTTGGCCGGCATGTTGATGCCCAGCGCCAGGGTTTCGGTGGCAAACACGACCTTGATCAAGCCGGCCTGGAAGAGTTCTTCGACCAGTTCCTTGTGATAGGGCAGCAGGCCGGCATGGTGGGAGGCCAGCCCGCGGACAAGCATGTTGCTGTCGACCATGCGCCGGAAGAGCGCCGCCTCGTCGGGGTCAACCAGCGATTCGAGCCGCTCGCGCGCCAGGTGGTCGATCCTGGCCTTCTCGTCATCGCTGGTCAAATCAAGGCCGTGATAGGCGCAGCGCTGCAGGGCTTCGCGGCAGCCGCGGCGGGAGAAGATGAAGTAGATGGCGGGTACCATCTCCTGCTCAGCCAGCTGCTCGACGACCTTCAGCATGTCGTTTGAGGGCAGCCGCCGGAAACCCTGCGCCTGGCTCACCGCCTCATCCTCTCTGGCCGCCCGCTGCCAGGTGTCCTGGTGGATCTTGCCCTGGCTGTCGAAGAGCGGCCGGATGATGTTCCGCATCGACAGCCAGAGCCGAAGCTCGGTCGGCCGCTCGGCGTGATAGACCGTGGCTATCGGTCCCCGGTTCTCCGCCATCCAGCACGCCAGCTCTCGGTAGTTGCCGACCGTGGCGGAAAGGCCGACGAACTTGATCTGCGTGGGCGCCTGGATGATCACCTCTTCCCAGACCGAGCCGCGCGGAAAGTCGTCGATGTAGTGAACCTCGTCCAGCACCACGTAGCGGACACTGTCCAACCGGCTCAGGTCCTCGTAGATCAGGTTTCGCAGGATCTCGGTGGTCATGACCACAATCGGCGCCCGGTCGTTGATGCTGTTCTCCCCGGTCACCAGGCCGACCAGCTCGGCGCCATGCTGCCGAACGAAGTCCCGGTACTTCTGGTTGCTGAGTGCCTTGAGCGGGGTGGTGTAGACAACCTGCACGCCCTCGCGCAGCGCCCGAAAGTTGCAGTAGTCGGCCACGACGGTCTTGCCGCTCGAGGTCGGCGCGCAGACGAGAACGCCCAGATGGCTGTCGAGCTTCTCTATCGCCTCGCGCTGAAAGGGATCGAGCGGCCAGGGCAGGCTTTCCTGAAAACCTTCGAGATAGGTGCGGGCGTCCGTCGCGATGCTGGCAATCGTAAGGGCAAGGGAAGGCAGGCCTTCCCTTCCTGAACCCCTCCGGGCCCTGCCCAAGGTCAATCCGGTCTCGGAGCCGGGCGGTCGTCCTGAAGCCACCGCCGGCAGACCAGGCGGACGCTGGATTCCGCCCGAGATGAACCGGAATCCGACCTTCGCAACAGCTTCATCAGCTCGAGGTCGAAGCTGAGGTTTCACGCTCTAACCTTCGGCGGATGATCCATCACGTGCTCTATGAAGATCGCTACCCCTACGCCGGTGGAGAGTGCCACTACGCGGCCTTCTTCGCCGACCCGGACGGGATCAAGGTCGAGCTGGTGGCGTCAGGTCCAGAGGCCGTCCCGTCCGCGGATGCTAGCTTGCTGGCATGAGCGCGCCACAGCCCTTGGCCGGCATTCGAGTCCTGGATCTGACCCACGCGCTGGCCGGGCCGTATTGCACCATGCTGCTGGCCGACCTCGGCGCGGACGTCATCAAGCTGGAGCCACCCGGCGGCGAACATGCCCGGCAGTGGGGGCCGCCGTTCCTGAGCGGCGAGTCGACGTACTTCATGTCGGTCAACCGCAACAAGCGCAGCGTGCTGCTGGACCTGAAGATCCCGGCTGGTCGGGAAGCCGCGCGAGGACTCGCGCTGGCTTCCGATGTCGTTGTCGAGAACTTCAAGCCCGGCACCGCGACGCGCCTCGGGCTCGGCGCCGAGCAGCTCCGCGCCAGCCAGCCGGGGCTGATCTATGCCTCCATCAGCGGCTTCGGCGCGGAGCATCCGGAACTGGCGGGCTACGACCAGATCGCCCAGGGCACGAGCGGGATCATGAGCCTCACCGGGCCACCGGAGGGACCGCCGCACAAGACCGGGGTGCCGATCGGAGACCTCAGCGCCGGCATGTTTGCCGCGCACGCCATCTTGGCTGCCCTGCTCGAGCGGGAACGAGGCGGAAGCGGCCGAACCATCGATGTGGCTCTCAACGACTCCCTGCTGGCGCTGGTCACCTACCAGGGCGGCCGCTATTTCGCCAGCGGCGAGGCGCCGGGCCGCGACGGCAACTTCCACGCCACGATCTCCCCCTACGGCATGTACGCGACAAGCGACGGCTTTCTCAACATCGGCGCGGGCTCTGATGGCCAGTTCGGTCGCCTCTGCGAGGTGCTGGAGGCGCCCGAGCTGGTTCGGGACCCGCGTTTTCTCAGCAACGCGAAGAGGCAGGCGGCGCGGGCTGAGCTGACCCTGGAGCTGGAGCTGCGCTTGAAACGGCGCCCACGGGCCGAGTGGCTGGCTCGCCTGCAAGCAGCCGGAGTGCCGGCCGGGCCGATTCATGACCTGGCCGAAGCCTTCTCCAGCCCGCTGGCCGAAGAGCGCGAGATGCGGCTGGGTGTGGAGCACCCGACTGCCGGCTGGATCGGCCAGGCCGGCGCTCCCTGGAAGCTGGACGGCAGTTCGAGCCCCGTCCGGCTGCCGCCACCGACCCTGGGTCAGCACACGGCTGAGATCCTGGCCGAAGTGCTCGGCTACGACCCTGAGCGGCTGCGGGCGCTAGAGGCGGATCAGCTCCGTGGAAACCGAACTCACTAGCAGCTCGCGAGCGCTGTCCTCCACGTAGCCCAGCACGCTGGCCAGCACCTGATCGGCGAGGCGGCCGTCGTTGCAGACGCAGGTCACCGCCAGGGTCGCCACCTGCCAGCGATCAAGCTCACCCAACTCCGCCGCCGCTACCTGAAAGCGACCGCGGACGCGACCGAGCAGGCTGCCCACCACCTGCCGCTTGTCCTTCAGCGACCCGCTCTCCGGCAGGTGCACGGTAAAGCGCAGCACCCCTATCACCACGTGGAGCCAATCTACTGACTGGCCCGGCCGGTTCTCTTCAAGGCATGTGCTACGTTGTGTTCACATGGCACAGCGAGTGGGCGTGCGCGAATTGCACCAGCAGACCAGCTCGGTCTTGAAGCGCGTGTTGGGCGGCGAGGTCGTTGAAGTGACGGAACGCGGGCGCCCCATCGCGCGCATCGTCCCACTCCGATCCACGCCCCTGGCCCAGATGGTGGCAGAGGGCCGGGCGACAGAGGCGCAGGGCGACCTCTTGGAGCTAATGAACGAGCTGGGTCTACCGGACGGTTCCGAGCCGGGAAAAATGCTGCCTTCCGAGGCGCTGGCTGAGTTGCGAGCGGATGAGCGGTAAGGTCGCTTACCTCGACACTTCCGCGTTCCTGAAGTTGCTCATACCTGAGCCCGAATCGCCTGCCCTGCGGGCCTTCCTGGCGGGATGGCCCGAACGGATCTCATCATCCTTGCTGAGGACGGAAGCTGTGCGAGCGCTGCGCCGAGCGGGCTCGACCGGCAAGATCGGCCGGGCGCGGCGCCTGTTCCGGACCGTGAGACTGGTCAGGCTGGAGGAGGGACTGCTCGATCGTGCCGCAGAGTTAGAGCCGGCCCGGATGCGTACTCTCGATGCGATCCACCTCTCCAGCGCACTGGCGGTCGGTTCGGAGCTGGGCGCCTTCGTAACCTATGACGAGAGCTTGGGCGCAGCGGCCCGCGCCTCCGGCCTGACGGTGTGCGCGCCAACCTCAGGTCTCGCTCAGAGTGAACTTTGACGGATATCGCTATCACCATTGATAATCCGCCGCACTAACCAGCAGCCGCCGACAACCGGGGCGAGGAGGGCTTGGAGCCAAGCATGAGCAAGCGAGACCTGACAGGCGAGGAGGGCTACCGGAGGTTCGAGGAGTTTCTGGACGAGTGGTCCCGGCGCGACTTCCTGCGCGCCATGGGGGCGGGGACCGCGTTCACGCTCTTTGCGGCCGGAGGCATGGAGCTGCTGGCCGCCTGCGGCGGTGGCGGAGGGGGCGGAGGCCAGCAGGGCCAGGCCAAGAGGGGTGGCCACGTGGTCGAGGCGACGATCGCCGACCTGCAATACCTGAACCCTGTCCTCTACGGCGATACCGCGAGCGGCACGGCGACGTCGATGATCTACGACTCCCTGTTCATGTCGGATGACAGGGGCAACAGCACTGGATTGCTGGCGAAGGACCTACCCAAGCTTTCATCCGACCAGCTCACATACACGGTTTCACTGCGAGACGCTAAATGGACTGACGGCAAGCCGGTCAGCGGCGACGACGTCAAGTTCACCTACGACCTGATGGTCGACCCCAAGTACGCCAAGGTGAACTCGCCCCGGCGCGGCGACCTGGTCGAGTACGTCAAGTCCGTCAGCGTGAAGGACGCCAAAACCGTCGTCTTCCAATTGAACAAAGCCTATTCGCCCTTCACCACGGTGCACCTGCAGTACGGCATACTGCCCAAGCACGTCTGGGGCGACTTCAGCCCGGAGCAGATCAACACGTCGGAGCTCAACGGACGTCCAGCGGTGACCAGCGGTCCGTTCAAGAACGCGGTCTGGCAGAAGGACCAGCAGGTGACCTTCGACAAGAACCCCGACTATTACCGCGGCGCTCCCAACGTGGACCGCTACGTCATCAAGGTGATCAAGAGTTCGACGGACATTCTGAACCAGCTGAAGACCGGTGAAACCGACATCGGTCCGGTGGACCCGGCCCAGGGTGACGCTGCGCGCGGCGTGGATCTGATCAACCTGCAACGCTTCCCGGGCCTGAACTTCCTCTTCTACCTGTACAACCTGGATCCGGCCAAGACGCCGCTCTTCCAGCAGAGAGAGGTTCGCCAGGCACTGCTCTACGCGCTGGACCGGCAGGCTATTGCGAAGGCGATCTACTTCGGCTTCGCGACCGTGGCCAACACGTCCATGCCGCCCAAGTCGTGGGCCTACAACCCGAACAACAAGCCGGTCTTCAACTTCGACCGCAAGAAGGCGGAGTCGATGCTCGATGCGGCCGGCTGGAAGAAGGCCGCCGACGGTGTCCGCGCCAACAGTACAGGCCTGAAGCTCAAGTTCGAGATGCTCACCAACGCCGGCAACAAGGTCCGCGAGAACGCTCTAGTCAACATGCAGCAGCAGTGGCGGGACATCGGCGTGGACGCCACGCCCAAGTTCGTCGACTTCAACAAGGTGCTCGTGCCGGCCCTGCGCAACACGCGCGACTTCCAGGTGCTGATGATCGGCTTCCAGTGGAGCGACGATCCCGACCAGTCCCAGGTCTGGGCCTCTCGCAACACCAGGTCCGGGGGCTACAACGGCATGGGTTACAAGAACGGCAAGCTGGACGACATCATGGACCAGGCCACCACGGTCAGCGACCAGAAGAAGCGCAAGGATCTGTACTTCAAGATGCAGCAGATCCTGGCCGAGGACCAGCCGGCGCCCATCCTCGTGTTCCCGGACCAGCTCATGGGCGTGAACAAGCGGGTTGTCGGCTTCAACGCAGGCCCCTTCGCCAACCAGTACGACGGCCGTCGCGTCTACATCAAGGATCTCTACGTCTCCGACGGGAAGTAGACACAGGCTTTTCGGGACCAGCATCTGATGCTGTGGAAGTACGCCCTGCGCAGGGTCGTCGTGGCCCTGCCCGTACTGCTCGGCGTGACCGTGATCACCTACGGGTTGATCTATGTCACGGCCGGTGACCTGGTCCCCGGCCTGCAGCTCAATCCCAACCTGCGACCGGAGGACATCGCGCGGATCAAGGCCAACCTGGGCCTCGACCAGCCTTTCCTAGTCCAGTACCTGAACTGGCTGGGCGTGCCCTGGCTCCTGCACCAAGTCGGCCTCTGGCCGGGCGCCGTGCGGACCGGCCTGCTGGAGGGCGACTTCGGTCGCTCCCTCCTCGACGGCAGCCCCGTCATGTCGCACATCCTGGAACGGCTGCCATACACGCTGGAGCTGACCTCGCTCGCCATCCTGGTGGGGGTTCTCATCGCCATCCCGATGGGCGTCGCCGGCGCCCTCCGCCGCGGCTCCCCGCTGGATCACTTCCTGACCAGCCTCTCGGTCGTTGGCGTCTCCGTCCCGAACTTCTGGCTGGCCCTGCTGCTGGTCCTCGTCTTCTCGGTCGGTGCCTTCCAGCTGGGCCTGCCGCACCTGCCCTCCGGCGGCGCGGCGTCGTCCGTGAACGGCGGCGACATCCTGGACCGGCTGGCCCATCTGGTACTGCCGACCACTGTGCTGGCCTTCGGCTACTTGGCGGTGTGGTCGCGCTACACGCGCTCCAGCATGCTCGAATCCCTCTCCCAGGACTACGTTCGCACGGCACGTGCGAAGGGCATGAGCGAGCGGCGGGTGGTCTACGTCCATACTCTGCGCAACGCGGTGATCCCGCTGGTGACGCTGATCGGACTGGAGCTGCCTACGCTGGTCGCGGGCGGCGCCGTTACCGAGATCGTGTTCAGCTGGCCCGGGCTGGGCCGGCTGGCGCTGGAGCGGGCGGTGGGCCACGACTACACGACCGTAATGGGTCTGACGCTTTTCACAGCCGTCTTGGTGATCGCCGGCAACCTGCTGGCGGACCTGCTCTATGCCGTGCTGGACCCACGGATCAGGTACACCTGAGTGGACCGCTGATGCTCGATCCCAGCGCGGGAGCGATCGAAGCCCCAGTCGTCCTGCCCGTCGGCCGTCCCCAGCGCCGCGCGCGAGGTTACTGGTCGGAGTCGTGGGAGCGACTCCGCAACGATCGAATCGGCTTCGCCTGCGGCCTTCTCATCCTCTTCTTCGGACTTATCGCCCTGGCCGCGCCGCTCCTGGCCGCGGTGGTCACGCACCATGACCCCTTCCGGCAGGACCTGGCCAACACGTTTGCCCAGCCAGGCCAGTTCAGCTACGCGCTGGGCAGCGACGAGCTGGGCCGAGACACGCTGACCCGCCTCATCTATGGCGCCCGGGTCAGTCTGCTGGTCGCCTATCTCACCGTGATCCTGGCGCTGATCGTCGGCGGAAGCGTCGGCATGCTGGCCGGCTACTTCGGCGGCTGGCTCGACACGGTGCTGATGCGGCTGGTCGACATGGTGCTCTCCATTCCCAGCATCTACCTTCTGATCCTCCTGACGGCGCTCTCGCCCCGCATCGGGCCTGTCGCACTGGACCCCGGCAATCCCTACTCTCTGGCGGTGATCATCGCGCTGGTCAGCTGGGGCAGCCTCGCCCGGCTGGTGCGGGCGGAGGTGCTGACCGTGAAGGAGCGCGACTTCATGCTCGCCACCCGTTCTCTCGGCGCCAGCGATTGGCGGCTCATGACGCGCCATCTCCTGCCCAACGTGCTCGCCGTGATGGTGGTGGCGGCCAGCCTGCAGGTGGGTGCGATCATCGTGACCGAGGCGGCACTCGACTTCATCGGCCTCGGCATCACCCCGCCCACCGCAAGCTGGGGCAACATGCTGAGCAACTCGCAGGTGTACTTCTATCACTCGCTCTGGCTGGTCATCCTCCCGGGCCTGGCCATCTTCATAACGGTGCTGGCGATGAACGTCTTCGGCAACACGGTTCGCGACGCCTTCGACCCCCGCCTTCGAGAGCTGCGCTGAGTTGAGCGACCATCTGCTTCAGGTCGAGAACCTTCGCACCGAGTTCCCTACGCGCGACGGAGTGGTCGGCGCGGTGGATGGGGTCAGCTTCCATCTCGACTCCGGCGAAACGCTCGGCATTGTGGGGGAATCCGGGTCCGGCAAGTCGGTGACCGTGCTGTCGATCATGGGCCTGCTGCAGCGGCCGGGTCGGATCGCCGGTGGCCGGGTGCTCTACAGGGGCAGGGACCTGGTGCAGTGCAGCCAGGAGCAGCTGCAGGATCTGCGCGGGAAGGAACTGGCCATGATCTTCCAGGACCCCATGACCTCGCTCAATCCCGTCTACCGGGCCGGCTGGCAGGTGGGCGAGCCGCTCCGGCTGCATCGAGGCCTCGACCGGCCCCGCTCTCTCCGGGAAGCGGTCGCCATGTTCCGCAAGGTCGGCCTACCGGAGCCCGTGAAGAGAGCGCAGAGCTATCCGCACGAGTTGTCAGGCGGCATGCGCCAGCGGGCGATGATAGCAATGGGCTTGACCACTGGCCCGTCGGTGCTCATCGCCGACGAGCCGACCACCGCTCTCGACGTCACCATCCAGGCGCAGATCCTGGAGCTGCTGAAGCAGGTGAACGCCGAGTACAACACGGCCACCATCCTCATCACGCACAACCTGGGCGTGGTGGCCGGCATGTGCGAGCGCGTCATGGTGATGTACGCCGGCCGGGTCGTCGAGGAGGGCCCGACCGAGGATGTGTTCGCAAACCCGGGCCATCCGTACACCTGGTCGCTCCTGCGCTCGCTGCCGCGGCTCGACCGCGACGAGAAGGAACCGCTCCGAGCGCTGCCCGGCCTGCCACCGGATCTCACCGATCTGCCCAGCGGCTGCCACTTCCATCCTCGCTGCCCGTTCCGGATTGACCGATGTGGGCGCGAATATCCGCCACTGGCCACGGTCCGGCCGGCCCAACGGGCCTCCTGCTGGGTCACCCAGGCAGGCGCGGATCTGAACCAGACGGGTGCCGCCGTTGGCTGAGACATCGGCGCGGCCGCAGCTCAGAGCGGTCTGGACCGCGGCGGAACCGCTGGTGGACGTGCGCGACCTGAAGGTCTGGTTTCCGATCAGGGCCGGCCTGATGCAGCGCACCGTGGCTCATGTCAGGGCGGTGGACGGCGTGAGCCTCCAGGTGGGGCAGGGCGAGACGGTGGGCCTGGTCGGAGAGTCGGGGTGCGGCAAGTCGACGTTGGGGCGAACCGTGCTGAAGCTCGTCGAGCCGACCGCCGGTCAGGTCCTCTACAAGGGGGCACGTCTCGGTGGGGTCGGCGCCGGCCACATGCGCGGACTGCGCCGCGAGATGGCCATGATCTTCCAGGATCCATATGCGTCGCTGGACCCGCGGCAGACGGTGGGGGAAATCATCTCCGAGCCGCTCGACATCCACCATCTGTACGTGGGCAAGGCGGCCCGGCGGGATCGGCTGGCCGAGCTGCTCAACCTCGTCGGTCTCAACCGGCGCATGGCCCAGCGCTACCCGCACGAGTTCTCGGGCGGCCAGCGCCAGCGTGTCGGCATCGCTCGGGCTCTGGCCGGCGAGCCTTCCTTCATCGTCTGTGACGAGCCGGTCAGCGCGCTCGACGTTTCCATCCAGGCGCAGATCATCAACCTGCTGCAGAAGCTGCAGCAGCAGCTGAACCTCACCTATCTGTTCATCGCTCACGACCTGTCGGTGGTCAGGCACATCTCGAACCGGGTGGCGGTCATGTACCTGGGCCGGATCGTGGAGACCGCCGGCTCAAACGAGCTGCACCGCCGGCCCAGGCATCCCTACACGGCGTCCCTGCTCTCCGCCATCCCGATTCCCGATCCCAAGGTCGAGCGTCGCCGCCAGCGCATCATCCTGACCGGCGATGTGCCCTCCCCTGTCAACCCGCCATCCGGCTGCCGCTTCCGGACGCGCTGCTTCAACGCCCAGGAGAAGTGTTCGCGGGACGACCCGCCGCTCGAGGCCGTGCAGCTTGGCGATCACCAGGCGGCCTGTTTCTTCCCGGTCGAATGAGCGGATCCCTGAAGGAGGCGCTCGAGCTCGCCGAGGCCGGTTGGGACCAGTCGCTGGCCGAGCTCTGGGAGGAGCTTCGCATCCCCAGCATCAGTGCGCTGCCCGAACGTGGAGGTGACGTCCGGCGCAACTGCGAGTGGCTGGCCCAGCGCTTCCGCGCTTTCGGTTGCGAGGTCTCCAGCCATGACGTGGTGGAAGGGGGCCATCCGGTGCTGCGGGCCGACTGGCAGGGCGCCGGTCCGTCCGCCCCCACACTCACGGTCTACGGTCATTACGACGTGCAGCCGGTCGATCCGCTGGAGGAATGGCTCACGCCGCCCTTCGAGCCGGCCGTCCGGGACGGCTTTGTCTTCGCCCGCGGCTGCGCCGACAACAAGAACAACCACATGGCTGCGCTCCAGGCCGCGCGCTTTTCCGTCCAAGCGGGCGGTCCGCCGCTCAACCTGCGCTTTCTGATCGAGGATGAGGAGGAGAGCGGCGGACAGGCGCTGCCGCGCTACGTGCGTGAGCAGGCCGACCATCTGGGCACCGATTGGGTACTGGTCTGGGATGGCGGTTTCAGCCCCGACGGGCGACCGGCACTGGTGACCGGGCTCCGCGGAATGCTCTACACCGAGCTGCTGGCAACCGGGGCCGCCACCGACCTGCACTCGGGTGCTTTTGGTGGCGTGGCGCCCAACCCGCTCAACACGCTGGCCCGGGTGGTGGGGGAGCTCAAGGGCCGCGATGGTCGCATCACGATCCCCGGTTTCTACGACAGGGTCCGGCAGCCTGTTGCCGAAGAGCTTGCCGGCTGGGATCGCAGCGAGGGATACGGGGAGTTGTTGCGGGCCATGATCGGCGCTCCGGCACTCGAGGGCGAGGCGGACCACAGCCCGGTCGAGCGGACCTGGTCGCGGCCGACGCTCGATGTAAACGGCCTGATCGGAGGCTTCACCGGCGCGGGCAGCAAGACGGTAATACCGGCGGCGGCGATGGCGAAGGTGTCGATGCGGCTCGTTCCGGACCAGGAGCCGGTCGAAATCATGGCGTCGCTGAGAGAGTGCCTGGCCCGGCTGACCACGCCCGGCGTACGGATCGAGGCCAGGCAGCTGGCAGCGGCGAAGCCCGTCCTGGCCGATGCCCGCAACCCGGCGGCGGTGGCGCTGAGCCGGGCCTTCGAGGGAGGCTTCGGTCAACCCGCGATGCCGGTGCGGACCGGGGGCTCCATCCCCGTGGCGCTCGACTTTCAGGAGGCGCTGGGAGCTCCGATCGTGATCAGCGGCCTGAGCCAGCCAGGCTCCGGCGCGCATGGGCCGAACGAGCACTTCAGCCTGGCTCACTACCGGCGCGGCATTGAAACGCTGATCCGCTTCTACTGGGGCCTGGCCGAAACGGCGCTTTAGATCCAGGGGCCCGCGACGCCGATCGCACGGGCGGTGGCTCCAGACCAGCCCGGCGTGACCGGCAGCGGCCGTGTCAGGCGCCTGCTGAGTTACAGTACTCTCGGTATCGTAATGTCCGAGAGCATTCGTTCCGGCCGGCCGCGAGAAGTGCGCATCGAGGCCGCAATCCGCGCTGCGGTCCATGAGTTACTCGCCCGCGAGGGCTACGCCGGCACGACCATCGAGCGGGTGGCCGCGCAGGCGGGTGTCGGGCGCGGCGCCGTGTACCGCCGATGGCGCACAAAGGCCGAGATGGTCTTTGCGACCGTCGTCCACTCCGCCGAGCTTCCGCGTCCCGTCGACAGCGGGACTCTGGAGGGCGACCTCGTCGCGCTCGCCGAGCGCATCGCCGACCTCGCCGGAACCGACCCGGCGCGCGCGGCTTTGACGGGCCTTGGCGCCGAGCTGGCTGGTGACCCCGCGCTGGCCACGGCGCTGGCGGATGGCCTTTTCGCTGCGGAGCGGCGTTACCTCGCGGTGATCCTCCAGCGTGCCTGTGCACGTGGCGAACTGGGTGGCGGGGCCGACCCCGAGCTCGTGCGCCGCCTGCTGGTCGGACCGATCGCCTTCACCCCGCTGTTCGCGCCGGCGGAGCGGCCGCGCCCCGGCGACGTCGCGCGCGTCGTCGCGGCGGGACTGCTCGCCACTCACCCCCCGGAGGTACCGACATGACAGCTGTACTCGACGACGTCCTGCCCGTCTATCGTCATTGCGAGCGGCATACGACGCACATCGGGACCCCGCCCGAGGTGGTCTGGAGTGCCCTGCATGCGGTTTCCAACCACGATCTGCGGCTCACCAGTCTGCTGATGAGCGTCCGAACGCTACCCACCCGGCTGCCTGGTGGCGGGCCGAGCCGAGATGGCGCACCGGCGGATCGCGGGTTCATCGAGGCGTTCCTGGAACGTGGCTTCCGTGCGCTTCGTGTCGATCCGCCTTCGACGCTCGTGGCGGGCGCCGCGGGACAGCCCTGGCGGCTCACTGGGGGTGAGTACGCCGACGTCGTCGACCTTGAGGGCTTCCTCGCATTCGGACGCCCGGGATTCGTCCTGATGGCGACCAGCTTCGAACTTGACGAGCTCCGCTGCGGTACGCGGCTCAGCACCGAGACCCGCGTGCAACCCACCGACGCCGCTGCCGCCCGCGCGTTCCGACCGTACTGGTGGGCGATTCGCGGCGGATCGGGGTTGATCCGCCGCGACGTACTGCAAGCCGTGCGCCGCCGCGCCGAACAGGGCGCAAGCTCCCCTGCCTGACGACGTCGCCCCAGCGGGCAGCCAGGAAGGGAAGCCAGCCAATTGTGCAGCACCAAGCAGGCAGCCCGCTAACCTGGGTTCGTGCTTGACAACGCCCTCCAACTCGCCCGCGCCGGCCGTCAGCAGGCGGAGGCGGAACTCTTCCAAGTGCTCTCCATTCCCAGCATCTCAACGCTGCCCGAGCATCGCGCCGACTGCCGCCGGGCGGCTGAGTGGCTGGTGGCGAAGCTCCGCGCCATGGGCATGGACGCGCAGCTTGTCCAGGCACACGAGCAGGGCCATCCGGTGGTGGTGGCGGAGTGGCTGGGCCGGCCAGGAGCTCCGACGCTGGCCATCTACGGCCACTACGACGTGCAGCCGGCGGACCCCCTGGAGGAGTGGCGAACTCCGCCCTTCGAGCCGACCGTCAGGGACGGCTTCGTCTACGCTCGCGGTTCCGACGACAACAAGGGCCAGCACATGGCGGGCGTGAAGGCGGCCGAGTACTGGTTCGGGGCCGGTGGGCCGCCGCTCAATTTGCGCTTCCTCATCGAGGGCGAGGAGGAAGCCTCCGGCCGCTCTCTGCCGGACTTCCTGCGTGGCAACGCCTCCCGCCTCCACAGTGACTATCTGCTGCTGGCGGATGGCGGTTTCACCGCGCCTGGACAGCCGAACCTCCTGACCGGGCTGCGCGGCGTGCTCTACACCGAGATCGAGGTGACCGGACCGCCGGTCGATCTGCATTCAGGCATCTTCGGCGGAGCGGCGCCAAATCCCTTCAACAGCCTGGCCCACATCCTGGCCGGGCTGAAGGACCGCGAGGGGCGCATCCTGATCCCCGGCTTCTACGACGATGTCGAAGCCCCCAGCCTCGAGGAATTGGTCGATTGGGCGAAGGATCCAGTGGATGATGCGGAATTGATGCGCCGCATGGGCACGACGGCGCTGCCGGGTGAGCCGGGTTACTCGGCCCGCGAGCGCATCCGCTGCCGGCCCACGCAGGATGTGCACGGCGTGATCGGCGGCTTCACCGGGCAGGGATCGAAGACCGTGATCCCGGCCACCGCCAAGGCAAAGGTGTCGATGCGGCTGGTGCCCAACCAGGACCCGGATCGCGTCGCCGCCGGCCTGAGAGACTTCCTACCCTCGCTGGCCACCGAAGGCACCACCGCTCGCCTCATCGAGCTCAGCTCCGCCTCACCGGTCAAGGTCGACGTCTCCCATCCCGGCATCGCCGCTGCTTCGCGTGCCTTCCAGGCTGCCTTTGGCGCCGCGCCGCTTCTGACTCGGGAAGGCGGCTCGGTGCCGGTCACGCTCGACTTCCAAGAAGCACTCCAGACGCGGCTGATCGTGACGGGCTTCGGCCTGCCCGACGACGCGCTGCACTCCCCGAACGAGCACTACAGCCTGGACCAGTACCACCGCGGGACCGAGATGGTCATCCACCTGATGCAGGAACTTGCCGCCGGCTAGACAGCGAGGCCGGGGCTGAGACGAGCGCTCCGCGACCCGCTCCGGCTGTGACACTACTCGCGGGAGACGAGCGCTCAAGCCGCGGTGACCGCGCAGCCACATGGTCGCTGTCAGAGCAGCCGGCGGCGCGACGCTAGCGTTGTCGGGGATGCTGCAGGACAGGGTCGATCCGGAGCTCATGGCTGCGTTCTCAACTCTCGAGCCGGCCGGCGCCGACCAGGACATCGTCGCCGCTCGGCAGGCCCACGTTGCGGCCGTCACTCGGGCTCTCGGCGAGGCCGATTCGCGGACGCAGGTCGTCGATCATGAGCTGGCAGGGTCGGCCGGACATGCGGTCAGGGTTCGTGTATACCGGTCGGCCGCCGGCGAACCAGCTGGCCTGCCAGCGCTCCTCTGGATGCACGGCGGTGGCTTCAGCATGGGCCTGCCCGAAATGGATGAGGCCTTCTCTCGCCGGGTCGCTGCGGAAGCCGGTTGCATCGTGGCCTCGGTTGACTATCGCCTCGCGCCCGAGCACCCGTTTCCGGCGGCGATCGAAGACTGCTACGACGCCCTGGGGTGGCTCGCCGACGGACCGACCGGCCTCGCAGTGGACGGTCGCCGGCTGGCTGTCGGGGGCGCCAGCGCGGGGGGCGGGCTGGCCGCCGGCCTGGCCCTGCTGGCGAGGGACCGTGGAGGTCCCGCGATCAGCTGTTCAGTACCTGAAGTACCCCTGCCTGGACGACCGCCTCCAGACGGGGTCCAGCAAAGAGATAACCGATCCCAGGCTGTGGGCCCGCGACCAAGCCCGGCGCGCGTGGCGGGAGTACCTAGGGAGTCCTGTGGGCGCAGCCTCTCCCTATGCGGCGCCGGCGCGGGCCACGGACCTCCAGGGTCTTCCGCCCGCCTACATCTACGCCGCTGAGCTCGACCTGCTTCGTGATGAGAACATCGAGTACGCGAACAACCTCCTTGCTGCCGGCGTGAGTGTCGAGCTGCATCTGGTGCGCGGCACATTCCATGGTTCTGACGGGCTGGCGCCGGAGGCCGCCGTTTCACGACGCAACCTGGATGAGTTCCTGGCGGTCATCCGAGCGGCGCTGCATCCCAACTCGCCGGCAGTGGCAGGGCAAGTTCCTCGACCGACCTGATGGTCTCGGCAGGTTCCGTGGGTCACGCCGGGCGGAGCGGCACAGTCGGATCAGCCCAACCGCGGCCGTCCGGCCGTGCGTACCACCCCGGCCGCACCGGGTCACGGTCATACGCATATCCGCCAAGCCGCTGAAATTCCTCCGCGTAGCGCGCCAGGCGCTCGCGGTCAAGGCGGACCCCCAGGCCGGGCTCCGTCGGAACTGTGATCTCGCCACCGGCATAGGCAAGTTTGCCACCCGCGATGATGTCGTCAGCCAAGTGGTGATAGTGGGCGTCGGCGGCGAAGCTCAAGTTGGGCAGCACAGCACCCAGGTGCAGCATCGTGGCCAGCTGGATGCCGAGCTCGCCGGAGGAGTGCACACCAACTCCGATCTGGAAGGTCTCGCAGATCGCCGCCGCCCTGACGCAGGGGCGGACGCCGCCCCACAGAGTCGTGTCGAGCAGAACGACGTCAACAGCGGGCTGCAGAGCGTTGGCTGCGAGCTGCTCGAAGCCGACGACCACCATATTGGTCGCCAGCGGCGTCTGGAGCCGCGCGCGCAGCTGGCGCATGCCGTTCAGCCCTGGGGTCGGGTCCTCGAAGTAGTCGTTGGCGAGAGGTTCGATGGCCCTCCCGAACTCGAGCGCCTGGTCCATCCTCAGGGCGCCATTCGGGTCGAAGCGCAGCCGGTCGCCCGCGAAGGCCTCGGCGAGCGCTCGATAGCAGGCCAGCTCATGGGCCGGTGGGAAGACTCCGCCCTTCAGCTTGTGGGTGCGGAAGCCATGCCTTGCCTTGAGCTGGCGGGCATGGTCGACCAGTTGCTCGACCGTACGGACCTCCTCCACGCCGGAGTCGGGGTCGCCATAGCGGAAGAACAGATAGCTGGCGAAGGGAACCCGGTCGCGAAGAGACCCGCCCAGGAGCGTATGCACAGGGACCCCGAAGAGCTGACCGGCCAGGTCCAGGCAAGCGAACTCGATCGCCGCATGCAGCTGGAGCCGGTTGTTGTAGAGCGTCGCCGTGGGGTTGCAGAGCTTGAGCCACAATTCCTGCAGCCGGAGGGGGTCATGGCCGATGAGGTAGGGCTTGAGGCTGCCGATCGCCGCCTGGGCACTCTCCCCGCCGCCACCCAGCTCGCCCAGGCCGATCCGGCCGTCGTCCGTCTCGACCTCGACAACGGTCCGCACAAAGCGGCCCCAGTGGGTGCCGTTGCTGTGCAGAAGAGGCGCCTGCAAGGGGACGCTGACGGTTGTCGCACGCAGGTCGGCGATGCGCATGGTCACTCGGGCAGGGGGACGGGCAGCGTTGCCAGCAGGCCGCCGTCAACGGTGTAGGCCGCGCCGGTGATGAAAGAGGCCTCATCCCCGGCCAGGAACGCGACCAGCTCGGCGACCTCCTCCGGCCGTCCGACCCGGCCCAGCGGATGGGCGGCACCCCAGTCTCGAAGCAGGTCGTCGGACTCGCGGTCACCGGCGAACCGGCGCGCGGCGCTTCTCAGCATGGGCGTATCCACGGAGCCGGGGCAGACGGCATTGACGCGGATTCCCTCCGCCGCGTGGTCGACGGCCATGGCTCGGGTCAACGCCACCAGGGCGCCCTTGCTGGCCGCGTAAGCGGCGACTCCCCGTTGGGTCGCGAACGCCTGGACGGAGGCGATGTTGACAATCGCTCCGCCTCCGCGCCGCCTGAGCTCCGGGATGACCAGACGAGCGGCGAAGAAGGCACCCTTCACATTGACTGCGAAAACCCGGTCCCAGTCCGCTTCGGAGGTCTCCGGTACGGTTCCGTAGGTCTGAACCCCGGCGCTGCAGACGAGGATGTCCAGCCTGCCGCTGCCGGCCACAGCCGATCGGACAAACTCGGCCATGGCGCCGGCGTCCGTGACGTCTGCCGCCATGCCCTCGACCTGAAGCCCATCGCGGCGAAGCGCCGCGGCGGCAGTCTCGGCTCCCGCGCCCGGCTCGGCACAGATCGTGACGGTGGCGCCGCGTTTGGCCAGTGCCTGCGCTGAGGCCAGCCCGATGCCGGCGGCACCGCCCGTTACGATGGCGCAGCGGCCCTGCAGGCTGGCGCCCGTCACGATTGCAGCTCCAGCGCGATGGCCCGGAGCTCGCCAGGCCGCAGGCTGGTGCGGAACCAGCCGGCATCCTCGATCAGTGGTGTGAGGCTCTCTTCCAGAAAGGTCCCAACCCGCGCGCGGCGAACTCGAAGCTCGGGGAACCGAACGTGAGCGTCCACCTCCTGCTCGGCGAGTGATTGAAGCTGCACGACGAGGTCTGCGCCACGGCGCGATGGGCTGAGGCCGACCAGGGCTACGTCGCGGCGGTCGATCTCGCAAAAGGACCCGCTGGGCGGCCAGCCGGGGTCGTCACCGCGGGCGCACAGCCCTCCGATGAGCGGCCGGGTGAGTCCTGCGGAGGCGAGTGCCCCGACCTCCGCCGGGAGGGTCTGGGGAGGAGCCGAGGCCACGGCGTAGCGGAAGACCATCTCGCCTCCCTGCTGGACTGGGAAGTTCGTGTCCCAGACGTTGTTGGCGACCCAGGAGAAGATGTCGGAAGGCCGCATTAGAGCCTGGTCGATGCTCTCCGGAAAGGGTGAGTACGGCAGGTGGATGTTGCCGAACTCGACCAGCGGGGCTTCGCGAGACGCCCAGCCGACCGTGGCGGCGGCGCTTCCCAGTGCCACCCAGTGCCGGATGGCGCGCATGTGAGTGGCCGAACCGGGGACGCGGGGTAGGTCGGGACCATCGGCGCCACCGGTCGTCTCATACCGCAGGGTCGCGATCGGCTGAGAGAGCGAAAACGGAAAGGCGAAGTAGGTGCTCGCCTTTTCGGGTGACGCCACCTTGATCACGCGGTTCTCGATCTCCAACCGCGGCACTCCCCGGACCAGGCGATAGGTGGTCTCCAGGCGGCTGCAGCCGTCCGCCGCCAGGCGCAGGTGGACCTCGTCGTAGACCTCGTTCCGAGTCCGGCGACCACTTGCCCCTC
>JAABUZ0100002486.1_pt1 | contig 30444 bp, 28 predicted proteins | sample 5562091 | NCBI WGS metagenome assembly JAABUZ01 (sample SAMN12813069, study PRJNA571459) | rock metagenome | isolation source: Antarctica rocks | place: Antarctica: Victoria Land, Linnaeus Terrace sud | collected 2015-12-21
TGGGGCTGCCAAGCAACTCGGCACGGATGGGCTGACCGGCGTTTTCGGCTGGCTCTTCCAGGGAGAACAACTCCTCCACGCGGACATCGAGAACACGAGCCAGGCGCAGCGCAATGGCGGTATTCGGGACATAACTTCCGTCCTCAATTGCGTAAATCGTCTGTCGGCTGGCGCCGATACGCTGAGCGAGTTCCGCGGCGGCCAATCCCCGCGCCTTTCGAATTTCCTGGAGCAGGGTACGAGTGCGCATCTCCATGTGTTTATATTGAGCGCTCCTAGAAATGAAGTTTTAACGCAAACTCAAAGTCCCGTGGATTGCCGGCGCTCGTGATAGCGCCGAACGCGGCTGACCCAAAGCTTCCGTTGGGGTCGTTTAACGGTGGAGTATTCGTCACATTAAATGCCTCGGCGCGGAATTCGATGTTCAGCCGCTCCGTGAGGCTGAAGGTTTTCCCCGCCATCAGATCTGCTTCCTGTAATCCCGGCCCGCGTACCGGGTTTCGGGAACTTGTCCCAACGGTGAATTGGGGAGCATTGGTGAAAGCCGCGACGTTGAACCACTCGGAGGCGCTGCGGCTTGCAAAGGTGTTAGGATCGCTCACCCGATTGGGCCGCTGCAAAGCATAACCAAGACTGGCGTTGTTATTGGTGGCTTGCGTGACGGCCACCGCGTCACCTGCCTGTATTCTCACCAATCCGGCAACCCGCCAGCCCGAGATCTTCCGCCATCGGGGAACCTCATACACCCAACCGGCGGAAAAAACGCGCGGAATGTCGCCGCTCGAAACGTCCTTTTCCAGATGCCGGTTAAAAGCATCGGCGGCTCCGGCCGTGTTCAAAACCGGCCCGGTAAAAACGGTCTGTGAAAAGTAGCTGGACGCATCATCAATCAGCTTCGAAAAGGTGTACGCGAAGGTAAACGTCAATCCTCGCGACAACCGTTGCTCCAGTTTGGCCTGCGCGGCATGGTAGGAAGAGTTTCCGACATTGTCGCGGAACAGAACCACATTGGTAAATCGCGGGTACGCTCGCAAAAGCTGTTGCGCCGCAACCGTCGGCGTATTCAGGGAAGACGATGCCGGAAGCTGCCCGTAATAGGGATTGGGTTTCCTGACGAGCAAAGCCGCTCCCAGGACGAGATCCTCAGCAGGAAGTTGGTTCAAGTTTGCTTCCGGCAAGCCCAGGCGGGTATTCTTCGAGCCCAAATATCCGATCTCAAAATTGAGGTTCTGCCCAAAGGTTTTCTGTACCGTAAAATTCCATTGCTGCGAGTAACCGGAACCATTATCCCGCTGCGCGCCGAAGACCCCTTGCCCTAAGCCTGAATTGGGATGAGAGGCCGTGACCTGAACCGTAGGTCCATTCGATAAGACAAACGCCGCATTGATATTGTCTTGCGATTGCTGTCCCACGGTCTGCACGAACGGAAACTGCGGCAGCGTGAAGGGACTGGTAATGCCCGTCTGCTCGAACCAGATCATTCCATAGCCGGCGCGCGCCACAAGGGTATCACTCGCGCGGTACGCCATTCCCACACGGGGCCCGAAGTCGCAGCATTCCAAGTTCCGCGCCGTCCGGGGAAAGTCGAGCACCTGCGTGTTCAGGTTAAACACCGCTCCCTGGCCGTTCACCTCTGTGGAAGGAAAGTTCAGCGTATACCGCGTGCCGAGATTGAGCGTCAGCCGATCGGAGACTCTCCAGTCATCGCCTGTAAAAAACTCCGCGATATGCGCCCGTTCCCGCAAAGGCTGCCGTTGAATGTCGATCGTAAATGAATTCACTTGCCCCAGCAGCAGCGAAGCGACCGCGTTCCCGCTATTGGCGACGCCGAATTTGTTTGTGCCCGTGGTGTTGAAGGTGTAAGCGCCCGCCGGATTCGCTGGTTGCAGAACATCAAGCGCCTCTCTCCGAATGTCCGTTCCGAACTTAAGTGTGTGCCTTCCGCGAACCATTGAAAAAGTATCCAGGTACTCGGTTACGTTTGTCGTAAATCTTGAGTTCGCTCCGGAAGATAAACCAATCTGTTGGTAGCCGGTAAGGAGAAAAGTGGGTAAAACCGAGGCGAAGGAATTAGTAGGCGTGCCCGGCACAGTTAATCCGCCGTTCTGCGCGCCGACGCCGTTCGAATTGCGCTGTGTGTACCCGAATCGCGCCTGATTCAACAGCGTGGGCGAAAGGGTCCACTCGTGTTCGGCAACTGCTTGGTAGCCGCGTGTGGCGGTCTGGCTGATCACTCCCGAAGTAATCGCTCCGCTGCCGTCCGGCAAAGGCGCTACGGGCGTGTCATCATCGCGCAGATACGAGAAGCGCCCAAATAAACGCTGCTTTGCTCCCAAGTACCGGTCGGCTCTCGTATCGAATTGATCCTGGCTATCCGGCTCCACGCCGGTTTGAATATAGTTATTGGCCGTTCCGGGTCGGTTCGGCAACGGGTAGCGCGCCAGCACCTGAGCCCCTACAGGATCAATCCGGCTCAGTGGAATTCGATTGCCGGGAAACGGCGATCTTGCCGGGGTGGACGGATCGTAAATGGGATTGGAAAAGATTCCATTCCGCTGCGCCGCTGTCGGCACCGTGCTCAATCGCGGTATGCCGGTGCGCAATCTCGTGCCCTGCCAGTCCACAAAGAAGAATGTTTTGTTCTTCTGCACGGGACCGCCGGTCGTCAAGCCGTACTGATTGCGGCGAAACTCCGGCTTCGTGCCCGCCGCCGCAAAGTAATTTCGTCCATTCAAATCCTCGTTGCGGACAAACTCAAAGAGCGTGCCATGAAACTCATTACCGCCGGACTTTGTGTTGACGATCACGGAGCCGCCGTTCGAACGTCCGTACTCTGGCGAGTACGCGTCGATGTTAATACGGAATTCTTCAATCGCGTCAATGATTGGATAGAAAACGACTTGTCCCGGCTCCGGCTGCAAGGCGCTGACGCCGTCGTAAATATACTCGTTGGTGCGCGGGCGGCTCCCATTAATGCGCGGCAGCAGCGATCCGCCCCCCGGCAACGCTACGCCAGGAGATAAGGCTACCAAGGGAATGAAATTCCGGCCGTCGAGAGGAAGCGTGACCACCTTTCTTTCGTCAACACCGAAATTGACGGAACCCGATGCCGTTTGGAGCGGAGAGACTTCTTCACGCACCCCAACGGCTTGCAAGACTTGTCCCACTTCCAGTTGTACGTCTTGCGAGATCTGGTCTCCAATACGCAGTTGTATACCAGTTTGCCGATACTCTCTGAATCGCGGCTTGCCAATCGTCAGCGTATAGCGGCCGACCGGCAATCCCAGCAGGTGATATTCTCCCCGCCCGTCAGTCATGCTTGAAAAGCAGGCGTTCGTCGCCACTGCTCGGGCTTGCACCTGCGCCTCTGCAACCGCTAAGCCGGCAGCATCGTGAACGCTGCCGAATAGTTCAGCCTTGCCGGACTGCCCGTAACAGGACGGAAGGATAAGCGAAGCGGAGAAGAAGGCAAGGAAACTTATGTTCAGCAAACTTGACACTGTCTTGTATACAAGACATCTTAGCCTGTGGGAACGTATTGAAAAGCAGAGAAGATCGCGAACCATCCACTGTGAAGGTGATTAGAATCCCCACAATGAAAGCTGCCCTCCGTAGCCGGAGCGGGAAAGCACAAGCTGAGTAGCGCTTTAAACTCCGGAACGGTCCCGTCAGTCTACCGCCGGGACATCATTAACCAGCGGCTTCGAGCTGTTCGGCATCCATCGCGATTTCTTCCATCGGCGGTTCGGAAAGTTCTTCGGCTGTCGATAGGCCGAAACGCCTCGCCACATCGGAGGCATAGCGGGCCAAATCCTGACGCAAGCGCAGCAAAGCGAGATCCTTTGCCTTCGCTTCCAGCATGACATCGGTTTCAATATCCGGGTTGTCGCGGAAGAAATTGATAAATTCGAACGGCTGCACGAAATCAGCGTGCCCTGTCCAGATAGGCTGCAGCAATACCGCTTTCTTTTTGCCTGTTTTTCGGTCTTTGCGCTTCACTTCCCGCATTTCGGTTCGCGGCGAGGAGTAGTGCATCTTCGGGCGCACGCCTTCCGGCCAGGTTTTCAGGAACGCTCGCAGCGTGTCTTGCAGTTGGAGACATTGCGGATTCAAGCACCAGAAATGCTGAACGTCAAAGATCAGGCGCACGCCGGTTCGTTCGTGTATTGCCAGCACATCACCCGCGCTGTACCGGATATCGTCGTTCTCCAGCACCAAGCGCCGCTTTACAGGCTCCGGCAAGAGTTTGTCCCAAGTCGCGCACCAGCGGTCAATACCGCTCCGGTTGTCACCATAGGAGCCGCCGACGTGAATGACAAGCACCGCTTCCGGCCCGAGTCCCATTGTGTCCAGCATTTCGGCCTGCACCGTCAGATCCCAGATGCCCTTTCTGCATAGTTCCGGGTCCGGGCTGTTGATGATGACATACTGCGAAGGGTGAAAGGACAAGCGCAGGTCCAGGCCGCGCGCCCGCTTGCCGATGTCCTGCAACTCTTTTTGGCTCTCTTTGATTTGGTTGTGGAATCGGGGCATGTCCGGGTGCGTGGCATAAGGAGCCAAGTCCGACGACATGCGGTACATCGAGATCTTGCGCTTTTGCAGGTAATCGAAAACTCCGTGGAGGTATTCCAGCGAAGTTTTCAGATGGGGATTCGATTGCCAGCGGCGCGTGTCATTGCTCTTGATTCCCTGCTCCCCCAGGATGATGACCGGAAACCCTAATCGCAAACTCATTGGGAGGCAGTCTTCCTGGTGACGGTTTTCTTTTTCGTGGCGGCGGTTGTTTCGGCCGCATTTTTCCGGGCTTTCGCGGCGGCCGGCGTGTTGCTTACGAACTGCCTGCCTTTCCTTGAGCCTTCCTCTTTCTTTTTGTTGGTTGCCGCTTTTTCGGAAGGAGAAAGTTTGTCCCAAGCCTTTTCAGGCAGGTAGCGGGTCGTTGTTGCGCCGCGTCGCGCTTTGGCGCCGTCGGCTGTGGTCCACTTCTCGTCTTCCCACTGTTTCAAACTCTTTTGCGCTGCGCTCGGCGGTTTCTTATAGCCGCCGCCTTCTTTCTCGTACTCCTGCGCAAGAAGTTGCGCTTTACGGGCGCTCCACTGGCCGGGGTTGCCGCCTTTGCTGCCCGCCGTAATTTTCTTTTTGATTCGTTCCCGTAATTCAGGCTTTGTGTAAGTGTCCGAACCCGATTTCCTTGCTGGAGACATACTGTAATGATGCTCCAAAACGACTGCTATTCTTAATATTTGTTTTTCCCATTCCGGCACACAAGCTTTGGCAGGTGTTTACTGCTTGTACTCACCGTAAGCGCCATCGCAGGACTAGTCTTTTCCCGGGGCGCGTTTGCCAACTCTCCTGCCCAAGGTCTTGTTGCTATCTTAAGCGGCGAGTTGGCTCGCGAATTTTCCACGCTGAAGGCAAAAGCTGATCCGGCTCCGTACTACATGGCTTACGAGGTGGTGGAGGAGCAAACGCAATCCCTTTCCGCCACGCTCGGCGCGCTGGTGCAAGATACCCGCAATCATGAGCGGGGCGTTGATACAACAATCAGGGTAGGCTCGCCCAATTTTGATAACTATCATCCGTATAAAGGCGTGCCGGTTCGCTTCACGTCCTTTACGGCCTTGAGCCTGGATGATGACGCCAACCAAATCCGCCGAACTCTTTGGTCTGAAACGGATCGCGTGTACCGTTTAGCTTCACGCCGCTTCACGCAGTTAAAGACTGACCAGCAATTGCTGGTGGAGAGCAAGGAGAAAAACGCCGATTTTTCCAGCGAACAGGCGGCAACCGTCCTGCGGCCTTCCGCGCCGCTCCAGTATGACGCCAAGGCTTGGACGAGCAGAGTTCGAGACTGGTCGGCGGAGTTTAAGAACCATCCGAAGATTCTGGGCTCCAATGTGAATTTCGCGGCGCGGCGCGAAGTCCGAACACTGGTCAATACCGAAGGCACAGCCGTTACAGGAGGGAGCAATCTTTTCCGACTGGAAGTGAACGGTATCGCGCTGACGTCCGATGGAATGGATGTGCGCGCTTTCGACACGATTGAGGTTTCCGATAGCGGGCATTTTCCCCATAACAGCGCGATTGAAGCGCGAGTCCGCAAAGTTGCCGCTACCCTCGATGCCCTGGTGCAAGCGCCCTCCGCCGAGCCCATGCTTTGTCCCGCCATCCTGTCAGGACGGGCATCCGCTGTGTTTTTTCATGAGATTTTTGGGCACCGCATCGAAGGACACCGGCAAAAAGACATCTCCGAGGGACAAACTTTTAAACTCGGCCAGCAAGTACTTCCTTCGTTTATCAGCGTCCAATCCGATCCGACAAAGCGGAACTACAACGGGTCCGATCTGATCGGTTATTACGATTTCGACGATGAAGGCGTAGCATCCCGGCCAGTGAAAGTAGTCGAGGGCGGCATTCTGAAAACGTTTCTTTTATCCCGTTCGCCGGTAGGAGAGTTTGTGCATTCCAATTCTCATGGCCGTCGTCAACCGGGATTTGAAGTGGTGTCACGGCAGTCAAATTTGATTGTGGAATCGTCCAAGCAGGTTTCGGCGGCGGACTTGAAAGCGGCGCTCCTCGCGGAAATCAAACGGCAAGGCAAACCCTACGGCTTGTATTTCGAGGAGGTTTCCAGCGGCTATACGACCACGGGCCGGGGCGGACTTCAGGCGTTTACTGTTGTTCCGCTCGTTGTGTATCGCGTTTACCCCGATGGCCGTCCTGATGAGTTAATCCGAGGCGCTGACATTGTGGGCACTCCTCTTTCGAGTTTCCAGAAGATTATGGCGACTTCGGATCGCGCGGAAGTTTTCAACGGTTATTGCGGGGCGGAATCGGGCAGCGTGCCGGTGTCCGCTGTGTCTCCCGCGATTTTGGTTTCCGAAATCGAGACTCAGAGAAGGCAGAACGCGCAACAACGGCTGCCGCTGCTGCCGCCTCCTGGGGCTGAACGTCCATGATGCGGCAACTCATTTCCGGCGTTCTTCTTGCTCTTTTGAGGCTGCCGTCTCTTTTTTCTGCTCCCGCGAACGCCGACAAGCCCGCCGCGGCCGACGTACAGTTGCGCGCCATGACGGACGAACTAAACCGGTCCAAAGGGCTTCAACTCAATAACCTTGAAAAGCCGTATTTTCTTCAGTACACGATCAGCGACAGCGAAAACTTTGTCGTAAGCGCCAGCCTGGGCGGCATTATCAGTTCCAATTCCGTTCATCTTCGGCAGCCGAAGCTTCAGGTGCGCGTCGGTGATTACAAGTTCGACAACACCAATTCGGTGTTCACTCATAACTTGCGCTTCGGATTGATGCCCATTGAAGATGATTACGGGGCGATGCGGGCTAATTTGTGGCTGTGGACCGATGTGCTGTACAAAGCCGCCGTGGACCAGATTACCCGGAAGCGCACGGCTCTTACGGAGATTGCCGACCCGGATCAAACGCCTGATTTTGCTCCTGTTAAGCCGGTCCCGTCTTTGCAGCCGGTTTCACCATCGAAGCTCGATGAGGAGGCGCTGCGGAAAATGGTGCGGAGCGTATCGGCTGTGTTCGCCGAGCATGGTGATATAACGGCTTCGCAGGTACGGCTCCGCAGCATCTCTTCCACATATCGGCTGGTGAACAGTGAAGGCACAGTGGTCCGAATTCCGCAGCAGTTGGCGGATGTCGGCATTCTTGCCAGCGCCTTTGCGCCGGACGGCACCCGCGTCTGGAACCACCATTTTGTGACAACCGTGCTCGCGTCTCAGCTTCCGCCGGAAAAGCAATTGACCGAAGCGGCCAAGACTATGGCCGTTGAAACAGATTCCCTGGTAAAAGCCCCCTTAGGCGAAGACTACAGCGGCCCGGTGCTTTTTGAGCGGGAAGCAGCGGCGGAGATGATGGCTCAGGTGTTAACGGATGCGCTCCGCTTGCCGCGAAAACCGGTGTCGCCCCCCGGAGCCAATGTTGCCGAAGCGCAAATCATTGAAAATGTATGGGCCTCGAAGGTGAACGCGAAGGTCATGCCTGACTGGCTCACCCTGGTGGATGATCCTTCCAAAGATCGCTTCGAGGACCTTCCCTTAACGGGTCAGTATGCAGTGGATGATGAGGGAGTACCCGCCGAACGCGTGCTGCTCGTCGAAAAGGGAGTGTTGAAAACTTTCCTGTTCAGCCGGGAGCCGGTTCGCAAGTTTAATGCTTCGAACGGGCATGGTCGTCTTCCGGGCGGCTTTGGAAGCGAAGCAGCCGCTATCGGCAATCTGTTTGTGCAAACCGAGGGCGGCGTTCCCGACGCGCAGCTCAAAGCCAAACTGCTCGAAAAGGTGAAAGCGGCAGGGCTCAAATATGGTTTGATTATCCGGCGAATGGATTTTCCTTCCACCGCGAATTTTCAGGAATTGGAGTCGCTGGGGCGTCAACTGCAGAAGAACGGGGTAGCCCGCACTTTGAATACGCCTCTTCTGGTTTACAAAGCTTACGAGGACGGGCGTGAGGAGCTCCTGCGCGGCTTACGGTTCAAAGAGTTCAGCGCCAAGGATTTGCGCGACATCGCGGGCGCATCCGACCATCCGTACGTGTTGAACTACGTCAATAATGGCTCCAGCTTTAACTTGGCTGATTATGGCTCGGAAGCCACTACATCTTCCGTGATTTGCCCTTCCCTCCTGTTCGACAGCATCGAACTGGCGCGAGCGGAAAACGAAGGAAACCGGCTTCCCGTCGTGCCGTCACCGGCTCTGGACCCTCATTAATCAGCGATGCGGATTTTAAGTCGCGCGATTTTTCGCGAGCTCTTTGCCAGCGCCACCTTGGGAACGCTGCTTTTTGTTTTTGTCCTCTTCCTGCGAACGATTGAACGGCTTTCGGTGCTGCTCGTGCGCATAGCAGCACCTCCGCAGGTCATTGCCAAGCTGCTGCTATACGCTCTGCCCTCCACGATTCCCTTCGCGCTTCCTTTGGGAGTGCTTGTCGGCATTCTGATCGGACTGAGCCGCATGTCCGCCGATAGCGAGGTGGTGGCGATGCGCGCGGCTGGAGTTTCCAGCTTAACCATTGCGCGGCCTGTTCTTTTGTTCTCCTTTTCGGCGATGGTCCTGACCGCGCTTTCTTCACTTTGGCTGACGCCCCTAACGCTTCACCTGGAGTCGAAAGTGGCGCGCAACTTTGCGGCGGCGCAGTTAACCGGAGATATCGAATCGCGCATCTTCAATGAGCAGTTTCCTAACACGGTTCTTTACGCCAACGATGTCAGCACCGTCGGCAAGCAGGTTACCTGGCGTCACGTGTTTATTGCCGATACCACTCCGTCCTCGGAACTCCAGCAACAAGGCAAGGATCGCGGCGAGGGTCCGCGCGTCATCGTGGCGGAAGAAGCGCTGCCACATCCTGACGCCGCGAACAACCGCATCATTCTGGAGATGAAGGGGGTGCGCACCAGCGAACGCGACAAAGAAGGCAAAGTCATTACCACGGCGGCCCCGACGCAGATTGAAGTATTGCAGGCGCAGAAACAGGAAGAGCTGCAACTAAACAAAACCGTGCAGGAGATGGATACCGGACCGCTCTATAAGCGCGTTTACCGGCGGCATGATCTTTCCCACGGAGAGTATGTCGACGCGGCTATCGAGCTGCATCAACGCTTTGCGCTGCCGCTGGCCTGCATTCTGCTGGGACTGATCGGCGTGCCGCTCGGCATTTCTTCCCGCAAGGGCGGCAAGTCCAGCGCTTTTATCACCACGGTAGTGATCGCTTTCGTGTACTACCTCAGCTTCATTACCTTGATTGGATTAGCGCGCAAGGGCAGCTTGCCCGTGCCGGTAGCCGTGTGGACGCCGGATGCGGCCTTTGCCATTCTGAGCGTTTTCTTGCTGTCACGGCTGGAGAAGGCGGGCGACCCCGACGCGTTTCGCGGGTTCCGCGCCTTCGTCACCCGCTCAATCTCGAAGATCAGTTCCCTGCGACCTTTCCGCAAGACAGAAGCGAGCCCTGGGACAGCCGCACGACGATTTGCGTTTCGTCCGTTGCTCATTGATGGTTACGTTCTCAACAGCTTTCTGTTCTACTTCGCCGTTCTTCTGGTGGCGCTGGTGCTGCTGATCGAGGTTTTTACCTTTTTCGAGCTGCTGGGCGACATGATTAAAAACGATATTGGGATGCCGACCATGCTCGACTACCTTTGGCATCTGACGCCGAAGCTCGTGTACGATCTTGCGCCGATCGGAACGTTGGTGGCCTCCTTGATCTGCTTTGGAATTTTGACCAAACACAACGAGGTCATCGCATTTAAAGCCGGGGGAGTCAGTTTGCACCGTTTGGCGGCGCCGGTTCTGGTAATCAGTTTCGCCCTCAGCGCGACGCTGTTCGCTTTTGATCATTACTACATCCCGGAAGCCAACCGGCGGCAGGAGCGGCTGCGGGCGGAGATCAAGAACAAACCGGTAGCCACCTATTTGCAACTGCATCGGCAGTGGGTTTATGGGCAGGGGGCACGGATTTACAACTTTCAATTGCTGGACCCGAGCCAAGCCGTGATGTCCCGCGTCAATGTTTATGAATTAAACCCCAGTAATTTTCAATTAATTCATCAGATTTCAGCGGATCGCGCGACCTGGGACCCGCACGCGCAAACCTGGCGTTTTCAGAACGGAATCAGCCACAAGACAGGGGTAAAGTTTGACGACTATCATCAGTTTTACGGCGCTTCCGCCACTTTCCCGGAAGTCACCGAGCCTCCCTCGTGGTTTGCCAAGGAGGAAAAAGAGTACAAGGAGATGAACTTCCAGGAGCTGGACCGGTACATTGCCGAACTGCAATCGGGCGGTTTCGAAACGATTCCGCTGCGCGTACAATACTACAAAAAGTTCGCCGTTCCCCTGTTTGCGTTCATTATGGCGGTGTTGAGCATTCCCTTCGCCTTTATCGCGGGAAATAAGGGCGCAATGACCGGTGTCGGCATCAGCATCGGAATTGCGATCGCTTATTGGAGTATCGGAACGGTTTTCGAGCAGATCGGCGACCTAAACCAACTGCCGCCCGTCATGGCGGCTTGGTCACCTGACGTGATTTTCATGCTGGCGGGATTTTATTTGATGTCCCGCATGAAAACCTAAGAACAACAAGCTTGCGGACCAATCAAAGTAAGGAGTTTGAATGGTGCGCCCGGAGTGATTCGAACACACGACCTTCTGGTTCGTAGCCAGACGCTCTATCCAACTGAGCTACGGGCGCAACAGTTTTTAGTATACCAATCGTTTGCGGCAGCTACTCAGCCCGGCCTAACTCTGAGTCCCCCAGCTTCAGGCTGACCACACGGTTCCGGCCATTAGCTTTTGCTTTGTACAAAGCCTCATCGGCTACCCGCACAAAAAGATCCGGGCTCCGCTCCGAACCATCCGATACCGTCACGCCGAAACTCGCGGAAACGTGCAGTTCCGCTCCGTCAACAATCATGGAGCTCGCATTCAATTTGGCCCGCAGCCGTTCGGCCTGCATGGCCGCTTGTTCCAAATCGCAATTGGGCAGCACAACCAGGAACTCTTCGCCTCCATAGCGTCCGATATGGTCATAAGGTCTCATGTTGTTGCGCAAACGGGCCGCCGTTTCCCGCAGAACAGCATCGCCCGCAAAGTGTCCGTAGGTGTCGTTGATCTTTTTAAAGTGGTCGATATCCAGGAGAATGATGCCTACGGTCCGATGATCACGATGACAGCGGGACAGTTCCCGTTCCAGTTCCGAAAACACAGCGGTACGATTCGGCAACATGGTCAAAAGGTCTTTGCTGGCCCGCTCGCGCAGTTCCTCGCGCGCCTGCAACAGATCCATTTGCAGATCAACAATTCGCTTGCCGGCGCGCAACCGGACTTGCAGTTCATGTTCGTCGAACGGTTTTACCACATAGTCGTCGGCACCGGCGTCAAGGCCTTCCACTGTTTCGCCCTTGGTGGCCTTTCCCGTCAGCAAAAGAATATAAGTGTATGGCTCCCTCAGCGTTTCGCGTACCCGCCGGCAAACCTCGGGTCCCGTCATGTGCGGCATTTCCCAATCCAGAATGGCCAAAGCGGGAGCATTCGGCTTGGAGAGCTCTTCCCAAGCTTCAGCCCCGTTTACCGCGCTCACAATTTCATACCCCCAACGGGTTAAAACGTTCCGGAGCAGAGCACGGGATGTTGCGCTGTCGTCAGCTATCAGAACCTTCATCGTGTGAGAGAGCTTTCCATCACTATTGACTTAATCGCTTGTTTTCGGCAAATAATGAGTCCAAAACTGGAGAAACTAATATCTGTCCACCTTAGGTTTTTACGAGTAAACCTTTGAACCCGTGCTCTTTTACTATTAACCCATCAATCCGAATCGTCAACATCCTCGGTTTTCAAGCGGGTTGGGGCTCATAGTACGAAATCACATCCTTTATCATGGGGGTGCCGATCATTTGCATATCAAATAGAAGCTTTGCAGTAGCGGTAAAGGATCTCGAATGAATAACTCAGTACTTGTGCCCATGGTAGTGGAACAGACTTCAAGAGGGGAACGGGCGTATGACATCTACTCCCGCCTTTTGAAGGAGAATATAATTTTTCTTGGCACCCCCATTGATGACAATATCGCGAACCTAGTGATAGCTCAGATGTTATTCTTAGCTGCCGAAGATCCGGAACGCGATATTTCCTTGTATCTAAACTCTCCGGGAGGCTCGATTACCGCTGGTCTAGCGATCCTGGACACGATGCGTTTGGTGGAACCCGATATTGTCACTTATTGCCTCGGGCAGGCGGCGTCCATGGCGGCGGTTTTATTGGCCTGCGGCACCAAAGGCAAGCGCTTCAGCCTGCCTAATTCACGGATTCTAATACACCAGCCCTCCATGAGCGGTTTGGGCGGACAAGCAGCCGATATCGACATCTATGCTCGCGAGATTCTGCGCATGCGGCAGTCCCTTAACGAAATTCTGGCTGACGCCACCGGTCAATCTGTGGATAAGATAGCGCGTGATGTGGATCGTGATTATATTCTTGAGCCTGAAGCAGCTTTGGAGTACGGTTTGATTGATCGCGTCATTGCCAGCCGTCATACTGAGCTGCAGCCGGTTCCGACCCGTTAAACCTGAGTACCAGCTTGCAATAGGACTATCTGAAACCTTACTGTAGATCGGCTAGTCCTATTGAATATGGGATTTTCTTCCGTCTTTGGTATAAATTACAGGTAAAATTCTTGACCCGGCGCTACACTGTAAGTTACAGTAATGTTGCTGTTACTGAATCTGATTTGAATAAATAGTGCTTATTGAATGATTTTCAAAGCCCACTCAGATGTTTTTCGGATCGCTCTCTTAACAACCCTGGCTTGGAGTTGCTCCCCCGCACTCTCCCATCCACTTTCTCGCGGCTTGTTGTATCACATGCGGTCTGTTGCTGAAAGTTCGATTGTACTGGAAGCGACGGAGAGTTCCGCAGGCGAAAAAGATACCCGTTCACATGCGGGAGCAGAGTCGGCGTTACGTTCGCAGGAAGGCGAGGAGCGCTTGAAACGGGCCGATGCGCATCTCAGCAATGGACGGCAGTTCTATTTTCAAGGTAATTTGGCGGGCGCACATCGTGAGTTTGATGCCGCTGTGGATGCGCTGCTAGGCGCTCCGGAATCGCTCCCCGATCATCGTCATATTGAACGGCGGTTGGAAGAAATCTGTGACCTGATCTACCGGTTCGACGTTGAGAAACTAGGCGTGGGCCGAACGGAAGATAGCGAAGTAGCTTTCGACAAAGCTCCGATCGATGAAATCAGTCACATGACCTTTCCTGTTGATGAGAGTATTGCGTCCAAACTCAAGGCGGAGTTGAACCAGACTGCTTCGGGCATTCCCCTGGAATTATCTGATCCGGTTCTTAGCTATGTGCATTATTTTTCGACTGACCGCGGCCGCTCGATTCTGCTCGCTGGTTTCCGCAGATCCGGCCGCTATCGGCCCTTAATTCAGCGCATTTTTGCCGAAGAGGGTGTTCCGGAAGAATTGATTTATCTGGCGCAAGCAGAATCGGGATTTCTGCCGCGCGCCTTGTCTAATAAGCAGGCCGTGGGGATGTGGCAGTTCATTGCCGGAACCGGCTCCGAGTACGATCTCGTTCATACAGCCGCTTTTGATGAGCGTTTTGATCCAGAAAAGGCGACGCGCGCCGCGGCAAAGTTCTTGAAATATCTTCATGCGCGTTATGGAGACTGGTATTTGGCGATAGCGGCTTACAACTGCGGCGCCGGCGCGGTTGATCGCGCGGTGGAACGCACCGGCTATGCCGATTACTGGGAGTTGTTAAAGCGACGCGCGCTTCCCAGAGAAACAGCTAACTATGTTCCCATTATCCTGGCTATGACTATCATGGCCAAAAATCCCCAGGATTATGGTTTGGAGAACATCGACCTCGATGCTCCGCTGGAGTACGACAATCTTCAGCTCTCGGCCTCTACCAATCTCAATTTGGTTGCGGATGCGACAATGCAGCCCCTTTCCGTTGTTCGTGATCTGAACCCTTCTTTGCTGAAGATGGTCGCTCCGGCAGGTTTTCAGATTCACGTTCCCAAGGGTTCAGGTAATACCGCTCAGGCTGCTCTCGAGTCAGTACCGGCGGGAAACAGAACGGCTTGGAGATTACATCACGTGGAAACAGGCGATACGCTGGAAGCAATCGCCAAAGCATATCATTTGTCGGCTGATCGAATCACGGCGGTTAATCAGCTTTCAAGTTCGCTGGACAAGGGCAATACGCTGCTGATTCCGGTTGTCTACCGTGAAGAAATTCAGCGGTCCCGCTCCAAATTCCGAAGCTCCCGCACTCGCAATTCGGGAATAGCCACAGCCTTCAGAAAGTCTTCCCCTGCTCGTCACGGGACTCATATCTCGGCTTCCAGGCGTATTCCCAATTCTCTTGTGGTGCGTAGCCGAAGCGGTATCCGTTCCGCGGCTTTCGCCCGCTAGCAGCGGTTTGCGCTTGAAAATCTCCCGGTTCAAAGCTTTTCTTTGCTGATCTCTATCGCTTTTGAAATCATTTTGCTCCTTCCGTCATCTCGAAACGTAGTAAAGATATAAAAGGAGGAGAGCGTGATTTCAGGTTATTGGTTGTCGCCCAGTGAGACCGACGATGATTTCGAGCATGAAGACGAGCATGTCGAAAGAGCGTCTGACAAAGATGAGTATGAAGACGATGAGGATGAAGATGACGAGGATGAGATAAGAATCAACGAAGGATCTCACTCGCATTCAACTGCTCAGTCGAAAGTAAGTGAATCGCACCACCATGCAGGCTCCGGCTCTCACCAGTCCGGCTCTTCTTCTCCGAAAGCGGAAGACGAAGAGAAGCAGCCTGAGCCGAGTTCTACGGAGTCATCCTCCGGTTCCCACGCGCACAGGGAAAGCGCTGGAAGTGAGGGCCAGCGGGATGAAAGCCCCTTGAAGAAAGCTTCATCGGCAAAAAAAGCCGCGCCCAAGAAAACCTCCGCGCGGCAATCATCGCCCGCGCCAAGCAGCAAGCGCAGCGCCAGCGCACCACAGAAAAAGGTTCAGCCGGCGAAGTCTTTGGGCGCTCCGAAAAAGGCGTCCAAGAAGGCTCCGGCAACGAAGCAGGCTGCTCAGAAGGGAAAACCGGCAACGGCCAAGAAGGTAGCGCCCAAGAAAGCGGCTCCCAAGAAGGTAGCGCCTAAGAAAGCTGCGCCTAAGAAGGCAGCGCCGCAGAAAAAGGCTCCGGTGAAAAAAGCTCCGGCCAAGAAGATACCGCCGAAGAAGGCTCCAGCTAAAAAGGCAGCTCCTCAAAAAGCCGCCAAGAAAAAGCGTTAGGCAAGCTCGCATCTGGCTAGGCACAGCCGGTAACAGGGCTATGCCTAGCTCCTTCACCGAACGGGTGGGCGCTTAGGCTTTGCGGACGGCAGAGCGGCAGCGCTCAAACAGTTCCAACAACGACTCGGCGTATTCTTCGCTGGATCGCTGACCTTGGGTTTTTCCGGCAAAACCAGCGGTGGGTGTTCCTTTTCCATAACCGGTTGTCACCGCGATAAACTTCATTAATTCAAGCGCCACCTCGTCTGTATTTTTAGTTGTCTGCTTTTCGTTGGTTTCTTCGGGCATAGCTGAAATGTTCTCTCTTCCTTGCAATCACGACATGGCTATCAATAACTAACTGATGGATGCCTGCTGATCTCCCCTGATTCTCGCATTCGCTATGCTGGCAGTTTTGGTCATGCCGATACGCGCCTGTAAGCTGATCCGAAAGATGCGCGGCGGAGCGCAAGCTCACTTGATGGAAGCGGAGGATGGCGGTTTCTACGTCGTTAAATTCATCAATAATCCACAGCACCGTCGTATTCTCGTCAATGAATGGCTGGCCGGGGCTCTTCTTCGGTATCTCCAGATTCATGCGCCGGACACAGCCATCATTGAGTTGACGGAAGACTTTATTGCCGATAATCCTGAGTTGTATCTTTCGGTGGGCTCGAAACGCGAGCCAATTCCGGCGGGACTCCACTTCGGTTCCCGATTGGCGGTGCATCCTGATCGGGTCGCTATTTACGATTTTCTGCCTGACAAACTGCTGGGAAAGGTGGAGAACCGGGCAGATTTTTTGGGGATTTTAGTTTTCGACACGTGGATTGGCAATGCCGACTCCCGGCAAGCCGTATTCTTCCGGGCGCGGGCCAAGACATGGACTCCCTTGAAAGGCGAAGCCCCCGCGAGAGTTGGATTTTTCGCGCACATGATTGATCATGGGTTCGCCTTTAATGGAGCAAGCTGGGACTTTCAGGACTTGCCGATTCAAGGGCTGTACTTTCGTACTTCCGTTTATGACGAGGCGCTTTCGCTGGATTCGTTTCAACCATGGCTTTCCATGGTGGAGAATTTTCCTTTGGCGGTGATCGACGCGGCGTGGAAGCAGATTCCCAGCGTTTGGCTCCAGGGAGACGAGGATCAATTAGAAAGATTGCTTGAAAATCTCCTGAAGCGGAAGACGCGAGTAGGATCGCTGATCTCTGAAGCACGGCGGAAACGCCCTACTGCTTTTGCCAATTGGCGTTGACGTCCTCGGTGATTTCCCTGGCGGTAATAGGGGCCAGCAGGATACCGTTCCGGTAGTGGCCATAAGCCAAATACAGTTTATCGGAGTGCCACGTTCCTAACTGCAACTGTTCGCCGCCGGGCCGGAACCCGATCCATGCCTCGGACGGGCTGGTTTCCGCTAAGTGCGGAAAAACGAAGCTGGCCTGCTCCGCTAATTCGTAAGTCCTCGTTTGGTTAATCTCACGGGCGAATCCTACATGCTCCACGGAAGCCCCGGCGATCAGGAGGCCATTCGCGCGTTGCAGAAAGTACGATTTCCCATGCCGAACAATGGTGGCGCAAGTCTGCTGGGGCTGATGATAGCCGATCAAATGACCCTTCACGGGGCGCGTGCTTGGCAGATCCGGCGCGCCCTTCACCTTGAGTTGACTGCTCCAAGCTCCGGCGGCGATCACAACGGCATGGTATCCCGCGCTCCCCTGCTCCGTTTCAACCATAACGCCCTCTGACCCTATGGTGAGGCCTTGAACTCCGCAATGCTCCCGCAAGCGAACGCCGCGCCTCCCGCAGGCTGTCTTTAAAGCTTCCACCATTTCACGCGGGTTCACGACGGCGTCATCCGGGTAGAAACGCGCTCCCGCTAAACCCTCCCGCCTGATCCGGGGCCAGAACGCATAAACCTGTGACGGCTCCAACGGTTTGGACTGTATTCCTAACGTGCTTTGCTGACTCGCCCTACTGTTGAGAACTTGAAGAACTTCTTCTGAAAAGGCCAGTTCCAGAGCGCCGCACTCCTGAAAATCGATGGAGGCGCCGGACTCTTTTTCCAGTTGGTGGACAAACGACCGATACTCTCGCCGTGATGCAATAGCCAGTTCCGTCAGGCGAGAGGAGGTTTCAAACTCGCCGCCGGGCGCCAGCATGCCCGCGCCCGCCCAACTTGCCTCGCCGCCAGCCACATTCTGATCAAAAACCGTGACTGAATAACCTGACTGCGCCAGTCGCCAGGCAATCGACAACCCAATAATGCCGCCGCCCGCGACAGCAAGGGAAATCTCCCGCTGCGCTGGACCGCTTAAATTCACACGGTTGTTCCCGGCAAGGGTTCAGGCTCAATATTGCTGGCTTTTCTTACTACTTCGAGAAACGCTTTAGCGGCGTGGCTGAGAGCGCGCCTGGCCGGGTAAACCAGCCGAATCTTACGTTCGGCGCTGAGTTCTTTCACGCGGATTTCACGCAGCAGCCCCTGTTGAATTTCCTGCTCGACGCACATTCTGGGAAGAAAGGCCACGCCCTCGTTGTGCTGAACCAAACGCCGGATCGTTTCAACCGTCGGCATTTCGACATCCATGTTCAACGGCACTTTATGCCGCTGGAACTCACGGATCACCACATCACGATAAGGCGAAAGAACATTATGAGCAATGAAAGTCTCCATGTCCAACTCCGCGATGGAGATTTCATCGCGGTGCGCGAAGCGATGTTCCGGCGAAACAATCAAAGCTAAACGGTCAGTGTAAATCACTTGTGACGACAAGTGGTCATCCGCCGGGTCATAGCTGATGACCCCCAGTTCCAGTTCTCCATCCAGCAATTGAGAAGGAATTTTGCTTGATTCCGAACGCCTCACCTGCACTTTGACTTTCGGAAACAACCGCCGGTACTGCTCAATATGTTGAATAAGATATAAACTGGTGCTCTCATTCGCGCCAATGACTAGTCTGCCTGCGTAATTGTCTTTCAATTCACGCAAGGAGTTCTCCAAATCAGACTCTAAGTTTTGAAAACGCCGTGCGTACTCTAAAACCACTCGACCCGCATCCGTCAATAACAGTTCACGACCGGAACGATCAATCAATTTCTCTTTTAAATCGCTCTCAAGTCGTTGAATTGCTATAGAAATAGCAGGTTGGGTGCGCAGTAATTTTTCACCGGCTCGTGAAAAGCTGCGCTCCGTCGCAACCGTCAGGAATACCTTTAAGGGATAGAGTTCCATTACGCCCACCCACCTAGGCGTTTATCCTATGATTGTAACTTATACAGAATTGCATCAGTATAAATTTGCATAATTAACATATCTCAATTTACGATGGGGTATTCCCCCTTCTCCCAGGAGCATAGATTGAATCGAGTATACATATTTGACACGACACTTCGCGATGGCGAGCAATCTCCTGGCTGCAGCATGACAAAGCCGGAAAAGCTCGAAATGGCGGCGCGGCTGGTGGATCTTGGCGTCGACATCCTCGAAGCGGGTTTTCCGATTGCTTCGGATGGCGACTTTGAGGCAGTCGATGCCATCAGCCGTCAGTTTCCCTGGGTGCAAGTTGCTGCTTTAGCCCGCGCCTGCACCGGCGATATCGAGCGCGCGGCCAAGGCGCTAGAACACGCGAAACGGCCGCGCATTCATCTTTTTATCGCCACCAGCGACATTCACCTGAAGTACAAGCTGAAAATGACTCGTGAGCGGATGCTGGACAATGCGGTAGCGGCGGTGGCGCTGGCAAGAAGCTATACCGATGACGTCGAGTTCTCCGCCGAGGATGCGACGCGCACCGATTGGGACTTTCTGGAGCACGTCTGTAAAGAAGTCGTGGAAGCAGGAGCCCGTACCGTGAATCTGCCGGATACGGTAGGCTATTCTGTCCCGGACGAGTACGGCGCGTTAATTGGCCGCATGGTAAAAGCTTTGGGAGACCGGGCCACGGTCAGCGTGCATTGTCATGATGATCTGGGTTTGGCGGTAGCGAACTCACTGGCCGCCGTGACTGCAGGCGCGCGACAGATCGAATGCACGATTAACGGCATTGGTGAACGGGCAGGCAACGCCGCTCTGGAAGAGGTCGTGATGGCTATGAAAGTTCGTCAGGACCGCTTGCCGTTTGAGACAAAGATCCAGACGGAAAAACTCTTCAGCGCGAGTCAAACCTTGACGAAGTTCATTTGCTTCGGCCCGCAGCCCAATAAAGCGATTGTCGGCGAGAATGCCTTCGCGCACGAAGCTGGCATTCACCAGGACGGTTATCTGAAAGAGAAATCCACCTACGAAATCATCTCTCCCGCCAGCGTGGGAGTTCCGGAAAGCCGCTTAGTGCTGGGCAAGCATAGCGGACGCCACGCTTTGAAGCAGCGGGCCGAGGATCTCGGCTTCAAGCTGTCACGCGAGGAAATCGACCAAATTTACCGGCAATTCACCACCATGGCAGATAACAAAAAGGGGCTCAGGAACGACGAGATTCTGGCTTTAATCAACAGCGTCGTTCAGCAAGGGTCGGTTCACGAGACGGTCGCCCACTCATGAAGCTGAACGTTCTGGTCTTGCCCGGTGATGGCATCGGCACCGAAGTTACCGCCGAAGCGTTAAAGGTCTTAAGAGAGATAGCGGCTTTGTATGGGCATGAGCTTTCCGTCAGCGAAGGATTGTTGGGCGGAATCGCCATTCATCAGACAGGTACGCCGTTTCCGGACGAAACACGCGAAATGGCTTTGCAATCGGACGCGACCATCCTGGGCGCGGTTGGGTTGCCGGAGTTCGACAGCGCTCCACCCGAGAAACGCCCGGAGCGAGGGTTATTAGGAATCAGAAAAGCTTTGGGGGTGTTCGCCAATCTCAGGCCGGTGCGCTCTTACAAGGCACTCGTGAACTCATCGCCTTTGAAAAACGAGCTGGTAGACGGCGCGGATCTGATTATTGTCCGCGAATTAACCGGTGGACTGTATTACGGCACGCCGCGCGGCATCTCCGGTAGCGGTCCTGAAGAACGCGCTGTTAATACCATGATTTATACCCGGCGGGAAATCGAACGGGTGTCGCATGTGGCCTTTCAACTGGCCCGTCAGCGGCGCAAGCAGGTGACGAGCGTGGACAAGTCAAACGTGCTGGAGAATTCACAGCTTTGGCGGAAAGTAGTAATAGAGGTGGCTGCCGATTATCCGGATGTGCAACTGGACCACCTGCTGGTGGATAACTGCGCCATGCAACTCGTGCTCAATCCCAAGCGATTTGATGTCATCCTGACGGAGAATTTGTTCGGCGACATCTTGAGCGACGAAGGCGCCGTGCTGGCCGGTTCCATTGGAATGCTGCCGTCCGCTTCGATTGGTGATAAGCGTCCTTCGGGCGCTTCCGTCGGTCTTTATGAGCCGGTACACGGGTCAGCCCCCGACATTGCGGGCCAAGGCAAGGCTAATCCCCTGGGCGCCATCGGCTCGGTAGCGGCAATGCTCCAATATAGTTTTGGCCTTGTTGCCGAGGCCGAAGCGGTTTACGGCGCGGTGGAGGAAGTTCTCAACAGCGGCAACGTCACGGCGGATCTTAAGCCAGCCGGGAAACCCGCCAGCACGGCAAGCGTCGGCGATGCGATCTGTCGAGCTTTATCGACGCATGGAAAATCACGGCAATAGCAAAGAGAAAGAAGTTTGCAATGGGAAATAACGGGTTATCAGGCAAGAAGCGCACGATCATTGAAAAGGTTTGGGACAATCACATCGTCTCGGAACGGCCGGGGGCTCCTCCCCTGATTTTTGTCGATCTGCATCTGGTGCATGAAGTCACCTCGCCGCAAGCCTTTGCGGGATTGCGTGAGCGCGGCCTGACTGTCCGGCGTCCTGACTTAACCCTTGGCACCACGGATCACAGCATTCCCACGCATGACCGCTCCCTGCCCATCCTGGATAAGATCGCGGAAGCGCAGATCACCCAGTTCGAAAAGAACTGCCGCGACTTCGGGATTCCCTTCTACGGTCCGCATAGCAATAAACAGGGAATTGTCCATATCATCGGACCGGAACAAGGCTTGACGCAGCCCGGCATGACGGTGGTATGCGGGGACAGCCACACCGCGACGCACGGCGCTTTCGGCGCGCTTGCCTTCGGCATCGGCACGAGCCAAGTGGAACATGTCCTCGCCACGCAGTGCCTGCTGCAAAGCCGCTCCCAAACCTATGAGGTTCGCGTCGAAGGCTCGCTGAAATCCGGAGTAGGCGCGAAAGACATCATCCTGAACCTGATCTCCCGTATCGGCATCGGCGGCGGAACCGGTTGCGTGTTCGAGTACTCCGGGTCAGCGATCCGGTCGCTTTCGATGGAAGAACGCATGACGGTGTGCAACATGTCCATCGAGGGAGGCGCGCGCGCGGGGCTGATTGCGCCGGACGACACCACTTATCAGTACTTGGCGAGTCGTCCCCAGGCGCCGAAAGGCGCGGATTGGGATCACGCTCTGAACCTGTGGAGACAATTGCCCACGGACGATGGCGCTCAATTTGACAAGCGCATTGATATCGACGCTGGCGCGCTCGAACCCATGATCACCTTCGGCACCAATCCCGGCATGGGTATTCCGATCACGGCGGCGGTTCCCGATCCGGCTTCCATCAGCGATCCGGTGGAGCGGGAAATGCTCGGCAAAGCGCTGCGCTATATGGATCTCCCGTCGGGCAAACCGCTGCTGGGGCATCCGGTGGACGTGGTGTTTATCGGCAGTTGCACGAATTCACGCATCTCCGACCTGCGCACGGCGGCTCAACTGCTGAAAGGCCACAAGGTCAGCCCCCATGTGCGAGTGATGGTTGTTCCCGGTTCGCAACAGGTAAAGGAGCAAGCCCAGGCGGAAGGCCTGGACCGCGTATTCAAGGAAGCAGGGGCCGACTGGCGGGAAGCGGGCTGCTCCATGTGCATCGCCATGAACGGCGATCAGTTGCAGCCGGGCCAATACAGCGTCTCCACCAGCAACCGCAACTTTGAGGGGCGGCAAGGCAAAGGTGGACGAACTTTCCTGGCCAGCCCCCTGACGGCGGTAGCCAGCGCTATTACGGGCGTTGTGACCGATGTGCGGACAATGTTATAAACATGGAAAAGTTTACTGCTCTGACTAGCCGGTTAGCGCCGCTTCCCATTGACAACATCGATACGGATCAAATCATTCCGGCGCGCTTCCTGAAAACCATTTCAAAGGCCGGGTTGGGAGACAATCTTTTCGCGGACTGGCGCTACGATGCAAGCGGGAATCCAAAACCCGACTTTCTCCTGAATCAGCCGCAAGGCCGCTTGGCGCAGGTCCTTTTGGCGGGCGATAACTTCGGCTGCGGCAGTTCACGCGAGCATGCGCCCTGGGCATTGATTCAATATGGATTCCGCGCCGTAATTAGCACCTCGTTTGCCGACATTTTTCGCGGAAACGCCGTGAAAAATTCGCTGCTGCCGGTGGCGGTCCCGCCTGATATTGCCCGCAAGCTGTTCGAAGCTTTCAACGCCGATCCGGCAGTCACGGTCACTATTGACCTTGCCGCGCAAACCGTGATTCTGCCGGATGGGTCCTCAGTCGAGTTTCCCGTTGACGAGTTTGCGAAAGAGTGCATGCTGCAAGGTGTTGACGAGTTGGGCTATATTTTGAAGTTAGACGAGGACATCAAAGCCTACGAAAGCAGGCGTCCGCTCACGGTGAATACGTTGGCTGCCGTGTAGCTACTCTCAAAACTCACTTGAAACTCTAGCGCTAAACGTTTTCGTCCTTTTGCGGAAACAAACTCGCTTTGGTTCGAAAAAAGCGCTAAAATTAGGCTCGAACTTTGGACTAGACTAATTATTATGGCTCAATTTAACGTTCACGAAGCGAAAACTAAGTTTTCGCAACTGCTGGAACTAGTTGAGCGTGGCGAAGAGGTCATTGTAGCCCGACACGGAAAACCCGTAGCCTGGCTGGTGGGGTTCCAAGAAAAAAGGGGCATTCTCGGCATCGGCATGGGAGATCCAAATTATCGATTCGGCCTGTCCGCTGAAGCAGCCTTGTCACCCATGAGCGCAGAAGAAGCAGAGGGCTTTTACGAGGGTTATTACCAAGGGCATCTGAACTGTATATGGTGAAGGCTCGCGCTTTGGAATGGTAATTGGAAAAACTAGCGGTTTTCTCTACATGTTAAGTTGTATTTGATTGTCCTCGCTCTTGAACTTCCACTTGGCGCAGTACGAGGGCCCTTTGGATTTGCTGCTGGATCTGATTCGCAAGCAGGAAATTAATATCTACGACATACCGATTGCTCAGATCACAGCCCAGTATCTTGACTACATGCAGAAAGCTGTCCAACTGGACATCGAGCTTTCTTCCGATTTTGTATTCATGGCGGCAACGCTCATCCATGTGAAGAGCAGGCTGCTCCTGCCGCGAGACCCTGAACTCGAAAAGCTTTCGCCGGAAGGAGATCCGCGCAAGGAACTGGTGGAACGGCTGATTCAGCATGAGCGGTTTAAGAATGCCGCGGAGATGCTGCAACAGAAACGCTTGATCGAAGACGCGATCTGGTCCCATCCGCAGATGGAAGCGTTTTTGTCGGAAAGCGAAAACCGCGATCTTGCGGTGACCGTTTTCGATCTCGTCAAAACCTTTCAAAACATCTTGGAGCGCGTCAAAAACCGCCCTATTTACGAAGTCGGCCAGGAAGACGTCACCGTGCCCGAGATGATGGATTTTTTGTGTCATCAGCTCGGAAAGGACCGGCGCTCCGAGGCGCTTTCCGTTGCCCGGCTGTTCGATCAACAACGCAGCCGCCGAGCCATGATTTGCTTGTTCCTGGCTATCTTAGAACTGGTCAAAAGGCGAAGTGTCGAACTCATCCAGGAGCAGTCTTTCGGCGATATCGGACTCCGTCGCGGACAAAGATTTTATGAATCGCAGGAAACGGCGGAAGAGTATGCTGAAATCGCGGAGGAGTATCGATGATGCCGGTCAGCGGCGATAGTGAAGACGGAACCGTTCTTGTCGCGGAAAGGGTAACGGAAGTTTCCGCCGTTCCCGATGACGCCGCTACCTTGAAAGCGATTATTGAAGCAGCGATTTATATTACAGATGAGCCGTTGACGGCGCAGCAGATCGCCGCCGCCACGGAGCAGCCGTTAGAACGCGTGAAGGAGATTCTGCGGCAGCTCGTGCAGGAATATGCCGCTCCGGATCGTGGCCTTTCGGTACGTGAACTGGCGGGCGGCTACAAAATGTCCACCAAGCCGGAGTTTCATGAGCCGATCCGGCAATTTGTGAAAAAGCTGCAACCCCCTTTGAAGTTGTCTCTTCCGGCGCTGGAAACGCTGGCGGTCATCGCCTATAAACAGCCGATCACGGCTCCCGAGGTGCTGGAAATTCGCGGCGTGCAAGGCGCGGGTGTTCTCAAAACTCTGCTGGACCGGAAACTGATTGCGGCCGCCGGCAGAAAGAACGTGCTCGGCAAACCCATCCTGTATAAAACAACGCGCGAGTTCCTGATTCAGTTTGGCCTGAATTCACTGGCCGAACTGCCGACTTTGAAGGAGTTTGAAGAACTGGGCCGCTTGGCTTTGAGCGATGCCGAGGATAGTCTCATGCTCCCTGCTTCTCCGGAACAATCACGCGAACCGGCGCACAAACCAGAGCACGAAGAAGATCGGCGGGAAGTAAATGCCTGAAGAACGTCTTCAAAAGCTGCTGGCGCATGCCGGGATCACGAGCCGCCGTAAAGCGGAAGATCTCATCATCGCCGGACGAGTCTCGGTCAACGGAAGAACGATTACGGAACTTGGCTCTAAAGCCGATTTGCAGGTTGACAAGGTCAAGGTGGATGGCCAGGTTATAGCCGAGCCGAAGAACCTCACCTATTTCGCTTTTCATAAGCCCAAAAACGTAATCAGCACCGTTTACGATCCGCAAGGCCGCGAAACCGTAATGTCGTTCTTTAAAGGCATGCGCGACCGTATTTATCCCGTGGGTCGCCTCGACTACGCCAGCGAAGGATTGCTGCTGCTGACCAATGACGGTGATTTCGCCAACCGGCTGCTTTCCCCCGCCAGCCATGTCGCCAAGACGTACCTGGCGAAGGTGAACGGCCCGCTCACAGCCGAACAGGAAGAAACCTTTCGTCGCGGCATCCCCATGCACGGGCGCAAAACCGCGCCCGCCGGTTTGAAGCTGATTCGGCCCGGAGAAAATCCGTGGTACGAAGTGCGGCTGATAGAAGGCCGACAGAACCAAGTCCGTATTATGTTCAAGCATTTCGGCAGGCTGGTCGAAAAGCTGAAGCGCGTCAAGATTGGCTTCCTCGACTTGGGCGATCTGAAGCCGGGCGCCTACCGCACCTTGACTCGAACGGAAGTCGCCCGTTTTCGCAAGCTGCTTGCCATCGAGGAGAATAGCAAGGAAGAAAGAGCATGATGAACGATACCGAACTAGCTCATCTGTTACGCGGAGCAAAGACGATTGCGGTAGTAGGTTTATCCAGCAATCCCGTACGCGCCAGCTTCGGAGTATCGCGTTTCCTGCAACGCCAGGGGTATCGCATTATTCCCGTGAATCCCAACGAAACGGAAGTGTTGGGAGAAAAAGCTTATCCGTCCGTCCAGGATATTCCGGAGCCCATCGATATTGTCAATATATTTCGCAGGCCCGCGCGGGTTCCCGAAGTGATTGACGACGCCCTTTTGAAGGGCGCACGCTGTATTTGGATGCAGGAAGGCGTTGTGAACCATGAAGCGGCGGAGAAAGCGGAAAAGGCCGGGATGTCGGTTGTGATGGACAAATGCATTCTCAAGGAAATGGCGCGGCTTTTGAGTTAGACCGGCCTTCCTCGCCCGCCAGCGCTAAAGTTATGGCTTGAAAGCACTCCTGAATGCCTCAGTTCTCCGTGCCGTTGCCGAGGATTTGTTTAACTCCTTTTGCGCTTCTGCTCGTTCTAGCGTCCTGCGCCGGCCTTCACTCCAGCGATGAACTGGGAGAAGCTTATGTGGCCCCGGCAACCTTGACTCTTCGCCGCGAGCTGACCCAGAAGAACAACGTTGTCGCCGTCTTGAAACACGGCGAACGTGTCGGCATCATTGATACCCGCCGCCGCTTCGTCAAGGTACGCACCGGCAAGGGACAGGAAGGCTGGCTGGACTCGCTCCAACTTCTCTCGACGGAGCAGATGGAGCAGATCCGCCGCGATTCGCAAGCAGCGCTCGCGCTTCCTTCCGAGGGTTCCGCCACCGTCTTTGAAGCTTTAAATATCCACATCGAGCCGGACCGCCGTTCACCGGCCTTTGCGCTGATCAAGGAAGGCGTTCCTGTTGATGTTCTGGCGCATCGCTTGATCGCAAAAGATACGGGGTCCCTGCCACCCCCCTCTCTCCTTAAGGAGCGTCCGCAGCCTCTTTCGCGCAAGCAGAAAAAGGAGAAAGGGTCTCGCGGGAATGCTCCCAAGCTTCCTCCATCGCCCAAACCGCCCAAAGCTCCAGAAAATTGGCAGGAACTTTCGGCGGAACGAATCAACGGCGGCGAGAGCACGGCTGATCTCAAAGCGCAAAAGGACAAGGAAGCGGCGGACAGAAAGGCTGGGGATCTTAAGAGGCCGGTAACGCTTGAAAACTGGACTTTGATCCGCACCAAAGACAAACAAGCCGGTTGGGTGCTGTCACGGAATCTCATCATGGCGATTCCCGACGAAGTGGCGCAGTACGCGGAAGGAAAGCGCATCACTTCGTACTTCGATCTAGGCACGGTCAACGACGAGGAGAAAGGGGTCAAGCACCATTGGCTTTGGACCACGATTTCAGGCCATGCGCCCTATGATTACGACGCTTGGCGCGTCTTTCTCTGGAACCGCCGCCGCCATCGATATGAAACATCCTATCGCTTACGTGATTTGGAGGGATACTTTCCGGTGCGCGTCGATCCGGCCGATCCCAACGTGTTCGGGCGGACTTTTCATCTGATTACGAAGGATGAAGATGGAAAACTTCGCGCCCGGACCTACGTCTTCGACACAATGCGAGTGCATCTGATCAACACGGAAGACTATAGCGCCGCCAGCTCTCAGAAAGGAGCGAACGCCATTGACATGGCCAAGCTCCAGGCGAGAAAGCCGCAGCCAAACTGGTTCTCGCGCAACTGGCGCGCGCTGAAAAAAAGAGTTACCGGATCGGATTAGGCATTATAAAATTCTTCCGGCGTTTAGTTAATGAAACCCAGGTTCTTTAATAGAGCACGGCCGAGGGCGTTTCCGTCGAGGGGCGGCGTTTGCCGGTTCAGTTCCGCCATTTGTTGGCGGTAGGCATCTTCCTTTTGCTTCGCCGCTTGCACCAGCGCGGCAAGCTGCTCCTGATGGGCTTTGAGATAAACGCGCTGCTCGGCTTGCGCTAGTTTCAACTTTTCCTTGCTGGCTGCGATAAAGGCGATCTGGCTTTTTATGTCCGGATGATTCGCCGCGGCGGGCAGGCTCATGATGTGATTGCAAAACTTGTCCAGTTCAGCAAACAGCCGGTTCAGGTCCAGCGCCTTTTCTCCAGCCTCCGAAGACGCTGTCGAGTCCGGCATTCCTGCGCTGACGGCGGATGATCCGGGGTGCGGCGATTGCAGGCTGAAAGTCCAGGTATAGTCGCAGGCAGGGCAACAGATGTAGTTCCACATCCGCGCTCCACAGGCATTATTGAGACATCCCAGCAGCGTGTCCGGCTGCAAGCTCACGGGCTTTCCGCACTTTGGACAAGCGACTTGCGGCGGCATGGGAGCGCGGCAAAGCTGGCAGGCAGAGATTGCCGTTGCAGCAGCAGCGACGGCAATCAAAGAGTTTCCCACGATTTCCGAGTTGGGCAAGGATGGTTGCCATAGCTCAAGCAGTTCGTCATGAGGCAGGCGGCGAAAGGGACCAAAGAATGGATCGTGCAGAACCACACTCGTATCGTCTATGTCGACCAGCACCGAATAGTGACCTGTCGGCATGTCACGCTGCAAGCGATGATTCAGGATCGCGCGAATATCCCTTTCACGGCAGATCCGCAAAGCCTGCAACGGATGCCGTGCTTGGATGGCCACGGAGCTAAAACCCAGGTTGTGGGCATTGCTGACCATTAAATGCGTCGTCGAAGCGAGGCTGCCGAACCGGTTCTGTTTGGCGATCTCCGGCCAGATCTGGGCTTGCGGGACTTCCTTTCTCAACGAGCGGTAAACCATGCTCAGGCAAGCCGCGCCGCACATCCGGCCCGATTGCGGATCGGATTGTTTCTCGTAGGGAATCGTTGTTTCCGCTGTCTTCATTTCGGGAGTTCCTCCTTGCCTTTTCTGACTCTCATGGACCAATCAAAACCGTGGGAAGACCCATGACAATGACGCCGCCGTGAGCGGTCATATCGCCCAGTCGCGCCGCGGGCTGGCCTCCGATCAGGACCGTAAAAGAACCCATGGCAATCACGTCGGGCGGACCAACGCAAGTCGCTAAGTCGCCGACGCGGGCAGCGGGTTGGCCGCCGATCAGCACGGTTGGACAGCCGGGTGGAATAATAGGTCCGCCGACGTGCGGCACGACTCCGGTCACCATCGGGCATACATGCATGTCTCCCACGCGAGCGGCTGGTTGTCCCATCTTTCAAAGTTCTCCTTGCTCGCGGCTAAATAAAATGGCCTTCAGCAATCCTGATTCCCAGTTCCAGGAAAGCTCTTTGCGTATCGACAATTTTGGCGGGTTCGCTCCTGACGGAAACAAGTTTGACGGCGTTAGAAACGGCTTTCGCCGGAGCAAAAGGTAATGGCGACATGGGAGGCGCTTTGGGCGGAGCGATGTTTCCGCCTGTCTGGTTCACGGCTGTTGCTAATGCGCCTGCTGGCGAAGCAGGTCCGGCAGTTTCGGCCGGAGCTTTCGCCGCCGCCCGATTTGCTTCCGTCGGTTGTACTACCCATTGCACAACAGCTTGGCAGGCAGCCCGGTCCGCTCCGGATAAATTATTGCCGCATGTGTGTTGCAGGCAGAGGCAACCCCACCAGATCCCTTCGCGCGCCGGCAGAGCGTGGGCGATGAACTCGATTCCTGTGACGTACTGCTGTTTTGTCGCCAAGGCTTCCACAAATTCCCGCGGGCTCATCCCGTCACAGAGCAGTGAGCGCGCCTCTTTCTTCAGGTCAAGGTGCGCGCAAATTTCAGCGGCTGTTCTTGCTTTGACTTTGACGAATGATGCGTAGCTCACGGCGTGGTTCCTCCAGGACGCAACTAATTAATCTTGACCATCAGCCCTTGAATGGTGATGCCTTCCGGCCCCAGCGTGATGGTGCTCAATCCCCCTGCCACCGACAAGGTGATTTGAGTAAGGCTTTGGATGGTTACCGTGCCCACGCCGGCGTCAACGGTGATACTGCCCGGCGTCATTTCGATCTTCTGGTCGATAGGCAGGAGGCCGCGTTGAAGAGTGACGTTCTGCAACTCTCCTACGGCAATCTCGACGCCGTTGGTGGAGTCGGATGCGGTAGGCGGAAGCGGCGGCGGCCCCGCAGTGATGCACACGGCCTGACTTCCACGCACATTCACCTGACCATCGGGAGTTAACCCAACTTCCGCAGTTTAGCCCACAACAGATTTATTTTCGAGCCCGCGAGAGGAAGCCACGGGAGTAAGCGTTTTGTTTCCCGTGCGCCTGTTTGCGCCCGTGCTCCCCCTTGCCGAAAGCCG